>Ga0209578_10000411_pt1 | contig 57880 bp, 45 predicted proteins | sample tdAd472_FD_187127 | JGI IMG/M metagenome (GOLD analysis project Ga0209578, IMG submission 187127) | Marine sediment microbial communities from the Atlantic coast under amendment with organic carbon and nitrate - tdAd47.2 (SPAdes)... | ecosystem: Environmental > Aquatic > Marine > Coastal >...
CTCAGATTGGGGGGGGAGGGGGGGGTCAGGGCAGCGGGCGGTCCCACCCGTCGCCGATTTCCTCGAACGCCCTGGCCGACCCGTCCAGCATCGAGGCGTCGAACCGGGTCCCCTTGCCGTCCCGCACCGCCCCGTGGCGCCAGCCCAGCCGGTTCTCGACGTGGTCCTCCTGTCTGAAGTCCAGCGTGGAGATCGTCCGGGTCGGGGGCGGGCCGTCGCCTTCGATCGCGGTCATCGCCGAGTCGAAGTACCAGGGTGACGAGGCCGGACGCTCCACCCGCCACGTGTCGATGAAGGCCTGGCCGGTGTCGTAGTCGTCCCGGTCGCCCGGGAGGCCGGCGTGCCCGGTCACGTTCACGGCGTAGGTCCGGGTCAGTCCCGGCCCGTCCCGGCTCTCGGCCGTGGGACAGACCAGCACGGAGTCCTCCACGTACAGCTCCGAGGCGGTGTCGCCCGTCGGGTTGGCCTGCTGCTGCACCACGACCGCCCAGAAGGGCTCGCGGAACCAGGGGACGCCCAGGGCCGGCGAGGCCCCGTCGTGCTCGGACGCGTACAGCATCGACGCCTGCGCGACCTGACGCAGGTTCGCCAGGCAGACCGACTGCTGCCCGGCCCGCCTGGCCCCGGCCAGCGAGGGCACGATGATCCCGATCAGCAACGCGATGATCGCGATCACCACCAGCAACTCGATGAGCGAGAAGGCGCGGCCGGACGGGGTTCGGGTTTGCTGGCGTGGCATCAGGCGTGGTTTTGCACGTGGGCGCCGATGGATTCGGGCAGGGTCTGCACGAACGCGCGGATCTCGTCTCGCACCCGTCGGTAGTGCCCCATCGCCTCGTCGTCGGACTCAGCCTCGACCGCCAGGCGCGGCGGGTCGTCGAAGCTCTTGTGCATGACCCGGGCCGAGCCGGGGAAGACGGGGCAGGTCTCGTGGGCGTGTCCGCAGACCGTGACCACCAGGTCGAGCGTCTCCGGGTCGTTGTCCTCGATGGTGTTCGAGCGGTGGTGCGAGATGTCGATGCCGACCTCCGCCATGGCCCGGACCGCCATCGGGTTCAGCCCGTGCGGGCTGGTCCCGGCGCTGCACGCCTCCAACGCGCCGGCGTGCAGGTGGTTGGCCCAACCCTCCGCCATCTGCGAGCGGCAGGAGTTCCCGGTGCACAGGAACAGGACTCGCGGGTTTCCGTCGGGTGTGGGCATGGCGTCGCCTCGCGTGCTGGGGTCAGGCGGGGTCCTCGATCAGTTTCAGCGCGATCAGGTCCTGCACGTCGATCAGCCCCACCGGGCGACCGTCGGCCTCGGTCACCGGGATCTCGTCCAGGCGGACCTCACGCACGAGCTGCACGGCGTCGCGCACCAGATCCTGCTCGAGCAGTCGCTTCGGCGAGCGGGTCATCAGGTCGGCCACCGGCTCGTCCAGCGTCGCCTCGCCGCGCGACACCAGCAGGCGGCGCACGTCCGCGTCGGTCAGGATGCCCGAGAGCACCCCAGCGCCGTCCACCAGCAGCATGGCGCCGGAGCGACGCCCGTCGCGCTCGGCCAGGTCGAGCGACTCTCGCAGCGAGCCCGTGTCGGGCACCAGGCTCAGCCCCTGACCGACCTTGAACCGCATCACGCTCGACAGCGGCATCATCCGCTTGCCGAGCAGCCCGCCCGGGTGACGCTTGCGGAAGTCCGCGGCCGAGAAGTCGTTCTCGTTCGACACCGCCAACGCCAGCGCGTCGCCCAGGGCCATCATCGCGGCGGTCGAGCTGCTCGGGGCGAGGTTGTTGGGGCAGACCTCGGTGAGTGTGCCGACACAGAGGTGGGCGTCGGCGAGCGAGGCCAGGTGGGTGTCGTGCCCGCGCGAGATGGCGATGACGGGCACCCGGTCCTGCTTGAGCAGGGCCGCGAGCGCCAGGACTTCCTCGGTCCCCCCGCCGTAACTCAGCAGGATCGCGGCGTCGCCCCGTCGGATGCGTCCCAGGTCGCCGTGGGCGGCCTCGGTCGCGTGCATGAAGTGCGAGGGGATGCCCACCGAGCTCATGGTCGCGCTCAGCTTGGCCCCGATGAGCCCGGACTTGCCGATCCCGCTGACCACGACCGATCCCGTGCAGGCCCGCACCAGCTCCACCGCCCGGTCGAACTGCTCGTCGAGGTGGTTGATGACGGACGCCACGGCGTCGGACTCGGCCCGCAGCACCCGCGCGGCGAAGTCTCGCGCCTTGGAGGCGTGCTCGGGCCCTGTCGAGGGCGGCGTATCCCCTGACGTGGTGGTGGTCGGCTCCATCGCCGGGATGGTACGCGGGGTGGGCTACGTCCTGCGTTGCAACACAAAAAACACACAATCCGCCCGGTGTCGGAATACCCGCGCGGCTCGCGTGGTTCTCCCACTGCCGAGCATTCGGCCGACACGAACCACAGCCGTTGCAGGGCCCGTCGCGTTTTCCCCCAGCGCGTCGGGTCGCTGCACTTTTGCACCCAATCCGGGTTCGCCCCCCCTCCGCGCGGGATCGGTGCCGTCCTAGGGTGATTGATGCCCCTCGGCCCGAAGCCCGACAACCCGCCACGCCACTACTTCGGCTGGACCATGCTCGCGGTCGCGTGCCTGACGACCGTGGCGACGAGCCCCGGGCAGACCTTCATCGTCGGGGCCCTATTCTCACCGGAATTCGAGCAGTCGCGCGAGCAGGGCGGGCTCGGGCTGACCAAGACCGCTGTCTCGTTTGCCTACATGGTCGCGACGTTCGCCAGCGCCGCGCTGCTGACCTTTGTCGGCACCGCCTCCGACCGGTACGGCCCGCGCCGCGTGATCGCGTTCATCGCCGGCGGGCTCGCGCTCGCGTGCGCCTACATGGGGCTGGTGCAGGGGTTCGTGACGCTGCTGGTGGGCTTCTTCCTGCTCCGGTTCCTCGGGCAGGGCGCGCTGGGGGTGGTCTCGGGGCACACCGTGGCGCTCTGGTTCGAGCGCCGGCTGGGCACGGTCGAGGCGATCCGGCACGGGTCGATGTCGCTGGCGGTGGTGCTGCTGCCGGTGCCGGTCGCGGCGCTCATCAACGGCTACGGGTGGCGTTGGGCGTTCCCGATCCTGGGGGTCGTGGTCGCGCTGCTGACGCTGCCCGCGATCCTGCTGATCTTCCGCAACAAACCCGAGGACGCCGGGCAGGCTCTCGACGGGCACGCGCCCATGTCGCCCAGGGCGTGGGGCATGCTGACGACCTACGGATCGATCGGTCTCGGCCTCGGGCTGATGATTCTGATCTGGTCGAACTACGGCTGGAACTGGTGGCACCTGTTCTGGCCCGCGCTGGCGAGCGTGATCGGGCTGGTCGCCGGCCCGCGTGTGCGCGAAATCGCGACGCAGCGTGAGCAGGAGCGGGACACGAGCACGGACGATGCGACCGATGCCGCGGGCGACCCCGCCTTCACGCTGCGTGAGGCGATGCGGACCACCGCGTTCTGGGCGATCGCGGGCGTGGGCGTGCTGAACGGGCTGGTCGGCACCGCGATCATCTTCCACATGGCGGGGATGGCCGAGGCGGGCGGGGTCTTCGAGGGCGAGCCCGAGGAGGTCAAGGCCATGGCCCTGACCCTGGCCGCGTCCGTGATGGCGCCGTGGGCGATCACCAGCGGGCTGGCGACCCCGATCGGGGGCGTGCTGGTGGACCGGATCCGCCCGCGCTACCTGCTTGCGAGTTCCCCCCCGCTGCTGGCCCTCTCGGCCTCGCTGGTGCTGCTGGGGTACTGGTTCGGCCTCGGGTCGCTGTTCTATCTCGCGATGGCGGTCTTCGGCGTGAGCCAGGCGTGCGCGATGTCGGCCGGGGGACCGACGATCGCGCGCTGGTTCGGGCGGGCCCACCACGGGGCGATCCGTGGCTTCGCGAGCACGCTGGGTGTCGCGGGCACGGCGGTCGGGCCGCTGATCCTCGCGTTCTCGTCGGACTACCTGGACGGCTTCAGCCCGGGGCTGATCCTGTTCATCGTGGGCGCGATCCCGCTGACGCTGACGGTCTGGTCCATCGACCGCCCGGCTCGGCCCGGAGAGCCCGATGGCGACGACGGAGACGGCCCGGACGACGGGGGCGGGATGGGGCCGGAATTGATTGATGAGGCCGCGAAGATGCGGGCCGTGGACATGGCCCGGGCCCGGACCAAGGACTCGGGCGGCCCGCCGGTGCGGTACGAGCTGGACGACCCGGGCGATTCGATCCCGCTGGCGGGCGATGAGCCGGACGAGGTCGAGCCGAAGCCGGATGCCGGCGTGCCCGGCGACACAGATTCGAGTCCCGATCTCGGGGCGGATGACAGCATCCCGCTGGATGAGGGTGATGACGACCCAGATTCACAGGGCGATCGTCTATCCTGAGTGGTCATGCCGCGCGCCAAGTCCACCAACCTGCCGACCGCCGGAACCAAGAAGCCGCGCGGGAAGGGCTCGGGGAAGAAAGACCCGTGGGCCACGCCCGCGATGCAGCAGTTCGTGAAGATCAAGAAGAAGCACCCCGACTGCGTGCTGTTCTTCCGGATGGGCGACTTCTACGAGCTGTTCGGCGAGGACGCGACGAAGGTGGCGCCGGACCTGGACCTGCGGTTGATGCACCGCGGCAACGACATCCCGGCCGCGGGCGTGCCGTACCACCAGCGGGACAAGTACCTGCGTCTGGCGATCGCGGCGGGGCACCGGGTCGCGGTGGTGGACCAGCTGGAGGACCCGAAGGACGCCAAGGGCGTGGTCGAGCGGGGCGTGACGCAGGTGGTGTCGGCGGGCACGCTGATTGATGACGGGCTGCTGGAGTCTGAGGCCGCGAACTGGCTCGCGGCGGTCTGCTACGACGACGACGCATACGCCGGTCTGGTGCTGGCCGAGGCGAGCACGGGTGCGGTGCTGGTGCTGGACGGGTCTGCTGAGCGGATCGGGGATGAGCTGGCGCGTCGGGGGGTGCGCGAGCTGCTGCACGCCGAGGACGCGGCCGGGGCGACGCCCGAGCGGATCGCCCGCCTGGTGGACACGTCCGTGGTCGGCACAACGGGGCGGGCGGGGTGGCACTTCCGGGCGAGCGAGGCGTTGGAGGCGATTCGGGAGCACTACCGGGTCGCGGGGGTCGAGGGCTTCGGGCTGGACGAGGACGCGCCGAGCACGCGGGCGCTGGGGGCGATCCTGCGGTACGTCGCGGAGACGCAGGCCGTGGGGTCGGAGGCGACGAGCGCGACCAGCGGGTCGGAGTTCCAGTCGCAGCGTGCGACGCTGGAGCATTTGCGTCCGCCGCGTCGGGTGGAGGAGGGGGCGTTGTGCCGCGTGGACCACGCGTCGCTGCGTTCGCTGGAGGTGGAGGAGACGATCCGTGGGGCGGGGGTCGAGGGCTCGCTGCTGGGGGTGTTCCTGAAGAGCCCGGTGGGGACGCGCTGCGTGGTGCGCACGCCGATGGGCAAGCGATTGCTGCGTGACTGGCTGACCGCCCCGCTGGCCGATGCGGGGGCGATCCGAGGTCGCCAGGACGCGGTCGGGGCGTTGCACGATGACGCGGCGCTGGCCGAGGCGGTGCGGGGCGGGCTGGACGAGGTCGCGGACGTGGCCCGGATCGCGGGTCGGGTGGCGCTGGGTCGGACGACGCCGCGTGACCTGGTCTCGCTGGGTCGGTCGCTGATGAGCGGTCCGGGGCTGGTGGAGGCGATCTCGCAGTCGGGATCGCTGGCGGGGCTGCACCACGAGCTGGCGGGGCTGGTGAAGCGCCTGGAACCGCTGGGGGGCCGGATCGTGGCGAGCTGCGTCGAGGACCCGCCCGGGCGGGTGAGCGACGGGGGGCTGATCGCGGACGGCGTGGACGCGGAACTGGACGAGGCCCGCTCGCTGCAGACGGACGCGGGGTCGTGGCTGGCGGAGTATCAGACGCGCCTGATCGCGACGCACGACCTGCCGAGCCTGAAGGTCGGGTTCAACCGGGTCTTCGGGTACTACATCGAATTGCCGGTGGCGCAGGCGTCGCGGGCGCCGGCGGAGTTTTCCCGGAAGCAGACGCTGAAGAACGCCGAGCGGTTCATCACGCCGGAGTTGAAGACGTTCGAGGACAAGGTGCAGTCGGCGGAGGCTCGGGCGCAGGAGCGTGAGCGTGTGCTGTTCGACGGGCTGTGCGAGGACTGCCGCGGGCAGATCGGGGCGATCACGCGGTATGCGGAGCTGATCGCGGAATTGGACGCGCTGGCGGGGCTGGCGACCAAGGCGCGCGAGCGGGGCTGGGTGCGACCCGAGATCACGGACACCACCGAACTCACCATCCATGGCGGGCGTCATCCGGTGCTGGACGAGCTGCTGGGGCACGAGTTCGTGCCCAACGACACCGAGCTGGCGACGCCCGAGCACCCGCAGCCGGTGGCGCTGATCACGGGCCCGAACATGGCGGGCAAGAGCACCTACATCCGTCAGACGGCGCTGCTGGCGTTGCTGGCCAGCACGGGGAGCTTCATCCCGGCGGACCGGGCGACGATCGGCGTGTGCGATCGGATCTTCACGCGCGTGGGGGCGGACGACGCGATCCATCGCGGGCAGTCCACCTTCATGGTGGAGATGACGCAGGCCGCGACGATCCTGAACAACTGCACGCCCCGGAGCCTGGTGGTGCTCGACGAGATCGGGCGCGGCACCAGCACGCTCGACGGGCTCAGCCTGGCGTGGGCGATCACGGAGCACCTGGCTTTACTCTCGGAGGACGCGGCCGGGCCGCGAACGCTGTTCGCGACGCATTACCACGAATTGACCGAGCTCGAACAGCGGCTGGCGGGGCGGGTGCGGAACCTGCACGTCGCGGTGAACGAGTGGGCCGACCAGAGCGGGCGGACCGAGGTGGTCTTCCTGCACCGGATCAAGCCGGGGCGGGCGGACCGGAGCTACGGCGTGCACGTGGCCCAGCTCGCGGGCCTGCCGGCAAGCGTGGTCGCCCGCGCGGGCGAGGTGCTTGAGACGCTCTCCGTGCAGCAGGCGGGGCGGGTAGAGACCGGGTCGGTGCGGGCACCGGCGCCGACCTCGCAGGAGCCTCAGATGGGGCTGTTCACCGAGTTCGTTTCGCACCCGGCGGTGGAGCGGCTCCGGGAAGTCAAGATCGATGGGTTGACGCCATTGCAGGCGTTTGACTTGTTGCGGGAGTTGGCGGACTCAACCAAGGACTAGCCCCGAGCGCGAGCGAGGGGTCTCTTGCTGGACTAGCCCCGAACGCCAGTGAGGGGGTTCTCTGTTTTCCTGCAATCCCCATCCCGCCCGCGAATCACTCAAACCCCCTCGCTCGCGCTCGGGGCTAGTCAATCCGAGAGACCCCTCGCTTGCGCTCGGGGCTAATAGGAAGAGGTCCCTCGCATGCGGGGGGCTAGTTGTTGGGGGCTTTGAGTTTGTCGGGGTCGTAGGTTTCGCCCTTGGGGACGTAGATGAGGTCGTAGCGGGGTGTCCACTCGTCGTTGTCGCCGAGCTGGGTGCCGGTCTGGCGGACCCAGGCGTGGGCGATGGGGCGGACGTGCATGCGGATCTTCGTGACCGTGCCGTCGGGCTGGATCTGCTCGCCCTCGAAGAGCAGGCCGTCTTCGGGTGACCGTGCCTCGTCGCTCGCGTCCGCGACGCCGGAGAAGATGGCGCCCTGCTGGTCCACCCAGAGCTGGCGCCACACGCCCACGCTCGCGTCGTAGTGGTTCCAGCTCTCGCCGACGTAGGCCTGCCCCTCGCTCGCCCACGCCTCGTGCAGCACCTTGGCGTTGACGCGGAATTCGAGCGTGTTGCGCCCGGAGAGTTGCCCTGTGCTGGCGGAGTAGCAGTCCCATTCGCCCGCCCAGAAGTGCAGGGCGGTCTCGGGCGAGGCCTTGGCGTCTTTCGGCGACTCGGGCTGGGCCGCGCCCATCGCAACGAGGGAGAGCGCCAGAAGCGTTGCGAGCGTGCAGAGGGCTCGGACGGGGGTGCGGGTCATGGGAGTGTCCTTTCGTGCGTCGGCTTGAGGCCTGGCGTGCGGTGACTTCGCACGATTCGCACCGGACGGGCTCGGGGCTGCCCGAGAGCCGGATTGGCGTGCCACACGGGCACGATACCGACAGATTCCGGCGTCGATACAGAGCGCACAGCCCGCACAGACGGATCTTCCGGGTCGCCGGGCGTGATCGGGCCACCCGTTCGGGTGGCGATTCCCGGGCTGAATCGCACCCTCAGTACATGGCGAAGTCCGGAGCAATGCGCGGGGTCCTTGGCACAACGGTGCTGGCATGTCTGATGGGCTGCCAGGGCTCGGCGTCGTTCGAGGCCGAGGCGGCGCTGCGACCGGGCGCGGTCTACTCGGGCCCGGCGGTCGCGACCTTCGCCCTCCCGGTGGATCAGCTCACGGTCGGGCAGATCGTGCACGAGCTCACGGCGATGGCCGAGGCGAACCGGGCCCTCGCCGGCGTGACCAACCTGCACCCGACCAGCACGCAGGCGAGTCAGATCGGGGCGATCGACCGGTCGCACGCGCACCGGCTGGGCCAGATCCTGGACGTAATCGGCTGGCCGACCGAGCGGGTCGTGGGGGCCGAGGCGTCCGCGGCCGCGTTCGAGATTGCACGCGCGTCGTCGCACGATCCCGAATTGCAGCGTCGGTGCCTGTCGCTGATGCACGACCGGCTGGCCTCGGGCGAGGTCGATCCGGAGCGTGTGGCGCTGCTGACCGATCGCGTGCGGATCCAGGCGGGCAAGGGCCAGTGGTACGGCACGCACGTGCGTGTGCACCGCAATGAGCACGGGACGATGGTCGCGACCGAGACGGCCCCGATCGACGACGCCGCGGGGCTGGACCGTCGTCGCGACGAGCTGGGGCTGGACCCCTGGCGCCACTACTGCCGCAAGGTCGCGGACACCGCGACGCGCGCGAGCCGGCCCACGCTCGGCACCAACCACTGACCCCCACCCCCCCCCACTACGCCCATTTCGCCACTGCCTCATCTCAATGGCAGCAAGTTTTCTCCGTGTCGGCAGGTACGGCCGGCGCGGTGTCGCGTGGGGCTAGGATCGGCGATGCTGACACCCGAGTACCTGAAGTCCAAGTTCGAGGCCGGGCTGGCCTACGACGCGTATGTCGCCACCGGCAAGCCGCACCACCAGGAGGCGTGGCACGGGATCCACGCGCGGGTCTCGCTGACCGAGGCCCAGCGGGCGGTGCTGGGCGGGTTCACGCGTCAGACGTACGCGCTGGTGGTCTCGGGGACGTGGTGCGGGGACTGCTCGCAGCAATTGCCGATCCTGAAGCACGCCGAGGACGCGGCGGGTGGCCGGTTTACCGCCCGCTACCTCGACCGCGACGAGCACATGGACCTGGCGGAGCAGCTTCAGATCTGCGAGGGCGTGCGGGTGCCGGTGTGCCTGCTGCTCAACGAGGACTTCGACTTCCTGGCGTTCGTGGGCGACCGGGTGCTGGCCCGATACCGGGCGATGGCGGGGCGTCAGCTCGGGTCGTCGTGCCCGCTCCCCGGGGCGCCGGTGCCCGATGATGAGCTCAGCGCGACCACGTCCGACTGGATCGACCAGGTCGAGCGGGCGCACCTGATCTGCCGGCTGAGCACGAAACTGCGTGCGCGGCACGGGGATTGAGGCGATCGATTGAGACGGCCCCGTCGCTTGCGCTCCGGGCTCGTTGGTGTGGGGCGGCATGGGTCGTGCCCGGGTCTGAGGCTTTGCGAAGACCCGGGGTTTCGCGGGAACCGGGCCTTCGAAGACTCAGACCCGGGCACGGAAGCAAGAACCGGCGACCGAGCGATCCAAGGGCTCTTCAACAGCTTCTGGATGTTGAGACATAGTGCCCCGGCATTTCGGGCTCGTTGGTGTGGGGCGGCATGGGTCGTGCCCGGGTCTGAGGCTTTGCGAAGGCCCGGGGTTTCGCGGGAACCGGGCCTTCGAAGACTCAGACCCGGGCACGGAAGCAAGTACCGGTGACCGAGCGAACCAAGGGCTCTTCAGCAGCTCCTGGATGTTGAGACAACGTGCCCGGGCGCTCAAGGCTTGTAGGTGTAGGGCGTGATCAGGAACGCAGCGGGCGTTTGCCGAGTTTCTGACGCTCGGCGTTGACGCGTTCGAAGGCGGGCGGGTGGCTGGCGACCAGTCGTATGAGCTGCGAGGCGGTGCACTCGAGGCGGGTGCTGGCCCCGCCCCGGCCGGGTTCCCAGGCGCACGCGCACAGCACGTCCATCGCCTCGGCGAGCATGGAGGGGAAGTCGCGGTGGCGGGTGCTGCACGCGATCTTGCGGTCCTTGACGCGTGCCCGCCACAGATCTGAGCGGATGTCGCCGTTGGGCACCTCCATGCGTAGCTCGGTGGCGAGTGTGAGGCGGAGTCGCCGGAGCGCGACGCGTTTGTTCTCCTCGAGGGAGCGTCGTTCGCCGGCCTGGCCGGACAGCCCGGTGGGCGTGTGGGTGAGCGTGATGTGTGTTTCGACCTTGTTGCGACGCTGGCCGCCCGGGCCGGACCGGCGGTCTCGGGACTGTTCGCACTGTGCGAGCAGGGTCTCGTCGTCGAGGGCCGCGGGATGGGGCGGGCGTTCGACGGGCTGTTCGAAGATCTCGGCGAAGGGGTCATTCATCGTCGGTCTGATCCCGCTCGGCCTGATGTCGGCGGAGTTGGCCCATGAAGTCGGTCTGCTTGACGCGTGTCGCGATGGTTTCGGCGGAGAGGTTCCAGAGGGCCGCGACCGCCTGGAAGCCTTCGGGATCGTGGGCTTCGAGCTGTCGGCGAGTGAAGGGGTAGAAGTCATTGAGGCCGAAGTACGCCTCGGAGAGCTCGGCGAAGTACTCCATGCGGTTGGTCAGGGCGTAGGCCCGGACAGGCTCGGTCGTGGTGTTGCGGTCCACCGCCTCGTAGTCGCCGGACTCCTTCGCGCCCTCGTAGGCGTGCTCGATGCTCTTGTCGTCCACGCCGAGCAGGTGGTGGTAGGCGTGGGCGAGTTCGTGGAAGGTCATGAAGGGCTGGTCGCGTCGCCAGACTGGGAAGTCCGCGGCTCGGACGATCTCGACGGCGCCGGTTTTCTCGGCGAGCAGGCCGTGCGATGTGACCCACGCGGTGGAGGCGTGGAAGCACATGCCGCGTCCGCTCATGCCGCCGGGGACGACCGCTCCCTGCGACTCAATCCAGATCGTGACGGTGCGGAGCAGGTCGAAGGCGGGCTCGGGGACGGTGGCTTCGATTACGGCGAGGTCGTGCTCGAGCAGGAGCAGCACGTGCTCGAGCAGTTCGGGTTCGTGCTCGGAAAGACTGGCGTGCGCCATCACCTCGAAACCGCGGAGGAGGTGACGCTGGTAGTTGGCGACGTCCTCGCGGTACTCGGGCTCGGTGGCGGATGTTTCGTCGCCCGACGTCGCGGCGGGTTGGCCTGACGCGGCGCCGACGCACGAGGCCAGCAGGCAGGCGGGAAGGATGGCACGTTGGATTCGTCGGGCGGGCATGGGCTCTCTCTCAGCACGCCGTGGTGGGCACGGCCTCGAGCGACAGGTCGCTGGTCTCGCCGCGTTCGAGCATCACGGCCCCGAGGCCGGCGATCATCGCGGCGTTGTCCACGCAGTAGTCCATCGGGGGAACGCGCAACGCGAGCCCGTGCTCGCTCGCAAGCGACTCCAGCTCGGACCGGACGCGCGAGTTGGCGCTGACGCCACCTCCCACGATCAGCGTGCGGACGGGGTCGTCACGTTCGCTCAGTGCTTCCAGCGCTCGCCCGACTTTGAGGGACAGGGCCCGGACCGCGGCGCGTTGGAAGCTGGCCGCGAGGTTTCGGATGCGATCGGGCGTGAGTTCCGGTGCGGGCTCGACGCGGACCTCGGGCTTGCCGGGGATCTTGCGGGGCTGCGGTCGTCCCTTCGCGGCGTACAGCATGGCTGTTTTCAGCCCGGAGAAGCTGAAGTCCAGCGAGCCCGGTCCGAGGCGTGAGACGGGGAAGTCGAGCGCTCGGTCGTCGGCGTCGGGGTGCTGGGCGAGCGCGTCGATCGCGGGCCCGCCGGGGTGGCCCAGGCCCAGGATGGCCGCGGCCTTGTCGAAGGCCTCGCCGATGGCGTCGTCGATGGTGGCGCCGAGTCGTTCGAGCTGGGTCGGGCCGGTGAGGCGGTACATCGTGGTGTGCCCGCCGCTGACGACGAGGCCGAGCGCTGGGAACTCGATCGGGGCGTCGTTCAGCGCCGGGGCGTGCAGGTGGGCGTGGACGTGGTCCACGCCGACGAGCGGCTTGCCGAGCGTCCAGGCGAGCGACTTGGCGGCGCTGAGCCCGACCAGCAGGCTGCCGATGAGCCCTGGACGGTGCCCGACCGCGATGGCGTCGAGGTCATCGAGCGCAGCGCCGGCCCGGTCGATCGCGGCGCGGACGGTGGGCAGGATCTTCTCGGCGTGGGCGCGGCTGGCGATCTCGGGGACCACCCCGCCGTACTCGGCGTGCAGGTCGTGCTGGGCGTGCACCACGCTGGACCGCACGCGGCGCGGGCCCTCGGTGACCGCCGCGGCGGTCTCGTCGCACGAGCTCTCGATCCCGAGGATCAGCATGGGCCGGCCTGTGACGGGCGGTCAGTCATCGGACTCGGGCTCCGGCTCGACCGGCTCCACGCCGGCGTCGATGAGCCAGCGTTCCAGGTTCTGGCCGGTGATGGTCAGGCGGGCGACCTCCTCGCCGGAGGCGCTCCGCACGATGAGCTGGCCGCCGGCGATCTCGGCCTCGTCGGGCCACAGGTCGAGCTCGTCGGCGACGCTCTCGTCGTCGTCCACGACGGTCGCGATCGCCTCGATGCGCCGGTCCACCCGCTCCAGCTCGCGGAGCAGACGCTCACGCTGGCGGGTCGCGGCCAGGAGCTGCTCCTGATCGATGGACAGGTCGTTGGACTCGTCGGTGATCGGGGTCCAGTCGCCGGTCTCGATCCGTGTGACCAGGGCGTTGACCGCGCCCGCCATCTGCGGATCGGACAGGTGCCCGAGGACCCAGTCCGGGTCGCCCCAGTTCTCGGGTTCGGTGTCGGGGTCGGCGTCGATCTCGGGGCCTCGGAGGATCTCCTGCTCGCGCCGGACGCGCCAGGATTCGAGCACCTGCTCGCGTGTCATGGGCACGTAGTAGCCCTCGCTCGGGTCCACGCCCCAGGTCGGCGAGTCGTCGAGCCGGTGGATGTTGCGTCCGGAGGGCAGGTAGTAGGCCTGCTCGGTCATCTTGATGACGCCGGCCTCACCCGAGAGGGTCTTGACGGACTGGACCGAGCCCTTGCCGAAGGTGCGTTCGCCGACGGCGACGGCCCGCCCGTTCTCGACGAGTGCGCCCGAGAGCACCTCGCTCGCCGAGGCGCTCTGCCCGTTGATGAGCACGGTCATCGGGAAGTTGGGAAGCGTCCCCTCCTCGCGAGCGGAGGCGGACTGCTCGGGGTAGGCCCTGCCTCGGGTGGAGACGATGGTGCCGTCCTCGAGGAAGAGGTCGGCGATGCGGATGGCCTCGTCGAGCAGGCCGCCGGGGTTCCAGCGCAGGTCGAGCACGAGCCCGCCGAGTTGCTCGTTGGGTGCCAGCCCGGCCTCTTCGCGGGCGCTCTGGATCGCCCGCAGCACCTCGGCGGCGCACCCGGGGGTGAACTGCGTGAGGCGGATATAGGCGATGTTGCGGTTCGGGTCGATCAGGTAGCGCCAGGCGCCGTCGTCTCCGGGCTCGCGGTGCACGCCCTTCACGGCCTGCACCTTGATGCGGTTGCGGACGATGGTGATGTCCAGCGTCTCGCCGTCGCGGTCCACGGTGACCTCGACGGGCGTGCCGGGCGTGCCCATCAGGCGGTCCACGCAGTCGTCTACGGTCATGTCTTTGGTGGGCTCGCCGTCGATGTGGGTGATCTCGTCGCCGGCCATGATGCCCGCCCGCCACGCGGGGGAGCCGTCCATGGGGGTGATGATGACAAGCGGGTCGCCCGGCTTGTTCACCTCGGCCCCGATGCCGACGTACTCGCCGGTCAGGCCCTTGTCGAAGTCACGCTGCTCGACCGGGGGGACGTAGACCGTGTACGGGTCGCCCAGCACCTCCAGCATGCCGTCGATCGCGGCCCGCTGCAGGGCCTCCTGATCGACCTCCTCGACGTAGTAGCGGTCGATCATGTCCTTGACGTCGATCAGGGGATCGAAGAAGCGGTAGTCGTCGGTCCGGTTCCCGATCGCGACCGCGGAGCCGACGACCGCCACGGCGAGCGTGCACGTCAGCACGGTGCGGGTGATCAGGGACAGGCGGCTGGGTGTGTCGGGCATGGTGTGTCCTTGCGTCGGGTGACCGATTCCGTGGGCCGGCCCCCGACCGGCTCCACCCCCGATGATACGGAGACGGCCCGCACGGGTTCAGCTTTGGGCAAAGAGGCCCTATACTCGGGGCATGATTCGGATCCTCTGACTCCACAGACGCCGTCGTCCACCTCTTTCTTCCCTTCCCGGACGCCCCACGCCCGGTGCGTGCGCGGCCTCCGCCGACGATCCGGAGCCGATCCATGCCAGCCCCCCAGGAACGCCAGAACATCAGTGTCCGCGCCGAGCGGACGGTCCTCGCCGCCGTGCGCCTGCCCGATTCGACCGTTGACCCGCGTGACCCCTTCGGGGAGCTGCGTGAGCTCGCCAAGCAGGCGGGCGGCGTGGTGGTGGGCGAGCTCGAGCAGAACCTCGACCGGCCCGTCCCGGGCACGTACATGGGCCGGGGCAAGGTCGAGGAGCTGAAATCGCTCTGCGACACGCTCGACGCCACGACCGTGATCTTCGACCACGACCTGTCGCCCAAGCAGATCGCGACGATCGAGAAGACGGTGGAGCGGAAGATCCTGGACCGGTCTGAGCTGATCCTGGATATCTTCGCCGGGCGTGCGACGACGCACGAGGCCCGCCTGCAGGTCGAGCTTGCGCAGCTCGAGTACACCTACCCACGCCTTCGGGCGATGTGGGACCACCTCGAGCGCATCGTCGGCGGCTCGCCGGGCGGCGTGGGCACGCGCGGCCCGGGCGAGCAGCAGCTCGAGATCGACCGTCGGCTGGTGCAGCGGCGCAAGAAGCAGCTCATGGGCGAGCTGCAGGGCATCCAGGCCCGCAAGCGGCGCGCGGTGCAGCAGCGCAACGCCGAGCATTTCACCGTCGGGCTGGTCGGGTACACCAACGCGGGCAAGTCAACGCTGTTCAACGCGCTGACCGCGGGCGGGGCGTACGCCGACGACCGCCTGTTCGCGACGCTGACGACCCGCACGCGCGAGTGGGATCTGGGCTCGGGCGTCGGCGTGCTGCTGTCCGACACCGTCGGGTTCGTGCGCGACCTCCCCCACCACCTCGTCGCGTCCTTCCGGGCCACGCTCGAGGAGGCCACCCACGCGGACGTGCTGCTGCTGATCGTGGACGTCTCCGACCCCGCGGCCGAGATGCACTACCGGACCGTCTGCGACACGCTCGACGAGCTCGTTGGCGAGATGCAGCGTCTGGAGGCCAAGGCCGCGGCCGAGGCCGAACGCCACGGCGGCAACCCGCCCGTCTACACCCCCCCGCGCCGCGTGGTCCTGCTGAACAAGACCGACCTGGTGGACGACCCGACGGTGCTGACCATCTGGCAGAACCGCGTCCCCGACGCGATCGCGATCTCGGCCCTGCCGGGATCCGAACCGGGAACCATCGCGGTGGGTCACGAGGCGTTGCTGAGCGTGATTTCCCGAGAAGTCAACGGCGAGTCACGCGAGCTGAGGCTGACCCTCCCGATCGCGAGCGCGAAGTCGGTACACAAGATCGAGCAGTGGGGCGAGGTGCACGAGCGCGAGTACGAGGGCGATCGCGTGACCATGCGCGTGACGATCGGCACGAACCGGCTGGCCCAGATCCGCGCGGGCACGCCCGAACTCGAGATCGAGTCCGCGGACGGCGACCCCGTGCCGGCGTTCCACCGGCGTGAGCCCTGGGCGAGCGAGTAAGGGCGGTGCTCAGCCGGCCTTGGCGGGGGTGAACCCGGCGCAGCCGGAGATGGCCGTGACGTGAAGGTCGAGCCCGGCGTGCTGGGGGTGCCCGCAGTCCTCGACGAGGTCCTCGGGGGCCTCGCCGTTGATGCGGACCTGGACGAGCCTGGCGTCGTCGGGGTGGTCCTCGCCGAAATGGGCGCAGAGCCCGCACTGTCCGTCGGTGAGCTTGAGCATGGGACGTCCTTCCGCCGGGGAAACAGGGATTCCGGCCCCGTCAGTGTGCCATCTCCGAGGGGTCAAGTCACGCCGGAACAGGCCCTTGCGCCCAGTTCATCCTGAGACTCAGCCTCAACACCCCGTTCTCGGTCGTGCGAATCACCCCCGCGGCAGGCTGGACAAGCCCCATCCCCACGCCCATACTTGTCCCCTGTCCGGAGTCTCTCGGGACCCCGGCGCGTGCCACCTTAGCTCAGTTGGTAGAGCGGAGCTTTCGTAAAGCTCAGGTCGCTGGTTCGAGTCCAGTAGGTGGCTTTCTTGCCCTCGGTTGCGACGTGTCACACGCCCCGGAACCGGACCCGACACGGGGCCTTCCCGCCGGTTTGAGGCCTCCTGAGCGGGCTGTGGCGGGCGCGTCCTCACCGACGCTAGGATCGCCCCGGAACAGGACCTGAGCGGAGGGCTGCACGGTGAGCACGGACACAACCACAGCGGAGACGGTCAAGCGGGTGATCCGCGAGTCGCTGCAACTGGAGGCGGACGCCGAGATCTCCGACGACATGGCGCTCTCGGGCGGCGAGTACGACCTGGACTCGCTCGACATGCTCCTCGTCGTGACCAACCTGGAGAAGGCCTTCGGGATCAAGATCGCCAACGACCAGCTCGGTCCCGAGACCTTCTCGAGCGTCGCGACCATCGTGGCGTTCGTCGAGCAGAACCGCTGAGATGCCGGGCTCGCCCGCCAGCCCGCTGGACCTGCTGCCCCACGCCCCGCCCTTCCTGTTTCTGACGCGCGTGGTCTCGCTCGAGGCGGGCGTGTCGGGCGTCGCGGAGTGGGCCCTGACCGGCGAGGAGGACTTCTTCCGGGGCCACTTCCCCGGAGAGCCCGTCGTGCCGGGCGTGCTGCTGACCGAGAGCGCGGCCCAGCTCTGCGGCCTGGTCGCCTGCGCCCACGAGCCCGCCGACGCGGACGCCCGCCCGGGGCGCGTGCGCCTGGCGCAGAGCCATATGAAGTTCCCCGGGTCGGCCGCTCCCCCGGCCACCATTGTCCTTCGCGCGGAGTTCCTGCGTGCGATCGGCCCGCTGCGCATGCTGCGCGCCACGGCGGAGCACGACGGGCGGGTCGTGGCGGAGGGCACCATCACGCTGGCAAGCCTGGACGACGGGGGGGCACGATGAGACGCGTGACGACCGGTCTGCTCGCGTCGCTGCTGGCAATCTCGCCCGGCCACGCCACGGCCCAGGAGACTGAGCTCGCGCCCGGCGCGACCGAAGTGGCCGCGGACCCGGGGCTGTTGCAGCGCCTCGAGGAGATCGACGCCCGCCTCGGCGAGCTCGAGTCGATGCGGGCACGCTTCCGCCAGACCCGCACCATCCCGATGCTGCGTCGCCCGATGGAGTCGAGCGGCACGCTGCTCTGGCTCCGCGGCGCCATCCGCTGGGACACCGCCGAGCCCGCGCCCTCCACGATGCTGGTGCGCGAGCACGAGATCCGCCTGTACTACCCGGACGCGGAGATCCTCGAGCTCTACGACACGGGTGGCGCGAACGCGGGCGAGGGCCTGCCCGCGCAGGCCCGGACGGGCGCCAGCCCGCGCCTGGCCCAGCTCCTCGAACGGTTCGAGATCGAGGAGGTCTCGCCCGCCCGCTTCGAGAACCCGCCCGAGGGCGAGCTGCTCGCGCTCGAGCTGACGCCGCTCGACGACGAGCTGGGCGAACGCCTCGAACGCGTGCTGGTGCTGATCGAGACCGGCGTGCCCATGGCCCGGCGGGTGCGGATCGAGTCCGCGGACGGCGAGGTGACGGAGATCGAGCTCTTCCGGCTGCGCCTCGAGCCGCCGGTGACCGAGGAGGAGATGGAGATCGAGGTCCCGGAAGGCACGCTCATCTCGCGCCCCATGTCGGGCGAGCTCGGGGAGACGCCCGGTCCGGGCGACGCCGGGGGGTGAGCTCGGTGACGTCTTCCATTGCGAGCCGGTGGGCGTCGTGGTGGCTGCGGACGCTGTTCTGGTGCGCGTCCAGAGCGCCCTGGGTGGCGCGAGCGTGCAAACCGCTGGCGGTTCGGCTCGCCTGGGCCACCTCGGGCTCGGTCCGGCACGCGACCGGGGCGAACGCACGCCGGCTGCGCGGGGCGCAGGTCTCCCGACGCGAGACCCGGCGCTACGCCCGTGGCGTGATCGGGCGGTTCTACGACGCGGTCCTCGAGATCGGGACGGCGCGTGCCACATCCCCGCACACACACGCGATCCAGCCCGAAAGCGTCGAGGGCCGGGAGCCGTACCGCGAGGCCAGACAGGCGGGACGCGGGGCGGTGCTGGTCACGGCCCACGTCGGCTCCTTCGAGTCCGCGATCGGGACGCTGCGCACCATCGAGAACCACGTGCACGTCGTCTTCCAGCGTGACGAGCACGAGCTGTTCGAGACGCTCCGCTCACGCCAGCGCTCGCGTCTCGGCGTGCGCGAGGCCCCCGTGGACGACGGCCTGGCGACGTGGATGAGCCTGCGCGATGCGCTCGAACGGGATGAGGTCGTGCTGATGCAGGGCGACCGGTGCATGCCCGGACAGCGCGGCGTGGAGGTGCCCTTCCTCGGGGGGCACCTGCGCGTGCCCACCGGCCCGGCACGACTCGCACGCCTCACCGGCTCGCCGGTGATCCCCGTCTTCGCGATCGGGGAGCCGGGCGGCGGGTACCGCGTGGTGCTGACCGACCCGATCGTGCCGGGCGACCACCCGCATCACTCAAACCAGCCGGACCCGATCATCCCGATCATCGCCGAGCGGATCGAGCACGTCGTGCGCGAGCACCCCGAGCAGTGGCTGTGCCTGCACCCGGTGCTGGTCGAGGACCGGCACGATTCCGAGGTATCCTGACAACGATGAGCACACACGCGGACATCGCGATCACCGGGACCGGGCTGATCGCCTCTCTCGGGCGCGGACGCGCCGAGGTGTTCGACGCGCTCGCGTCCGGAGGTGTCGGCCTCGCCCCGATGCCCGCCCTCGAGCAGACACCCGAACCGGACCTGGGCGGCGGTCAGGCGGTGGACCTCGACCCCCACGACGAGGGCATCCGGGACGAACAGGGCCGCGCGATCGCGTACCTTCGCGAAGCCGTGCGGGACACGCTCGCCGACTCGGGGCTCACGATCGGGGCGGGCGGGCTGGAACCTCAGCGTGTCGCCACCGTGCTCGGATCCACCCTGCACGGGATGCGCGCGGCGGGGGCGTACCTGCGCACCGGCGACACACGCCATCTCGCGACCTTTCTCGCCGGCGCAACCCTCGACGGCGCGGTCGAGGGGCTGGGGACGGGCGGGCTCCGCCTGACCACCTGCGCCGCGTGCTCGTCCGGGCTCTCGAGTGTCGGGCTCGGGATGACGATCCTGCGAGCCGGGCTGGCCGATGCCGTGCTCGTCGGGGGGTACGACACCGTGAGCGAGTACGCCTACGCGGGGTTCAACTCCCTCCGTCTGGTCACGCCCGAATCGCTCCGCCCGTTCGGGCAGGACAGGCAGGGGATGAAGACGGGCGAGGGGTACGGCGTGCTGGTGCTGGAACGAGTGAGCGATGCGCGCGCGCGCGGGGCCGAAGTGCTCGCCATCGTCGGCGGGTACGCCGAGTCCTCCGACTCGTTCCACCTCACCCAGCCGCACCCGGAAGGGGTGGGCGCGGCGATGGCGATCGCCGGGGCGCTCGACGAGAGCGGGCTGGACCCGAGCGATATCGGGCTGGTCTCGGCGCACGCGACGGGCACCCCCGCGAACGACGCCGCGGAGTACGCGGCGCTAGCGCGTGCGTTTGGGGACGGTCTCGAGCACACACCCGTGGTCGGGCTGAAAGGGTCGCTGGGGCACACGCTGGGGGGGGCCGGGGCGGTGGAGCTGATCCTGACGATGGAGGCGATGCGGCGCGGGTGCGTGCCGCCGACGCCTGGGGCGGGCGACAAAGACGAAGCGTTCGAACGCCTGCAACTCGAAGAAACGGCACGCGAGGGGGCCGACATCGGCGCGACGCTGACGCTCTCGCTGGGGTTCGGCGGATCGAACACGGCCGTGGCCCTCCGCAGTGCGGACAGTGTGGGCGATCGTGCGCACAATGAGGGCGTTGCCCACGAGCCGGTCATCACGGGGATGGGTGTCGTGCTGCCGGGCGTCGTTGGATACGAGGCGTTGGGGGACTTCGCGCGGTCTGAGGCGCATCTGGACGCCGGCGTGATCCCCGGCTCGGACTACGCCCACCTGCTCGAGGCGCGTCGGTTGCGCCGCGTGAGCGAGTACTCGAAGCTGAGTCTGGCCTCCGCGACCGATGCCGCCCGCCACGCGCAACTGGGCGAGGCGGACCTGCACGCCACCTGCGCGGTGCTGGGGACCATGCACGGGTCCAGCGCGTACTGCGAGCAGTACTACGGGCAGATCGTCCGGGAGGGGCTCGACGCGGCCAACCCCGTTTTCTTTGCCGAGGGCGTGCCCAACGCCGCGGCGGCGCACCTCAGCATGGGGCTGGGGCTGCGGGGCGGGTGTCAGACGATCATCGGCACGCGCACGGCGGGGCTGGAGGCCCTGGCGCTGGCCGGGCTGCGTGTGCGCGAGGGGCGTGCTCGGCGTTGCCTCGTCACCGCGAGCGAGGAGCGCTCCGAGATCGCGAACACGGCGCACGCACGCTGCGGGTCGCCCTCCGCCGGTCGCGGGTCAGCCGGGGCGGTCTCGTTCGTGGTCGAGCGCCGTTCCGACGCCGAGGCACGCGGCGCGAGGGTGTTGGCCGGTCTCGGGGCGTGCGCCTGGCAGCACGGCGTGCCGGGCACCGACGCGTGGCGCGATCATTTGGGGCGGTTCGGTGAATTGATCGAGGACCGCCCCGAGCGGGCCGGCACGCACGCGTGCGGCGCACGCGGCGCACCGGGCGGTCTGTGCGCGCGCCTGCCCGAGTTGTACAGCGTGACGTCGCTCGTCGCGCTCGGCATCTGGCTAACACTGGGCGAGACGTCGGCGTGCGTGGTCTCGCACGAGTTCGGCGATCGGGCGTGCGGGCTCGTGCTGACGCGCTAACCCCAAGGCGTGCGTGCGGGCACGCCCCCACGAAGTGCTTCCACCCGATCGGGGGGCGTTCTCTGCTAGAATCGTCGGATGCCGCTTTCACGCACCGCCATCGAGACCGAGACCCGCACGAGCACCCCCTCGTGCGAGCCTTTGCCACTCGATGGTGGGTGCCCGATCGGTGTGCCTGCGTGGGTCGGCGCGATGGTCGGCGACGGCGGTCGCGTGAGGACAACGTGCAAGCAGCACGAGGACTTCCGGTCGGAGGTCCGTGCCGGGACGGGGGCGACGCTGGTCTCGGTGGTGCTGCCCGATGCGCGACGCCTGCCCGCGACGCGTCTGCGCGTGCAGGCCCGGCGCGTGTACGAGCTGCACCGGCTGCTGATCGGTGAGGGGCGGACGCCCGCCCGTATCTGGAACTTCATCCCGGGCATCACCGAGCCGATGGGCGAGTCCGGCGCGGATGATTCCGGGGAGGGCAGGGGGAGCAGGACGGGCGGGGGGGGACTCGACCGGTACATGGCCTTCAACCTTGGGCGGCACGACGCGATGGGTGCCTGGTTCGGCGAACGGCTGCCCGCGGCCCTTCCCGCGGCAACCGGGGTGGGGCACGACGGGGCGGACCTCGTGGTGCACACGCTGGTGCTGGACGAGCCCCCCACTCCGATCGAGAACCCGCGTCAGCGACCCGCGTACGTGTACTCGAGCCGGTACGGGCCGAAGCCCCCCTGCTTCGCTCGCGCGAGCCTCGTGCGCATGGGCGGGGATCGCACGCTGATCGTTGCCGGCACGGCGAGCATCCTCGGGGAGGAGAGCCTGCACGAGGGGTCGCTGCCCGACCAGCTCGACGAGACGCTGGCCAATCTGCGAGCCCTGATCGAGAACGCCCCGGGGTTCCGGGGCGAGGCGCTGGAGCGGTTCGAGTGCGTGCGTGCCTACTCGCCGGATCCTGCGCACGACGGCGATATCCGGGCGTGCCTGGAGGGGGCGATGGACGGTCGCGAGGTGGAAGTGGTGCGTGCCGACCTCTGCCGCTCGGAACTGCTGGTCGAGGTGGAGGGCATCGTGCGTCTGGGAGACGCCCGATGACCCGCGGATCGGACGACTCCTGCGACGTGACGGTCATCGGCGCCGGGCCTGGCGGCGCGGTCGCGGCGATCTGCGCCGCGCGGGCCGGGCTCAGCGTGCGCGTGCTGGAGCGGGAGACGTTCCCGCGGTTCCGCCTGGGCGAGTCGCTGCTCCCGCACACCTTTGAGTTTCTGGAGGAACTCGGCCTGAGCGAACGGGCCGAGTCGCTGATGCACGTGCCCAAGTACGGCGCGGGGTTCGCCATGGGCGATTCCGAGGAGCCCACGCTGTTCTGGTTCCCCGAACGCGATCGGGGCGGCGCGAGCCGCTCGCTGAATATCGAGCGGGCCCATCTCGACTCGCTGCTGCTGGACGCGGCCCGCGAGGAGGGGGTCGAGGTCCTGGAGGGCGTCCGGGTCGAAGCGATCGAGGAACTCGGCGAGGCGGGCACGAGCGTGCGGACCGACGCGGGCGTGTTCCGCAGCCGCGTGCTGATCGACGCGAGCGGGCAGGGGACGGTGATCGGGCGACACCTCGGCACCCGGCAACCGATCGCGGGCAAGGAGCGAGTGGCGTACTTCGAGCACTTCCGGGGCGTGGAGCACCCCCCGGGGGAGGCGCGGGGGTCGTCGATCATCGTGATGTGCGAGGAGGGCTGGTTCTGGCTCATCCCGCTGGACGATGAACGGTCCAGCGTGGGGCTGGTGATGCGTCCGGGCGTGGTCCGCGAGCGGGGCCTGCGGGCCGACACGGCGCTGCGTTGGGGCATCGAGAGATGCCCGTACGTGCGCCGCGCGATGCGGGACGCGACGGGGCCCGCGACCAACCGAGTCTGTGCCGATTTCTCATACTCCTGTCGCCCGTACGCGGGGGAGGGGTACTTTCTCGTCGGCGACGCCGCGGTGTTTGTGGATCCAGTGTTCTCGACGGGCGTGAGCCTCGCGATGGCGAGCGGTCGGCACGCGGGCGAGAGCGCCGCGCGGATCATCCGGGATCCGGCGAGCGCCCCGGGCGTGCGTGCCGAGTACGGCGCGGCGATCGAGCGGTCCTCTACGCCGCTGTTCGCGATGATCGACCGCTTCTACCGTCACCCGTTCCGCGAGTTCATCATGAACGGCACCGGCCCGCTGGGCATCCACGACGCCGTGCTGTCGATCGTGGCGGGGCGGGTGTTCCCGAGGGTGCGTTTGGGGCACCGGTGGCGGGTCGGGCTGCTCGACGTGCTGCTCGGGCTGCACGAGCGGACCGGGCGTCTGGTCCCGCGCCACGAGCCGTTCCGGCTCAGCGAGCGCGAGCCGGACGTGTGGGAGGGCGCCGAGACGCCGGGGCACGCGGACCGCGGGGACCCCGAGCGGGTGCTCACGGCGTGACCGGCCCTGGAGCGATCTCAGGGTGGGAGGTCTGGGACGCCCTCGAGCGGACGTCACGCGATCACCCCGCACGCGAGGCGGTCTGTGAGTACGACGCACGCGGGCACGCGACGGCCTGGTCCTACCCCAGACTGCACCACGAGGCCTGCGCCGTGGCCCACACGCTGTCGCGTCGCGCTGCCCCAGGCGACCGGGTCGTGCTCGACGGCACGGGCGGGGCACGACAGATCTCAACGATGCTGGGCGCGATCCGGGCCGGGCTCTGGGTGCTGCCGGTGCCGCTGCAGACCACGCCCCACGAACTGGGGAACCTCTTCCATCGTGCCAACGCACGCCTGGTGATCGGCCCGCAACAGCGACTGCCCGAGCGGGGCTGGCTCGACTGGAAAGCAACCGAGGGCCAGCACACGCCCGAGCCGACAATCACCCCGGGCGGGGTGATGATGGTGACCTCGGGCACCACGGGGGCACGCAAGCTCGCGCTGCGCGACTGCGCCGCCCTCGACGCCGACGCTCGCCACGTCCGCGACGCGACCGGGCTGACCCCCGAGGATCGTGTCCTCCTCGCGATCTCGCTCTCGCACTCGTACGCGCTCGACCTGATCGTGGGGGCGGTGCTCGCCGGTGCCTGCGTGGAGACCGTCCCGGTGTTCGACCTGCCCACCATCGCCTCGCGGATCGCACGCGGGGCAACCGTCTTCCCGGGCGTGCCCTTCCTGTTCGAGGGCCTCGGCGCACGCTGGGAGGGCGCGGGCGACCTCCGGCTCGCGTTCTCGGCCGGGACTCGCCTGCCCTGCTCGACCCGGCGGGCGTTCACCGACGTCACGGGCGTCCCGATCGGCGACCTCTACGGCGCGACGGAGCTCGGCACGGTCGTCTTCCGGGATCCACTCGACGGCGACCCCGCCCCGGGGCTGGTCGGCCGCCCGCTGCCCGGCGTCTCGGCGCGGGTGCTGGACCCGTCCACCGGACGCACGCTCGCTCCGGGCGAGGAGGGCGAGCTCGCGATCCGGGCGCCCTCGATGCTGTGCGGGTACGAGCACGCCGAGCCGGACCTGGCGGACGGCCACTTCCGGACCGGCGACCTGGCTCGACTGGACGACCGGGGACGCGTGCACATCACCGGACGCCTGCGGTTCATGATCGAGGCCGGCGGGCTGAAGCTGAATCCGATCGAGCTGGAGGAGGTCATCGAGCGGCACCCCGGCGTGCGCGAGTGTCTCGTGCTCCCGATGCCCGCCTCGGAGACCGTGTCGCGGATCCGTGCCCTGGTGGTGCCCGACCCGGTTGCGGGCGAGCCGAGCGAGAGCGAGCTGCGTGCCTACCTGCGCGAGCGGGTCGGGCCGGCGAAGATCCCGCGCCGGTTCGAGTTCGTGGACGCGCTGCCCAGGTCTTCAACCGGAAAACTGATGCGGCTGCCCCTCGAGGAGGTGTCGCGATGAGTGTGCGACGGGGCGTGCTCGCCGGGATGCTGATCGGCGTGAGCATGTGCGCGGGCGCCTGCCGCGCCCCGCTCCCGGTGTACCCGACGCTCGCGCCGGAGGCGTCGCTGGCGGTGATGGGCGAGCGGGCGTCGGGCGTCCGCACGTTCTCGGGCGCCGGCAGCCTGACGGTGCGTGATCCAGAGAGGGGCTCGGTCACGCTGGAGGCCGCGATCGTGGCACGCCACCCGGACCAAGTGCGGGTGCGGGCGTGGAAGCTGGGTCGTTCGGTCGCGGACATCACGCTGGACGCCGACGCGGTCGAGGCCGAGACCGACCGGCGGGTCGATCGCGGCGTGCTCGTCGAGGGCGTGCACGCCCTGCGGACGGTGCTGCTGGGCGTAGACGAGGGCTTCTACCGGGGCGCGAGTCCGGACGCGTCGTCCGACGGCGGCACGCTGCTGGCGACGGGGACCGTCGCGGGGTCCGACGGGGTCGTGCGGGCGGAGATCGACCGGGCCACGCTGACGCTGCGGTCGCTCTCGGTCGGGGACGCGGGCGGGGCGTTCACGCTCGACCGGTACCGGGAGGTTGATGGGACGGTCTGGCCGATGCGGATCCGCGCGACGAGCGGCGCTCGCGAGGCGGTCTTCCGGTTCGACTGGGTGGAGTTCAACACGCCGCTTGCGCCCGGGGCGCTGCCCGATCGCGCCGAGCCGGCGGGGGAACCCGGGGGCGGGGCGTGACCGAGTCACGATCGCTGCTGGCGTCCGGGGCGGCGTGGTTCGCGGCGCGTCCGCTCGCGGCGCTCGGGGTCTCGCTCGTGGTGGTCGCGCTGTCGGTGCTGGGCGTGCTTCGGATCGATCTGGCCGGCTCGCTCTCCGACATGATCGGCTCGGACAGCCCGTCGTCGAGGGCGCTGGTGCGGATCGGCGAGGAGTACCACACCTCCGACGAGTTGCTGGTGCTCGCGACGCTGGACGCGGGGGTGAGCGGCGAGGGTGCCGAGCGTCTGGAGGAGTTCGGCGAGTCACTCGCGCGGGCCATCGCGGCGGACCCCGCTGCGTCGGGGATGGTCGCGTCGGTCCGCCACCGCCAGGACGACGCCTTTGCGCGATGGGCACGCGAGTTCGTGCTCCCCTCGCTGCCCTACTACATGAGCGAGCCCGGGTTCGAGGAGTTCATGGACCGGCTGACGCGCGACGGCATGGACCGCCAGCTCTCGCGGGCCGAGGCGATGCTCTCCACGCCGGGCGCCGCGACGGGCCCGATCCTCGAGCAAACGCTGCGTGACCCGCTCCGGCTGGCGGAGCTGGTCGATCGCTCGGCGCTGACCTCGGACGGCGGGCGTCCGGTCGCCGGGCTGGACCCCGATGCCACACCCCCCCCGCTGCTCTCGGCCGACGGGCGCACGCTCATGGTCCGGATCGCGGGGGTGCGCCAGGTGAACGACCTCCCGTTCGCGCGAGCGCTGACCGACCGCGTCGCGATGCTTGTCGAGCGGGTCGGACACGAGGGGCTGACGGTCGAGCTCGCGGGCGGGTACGCGATCGCGACCACGACCTCACGCGGCATCCGTCGCGACCTCTCTCGCTCGATCCTCGTCGCGGTGGTCCTCGTGCACGCCCTGTTCTTCGTGCTGTACCGTCACCCGCTGGCGCCGTTCGTGGTCGGGGCGAGCGCCGCGCTGGGCATCCTCGCCGGGTTCGGCGTGCAGTCTGTTGGCGGGGCCGTCATCACGCCGCTGAGCGCCTCCATCGGGGCCATGCTGGCCGGGCTGGGGGTGGACTACGGCGTGCACCTGCTGAGCCACTACCAGGCCGAGCGTCCGGGTGCCGCGGGCACCGTGGAGGCCTCCCGTCGCAGCGTGCGACTCGTCGGCGGGGCGATCCTCGCCAGCGGCCTGACCACCGCGATCGGGTTCGGCTCCATGGCGTTCTCCGGTGTGACGATGCTGCGCGGGTTCGCGTACATCGGCGTGGCCTGCCTGCTGGGGTGCCTCGCGAGCGTGCTGCTGCTCATGCCGGCCTCGTTCCGGCTCGTGGACCGGGTGCGCTCGGCACGCACGGCACGCCTGTCGTGGGTGGGCGGGGCCGTCTCGCGTCGCTGGCGCGGGTGCCTGCTCGCGGGGCTGACGCTGATCGGGGTGCAGGTCGCCATAGTCGGCGCGATGGGGTGGGCCCCGCCCGTCGAGACCGACCTGTCCACGATGCACCCTCGCCCGAACCGCGCCCTGGAGCTGACCGAGTCGCTCGCGTCACGGTTCGAGGGCGCGGGCGAGTGGCTGCCGCTCGAGGTGCAGGGCGCGGACGCACGCACGATGCTGGCGAACGCGCACCGCATCGACCGGGCGCTGACGGGCGAGGAAGGGCGGGCGGTCGGCGTCGCCCGCACGTTCGGTGTGCACACGCTGATCCCCGACCCGGACCGGTCCGGACGCCGGTTCGAGCGGCTGCGCTCGCTCGACCCGGAGCGGGTGCGCGGGGACTTCGATAACGTGATCGCGGGCAGCGTCTTCGGCGACGACGCGTTCGCGGAGTACGGCGTGACCGTCTCGGAACTGGTGCGGGCCAGGCCCCCGACGGTCAGCGAGCTGCGCGCCTTCCCGACGATCGCCTCGCGCGTGCTGCCCGACCGCGAGGCAGACGCACCGGACGCATCGACAGAGCCGGAGCCCGGGATCGCGGTCCCCGACAGGGAACTGCCCCGGGCACCTGATCAGGAGGCACGCTCGCTGCTCGTCGTGCAGATGGGCGGGTCGCTGGCCGACCGCGATGCCCGCGACGCGGCGATTGAGGGCATCCGGCGACTGATCGAGCCGATCCCCGGCGCGACGCTCTCGGGCGTCACCACGGTGGCGTATGACCTGGAACGGGCCACCCGCGGCGACCTGGCCCGGCTCGCCCTCACCGCCGGCGGGCTGATCGTGGCGTGCCTGCTCGTCATCCTCCGACGCCCGACGCTCGTCGCCCTCGCCCTGATCCCGATGGCGACCGGGGCCCTGGCGATGCTCACCGCGATGCTGCTGACCGGGCTGCGTCTCAACGCCCTGAACGGGGCCGCGGTGCCGCTGCTGCTCGGCATCACAGTCGATGCGGGCGTCATCCTCGTCGCGTACTGGAAGGGGCGGTCGGGTGATCGCTCGCGGGCGTTCGGTTCGTGCGTGCAGGCCGTGCTCGCGGCCTCGCTGACCACGCTCGTCGGCTTCGGCGCGGTCTGCCTGTCCACCACCCCGGCCATCCGCTCGCTCGGGATGCTCACCTGCTTCGGCGTGCTGGGCAGCACACTCGGGACGCTGCTCGTGCTCGTCCCGATCCTCACGCACCTCTCGGCTCGCACCGACACTCTCGACCGTGCAGGAAGCGGATGACCGAGCTGCTGCTCATCGCGGCGTGCGTGCTGGTGACGGCGGTCGGCGTCATCGCGTGGGGCATCTTCCGCTCCTCCGCGCGGCTGTTCGGGCCGGTGCGCACGCGTCTCTCGCCCGAACACGCGAGCGCGAACCGTGTCGCGCTCACCTTCGACGACGGGCCGTGTCCCGGCAGCACGGACCGCATCCTCGACATCCTCGCCCAGCACGGGGTCAGGGCGACGTTCTTCGTCATTGGGAGACACGCCGAGCGTCACCCCGAGCTCCTCCGGCGCATCGCCGAGGAGGGTCACGCCATCGGCAACCACACCTTTGACCACTCCCGCCTGGGTCTGTTCCGCACGTGGGCGTACTGGAGCGACCAGATCGACCGCACGCAGCACGCGATCGAATCGGCGACCGGCCTGCGGCCGACGCTGTTCCGGTGCCCGATGGGGTTCAAGACGCCGCCGATCATGCGGGGCGCGGACCGAGCGGGGCTGGCGGTGTGGGCGTGGAGCCGACGCGGCTACGACGCGGGCCTGGGCTCGCGCGAGACTATTCTTCGGGCCGCTCGGGCGATGCGACCGGGCGACGTCCTGCTGCTGCACGACGGGCGCGACCCTGCGAGCTCGCGCCGGCTCGGACTCACGCCCGACACCCTCCCCGACCTGCTCGAGATGCTGCGCAGCGCCGGCCTGGAGCCCGTCCGCCTGGACGAGCCTCAGCCCGCCTGATCGGGCGAAGCGTCCTGGGTCGCGACCACGCCCGCGATCGACCGCTTCCGGAACACCGGCAGCGTGACCCGCAGCCCGACGAACACCGCCAATGCGATCGCCAGCCCCACCGGCACGCTGCCCACCGCCCACGCCAGCACCACCTCCCACGTCAGCGCCGGCAGGCTCTCCCACGCGAGGACCGGCCACGTGTCCCAGCGCTCGCCCGGCCCGAACAGAGCGAGCAGCTCGTGCCCGACCAGGATCGAGACCCCGGCCAGCACGAACCCGATCGGCGGGATCGACACCTGCGAGCCGAGCAGCATCGGCGCCGGGTGCAGACGCGTCCGCCACGCGGTGTACAGGCACAGCGCCGAGTGCAGCCCGAAGAGCGGCGACGTCCCGATGAACGCCCCCACCGCTACCGACAGGCTCAACTCCAGCGAGCCGAGCTCCGAGTCGCGCAGCTCACGCCAGCAGCGGGCCGGGTTCATCCAGCCCACGAACCGCCTCGCACGCACACGGAACCCTGCACGCCCGCCCGCGCCATCCGGTCGCCCGCGCCGTCTCAGCGGCAGCATCGCGAGCACGAACAGCCGCACGTGCATCGCGCCCTGACGCACCGAGTCCAGCACCGGGCGGTAGTGGCTCACACGCCCGCCCTCCGGGCGATAGCTGCACGAGACCGGCACCTCGACCACCTCACCCCCCGCCCAGAGCGTCCGCGTGATCACCTCCGACTCGAACGCGAACCGCTCGGCGTGGCACGCCAGCGAGCGCACACGCTCGATCGGGTAGCACCGCAGCCCGCACTGGGTGTCGCCCAGCCAGACGCCCGTCTGGGCCCGCACCGCGAACCCGGCGCTCAGCCGCCCCAGCTCGCAGTGCTTCGGGCGTCCCTCCGACCGGGCCGGACGGCACCCGAGCACCAACGCCTCGGGCCGTTGCCGGCTCGCCTCGATCAAGCCGGGGATGTCCGCGGGGTCCAACTGCCCGTCCGCGTCAATCGTCAGCGCGTGGGTGTGCCCGAGCCGCAACGCCTCGTCGAATCCCGTCCGGATCGCCGCGGCCTTGCCCCGGTTCCGCTCGTGACGCAGCACCGTGACACACGCGTCCGGACGCTCGCCGAGGAAAGTCTTGAGCACGTCCTGAGTGCCGTCCGTCGAACCGTCGTCGATCACGATCGCCCTGAGCCCGAGCTTCTCCAGCCCGCGCAGCACGCCCGGGAGCGAGCGTCCGTGGTTGTACGTCGGGATCAGGATGGCATACGACAGATCAGCAGGCAAGGGTCCGGAATCATACTCCACCGATGCACGTGCCCGGCACGGGGCATCGGCACGGATCCGCCGGCTCAGCCGCGGCACACGGCGCGGCGTGCGTGCTCAGTCGAACACTACCGAGGCCGCTTCGCGGACGTCCTTGGGCACACGCAGCCCGAGCCGGTCGGCGACCACGAGATTCAGGGCGTACTCGAGGCGGCACGGCTCGAGGGTCACGCCCTCTTCCCGCGGGCGTTGCAGCAACGCGCCGAGCTGCTCGCCCTGGGATGCCGGATCGACCTGGACGCCCACCAGCGCGCCCGCACGCACGAACCCGTCCGAGAACCCGAAGACCGGCACCTTCTCTCTGAGCGACGAGATGAGCAGGAGGCGGACCGAGGCCGCGTCGTAGACCGCGGGATCGGGGAAGGTCCAGACCGCGTCCACGTCCTCGTCCATCAACTCCGCGATCGCCTCCGAGACGCTCGCGGCCTCGTCGAGGTCGATCAGCACCACGCTCGGCGTGTCGGGGTCTTCCCGGAGCCTGCCGATCCAGTCACGGCTGACCGGCGAGCCGGATCTGTGCAGCACGCCGATGGTTCGAGCCGACGGGACGGCCTCCCGGAGCAGGTCGAGCTGGTCTCGCACGTCCACCGTTGTATGCACGCCGACCAGGGAGACACGCTCGCCGGGTGTGATCGAGCGCAGATCGGGGACCAGGCACGCGCCGATGGTCGCGCCCGCCGGGGCCGACTCGGTCAGGTAGACCGTCGCGGAGGGGCCGACCCCGACGTAGGTGCGGCCGGGGTCGATCTGGCAGTCTCGCGTGAACTCCTCGAGCGTCATCACCGAGGCGTCGCCCGGGACGCCCGCCACGACCCCTTCGCCGGCCTGCACGATCGCGTCGCTCCGGCCCGAGAGCACCACCACGACCTCGGCGTCGCAGGCTTCGGGCTCAGACCGCAGCCCCGCGCCGAGCATCAGGCTCAGCGTGAGCGCGACGGCACCGATCACCCGCCTGGGGCTGGAGCCGTGCATCGGGTTGCCGCATACCGGTCTCAGCATCGCTCGCTCAGAACTCCGCCTGCAATCGCAGCCAGAAGGCCCGCCCGGGGGTCTCGAATTCTCCGCCGGGGCTGCCGACCGCGTCCACGGCCAGGGCCGTGTCATCGAAGAGGTCGATCACGCCCAAGGCCAGCTCCAGCCGCTCGTCGGGCGTGCGCCACGTCAGCGACAGGTCGAGCCGGTGCGTCTCCGGGACCGAGCTGGTGCCGACCGCGTCGGCCTCGGTCACGCCGGTGTACCGGTAGCTCGCCGAGCCGCTCAGGCGTTCCATGATATCGATCCGTCCGGTGGCCCCGACGGAGTGCTCCGGGGGTGTGAAGGCCCGCACGTTGGGCATCTGGGTCACCATCTCGTACTCGAATCCGTGGTACGCGTACCAGACCCCGACGCGCGATCGCTCGCCCTCGACCGCGAGCTCGAGCTCGGTGCCATAGGACTTGGCATCGCCGAGGTTGTCCAGTCGGGCGAGCACGCGCCCGGCCGCGAACGGGTCGGGCATGATCACCGCGCCCGTCATGTCCTGGTAGATCTGGTAGAACGCGTCCGCGCGGAACGTCAGGCCGTCCTCGTACCGCCCGAAGTACCCCGCCTCGAAGGAGTAGATCTGCTCGTTCTCGAGGTCCCCGGCCCTGAACAGCTCGGTCCCGTATGTCACGGGCGGGAACGGGGGCGAGGGCAGCGGCACCCTGCTCGTCTCGATCTCTCGCAGCGCCAGCTGCGGGGCCCGGAACGCCTTGGCCGTGGCCACTCGGATCACGCGATCGTCGTGGTCGTCCAGCGAGTACAGCCCCGCGAGCCGGGCGGACCAGTCCGTGGAGGTGCCCGAGTAATAGTCCACGCGCCCCTGCATCTCGACCTGCAGCCGGTCGGTGGCCCGCCACCGGTCCAGCGCGAAGACGCCGAGCCACTCTTCCAGGTAGGTCTCGTCGGGCAGCAGCATGTCGGAGCGGTAGGGGTCGGAGTCGATCTGCACGAAGCGAGCGCTGCCGCCGAAGATCGTCTCGTGGTGCTCGCCGATCGGGGTCTCGTACTGGGCGTTCAGCTCCGTGTCCACCATGCCGTACCGCCACATCGACGGGCGGTTGACGTCCTCGATGGTGGTGAACAGGTTCAGGCTCACGGCACGCCCGCCCCCGAGGTCCCGCTCGAAGGACGTGAAGGCCCGGACGTAATCGATCCGCTCGTCCTCGCCGACCTGCAGCCCGAGGAACGAGAAGTCCCCCCGCTCGGTGTGCGAGTGCGCGACCCCGAACCGGAGCTCGCTGTCCGGGTCGATCTCGTACACACCCTCCGCGTTCACGCGGCGCAGGCGGGCGAAGTCCCTGGACGAGAAGTCGTCGTTGTTGAGCGCGTCCTCGCTGCTCTCGTGGCTGTCGTACCCGACCGAGACGCGCCACGCCAGGTCGTCGCGCGAGTCGCCCCAGCGGGCCTGCGTCGCGACGTCCCCGAACTCGTTCACGGTCGTGGACAGCAGCACCCCCTGGGTGTCGCGCGGGTCCTTCGTGATCATGTTGATCACGCCGTTGAACGCGTTGGCCCCCCAGACCGCCCCGCCCGGCCCGCGGACCACCTCCACCCGCTCCAGGTCTTCAAGGAACAGCGGCAGACGCTGGAAGTCCACGCCCCCGAACAGCCCGCTGCCCGCGTTGCGACCGTCAACCAGCACGAGCGTCCGGTCGGAGAACTCGTGATGCAGCCCACGCACGCCCACGGCGAAGCGGTTCCGGTCGATCTGCAGCACGTGCACGCCCGGGATCCGGTCCAGCAGTAGCGGGAGCGCGGTCACGCCGGACTCATGGATCTGCTCGGCATCGAGCACGCTGACCGGAACGCCGGTGAGGTGGCTCGCCTGGGCACGCCGGCCCGCCGTGACCACCACGTCGAAGTCCTCAAACAGCACGTCCAGCACGGAATCGAGCTGCTCCACCTCGTCCGGGGCGGTCTCGACCCGGTCGGGTTCGGGGGCGTCGGTCTCCGGCTGTGCCGTGCCCGCTCGCGTGAGCGTGGCGAGCGTGACACCGGCGACGAAGATATACGGAGAAAGAAAAGGAGTTTCGTATCTCAAATTGACCTCCGGCCCCATAGCGACGCGGGGCGATGCAACGGTCGCCCAATCGGACGTTTCGCACCCGGAATCCACCGTGACCAGCACCTAAGCACGCGCCCCCCCCGTTCCGGCGGGCCTGCGAAGTTGCTGTTTGTACGCATCGCCATCGCATGACTGAATTTGGGGATCGTTCAGAAATCTCGGTGACTCGCCGGTGCCCTGAGGTCGATACCCCCCCCACAACGACCGTGACCCGAGGGAGATCCATGAAGGCAGGGCGGAACTACGTACCGATTGAGCTGAAGGCCGTGGTTGCCGCGCTGGTGATCATCCTGGCGGCGATCGGGACGATCTCGTGGATCAACCTCGAGCGTTCGCGCGAGGCGAGCCAGCGGTCGCTGCAGAGCCTGACCGAGGGGTTCGCGTCGAGCATCGCCGTCGCGAGCGAGCTGCCGCTCGCGGTCCGCGATCAGAACGAGCTCGACCGCCTGCTCTCCAGGTATTTGCGTTCCGATCAGATCATCGAGTTCGTGGCCATCTACGACGAGTCGGGACGGCTGATCTCATCGGCCTCCAACGGAGAGCTCGAGGCGTCCCGCCTGGATGCGCTCTTCCTCGCGGCATCCGCTGGTGCCGGGGCACGCGACTCGGCCGACTACACGATCGGCTCGGCCCGGGTCTTCTCGCTCGAGAGCGGGATGTCGGGCATGTTCGACGAATTCGGGTTCCAGTCACCGGCGTCTGAACAGGGCGCCGCGCCGGGCAAGATGCCGACGCCCGAGACGCTCGGGCACGTGCTCGTGGGGACTTCGAACGAGGGGCTCCGGGAGCTGCACGCCCGCGGGGTCCGGTCCGCGGTGTCCACGACGCTGGTCGCTCTGGTGCTGTGCTCCATCAGCGTGTGCTTCTTTGTCCGCCGGTGGAGCGTGCGACTGAAGAAGCTCGTGGGGGCCACGCGACACATCGCCGCGGGCGACTTCACCCGGTCACTCCCGAAGGACCGGCACGACGAGCTTGGCATCCTGATCGAGGCGTTCGAGTCGATGCGCCGCTCCATCCAGGACCGCGACGCCTCGGACCGCCGGCAGAAAGAGCAGCTCACCGAGGCGACGCGACAGGCCGAGGAGGCGAACACCGCCAAGAGCCAGTTCCTGGCGCACATGAGCCACGAGATCCGCACGCCGCTCAACGGCGTGATCGGCATGCTCGAGCTGCTCGAGCGGACCAGCCTGCACAGCAAGCAGAAGCGGTTCGTCAACGTGGGCCGGTCCTCCGCGGACGCGCTGCTGCAGCTGATCAACTCGATCCTGGACTTCTCGAAGATCGAGGCGGGCCAGCTCGAGCTCGAGGCCATCGACTTCGACCTCGGCGAGGTGATCGAGACGGTGACCGAGATGCTCGCGACCAAGGGGCAGACCAAGGGCCTGGAGATCGCGTGCTGGATCAGCCCGGAGATCCCCGACCGCGTCAAGGGCGACCCGTCCCGCCTGCGCCAGATCGTGCTGAACCTGCTCAACAACGCGATCAAGTTCACCGAGCAGGGCGAGGTCGTCGTGCGGGCGAGGGTGGTCGAGGAGACCGAGGACTCGACCACGGTGCGGGTCTCGGTGGCGGACACCGGGATCGGCATCCCGGCCGAGAAGCGCGCAAGGCTGTTCAAGTCCTTCTCGCAGGTCGATGCCTCCACGACCCGCCGGTTCGGCGGGACCGGGCTCGGGCTCGCGATCTCGAAGAACCTCGTCGAGCTGATGGGCGGCGAGATCGGGATCGCCGAGGAGCGCGAGGAGGGCACCGAGTTCTGGTTCACCGTGGAACTCGGGCGCGCCTCGGACGTGCCGCCCCCCACCACGCTGGCCTCCCTGGAGGGGGCACGCGTGCTCATCGTGGACGACAACCAGACGAACCGGGAGATCCTGATCGAGGCGCTGACGAACTGGAACGCACGCCCGATCGCGGTGGACCACGCCTACAGCGCGCTGGAGATGCTGCGGGCCGCGACCGGGAGCGGCAAGCGGTTCGACTGCATCGTGCTGGACATGCAGATGCCGGACATGGACGGCCTGCAGTTCGCCGAGACCATCCAGACCGATCCCTCGATCGACCTCCACCCGATCCTGATGCTCAGCTCGATCGCCGAGACCGCGGACCTGAACGACCTCGAGAGCTTCGGCATCACGTCCTACCTGCCCAAGCCAACACGCCTGTCGCTGCTGTACGAGCAGCTCGTGTCGATCATCAAGCCCAGCACCCTCGCCTCGAAGGAGGGTGTACAGAGCCACGCCTCCCGAAGCGGGTCGCGCGGGACCGTCCGCGGCAAGAAGATCCTCATCGCGGAGGACAACCCCGTCAACCAGATGGTGATCCAGGAGCTGCTCCAGCAGGCCGGGGCGACCGTCGAGATCGCCAACAACGGCAGCATCGCGGCCCAGCGCTGGAGCCAGGACAACTACGACGCCATCCTCATGGACTGCGAGATGCCCGTGATGGACGGGCTGACCGCGACGGGGCGCATCCGCACGATGGAGTTCGAGTCGGACCGCCCCCGCACGCCCATCATCGCCCTCACCGCGAACGCCGTGCAGGGAGACCGGGACCGCTGCCTGAACGCGGGCATGGACGACTACCTCACCAAGCCCATCGAGCCCAGGGTGCTCTTCCGGACGCTCGAGTCGTACCTGTCGCCGTCACCCGCTGAGCCGGACAAGGCGCCCGCGCCGGGCGACGCCGAGCCGGTGGCCGACGTGTCCCCCGTGGAACCCGCCGAGCTCAAAACGATCGAGATCGAGTCGGCCCTGAACCGGTGCGCCGGGAACGCGGGGCTGCTGCTCCGGGTCTTCGAGGAGTACGCCAAGGCCACACGCCGTGACGCGGACGAGCTCCAGCGCCTCGTCGAGACCGGCGACCTGGATGAGGCCCGGACCGTCGCGCACGCCATCAAGGGCGCCTCGGCGAACATCTCGGCGGTCGAGGCGAGCAGGCTGGCGTCGAAGATCGAGTCGCTGGCGAAGGAGCGGAATCACGCCGAGATCCAAAAGACACTCGGGTGTCTTCAATCAGAATTGGACGCCGTGTTTGAAGATCTCGCGAAGGCGCCGTCCGCACTCGCCGATCAGGACGCCGAGGATACCCACGCGTGAGAGTGAGCCCAGTACACATCCTTGCGGTCGATGACGACGCGACCAACCGCCTGATGCTCCGGGGGTCGCTCGAGGCGCAGGGGTACCGCGTCACCACCGCCGAGGACGGGCTCGAGGCGTACGAGATCGCGTCGTCCGAGAAGGTCAACCTGATCATCTCGGACTGGAACATGCCGAAGATGGACGGCATCAAGCTCTGCCGCGCCGTCCGCAAGCTGCACACCGACCACTACACCTACTTCATCCTGCTGACGTCTCGGAACTCGAAAGAGGAGATCGTGTCCGGTCTCGAGGCCGGGGCCGACGACTACATCGCCAAGCCCTTCGACCCGGCCGAGCTCTCGACGCGTGTCAAGGTGGGGATCCGGACCTCGGCGCTCGACACGCGAGACGCCGCGATCTTCGCGTTGGCCAAGCTCGCCGAGTCGCGCGACCCCGAGACCGGGGCGCACCTGGAACGGGTGCAGAACTACTCACGCCTGCTCACGATCCGGCTCGTCGAGTTCGGACTGTGGCCCGACCAGCTGGACTCCGACTTCGTGCGTCTCATGTACTCGACCAGCCCGCTGCACGACATCGGCAAGGTCGCCATCCCGGACTCGATCCTGCTCAAGCCCGGCCACCTCACCGATGAAGAATTCAACATCATGAAGACGCACACCACCATCGGGGCCGAGACGCTGGCCGCGGTGCTGGAGAAGTACTCCCAGGTCCCCTACCTGGAGATGGCCCACGACATCGCGCTGCACCACCACGAGCGGTGGGACGGCTCGGGGTACCCGCACGGGCTGAGCGAGGAGGACATCCCGCTCTCCGCGCGAATCATGGCCGTGGCCGATGTCTACGACGCGCTCGTCTCCAAGCGGGTCTACAAGAACGCCATGGAGCACAACGTGGCGCTCTCCATCATCCGCGACGGCTCCGGCACCCACTTCGACCCCAAGATCGTCGAGGCCTTCCTCACGCTGACCGACGACGTCCAGGACATCCGGATCCGGTACGACGACCCGGAGCCGCCGCGACTCGCGGCCTGAGTCGGCACCCGATCCGCACCGCTCACGCGAGACTCACCTCGATCGGCGTCCCCTCGCCCACCGCGAACACCCGATCCCTCGCCCCCGGCTCGATCACGCGGCACCCGGTGAACCGCCCGAACGCCGGCAGCACGCACACCCTCTCGCCAAGCCAACAGCACGCGACTCGCATCCCGGCACCCGCCCCGGCACGACGACCCGGTCTCCGCAGGCGCACCGCGGGGTGCAGGTGCCCGCACAGCACGGGGCGCTCGCCAGCCTCAGCATCGCTCGGCGGCTCGTGACGCAGCTCGAACGCCCCGTCCACGACGGGCTGGTCCAGCACCTCCAGCTCCAACGCGCTGATCGCCGCCGACGCACGCCGGTCGTGGTTGCCCGGCACCAGCACGACCGCCACATCCGGGCGTTCATCCCGCCAGGCCCGGAGCGCCCGCACCGTCTCGCCGTCCGCCGGCACGGGCGCGTGGAACAGATCACCCAGCACCACCAGCCGGCGAGCCCCGGTTTCGGTCAGCAGCAGACTCAGGCGGTCCAGATCGCAGCCCGTGACGTCCTCGGGCACGGGCCTGCCCGCGCCCCGGAAGTGCTCGGGCTTGCCGAAGTGCGTATCGGCGACGTACAGGGTGCTGTGATCGGGCGCATACATCGCCCGGTCGGCGCACAATTCCAGCGACTGCCCGTGCCACGCGATCGCAAGCCGATCCGCGACGGTTTCGCTCCCATGTTTCGGGGCTTGCGTGCTCACGCCTCAGCGTAGGACTCGAGCCCGTCGGCCATCCGACGCACCCGCTGCTGCCAGCTCTCGCTGGTCACCGTCGTCGATCGCAGGCTCTCGGCCCAGACCGGGAACGCCAGCGGGCTGAGACGCTCCGTCGCAACCACCTCGATCCGCATCCCCGCGATCCGTTCCAGCGTCTCGGCCATCCGCCGGTACTCGAGCTGCGACTCGAGCACCTCCCGACGCGCCTGCTCCAGCAGCATGTTGCCCGGATCGAACTCCTCGAACACGTCGAAGTACATCTCGCTGGAGGCCTGCAGGTAGCTCGGGCGGGACGTCTGCCCCGGGTAGCCCTGCCGCGTCAGCCCCGCGATCCGCGCGATCTCGCGGAAATGCCGACGCGACAACTGTGCCGCACACACCGCCTCGAGCAGGTCGTCCGTCAGCCCCTCCGGCGACAGCAACCCGCGCCAGGCCTCCGCGTCGAGCTCCAGCGCCGTCTCGCATCGCAGCTCGATCCCGTGATCCGTGCTGCTCGACACCACCGTCACCGGGCTCAGGCGGCTGGCCCGCATGCTCAGCACCGCCCCGAGCCCCTCGTGCACCAGGCGCCCCGCGAAGGGAAACACGAAGTAGTGCACCTCGCCCCGGATCTCGACCCGCTCGACCACCAAGACACCCGGGCCCGGCAGCAGCGAGACGGCTCCCTGACGCTCCAGGATCGGGCGGACCGCCTCCATCTCGGGCCACCCGTACTCGCCGAGCCCGGCCCGGGCGATCAGGGCGAGCGCCGCGTCGGCGAGCTGGGTGGACAGCGGCATCCGACCCCCGTTCCAACGCGGCACCACGCCGCGGGCACTCTTTGCACGCCTGACCCACGCCGTCATCTCCCGCAACCGCTCCAGCACCAGCGGCTTGCCCGCGAAGATGAACTTCTGCCCCGGCGAAAGCCTTGAGATGAAGCTCTCCTCGATCGAGCCGAGCGTGCGCCCGCTCCGGTACTTCACCAGCACGCCCTCGTCGCTGACGATGGTGCCGATGCCCAGGCGGTGCGCCGTCGCCAGCTTGCGGGTCGGGACGACGTACCGGGCCGGCTGCCCGTCCTCGCCGGGTGCCAGCTCGATCCGTGCGAACTGCGGGTAGGCCCGCAGGCTCTCCCCGCCGCGCCGGCAGAAGTCCATCGCCCACCCCCACTCCTCGTCGGTGAGGTCGCGAAACGCGTGCGCAGTCCGGACTTCCGCGAGCAGCTCCTCCTCCACGAACCCGCCCCCGAGCGCGCACGTCACCAGGTGCTGGGCCAGCACGTCCAGCGGTTTCTCCAGCGGCGTGCGGGCTTCGAGGTGACCGTTCCGCAGCGCCTCACGCGCGGCCGCAAACTCGACGAGCTCCAGCGCGTGCGTCGGCACCCCCACGATCCGCGAGACCTCGCCGGGGCGGTGCCCGCTTCGCCCCGCCCGCTGTGCCAGGCGGGCGACACCCTTCGGGCTCCCGATCTGCACCACAAGGTCCACCGGGGCAAAGTCCACGCCGAGATCCAGCGAGGACGTGCAGACCACGCACTTCAGGCGGGCCTCGCCCGCCTCGACCCGCAGCATCGCCTCCACGCGGCGCCGGATGTCCCCTTCGAGCGAGCCGTGGTGGATCGCGACACGTCCCACCAGCGACGGATCGGCCTTCTGGATGGCACGGAACCACAGCTCCGTCTGCGAACGCGTGTTGGTGAACACCAGCGTCGTGCCCGCCCCGTTGATCTCACGCACCACCTCGTCCACCAGTTGCACGCCCAGGTGCCCCGCCTGCGGGAACCGCTCGACCCCGCCCGGCGGGAGGACGGTATCGATCTCGACGACCTTGCCCTCGGGCCCGGTGACCAGCGTGCCCTCGCCGGAGGTGCTCCCGAGCAGCACCCGCATCGCCTCACCCGTGTTCCCCAGCGTGGCGCTGAGCCCCCACGTCGGCACGCCGGGGCAGAGCGCCCGGAGGCGCGACAACGCCAGCTCGGTCTGCACGCCGCGTTTCGTGCCGATCAGCTCGTGCCACTCGTCCACCACGATCAGGTCGAGGTTGCGGAACAGACGCCCCGAGTCCGCCCGGGACAGCATGATCGTGGCGCTCTCCGGAGTCGTCACCATCGCACTCGGCGGCTTCCTCAACTGACGTGCCTTGACCGAACTGCTCGTGTCACCCGTCCGCTTCTCGATCGTCCAGTCGAGCCCGAGCCACTCGACCGGTTCCGACAGCGCCTCGACCGTGTCCGTCGCAAGGGCACGCAGCGGCGTGATCCACAGCACACGAAGCCCACCACGAGATGAGCCCTCAGGGTCAGCTCCTGTTCGTTCGAGTTCGCGCCGCACCGGCCCGAGCCACACGGCGTGCGTCTTGCCCGTGCCCGTCGCGGAGTGCACCAGCCCGCTACGCCCCGACTCGAACGCCTCCCACACCTCCCGCTGGAAGGGCATGACGTCCCACCCACGCGAGTCGAACCAGCCCTCGATCGCCCGAGACTGGGCGCTCACGACATACCCCCGGGACCGCTATGGAATCCGCCCTCGTCGCATCGCAGCCTGTTTCCCGTCGCCTCGATCAGTGCCGCTCGCTCCGCCACGATGGGAGGGTAGTGAGGATCCGGCCGACCGGACAGCCCCGTTTCGGGGCCCGCAACGCGGTTTTCTTCGCTCCGATGGAACCCGGCAGCGGGATGGCCCGAACAATTGGTGTCCGGGGCCGGTTGTTCCAGGAGAACCCGCACCCCGAAGATCGCCGCCGCACACACACCGCCCGATGGCGCACCAGGCGATACCCGGTAGGATGGTCCCAGCGACCGTCGCCCAACCACACCAAGGAGGTCTCCCGTGACACGCCACCGCCCCGCCGCGTTCACCCTCACCGCCGCGCTCACCCTCACCGCCGGGTTCGCGATGGGCCTGGAGACCACGACCGAGATCAAGACCTCCGCGATCGCCGGTGCCGCCGAGCTCCGCCCGGACGACCCGCGGACCGAGACCCTCGCCCGCCTGAGCAAGCGGATCGAGGCCGACTTCCAGGGTCAGGCCGCACGCGACGTCTTCGAGTACATCGCCGAGGTCACCGGGGCCGATCTCATCGTGGTGTACGAGTCCGACGTGGACCCCGAGGGCGTGGACCCAGAGGCCGCCATCGACTTCCGCGCCCGCAACCAGCCCGCGCTCACCGTGCTCGACCGACTCGTCCGCTCGCTCAACGCCCAGCTGGCCCCCACCTCGCAGTACGACTGGCAGATGACCGAGGACGGCGCCTACCAGATCGGCCCGAAGGACGCGCTCGACCGCGACACCCGCACCGTCATCTACGACGTCGGCGAGCTGCTCTTCGAGGTGCCCAACTTCGACAACGCGCCCGACTTCGACCTGCAATCAAATTCCGGCGGCTCGGGCGGCGGCGGGACCAGCCCCTTCCAGGGCTCCAGCGGGCAGGACGAGGACCGACTCACCGCTCGTGAGCGCCTCGACAACCTCATCCAGGTCATCACCACCGTCGTCGAGCCCGACTCGTGGGTCCAGGCCGGCGGCACCTCCGCCACCATCACCGCCTACCAGTCCACACTCATCGTCTCCGCCCCCGACTACGTCCATCGCGCACTCGGCGGGTACGACTTCTGGCCCAGCTCCCTGCAGACCCGACGCTTCATCGACGGTCGCAAAGAGACCGATATCCGCCCGCAGCGCCAGCGTCGCGGCCCGTAACCGGCCCCACGAGCGACATCTCCGTACCCACAGACACCGATGAACGTCGGGCCCGCGGGTACCATCGTCTCGTGCCCCCGCCACCACCCCCACCACCCCCACCCCACCCACCAGCGGACGCACCGCCACCCGTGGAACTCGTGCGCGCTCAGGATGCCCTGCACGCCGGACGCTACGGGCTCGCGGCGGAACTGGCGACCAAGGCCCGCCGCTCGAGCCCCGGCGACCCCCGCGTGCTGGCGACGCTGGGCCAGGCCCTCGCGCGGGCGGGCAAGCCGAAGCAGGCGATCCAGCCGCTCGCCAAGGCCGTGAAGGCCGACCCGGACAACCTGGGATACCGCTACGACCTCGCCTTCGCCCACGACGAGACCGCCAACTCGGACGAGGCCTTGCGCCTGATCGACGACCTGCTGAACGAGCACCCGGGCTTCGACCGGGCGGTCCAGCTCCGCTGCTCGATCCTCCGACGCCTCGGGCGGGCCGCGGAGGCCTGGGCCTGGCTCGAGCCGCAGCTCCAGCACCTCCCGTCCACGCCCGTCATCGCGCTGACCAGCGCCAGCATCCTGCCCCGCGGCGCCGAACCCGCCCCCGTGCTGGATCGCATCCGCGGGGCCATCGCCTCTCCGGACACAACGCCGGCCACGCGGCGCTCTCTCTTCTACGCCCTCGCCAAGCTGCTCGACCGGTCCGGCTCCTGCGACGAGGCGTTCGCGGCGATGCAGTCCGCCAACCGGCTCTTTCCCGAGACCGACCTCCGCCAGCACCACACCCTCATGGACCGCATGACCCCCGAGGTGCTCGCCTCCATCGAGCCCGCCGACGTGGACGGCTCGCTCGCAATCCTCGTCTGCGGCATGCCCCGCTCGGGCACCACGCTCACCGAGCAGATCCTCTCGGCCCACCCGAAGGCCGCGACCGTCGGCGAGTCGCCCGTGCTCGGGCGCACCGTCCGCGAGGCCCACACGCACGCCCAGGAGCACGGCTTCGTCCCGCGTGAGCTCTCGACCAAGCTCGCGAGGCAGTACCTCAAGCACCTGCGCGACGACGGGCGCCCGAACGGGAAGAAGGCCGAGCGCGTCATCGACAAGATGCCGCAGAACCTGATGTACCTCGGCGTGGTCGAGAAACTCCTCCCGGGCGCGCGGGTCATCCGCTGCACCCGCGACCCGCGCGACACCGCCCTCTCCTGCTTCATGCAGGACTTCCACACCGCCCACCCGTACCGCTCCACCTTCGAGTCGCTCGCCGACGAGATGCTGCTGCACGAGCAGGTCTGGGCCCGCTGGAAAGCCGAGTCCGGGCTGGCGCTTCTGGAGTCGCGCCTCGAACACCTCACCGCCGAGCCCGAGACACGCGCCCGCCAGTTGGTCGAGTTCGCCGGGCTGGAGTGGGACGAGGCCTGCCTGCGCTTCCACGAGACCGCCGGGCACGTCAAGACCGCCAGCGTCGATCAGGTCCGGTCGGGCATCAACACCAAGGGGCACGGGCGATGGAAGCGGTACGAGCGTCACCTCGCCCCGCTGATCGAGCGCCTCGCGCCGCTCATCGAATCCTGGGAGTCGGAAGGCGAAGCGGGATGACGCCGAAGCAGGACACATCCACCGACCACTGGGCCCAGGCGGTGGGCGCCTTCAACGCCGAGCGGTACAAGCTCGCCGCGCTGCACGCCGAGAAGGCCCGCGCCAGCATGCCACGCGACGCACGCGTGCTGCTGCTGCTCGGGCAGGCGCTCGCCCGGTCCGCCAGACCCACGCAGGGCATCTCACGCCTACGCCAGGCACTCAAGCTCGAGCCCGACAACCCGACCGTCCGCGTCACCCTCGCGGCCACCCTCGACGAGGCGGGCCGGCACGACGAGGCGCTCGCCGAGACGGACGCCATCCTGGAAGCCGACCCGTCCTTTGTGCGGGCGGTCACCCTCCGCGTCACGCTGCTCCGCCGGCTCGGACGGGCCCGCGAGGCCTGGGACTGGCTCGCCGCCCGGCTCGACACGCTGCCCGGCTCCCCGCTGCTGGCGCTCAGCGCCGCCGGCGTGCTCCCCGCCGACGCCGACCCCGACCCGGTGCTCACGCTGCTGCGGGACGCCATCGCCTCGCCTGCGACACGCCCGAACGAGCGACGCTCCCTCTTCTACGCGCTGGCCAATCAGCTCGACCGGGCGGGCGATCACGACGCGGCCTTCGCCGCCGCGTCGTCCGCCGCACGACTCGTCCCCGACCGCCACACCGACCAGCACGCACGCCTGCTGGAGCGGATGTCGCCAGAAGCACTGGCCGCGATCGAGCCGGCCGACCTCGACGCCTCGCACGTCGTCCTCGTCTGCGGCCTCCCCCGTTCGGGCACCACGCTGACCGAGCAGATCCTCGCCGCCCACCCCGCCGTCGCGACGCTCGGCGAGTGCCCACTCATCAACACGCTCTCACGCGAGCTGCTCGCCCACGTCGAAGAGCACAGCTTCGCACCCGCCGAACTCACCACCAAGCTGGCCCGCCAGTACCTCAAGCACGCACGCGAGCACGCCTCGGGCCCGAAGAAACCCCGCGTCGTCCTCGACAAAATGCCGCAGAACCTGATGCACCTCGGCGTCGTCGAGAAACTGCTGCCCGGCGTGCGCGTCATCCGCTGCCGGCGCGACCCGCGCGACAACGCACGCAGCCTCTACTTCATGGACTTCGGGGCCCTGCACACGTACCGGCGCTCGCTCGAGACCCTCGCCGACGAGATCCTCACCTTCGACCGCGCCGCCGAACGCTGGAAGGCCGAGACAGGCCTCCCCATCCACGAGTCACGCCTCGAAGACCTCGCCACCGACCCCGAGCCCAACGCGCGAGCGCTCGTCGAGTTCGCCGGGCTCGAGTGGGACGACGCCTGCCTCCGATTCCACGAGACCGCCGGGCACGTCCGCACCGCGAGCGACACGCAGGTCCGGTCCGGCATCAACACACGCGGCCTCGGACGATGGAAACCCTACGAGCAACACCTCGCGCCGCTGATCGAACGACTGACCCAGGGCAATCCGCCCACCTGAACCCATGCCCCAGCCCTACCCGGAACCCACCGACGAACTCGCCATCCCCATCTTCGTGGCCCTGCGCGAGGGCGACGCCCTCCGCGCACGCCTGCTCGCCGAGCAGGTCACCCGCGAGGACCCGGGACACGAGCGGGCCCGGTTCTACCTCGCGCAGGCGCTCGCACGCACCAACGCCCCGAAGAAGGCCCTGCCCGTCATCCGCAAGCTCTGCCGCGCGCACCCGGACAACACCTGGTACCGCGCCGAGCTCGCCCACACGCTCGAGGCGATCGGCAAGCCCGAGGAGGCCATCGCCGAGCTCGACGGCGTGCTGGAGCAGGAGCCCGACCACGAACACGCCGCCCGGATCCGCACGTCGCTGCTGCGTCACACCGGTCGCTCGCGCGAGGCCTGGGACGACCTGCAAGGCCGCCTCGAGACCCTCCCGGACTCGGTCGGCGTCGCGATCGCGATGGCCACCGTGCTCCCCGCGGACGCCGACCCGGACGACGTCATCGCACGCCTGCGCCGCGGGGTCCACGACGAGACCTCCACGCCCGAGGACAGGCGAACCGCCCTGTACCTGCTCGCCCGGATTTTCGATGCCCGCGAACGCTTCGACGAGGCCTTCGAGGCCGCAGCGGACGCCGGCGAGCTCGTCAACACCCGCACCGCCGGCTTCCACCGACAGGTCCTCGAGTCGCACACCCCCGAGCTGTGCGCACGCGTCGAGCCCGCCGACCACGACGCCTCGCACGTCGTGCTGATCTGCGGCATGCCGCGCTCCGGCACCACCGTCCACGAGAGCATCCTCGCCGCCCACCCCGAGGCGGCCTCCGCGGGCGAGTTCGGCGGCCTGCCCAGCGTCGTTCACGAGGCCGAGGTGCACGCCAGGGAGCACGACGTCCTGCCCAGCGAGCTCTCGACCAAACTCGCGCGTCAGTACCTCAAGGCCCTGCGCAAGGCCGCCGGATCGACCAAGGCCCGCATCCTGATCGACAAACTCCCGAGCAACCACTTCCTGCTCGGCATCGCCTCACGCCTGCTCCCGGGCGTGCGCGTCATCCGCTGCCGGCGCGACCCGCGCGACACCGCCGTAAGCTGCTTCCTGCAGGACTTCGGCGACCGCCACCCCTATCGCGTCAGCCTGCCCGCTCTCGCCGACGAGCTGTCGCTGCACGACCGGGCCTCAAGCCGCTGGCGGGACGAGCTCGGAGAGACCTACCTCGAATCGACCCTGGAAGACCTCATCGAGCACCCCGAGACCAACACGCGGCGCGTCGTCGCACACGCCGGCCTCGAATGGGACGACGCCTGCCTCCGATTCCACAAGTCCGTCGGGCAGGTCCGCACCGCCAGCGCCACCCAGGTGCGACACGCCCTGAACGCACGCGGCGTCGGTCGCTGGCGAAACTACCAACAGCACCTGGGCCCGCTGCTCGAACGCCTCGAAGACCAACACTCCACCGGAGACCCCGCGTGACCGCCGCCAGCATGCACACCCCAGAGGCCAACCGGGCCAACGCGGCCCTGCAGGCCGGCCAACACGCGAGCGCGATCTCGCTCTGCAAGGCCGCCCTGCGCAAGATGCCGCGCGACCCCGAACTCCGCTACATCCTCGCGCAGGCCTACACCCGCTCCAACTTCCCCGCCGACGCCGCGCCGCACCTCGAACGCCTCGTCCGCGAGTTCCCCGAGGGCGTCCCGTTCCACGTGGAACTCGCCAACGCCCTCGACGGCGCCGGACGACCCGACGAGGCCCTCGAAGCCATCGAGCGCGCACTCCAACTCCAGCCCGACCACGACTTCGCCCTCCGCATCCGCGTCAAGATCCTCCGCGGCATCGGCAAGGGCCGGCAGGCCTGGGACGAACTCTCACAGCGACTCGACCGGCTCCCCCGCTCCGTCCACATCGCCCTCTCGCTCGGCTTCGTCATGCCCTCCGACGCCGATCCGAAGCCCGTCCTCGAACGACTGCACGCCGTCGCGACCGACGCCACCGTCTCCGACCCCAACCGACGCACCGCCTGGTACACCATCGCCAGGATCCAGCAGCGGGCCGGCAACCACGACGAGGCCTTCCAGGCCGCGTCCAACGCCAACGCCCTCATCCCCGACGACCTCCCCGACCAGCGTCACGCCGAGATGTTCGAATCCATCACGCCCGAGATCGTCGGTCGCATCGAGCCCTCCACACTCGACGGCTCGGGCGTCGTGCTCGTCTGCGGCATGCCGCGCTCCGGCACCACCCTCACCGAGCAGATCCTCGCCGCCCACCCCAGCGCCGCGACCGCGGGCGAGTTCAACGCCCTCCCGCTCGCCGTGAACGAGGCACTCGAGCAAGCCCGCTCACAGGGGCTCACCCCCACCGAACTCTCCACCAAGATCGCCAAGGGCTACCTGAAAGCCCTCCGGTCACGAACCGGCGACCGCAAGGCCACCACCCTCATCGACAAGATGCCCAGCAACCACCTGCTGCTCGCCCCCGTCGCCAGGCTGCTGCCCGGTGTCCGCATCGTCCGGTGCGTCCGCGACCCGCGCGACATCGCCCTCTCCTGCTACATGCAGGACTTCGCCCAGCGCCACGCCTACCGCGCCCGCCTCGACACCCTCGCCGACGAGCTCCTCCTCCACGAACGCGCCGCCGAACGCTGGCGGGCCGAACTTGGCGAGCAGTACCTCGAGTCCTCGCTCGAAGACCTCGTCGCCGACCCCGACACCAACGCCCGCCGCCTCGTCGCCCACGCCGGCCTCGACTGGGACGACGCCTGCCTCCGATTCCACGAGCAGGACGCCCACGTCCGCACCGCCAGCACCGAGCAGATCCGTTCCGGCATCAACGCCAGCGGCCTCGGTCGCTGGAAGCACTACGAACAGCACCTCGCCCCACTCATCGAACGCATCGCCCCCCTCCTCGCCAACTAGCCCCGAGCGCAAGCGAGGGGTCTCTTCTTCTTTCAAACGAGCCCCGAGCGCCGCGAGCGGTCTCCCCGGCTCAGCCAGAAGACTCCCCGTACGCCTCCATCCCCACGCACGAGCACACCAGGTTCCGATCCCCGTACGGGTTGTCCACCCGCCCGACGTACGGCCAGAACTTCGCATCCCGCAGCCACGCCACCGGCCACGCCGCCCGCTCACGCGAGTACGCGTGCCCCCACTCGTCGCTCCCGACCGCCTTGATCGAATGCGGCGCCCCCTTCAGCACGTTGTCCTCCCGGTCCGCCTCGCCCCGCTCGATCTCGGCGATCTCCGCCCGGATCGCGATCATCGCCTCGCAGAACCGGTCCAGCTCCGCCTTGCTCTCGCTCTCGGTCGGCTCGATCATCAGCGTGCCCGGCACCGGCCAGCTCATCGTCGGCGCGTGGAACCCGTAGTCGATCAACCGCTTGGCGATGTCGTCGATCTCGATCCCCGCGCTCTTCTTGAACGGGCGACAGTCGATCACGAACTCGTGCGCCACCCGCCCCTTCGACCCGCGGAACAGCACCGGGTAGTGGTCCTTCAGCCGCTCGGCCATGTAGTTCGCGCTCAGGATCGAGACCTCGCTCGCCCGACGCAACCCGTCCGGACCCATCATCGCGATGTACATCCAGCTGATCGGTAGGATCGACGCGCTCCCGTACGGCGCCGCCGAGATCGGCCCCACCGCGTGCTCGCCCGCGTTCTCCGGCGCGATCACCGGGTGGCTCATCAGGAACGGACGCAGCCTCTCGTTCACCCCGATCGGCCCCATGCCCGGCCCGCCGCCCCCGTGCGGGATGCAGAACGTCTTGTGCAGGTTCAGGTGGCACACGTCCGCCCCGCACACCGCCGGGCTGGTCAGCCCGACCTGCGCGTTCATGTTCGCACCGTCCATGTACACCAGCCCGCCGTTGGCGTGCACCACCTCGCAGAACTCGCGGACGCGGTCGTCGAACACGCCGCACGTGCTCGGGTACGTGATCATGCACGCCGCGAGCTCGCCCGCGTGCTTCTCGGCCTTGGCTGTGAGGTCGTCCAGGTCGATCGCACCCGTCTCGGAGACCTTCACCCCCACCACCCGCATCCCCGCCACCACCGCCGACGCCGGGTTGGTCCCGTGGGCGCTCTCCGGGATCAGGCAGACGTCCCGGTGCGACTCCCCACGCGACGCGTGGTACGCCCGGATCGTCATCAGGCCCGCGTACTCGCCCTGGCTGCCCGCGTTGGGCTGCAGGCTCACCGCCGCGAACCCCGTGATCTCCGCCAGCCACGCCTCCAGCTCCGCGAACATCGACGCGTACCCCGCCCACTGCTCACGCGGCGAGAACGGGTGGATCCCGCCGAACTCCGGCCACGTCACCGGCACCATCTCCGCCGTCGCGTTCAGCTTCATCGTGCAACTGCCCAGCGGGATCATCGAGTGCGCCAGGCTCAAATCGCGCGACTGCAGCTTCGTCAGGTACCGCAGCATCTCCGTCTCGGACCGGTGCGTGTTGAACACCTCGTGCGTCATGAACGGGCTCGTCCGCTCGAACGCCTCCGGGATGTCCAGCACCGGCTCGAAATCCTCCGGCTCCTCCAGCCCCGTGCCCCCGAACGCCCACAGCAGGTCCCGCACCAGCGGCCAGTCGCACGTCTCGTCCAGCGACACGCCGACCGTTCCGTCCCCGAAGTCCCGCAGGTTGATCTCACGGTCTGCCGCCGCACGGATCACCCCCGCCGCGTCCCGCCCGACGGGGCGCACCCGCAAGGTGTCGAAGACCAGGTCGCCCCCGTCACGCGAGTCGCTCACCGCGTGCCCGAGCTTCACCAGCCCCGCACGCAGCGACTGCGTGTGGGCCCGGATCCGGCGCGCGATCCGCGTCAGCCCGTCCGGGCCGTGGTACACGCCGTACATGCTCGCCATGATCGCCAGCAGCACCTGCGCCGTGCAGATGTTGGAGGTCGCCCGGTCGCGCTTGATGTGCTGCTCACGCGTCTGGATCGCCAAGCGCAGCGCCGGGTTCCCGTGCGCGTCCTTCGACACACCCACCAGCCGACCCGGCATCCGACGCACGTGCTGCTCACGCGTGGACAGGAAGGCCGCGTGCGGCCCACCCAGCCCCATCGGCACCCCGAACCGCTGGGCGCTGCCCACGCAGATCTCCGCCCCCCACTCCCCCGGCGGCGTGAACAGCGTCAGCGACAGCAGGTCCGCCGCCGCCACCACCGTCACCCCGTGCTCGCGCGCCCGGCTCGCCAGGTCCCGGTAGCACTCCACCCGCCCGTCCGTCGTCGGGTACTGCACCAGCACGCCGGCCAGGTTCGCGTCGGTCACGTCAACCTCGCCCACCGGGCCCACGATCAGCTCGATCCCCACGCTCTCGGCGCGCGTCCGCACCACTTCGATCGTCTGCGGGTGACAGTCCTCGCTCACGAAGAACGCGTGCCGCGTGTTCTTGGCGATCCCAACACACATCGCCATCGCCTCGGCCGCCGCCGTCCCCTCGTCCAGCAGGCTCGCCCCGCACAGCTCCAGACCGGTCAGGTCCGCCACCAGCGTCTGGAAGTTCAAGAGCGCCTCGAGCCGCCCCTGGCTCAACTCCGCCTGGTACGGCGTGTACTGCGTGTACCACCCCGGGTTCTCCATCACGTTCCGCAGGATCACCGCCGGCGTCACCGTCCCGTGGTACCCCATCCCGATGCACGAGCGGAACACACGGTTCGAGCCCGCGTGCTTCCGGATCGACGCGATCGCCCGCTCCTCGGTCAACGCCTTGGGCAGGTCCAGCCCCGACCCCGAGCGGATCTCCGCAGGGACCACCTCCCCCAGCAGGCCCTCAATGTCCGAGCACCCGATCGCCCGCAGCATGGCATCGCACTCCGCGGCGTCCGGCCCGATGTGCCGGTCCGCGAAACGGTCCGTCGGCCGCAACGCTCCCAGGTGCGCCGGCTCGACGCCCCCACTCCCGGACGTCCCTGCCCCGTGCTCAATCGCGTCGGTCATCGTCATGCGCACCTGTTCCTTGCAGTGTCTCGCTCGCCCGGCGGTTCCGGGCCGTCCCGCCCGATCCTAGAACGCCATCCCACCGCCCCGACGCTCCCGCGAACCAAATCCGCCCGTCGCCGGTACCCTTTTCCGACAAGCCGACCCTGGAAAGGTGTTTCACGCATGCCGATCCGACCCTCACATCACCTCGCCGCCCTGCTCTGCGCCGTGGCCACGGTCCTGTGTCCGAGCCCCGCCCACGCCCGGGCGCACCTCCAGCCGGACCCGCCCGCCCAGGACTCCCCGGAAGACGTCCGGCGCCGACGCGCCCTCGAACGCCTCCAACGCCTCAAGCCCGAACAGGTCGCCGAGGACTCCATCAACGAACTCGGCGACCTCCCCGCCATCGACCCCGCCGACGTCGCCTTCTTCGACGACTTCACCACACGACTCGCCGACGAGTCCCTCGCCGGACGCTTCCCCGGCACCCGCGGCATCGACGCCGCCGCCGACATGATCCAGGCCGAATTCGAGGCCCTCGCCCTCGACCCCCTCTTCCCCACCACCGACCTCGCCGCCGACGGCACCGAGGTCATCACCCCCTTCGCCACCTACCGCCAGCCCCTCGAACGCGGCATGGAGGTCGAGATCCGCACCGGACGCCTCACCATCAACGCCGCGCCCGCCCCGACCGACGGCCCCTCGATCGCCCCCACACGCGGCGCCACCCACGAGGTCTCCCCCCTCTCCGGCAACGGCGAGGTCACCGGCCCCGTCGTCTTCTGCGGCTACGCCGTCACCGCCGGCCCGGGCGACTACATGAACTTCCCCGTTGACGCCAACTACGAGGGCAAGGTCGTCCTCATCCTCGAGGGCGAGCCCATGACCCCCGACGGGCAGAGCAAGTGGGACCCGGGGCGCTGGTCCATCAACGCCAGCATCACCGCCAAGATCTCCGCCGTCACCCGGCGCGGCGCCGCCGCGGTCCTCGTCGCACGCCCCCCCGCCCTCCCGGACGGCCAGCCCGAGCAGCGCCTCCCCGAGGGCGGACGCTTCGAGGACGTCCCCATCCTGAACCTCTCACGCCCCTTCGCCGACGCCCTGCTCGCCCGCATCGACCCCGAGCAGCGCACCCTCGCCGAACTCGCCTCCCTCGCCGACGCCGCCCCCACCGTGCTCGAACTCGACGCGGGCACCGTCACCGTCTCGACCTCGGTCGAGCGCACCCCCAAAACCACCGACAACCTCGGCGCCATCCTCCGGGGCTCCGGCCCGCTCGCGGGCGAGTACGTCGTCATCGGGGCCCACTACGACCACGTCGGCATGGGGGCCTTCGGCTCGAACACCCCCGGCGAGATCCACCCCGGCGCCGACGACAACGCCAGCGGCACCGCCGCCATGCTCCTCGCCGCACGCGAACTCGTCGAGCACTACGCAAACCTCCCCGAGGACCAGCCCGCCCGCTCGATCATCTTCCTCGCCTTCACCGCCGAAGAGACCGGGCTCGAGGGCTCACGCCACTACGTCACCCGCCCCCCACTCCCGCTCGACGACCACACGCTCATGCTCAACCTCGACATGGTCGGACGCATGCGCGACGGACTGCTCGAACTCGGCGGCCTCAACTCCGCCGACACCCTCGATGACTTCGTCAACCCCCGCCTCGACGAGTCCGGCCTCCGCATCCGACGCGGCTCCTCCATCGGCGACAACCGCTCCGATCACGCCTCCTTCGACGCGGCCCAGGTCCCCAACCTCTTCTTCTTCACCGGCCTGCACGACGAGTACCACACCCCCGCCGACACCCCCGACCTGCTCAACGACGAGGGCGCCGTCCGCATCGCCGACCTCGTCGCCGCCATCGCCCTCGACGCCGCGACCGCCGAAGACCGCTTCACCCACACCCGCGCCCGACGCGCCATCGGCGCCCCCATCACCCCGAAAATCCGCGTCGGCATCATCCCCGCCCCCGACCCCGAGGGCGGCCTCTCCGTCCGCCAGGTCTCCCCCAACACCTCCGCCAGCCGCGCCGGCCTCGAGCCCTACGACCGCATCACCCACTGGAACGGCGAGCCCCTCGACCTCGACCGCTTCTCCAAACTCCTCGTCGAATCCAGCCCCGGCCAGACCGTCACCCTCACCGTCATCCGCGAAGACGAAGAAATCGAAGTCGAGATGACCCTCAGCGCGCAATAAAGACCCCGCACATCGCGCTTTCTACTAGCCCCGAGCGCAAGCGAGGGGGTTCTTAATCCTCCCCCGTCACCGCACCGGGGGGGGCGGGGGAGGTGTCGCCGAAGGCGACGGAGGGGGTACACAAACCCCCGAGTGAAGCGAGGCAACATCTGCGTGATTTCACTTCCCAAACCACCGCAACCGCCACTCCCCACGCTCCACCACCATGTCCATGTACTGGTACCGCAGCCCCGTGTCTCGCCCCCCCGGCGACCGCATCCGGAACACGTTCGGCCCCAGCGACTCCAAATGCACCCCCGGCGTGTGCTCCGCGAACGGCAGCGTGTTGAAGAACCGCAACACGTCCCGCTCCCGCAGCTTCAACTCGTCGAACGCCAGCCCCGGATCCAACCCACGCTCCGTGAACTCCTCGCGCGTCACGCGGCTCAGCACCTGCTCAATAAACAGCTCCCGCTCGTTCTCCGCCAGCGTCGTGTACAGGTGCGCCATCAGGTGACGGGGCGAACGCGACCGCAGGGTCACGTTCCCCATCGCGTCCTCCTTGCGGATCCCGTCCGTCGGCGTCGCCGTCGGGTCGAACGTCCGCCCCGTGCTCACCCGCACGTTCTCCGACGTCTGCGCACCCGGCAGCCCCGCCAGCGGCGAACTGGTCACCGTCCGATGCTCGTACACACACCCCGCCCCCACGAGCAGCACCCCGCCGCCCAGCAGCACCCCACCGCCCAGCAGCACCCCACCGCCCAGCAGCACCAGACCGCGCCGGACTCTTTCTTGCCGCACCAGGCCTCGCCGCACCCTCACACCCCTTCCCGCACCAGTCCCTCTCGCGGAACTTCCTCCCACGCGATCCCCGACCCACGCGCCAGCAAATCGTGCCGAGCCCCGGCCGTCCCCTCCGCGGCGTCCGTCCGCCAGTGCGTCCCCAGACGCTCCGGGCGAGCACCCGCCGACCGCGCCATCAGCCACGACACCAGCAGCATGTTCTGCACCTCCCAGCCGTCCGGAGACTCGAAGATCTTGTCCAGCGTGTACCGGCCCCAGAACGCCAGCATGTCCGCCGCGTCCTCGATCCGAGGCCCGAACCGCTCCACCCCCAGGTTCTTCCACATCGCCGAGCGCAAACTCGACCGCACGTCCACCAGGTCCAGCTCCGCGTGCTGGCTCGGGCGGATGTCGCTGACAATCCGTACGGGGCGCGCCCCCCGCCCGTTCCCGTTCCCCCCGGAATCCATCGCCTCGCCCGCCGCCCGCTCCCCGGCGATCTTCCCCAGCACCAGCCCCTCCAGCAGCGAGTTGCTCGCCAGCCGGTTCGCCCCGTGCAGGCCCGAGCAGCTCGCCTCCCCGATCGCGTACAGCCCCGGCAGGCTCGTCCGCCCCTCCAGGTCCGTCCGCACCCCGCCGATCGTGTAGTGCGCCGCGGGGTGCACCGGGATCAGATCACGCCCCGGGTCCAGCTCGAACTGCGCCAGCGTCTCCGCGATCCCAGGGAATCGATCCGCGAACCCACCGATCGCCCGACAGTCCAGCCACACACGCCCGCCCCCCTGGTGCGCGATCCGACGCACGATCGCGCGGCTCACCACGTCACGCGGTGCCAGCTCCGCCAGCTCGTGCACCCCCGGCATGAACCGCTCACCCGAATCGTCCAGCAGCACCGCACCCTCGCCCCGCACCGCCTCAGAAATGAGCGAACGCGTCGCACCCGGCACGTACAGCACCGTCGGATGGAACTGCACGAACGCCATGTCCGCCAGCGTCGCACCCGCCCGGTACGCCATCGCGATCCCGTCCCCGGTCGCCGCACGCGGGTTGGTCGTCTCCCGGAACACCTGCCCCGCCCCGCCGCTGGCCAAGATCGTCGTCTTCGACCAGATCATCTGCAGCCCGTGCTTCGGGTGGTGCGTGATCGCCCCCAGCACCGCCCCGCCCGCTCGCTCCTCGGTGATCAGATCCAGCGCAAAGCACCCGTCAAAGACCCGCATCGTCTCGATCGACCCCGCCCGGACGCTCAGCGTCCGACTCAACGCCGCCCCCGTCCGGTCGCCACCCGCGTGCACCACCCGGTTGGCCGAGTGGCCCCCCTCACGCCCCAGCGACAGCTCCCCGCCCGCGACCCGGTCCAGCGCCATCCCCCACTCGAGCAGTTCCCGGATTCCGGCCGGCCCGCCGGCGCACACCAGCCGCACCGCCTCAGGATCGCACAGCCCCGCCCCCGCCTCCAGCGTGTCCGCGACGTGGGCCTCGACCGAGTCGTCCTCGGCCAGCACCCCCGCGATGCCCCCCTGCGCCCACGCCGTGTTCGTCTGCTCCAGCTCGCTCTTGCTCAGCAGGATCACGTCCGCCCCGGCCTCGCCCGCCGCAATCGCCGCACGCATCCCCGCCACACCCCCGCCCAGCACCAGCACATCGCAGAAGATCTGCGGCAGCAGCGTCGACCGGAACGGGATCAGGTACCGGCGCTCATCGAACAGGCTGACCGAATCCGGGCTCATGCACCGCCCGATTCGTCGGCATCGCCCACGCAGGCGCAGTCGTGCTTCCCGCACCCGCCCGGCTCGCACGCCTCGTCCACCGGACGCGGCCCCAGCAGCTTCTCCACCTTCAGATTCAGATACGCCGCGTGATGCTCCAGGTGCCACGTGTGGAACCGCACCAGCCCGTCCAGCGTGAGCTCGCCGCGCTGCTCGTGCAGCACCCCGTTGCCCCACACCGACCCGTCCAGCGCCCCCAGCCACTCGCCGAGCCACTGGCGCGTCGTGTACACCGACGCCACGAAGGCCCCGATCGGCGGCGGCGCACCGTTCGCCGTCCCCTCCCCGGGCGGGTCGTACAGCCCCGCCGCGATCCCGGCCTGGTCGTCCCAGTCCGCCACGATCGACCCCGGCTCCGCGACGCACTTGCGCACCCGGGCCGCCTGCACCAGCTCCGCGTCGGCCAGGTGCCCCAGCAGCACGCGGATCGGCCAGCGACCCACCCCCGCCTCGGGCAGCCACGCCTGGTCCAGCATCGCGTCGTCCATCTCGAACACCCGCGGGTCGAAGTGCCCCACGCTGAACCGGAAGCGCCGGACCAGCTCCTCGCGATCCATCGCCGCAATGTCGTCCCACAGGGCCGTCGTTCCGTCCATCCCGACGTACCCGTCCGCCACATCAATTCGGTCGTCTTGCATAGCGCAATCCTAGCGCCGGGCCGGGCCCGGACCCCGCCCCGGCTATCCTCCAGACATGCCCCCAGTTGACCCCCCCGACACCCGCCGCCTCTCCCTGCGCGTCATGACCATGCCCAAGGACGCCAACATCTACGGCTCCATCTTCGGCGGCGTCATCCTCTCCTACATCGACCAGGCCGGCTTCGTCGAGGCCAAAAGGCACAGCTCCACCCGCTGGGTCACCGCCTCCATGGAACGCGTCGATTTCCACGCACCCGTCCACGTCGGCGACATCGTCAACCTCTACACCCGCACCCACAAGCTCGGCACCACCTCAGTCTCAGTCTGCGTCGATGTGGACGTCGAACGCTGGTCCACCGGCGAGACCATCAACGTCACCCACGCCACCATGACCCTCGTCGCCGTCTCCGAGCACGGCAAGCCCGTCCCGCACCATTCGAGCGGCTAAACCACGGTTTCCAGACCACACCACCCGCACAACCCCGGTACGCTCTGCCCATGAAGCTCTTCGGCAAGTCCAAATCCTCCGGCGACACCCCCCTCGACGGCCCCGTGATCCTCGAGACCACCCACTGCCGCGTCATCGACGCCGGCGGCGTCGCCATCGCCACCGTCCTCACCCCCAAGGTCTCCGAGCACGAGTCCACCCCCCTCACCAACGAGCTCACCCAGGCCGCGGACAAAACCCGCTCCAACCTCATCATCGACCTCTCCCACGTCGCCATGCTCGCCTCCGCCGGCATCGGGATGCTCGTCCAGATCCACAACGCCTGCAAGGCCGGCGGCGGCAAGCTCGCCGTCGCGGGGCTCGACAAGGACATCCACGAGATGCTTACCATGACCCGCATGGACAAGCTCCTCGACCTCCAGACCACCCCCGCCGACGCCCGCGCCCGCTTCAAGTAACCGATGACCGCCCCCAAGGCGAACCTCGCCGTCTTCATCTCCGGCTCCGGACGCACCCTCGCCAACCTCATCCAGCGCTGCGACTCCGGCGACCTGCCCGCCCGCATCGCCCTCGTCGTCGCCTCGCGCGACTGCAAGGGCGTCAGCATCGCCGAGCAGGCCGGCATCCCCTGCCGCACCATCAAGCGCTCCCTCCGCCCAGACGAGCTCGCCGACCTCGCCGCCGAGCACGCCATCGACTGGGTCGTCCTCGCCGGCTACCTCCGCCTCCTCCCCGTCCCGCCCCAGCTCGACGGACGCATCGTCAACATCCACCCCGCCCTCCTCCCCGACTTCGGTGGCCCCGGCATGCACGGGCGCTTCGTCCACAACGCCGTGCTCGACGCCTTCCACCGCGGCGAGCTCACCGAGACCGGCTGCACCGTCCACCTCTGCGACGCCACCTACGACACCGGCCCCATCGTCCTCCAGGCCCGCTGCCCCGTCTCGCCCGAAGACGACGCCGCCACTCTCGCCAGACGCGTCTTCGACCTCGAGCTCGAGACCTACCCGAAAGCCCTCAAACTCCTCATCGAGCGGAACGCACCGCCCGATCCGCACGAACAGCCCTGACGCCATGCCCCACCACCCCCCCC
>Ga0209578_10000412_pt1 | contig 57872 bp, 61 predicted proteins | sample tdAd472_FD_187127 | JGI IMG/M metagenome (GOLD analysis project Ga0209578, IMG submission 187127) | Marine sediment microbial communities from the Atlantic coast under amendment with organic carbon and nitrate - tdAd47.2 (SPAdes)... | ecosystem: Environmental > Aquatic > Marine > Coastal >...
TTCGCGCGCGATTTCTGGCGCAAACTCAAGCACCCAGCGCTTGGTCTTGGCCTGGCCCGACTGCATGGCGGTTTTCGCCGGTATGTAGATACGCGCTAACATGGTTCTGTCCCGTCCTTGAGGGCGCAATTCCTACCTGACGCCGCCTCAATTGCAAACCGCTATTTGTCGCGCTTCGATGGCTTCTCACGCGAAGTGTAGAGCGCCTGCTCAAACCCGTGGAGTTTTGTGGCCCCTGCCGCGTCATCCCCTGTATAGGCATCCGCCGCCTCGCCATAGGTTGCCCCTGCCGCACTCAGTAGATCGTAGGGGCTTTCCACCGTCACCGCATCAATTCGACCCCGAGCGAGGTGCGCCGTCGCAACTCCGGTGACACGCCTCTGGGTGCTCTCAAGAAATGATTTGATGTCTTCAAGCAACGGCTCAAAAAGTAATGCTTCGTGGACCAAACGCCCTAGTTCCTCGGCCAATGGTTTCTTCGCGCCGATTTGGGCCTGCGTCAGCACATGCTTTTCGAGCGTCCGGTGTGCCTCGTAGATTATGTCTGCGGCCGGGCTTTCATAGGCAAGCCGCCCTTTCTTGCCAGGCACAGACGTCCCCACATGATAGTGCCGGCCAATTCCAAATGCATTCCCGAGCTCCGTCAGCTTACGGATTATGTTGACCGGCCCCTCAACGCTGCCATCTGAGGTCGTCAACATTTTCATCTCACCTTTGTCAAAGGTGATCTCAATCGAATGAGGCATCGCATTTTCTTGCGGCTGGCTGTACCACACATCATCTGGAATAAGCCCGCTTGAGAGAAGCGTTTCCTTGCCGCCGATCGAAACACCCCAAAGGCCAACATTGTAGGAATAGTTCGTGGACTTGGCCGCCACGGCGATCCCGCGCTCTTTTAGGAACGCGGTCGATTTCTCTCTCGTAATCCCGTGTTCCCGCACAGGCGCGATACAATCGACCTGCTTAGTCCCGTCACCGCTTGCTTGCCCTAAGACCTGCGCAACCACATCAAATCGAAACTGATCATTCCCCGCGCCGGTGGAGCCGTGAAAGAAAGTATCGGCGTCTTTCGCGCGTGCGATCTCAAGACATTTTTGAGCCTGGATAACTCGTTCGGCACCCACGCAAAGGGGATAGCCGTCCCGTGAGACATTGCCGAAGACTAGATACTTGATGATCTGGTGATAGTAATCATCCGCGGCTTCGATAAGCACATGCTCATCCGCGCCAACTTCTTTGGACCGCTCGGCAATCTTTTGTTTTTCCGCCTCATCAAAACCGCCGGTGTTTACCGCGCAGGTGATCACGCGGTCGATGCCGTATTGTTCCCGCGCAAATGGCACAAGAAAGGACGTATCCAAACCGCCGGAAAAGGCAATCAAACCGGTTGTCACTCTTTGGGCCTTTCGGAAATGGGAAGCTTCACCGTTCGCTCATCTCTAACCTGAAATGGCGGCAGAATGAAGTAGCGCTTGCCTTCGCGAGTGCCTTCCCCAAGGCGATCAATGGCATTCTCATCCGTCGCATCGAGCCAGAAGTCAGGATCCTGAGCCGCCTCGGCGGGCTCACCCAATTGTTCAGGATCGAAGTCGATCTCCATTCCGTATATCAACGTCATGTTGGCATCGGTGTGTAATGGAACACGCGGCGATACGATCTCAATTGTCTTCCCAAAATGGCCATGTAAAGCGAGAGCGGGATTATCGTATTGGCTGATCCCCATAAAGCGATCGAATTCCCGCGCTCGGTACACTTCTAAGGCCAACGCCTTTGTCACCAAACCCAATGCAGGCAGTTCGGCCCACAAATTTCTCAAGCTAAAGAGCGAAAACCCAACAAGAGTTCTGCCGTCAATTGCGGGAGACGCAATCTGTCCTGATACCGGAAGCCACTCCAACCTGTCATTATCAGGGCCAAAGCTTTTGATGAGTGTAGTAGGCGCCTGCTCCCTTTTGGCCGCAAAGCCCACCACTGCCGTCTGCATCAGTACACAATCCACATAGACCCAGTTGGGCATTGCGATGTCGCGCGAGCCGAACGCGAGTGCATTTGCTGTTACATAGGCACGATGAAAGCCAAGCGCGTCTTCGTCTTCAAGGCAAAAGATCAACGGCTCGGGACCCGCGGCTTGGATATCCAATGCGCCCAATTGATGTCGGGACGTCGCCACGTAAGGGCGAAGACCCAATTCCAACAATTCCTTTAGCCACGGATAGGTCATTGAAACTCAGCAAGCTCCGTCTTCAAAGCCTTCAAGTGTGGTTCAAACGATTGCCATCGTCCAATCGATTTTGTGTTTACTGGCTCCCGGACTTGTGTGGCGCTCGCCGTCCGCACGACACCGCCCGCCTCGTGGAAATTAAGGCAGGCCGGATCCCACGGTAGATCGCATGCATCCAGGATCCGGCGCACATTTGTCTCAAAGTCAGTCGCTAGATCCTCGTAGCGCACGGAAACAACACGGCCTGGCAATACTTCATCCCAATGGTGCATCAACGAATGGTAGTGACGATAATAATGGGCCAAGTCGCCGAGATCGTTCGACCATGTATGCCCCTTCGCAAAGCGAAGTGAGAAACAAGAAAAACACGTGTCGAGCGGATCGCGCATGGTGTGGAGAATGGTTGCTTTTGGAAACAGTAAGTGGATCATTCCCACAAAGAAGAAATTGTGCAGACCTTTATCCACTAAAACCGTATCGCCGCACCCAGCTCGATGCTGGGCGCTCTCCCAATAGGTTTCAGAGATCCTTGCTAGTTCGGGGCGGTCCAGATTGCCGGTTAGCGCCTTCTCAATCCAAGGATTAGAGAGCTTTTCCAGCTCCAAAAGCTCACCTAGCCCTTGCACATCCTTATGAGCACTTAGTATCCGTTCAAGCAGCGTCGACCCAGATCGCGGCATACCGATAATAAAAATCGGCCTTGCTTCAGAATTCGATAGCCCACGGAACTGTTCGATCAGCTGCGCGCTAAATAGTGCCTTCACACGTTCGAACCTGCCTTCGATATTCCGCCTTTGATACTTGAGGGTTCTTTTTTGTGCACGGGCCCCATGGGCGTAATGCGTCCAAGCCTCATCATACCGCCCAAGATCTTCAAACGCCTTTCCCATGGCGGCATGATAATAACCGGCATCGTCATCGCTTGCGCCCGTGAGTATTGTTTCCAGCTGATCGAATTTTGCGAAAACGGGATCGTCCTCAGCCACACGCCCGCTTCGCATATAGAGATAAAGCGATGGAGCATAGAACGGCACTCTGCGCATGGCTTCCAGTTGTGCATCACGTGCTTCTTTGAGGTGCCCCGCCCCCCGAAGTGCAACACCCAGCAGATACGCCCCGGTTGGATCGGACTTGTCCTGTTCAACCAAAGCCTCCAGAACTTTGGCCGCGTCTTCAGGGCGTTCACACGCAATCAGGGCCCGCCCTTTGATAAGTTGAAGCTCACTTGAGCCATCGCCGGCGGCGATTCCATCTTCGCAGATTGCCAACTCTTCTTCAGGGCGGTCGAACTCGTAGTACAGCTGGGCAAGCACCAAACGGAGTGCCGTAAATGTGGGCCGATGCACCAGCAGCCCTTTTAAATGCGAGAGCGTCGCCTCGGTACCGTTCATACGGGCGTAGACGTGGGACAAAGCGCTCGGCAGCTCAGAGTTTTCAGCCCCGGCCTGAATAGCCTCGCTTAACATCGGAAGCGCGGTTCTCAGTTTGCTCTGGCGTAAGTCCACCAAGCCAAGGAGGCCTTTAGCCTCCGCATCCTCGGGGTCTTCGTTCAGCGCTTGACGAGCAAGGCTGGCGGCCTGTCCCATTTGTCCCTGGCTCAATGCCGCAGCCGCCTGGTCTGTGAGATCACTCATAGGCCAAGGCTACCTTACGTCTTGAGCTGAAGAAATGGTCGGGGCGGCAGGATTCGAACCTGCGGCCCCCTGCTCCCAAAGCAGGTGCGCTAACCAGACTGCGCCACGCCCCGACAGGCGGCGCAATAAAGCCTAAGACGTCTCGCCGGGCAAGGGCCTATCGGTAAGAACCGAGCAGTTTGAAAACGCCGTTGGCGGTTAGAACCTTTCGCTTGCCGCAGGTGACCTCAGCTTCGACAAAAGCGACTGTGCGCGCGGCCCGAACCACGTGGGCGGTTCCTTCGACCCATTCGCCAGGGCGGACCATATCCAATAAGTCCGACGTCATTCGCATGGTCACGGCCCGAGCCTTGGTTTTTCGCCATACGGCCGTTCCCATTAGCCCGTCGGCAAACGACATGAGCAAGCCGCCATGCACGATGCCGTGGCCATTTAGGTGGTGCTGGCGGGCCCGAAAGCCGTGCCAGAACGCATCGTCCGTGACTTTGTGGAAAAAGGGGCCGTTGTGTGAGGTGTAGGGCCCTCGTGCTTTGGAAAAAACGAACCCTTCGGGCGGATTGTCGTCTGACTCAGGGACCATCCCCTCCTCGCCGCCGCGCCATTCCCGCGCCATCGTTAGCGCTCCAATTGATCAAAAAAGGGGTGACGCACTTCATCCCCGACCGCGAAATTGAGCCTGGCGGAGGTTCCTGCAACCACTTCAAGCACAGCAATAGAAGGTGCGCCGGATGGAAGACTTTCCTCAGAAAGCGGTTCGGTATCTCGCGCGATGGACACAATCCGTCCGTCAGCGTTGATGTAAATGATATCGAGCGACACATATGTATTGCGCATGTAGTAGCTGAGCGGTTGCTCACGGTCATAAAGAAACAGCATGCCCGCGTCCTCGGCGAGGGCGCGCCGAAACATCAGCCCCCGTCGCTGCTCGTCTTCGTCATCGGCAATCTCAACAGTGAACGCATGGTCGCCGGATGCCGACACAACTATGGCCGTGAACCAATCGCCGCTTGCCGCCACGCCATTAGACGCAGGCGCGCAGGCCATCAGTATCAAAAGACATATGCTTGTTATTGCGCTTCGCATGAGGGGAGAGTGGCGCGGGATTAACCGCAGGGCAAGATCAAGCCTCGCTCAAAACTTCGTTGATAGCGATGACCATCAAGCCCTTGGGGCCGGGCCCATAAGAGACGCGAAGTTTCGCACCGGGGCTCAATTCCTTTAGTCCTATAACGCGCAACGTCTCCATATGAATGAAAATGTCAGGCGTCCCCACCCCGCGTGTCACAAAGCCAAAGCCCTTGGCGCGGTTGAACCACTTGACCTCAACCTCGGAGTTTTCTTCCTCAGCTTCTACCTGATCGCGAACATTCTTGGCGGCGGTTGTGGGATTGTCCTCGTGAACAACGGCGGTGCTGAGATCAAGTTCTAGCACTTTGATGGCTTGCAGGCCCTTTGGGCGCTCCACCACTTCGCACACAACGGTTGCGCCCTCGGGCGCCGTTTCGAAGCCCGAATCACGCAAGTGCGATTGATGGATCAGAACATCGTTCGATCCGTCCGCAGGGATAATAAACCCGTAGCCCTTTTTAGGGTCGAACCATTTGACTGCGCCCGCCAGCTTCCGCGCGCTTTGGTCCGCCCCGTCAAGGGACCCGTCTACGCTTTCACTCATCAACAAACTCGCCCCGTCTCTGGCAAGGGGACAAACAATACCACAGCCCGTGGAGCGGCGTTATTAACCATGTGTGGGGGTCCACACGTTTTCGCACCGTGATGCACGGAGGTCACGAACCATGGCCGTTAACCATACGTTAATCGTATTTCCACCAGGGATTCCCCGTCAAGGGCGAAACGACTTTTCCCATATTGCTCAACCAGCTAGTGCTACTTGATGATCGAATATCTAAGCTCCGCAGCCAGCCCTTTTCCCAACGGGAGACTGGCGAAGGGCCGTTAACCATATTCCCCGCAGGTACCAGCCTTATGGGCGGCTTTTTTTGGACAAACTTGAACCGCTAGATCCAATCCACCCTGCCCCCGAATGGAGAGCTCCATGGCAAATGCATTAGATGAGGCACGCGATTTCGTCCGCCGGGCGTTGGAAAAAGGCGAAAGCCGAGAAAACATCGAAAAGGCTCTGCTCGGCGCTGGGTGGCCCCAGGCCCAGGTCAAACGGGCGCTATCCTCTTATGCTCAAAGCGATCTCTCGGTCCCTGTGCCCCGTCCCCATACTCAGCTTTCGGCACGCCAAGCGTTTGTCTACCTACTGCTATTCACGGTGCTTTTGGTGGTTTCGGTTCAGCTCGGCAATCTCCTGTTTCAGATGATCGACATCGCATTTGCTGATCCTCTCGAAAACGAGTACGCGGCGACAGGGCGACAAACCGCCATTCGCTGGGCCATTGCCTCGCTTGTGGTGGCGTTCCCGCTTTTTCTTTTCCTCAGCCGCACAGTTGGCCGCGAGATCGAACAGAACCCAGCGATGCGCCTATCAGGCGTGCGCCGATGGCTCACCTATCTCGCTTTATTTATTGCGGCCACGATCCTCATGGGGGATCTAATCTCGCTGATCTTCAATTTCCTCGAGGGCGATTTGAGTGCGCGGTTTGTCCTTAAGAGCCTTACTGTCGCCGTCATAGCTGGCGGCATATTTGGCTACTACTTCTTGATCCTCAGCCGCGAAGAGCGTGTCCCGGAGGAAAGCAAATGAAGCCCGAGCGCTTACTGGCTATCGCCGCGTCAGTCGTCATAATCGCTGCAGTTATTGGCGGGATCTTACTGACAGAAGGCCCCGGCCACGCGCGAACCGAACGGTTCGACCGTGAACGTGCCGCCAATCTCAATTCGCTGTCGTTGTTGATTGACGAGGAGTACCGCGTTTCAGGCGCACTACCAGAAGATCTTTCGTCTTTCGAAGATGAGTACAATTTCGATCGGACAAGTACCGATCCGCGCTCAGGCGAGGCATATGAATACGAGCGATCGAGCGATACCCGTTATCGATTGTGTGCTTTGTTCGAAACAAATGGGCCGCACCAGCTATCGCTCTATCCGCGTGCGGTTTTTGAAACAAACCTGCAAGACCGACACGTTTCACCCGACACCCTAGAGGGCACCGGCCGACAGTGTTTTGAAGTATCTTTTGGTGTGACTACGGGAAAGAGAAATGGCGCTCCCTAGGGGAATCGAACCCCTCTTTCCAGGTTGAAAACCTGGCGTCCTAACCGATAGACGAAGGGAGCGCAGAAAAGGCCGCTCAGGCCCGGAGCGGCGTTCTATAGCCAAGCCGTGGGCCCAACGCAAGTCCCCCGCGGGACTGCCTTATCCGGGGGCTCAGGCGAGCGCCGCATCCTCGATCTGAAGCTGTACTTGCCGCCTCCGGTTCCAGGTGTCGTCTTTGATTCTGCCGGCCAAATGGAGCTTTCGCCCCTCGCCCTCCATCAGAACTTCACCCAAGGGCCCGTCAGCCGCCCGGAAAGCGATGCCTTTGACCCGGTTGCCGCTGCTGTCGGTAAGGATCGCGCGCACATGATCGGCGCCCACGCGGTCCGCCATGGCAACCCGCACGTCGGGGCAGACGACCAACGGTTCGGGATTTCCAGCACCGTAAGGTCCCGCCTTCGCGAAAGCATCAGACAGGCCCACGTCAATCGCACCAAGGCCTACGAGGCCATCCACCTTAAGCTGCGCCGACTTGAGCGATGTCTCGATATCGCCTCTGAGTGCCCGATCCAGATAGTGCGAAAGCTCATCAATTCGTTCGGCGTCAACGGTCATGCCCGCTGCCATGGCGTGCCCACCGCCTTTTACGAGAAGACCCTGCTCCACCGCCGCGACAACCGCGCCACCCAGATCCACACCATGGATTGAACGGCCCGATCCGCGCGCAAGTCTGTTCTCTCCGATACTGAGGACCACTGCTGGAAACCCGAATTTATCTTTGATCCGTCCGGCGACGATGCCCACCACACCTTCGTGCCAAGTCTCACCGGCAACAACAATCACACGCGCCCCCGTTGCCGCGCATTTTTCAGCCGCCATTGTTGCTACGTCGAGAACTTCTCGCTCCACATCCCGGCGCTGGGCGTTCAAGGCGTCTAACTCGCGCGCGATCTTTTGCGCGGCCAAAGGGTCCTCAGATGTTAGAAGCTCAAGCGCGAGGCCCGGCGGGCCAAGCCGCCCGCCTGCATTGATACGCGGACCAAAGACGAACCCCAGATGATATGTGGAAGCAGATCCCTGAAGCCGGCCTACATCGGCCAGGGCGGCAAGACCCGGATTGCCCCGCGCTTCAAGAACGCGAAGTCCTTGTGTGACAATGGCGCGATTAACCCCTTTAAGGGGAACCACGTCGCAAACCGTACCGAGCGCCACAAGGTCCAACAACGAAAGCAAATCTGGTTCTTCGTGGCCGTCAAAAAAGCCCCGTTCCCTCAGCGCTCGATTGATGGCAACGGCAAGCAGAAACGAAACCCCTGCGGCGCTTAGATAATCGAGCCCACTCATATCGTTCTCATTTTTTGGGTTGATCAATGCAAAAGCGGGGTTTGTCGCTTCCCCAGGCAAATGGTGATCCACGACGATCACATCGATCTTGTTGTCACGTGCCCAGTTCAGTGGCTCATAGGCAGTCGTACCGCAATCAACCGTGACAATCGCCTGGGCTCCTTTATCGACGAGGCTTTTGAACGCAGCGATACTCGGCCCATACCCTTCGGCACGCCGATCGGGAATATGCGTGACAACACTTGCCCCCAACCCGCGAAGTAGTTTCGCAAGAATGGCAGTTCCTGTTCCGCCGTCGACGTCGTAATCACCGAAGATGCCGACCGTTCCGCTCGATTGGACAAGATCGGCAAGGCGCCCGGCAGCTTTCTCGCATCCCGCAAGAACAAAAGGATCGGGTAAATGTCGTTTTAGGGTCGTATCAAGATACGCATCAACATCAGCGTCGAGCACACCTCGGCCCACAAGTATTCGACTGACAATTTCAGGAAAGCGAAGTCGCTGCGCAATCTTCTGCGCCTCAGTTTCATCAACCGCACGCATGCACCATTTTTGCCCCAGAACCGATTGATGTACCTCGAAGGGCTCGGGCATATGCCTGCGTTATTCCCCGAAGGTTGATAAGGGGTGGCGTCCCCGGATCCAGCGCATCTCATTGTGTGCGGACGAGAGCAGCAGCGTATCCACATGGACCTGATCGCCGCGCACATGAACCCCGCGTAACAGAGAGCCATCCGTAACACCGCTCGCAACAAAGAGCGCATCACTGCGTGCTAAATCATCGAGGTCATATTTTTTGTCGAAATCGGTAATACCGATCCGGTCAGCGCGTCCGCGCTCGTCATCGTTGCGGAAAACAAGCCGAGCCTGCATTTGCCCGCCAATCGCACGAAGCGCCGCGGCGGCGAGCACACCCTCGGGTGCGCCACCTACGCCCATGTAGATATCCACACCGGTTGAGGGGTCGGTCGTATTGATCACGCCTGCAACATCGCCGTCACTGATCAGCATAACGCGCGCGCCCGTTGAACGAACTTTCGCAATCATTTCTTCATGGCGCGGGCGGTCAAGAATGCACGCCGCAATTTTTTCCGGCGCGACATCTTTTGCTTTTGCCAGTGCGCGAATGTTATCGGCGGGGTCCGCATCCAGATCAACAACACCGGCGGGGTAACCGCCACCGATGGCGATCTTTTCCATGTACGTATCTGGCGCGTTCAGGAGCCCGCCTTTTTCGGCGATCGCTATCACCGCAAGCGCATTCGCAGCACCTTTCGCGGTGAGCGTCGTGCCTTCTAAAGGATCAAGCGCAATATCAACCGCCGGTCCGTTTCCGTTGCCGACTTTCTCGCCAATGAAGAGCATCGGCGCTTCGTCGCGTTCGCCTTCACCGATCACGATCTCACCTGCGATATCAAGACCGTTGAGCGCGTTGCGCATGGCGTCCACGGCCACCTGATCGGCGCCCTTTTGGTCGCCCTTTCCAGCCATCTTTGAGGCCGCATAGGCGGCCGCTTCGGTCACGCGAACAAATTCTAGGCCAAGGCCCTTGAGGGCACCCGATTCGGATTGGCTCATGGATGTCTCCCGTAGGATTGTCTTGTTATTCTTTCAGGTTCTGGGCGCGCTTTAAACCGCTTCAATGCGGATGAGGCAAGGCTTTTCCACAACAGCTTCATGAGCCTCGATTTCGCGGATGACCCCGGCCATCACGGATTCCCGCACGTCATGGGTCTGAATGACCACAGCCACAGGCTCCTCAGGCTTTCGGCCCCTTTGGAGCAGGCTCTCAATGGATACCCCAGCATCACCCATGATCTTTGACACAGCCGCAATAACCCCCGGCCGATCAATCACCGTGAGGCGAAGATAGTAGGTCCGTACAAGCTCAGAAAAGTCCGCTAAAGGCCGTACATCCAGGTCCTTTGCGGGGGTCAGATAGACATTCTGGTGGAGCCCCCGCGCGATATCGGCAATGTCCGCCACCACAGCGGAGGCTGTCGGCCCTTCACCAGCCCCCGGGCCTTCAAACACTGTTGTTCCGATGGGAGTGCCTTCCACAGTTACACCGTTCATCACGCCGCTTACTTCAGCAATCGGCGCATCTTTCCTTACAAGGCAAGGGTGGACGCGCGCCGCCACGCCCTGAGCCTCACGTGAGGCAATCCCTAGAAGCTTGATCCGGTAGCCAAGCTCTTCCGCAAAGGCGATGTCTTCAGCGGAGATATGCTCGATCCCTTGAACAAAGACGTCTTCAAATCTCACTGCTGCACCAAACGCGAGACAAGCGAGGATCGTGAGCTTGTGTGCGGTATCGGTGCCGCCAATATCAAAAACCGGATCGGCTTCGGCATATCCGAGGGACTGGGCCTCCTTGAGAACTTCTGAGAAGTCCCGACCGGATTGCTCCATGTCGCTCAAGATGTAATTACAGGTGCCATTAAGAATGCCGTATAGGCAATTGATATCATTGGCAATTAGGCCTTCGCGGAGAGATTTCACAATCGGTATTCCGCCCGCCACCGCACCCTCATAAGCAACGGTTACGCCGTTCGCCTCGGCTGCCTTTGCGATCGCTGGCCCATGATGCGCAATCAGGGCTTTGTTGGCTGTGACTACGTGTTTGCCTGCTTCAATCGCCGCCTGCACAGTGTCGAGCGCGGCACCTTCCGAGCCGCCGATAAGCTCAACCACCACATCCACGTCATCTCGCTTCGCAAGCTCTACCGGGTCGGCCACCCATGCGAAGCCAGCGCAATCCACGCCCCGGTCCTTGGATTGATCTCGGGCGCATACAGCGTTGATCCGCAATTCGCGGCCACATCGCGTAGCGAGGCTGTCGCCCGCAGTGCCGAGAAGCTTCACCACACCTGCCCCGACTGTCCCGAGGCCCGCTATGCCAATGTTTAGGGCCGAACTCATTCGTCGCTGCCTTCGTCGTCGTCTGCATCTGAAGGTGCGCTCTCCTCACGCCCTTCAGACGATGTCCGCACGGCTTCTTCACGGGCGGACCTGAGTTCATCAGATACTTCCTCACTGCGCTCTGGCGTCAACGTGGGTTCCGGGCGGTCCGGTACCTCGCCCAAATCGGGATAATCGTCGTTTCCCCGCGAACAAGCCGCAGGCAGTACAAAAGCCAACAGAACGAGGAGTTTCATAAATTGCGGCAAGGTCGCCTCTCCAATGAATCAGCCCCAAATCGTAACGACTATCGGGGCACCCCGGTACCCCTGGCTGGCGGGGCTTGGCTTCTTTCGTGTATAGATCGGTATTCAATTACAACCGAACGCCCCAGAGAGCCCATGGCTAAACGAGAAACTGACAACGCCCCGGAAGACATTCACGGCCCCGATCCTGTTGAGTTTGGGCGCAACATGGTGCGCGTGGCAGCGCAGAGCCAAAAGGTGCTCGCTGAGTTTCTTGAGCACCGCGAGGAAAACGAGAGCCCAATTTCTGACCCCCTCAATCTGGGGACTACGTTCAACGAGTTGTTGCAGTATTGGGCGAATGATCCTGCCAAGTTGATCGAAGCCCAGTTTCAACTTTGGCAAGCCCAGGCAAACCTCTTCTACAGCACTTGGCGCCGATTTCTGGGTGAGGATGTTGACCCTATCATCGCACCTGAACGCGGTGACAAACGGTTCCGCCATACGGACTGGGCCGAAAACGCGGTCTTCGACTTTATCAAACAGTCCTATCTTCTTACCGCCCATTGGATGCAGGACACCGCTGCCGAGGTAGAGGGGCTGGATGACGATACGCGCCGCAAAGTGAACTTCTATACAAAGCAATTGGCGGATGCGATTTCGCCTACAAACTTTGTGCTTACAAACCCTGAGGTTCTGCGCGCCACGTTTGATTCCAACGGCGAAAACCTAGTGAAGGGTCTTGAGAACCTTCTGAAAGATCTTGAGCGCGGTGGCGGCTCGCTATCCATCTCCCAAACCGATATGTCGAAATTTCAGGTGGGTGAGAACATTGCGATCTCAAAGGGCAAGGTCGTTTTCCGTAATGACCTGATTGAGCTGCTTCAATTCGAGCCCACGACCGACGAAGTTTTCGAGCGACCGCTGCTCATCTTCCCGCCCTGGATCAACAAGTTTTACATCCTCGATTTGCGCCAGGATAACTCGTTCATCAAATGGGCCACCGAGCAAGGCTACACCGTCTTCGTGGTTTCGTGGGTGAACCCTGACCCCAAGCTCGCGCGCAAGACGTTCGAGGATTACATGCGTGAAGGGATCATCGGGGCCCTTGATGCTGTGGAAGCCGCAACGGGCGTTTCGGAGATCAACGCCATCGGCTATTGCATCGGGGGTACATTACTGTCCGCATCGCTCGCCTACATGGCCGAGACAGGCGACAAGCGCATCAAGTCCGCAACGTTCTTTGCCGCACAAGCGGATTTCTCAGAGGCTGGCGATTTGCAAGTCTTTATCGACGACCATCAGCTCGAAGCCCTCGAAGCCCAGATGGAGGCGAGCGGCGGCGTCCTCGAAGGCTCCAAGATGGCGACCACATTCAACATGCTGCGCGCGAACGATCTCATCTGGTCGTTCGTCATCAACAACTACATGCTGGGGAAAGACCCCTTCCCGTTTGATCTCTTGTATTGGAACGCAGATACGACGCGGATGCCGCGCGCGACGCATCTCTTTTATCTGCGCGAATTTTATCGCGAGAACAAATTCGCGAAAGGCGAAATGGAACTGGGCGGGGTGAAACTCGATCCCTCAAAGGTGAAAATCCCGGTCTACCTGCAATCAGCCAAAGACGATCACATCGCGCCTTATGCGTCGGTCTATAAGACGACAAAGTTGTTGGGCGGACCGATCAAGTTCATGATGGCGGGCTCGGGCCATATCGCGGGTGTTATCAATCATCCCGACGCCAAGAAGTATCAATATTGGACCAATGATGAATTGCCCGACGCAATCGAGGACTGGGTCGCTGACGCGACCGAGCATCCCGGTTCGTGGTGGCCCGATTGGCACAAATGGCTTTCAAAAAAATCCGGCAAGAAGGTCCCCGCACGCATGCCAGGCGACGGCGAACTCAAGGTCCTCGGCGACACGCCGGGTGATTATGTGATGATCAAGAGCTGATAAGCTCCCGCGAGACATACAAGGAATAATTCGATGGCTGACTTCAAACCGGTCTGTCTTGTGTTGGGTGCTGGCGCAGGCATTGGTGGACATGTGGGAAAGCGCTTTGCCAAGGCGGGCTATCACGCGGTGCTGTGTCGCCGTTCGGACCAAGAGGGCCTCAATCGACTCGTCGATGACATCAAAACTGATGGGGGTTCGGCAAGTGGGCGTCTGGTCAATGCGGTTCAAGAGAACTCTCTCGAAGACCTTATCGGATCGGTGGAAACAGACATCGGGCCGATCGAGGTTGTGGTGTTCAACCTAGGTGCGCAGATCGGCAATCAACCACTGGCCGACACATCCTACAAGGCATTTGAGCTCGGATGGCGTATGGCAACATTTGCCCTCTTCCGGTTTGCTTCGGCCGTAACGCCCTATATGGCGGAACGTGGGTCAGGAACAATTCTCGTCACCTCAGCCACCGCCGCCATGCGCGGCAATGGCGGCCAGCACTCTCACGCCGCGGCCATGGGCGGGCGACGCATGCTTGCACAAACCCTCAATGCCGAGTTTGGCCCCAAGGGCATTCACGTTGCGCATATCATCATTGATGGCTCGGTGGAGGCACCCGATACGCTCGGCAAACTGTTGGGAGACGAAATCTACAACAAACTGCTTGAAGCCAAAGGTCAGGGTAAGGATGAGTTGCTCATTCCGGCATCGATTGCGGAGACATACTTCCAGGTGGCGCAGCAGCACCGCTCTGCCTGGACCCATGAGCTCGACCTGCGCCCGTTCAAGGAAACGCCGTGGTGGAATAGTTAGGCGCTTACTTTCCAGTTAAGGCGTAAGCCCCACCCCTTCATCAAAACCCAACATCAGGTTGAGGCATTGCACCGCTTGACCCGAGGCGCCTTTACCGAGGTTATCCAGCTGCGCCACAAGAAGCGCGTGGGGCCCGCTTCCGAACACTGAAAGCGTGACACCGTTGGTCTCGTTGAGGTCTTCAGGGCCAACCGCTTCCGGCACGGATGAGCCAGACACTTTCACAAACTCCGCGCCCTCATAGTGATCATGAAGTCGGGTGCGTATTGTGTTTGCATCACATTCAAGGTCAGTGAGATTGAGCCCGACCTCCACCATCATCCCGCGATAATAATTTGCCCGGTGCGGCGCAAATGTAGGTGTCTGCGTCAGCCCGCCGTATTTGGTGATCTCCGGCAGGTGTTTGTGATCAAACCCAAGCGCATAAAGCTGCACAGTGTCCGGTATCACGTCATCACGGCTCTGATCCTCAAACCGAGCGATCAAGCCTTTCCCACCACCGGAATACCCCGAGATGCCGAAAATACTGACGGGATAATCCGCGGGCAAAAGACCTGATGCGGTCAAGGGATGAAGTAGCGCCACCGACGCAACCGCATAACAACCGGGATTGGTCACGCGGTCGGCCGCCGCAATTTTCGCGCTTTGATTCTTGTCTAACTCGGGAAAGCCGTACGTCCATCCATCCGCCACCCGGTGTGCGGTGCTCGCATCAATCACGCGGGTGTTTAACTCATTTACCCAAGCGGTCGCTTCAACCGCGGCGTCATCAGGAAGACACAAGATGGCGATGTCGGCAGCGCCAATAGCATCGCGGCGGGCGTCTTCATCCTTACGCATATCATCGCTTAGCTGAATGAGTTCGAGGTCATCGCGCGCGGCGAGCCGCTTGCGGATCTCAAGACCGGTGGTGCCCACCTCGCCATCGATGAATATTTTTGCCTTCGCGCTCATTGCTGCTGGTCCAGTTTTAACTTGAAGCCTTCGTGGCTCGCCACAAACCCCAGGCGCTCATAAAACCGAAAGGCATCCTCGCGCGATTTGTTGGTGGTGAGTTGCACCAGCCCCGCGCCTTCCTCCCGTGCGCGGTCGATGAGCCATTGAAACATTGCTTCGCCCGTACCTTGCCCACGTTCAGTAGTCGCCACACGCACACCTTCGATTTGGGCACGCAATGTGCCGCTCAAGGATAAGTTTGGGATGAGCGTCAATTGGGCGGTGGCGACAACATTGCCATCGCGCTCTGCCACAAAAACATTATTGCCGGGCTGCGCTTCAATCGCCTCGAACGCTTTCCCATAAACCGGCGTTGATGGACTGGCCTCGCGTGCCTGCCCCAACACATCGTCGGCGAGCATGGCGATAATCGCCGGGAGGTCTTCGCTTCTTGCGAGACGAAACTGAACAGAACCGTTCATGCCGGTACCTCACATAAAGAAAACGGCGGGCGCCATCTCTGCCGCCCGCCGCTGGTCTGACCCATTTTCCCGAGGATTAACGCTTCGAGAACTGGAAGCTGCGGCGAGCTTTCGCTCGGCCATACTTTTTACGTTCCACAACACGGCTATCGCGTGTGAGGAATCCGCCTGCCTTGAGGACAGCGCGCAATTCAGGTTCGAAATATGTAAGCGCTTTCGACACACCGTGACGCACAGCGCCGGCCTGGCCTGAAAGACCACCACCCGAAACAGTGCAGACAATATCAAATTCGCCAACACGGTTGGTCGCAACGAGCGGCTGTTGGATGATCATTTGCAGCACTGGGCGCGCAAAGAACTCTTTCTGGTCCCGGCCATTGACCGTGATAAGACCCGTGCCAGGCTTAATCCAAACGCGCGCGATGGCGTTCTTCCGTTTGCCGGTTGCGTATGAGCGACCGAATTCATCCTTCACGGCCTCGCGCGGTGCTTGCACTTCGGCAACTGGAGCGGCATCCGCAGTGGCAACCGCCTCAACGGTTTTCAGTTCGCTCAAATCATTGAGGGTTGTTTCGTCTGACATTATTTAGCCCTCGCTGTGTTCTTTTCATTCATGCTCGCAACATCGAGCACTTCCGGCTTTTGCGCTTCATGTGGATGCTCGGCACCCGCATAGACACGAAGATTGGAGAACTGCTCCCGTCCAAGCGGACCATCGGGCATCATGCGGCGTACGGCTTTTTCAATAATGCGCTCAGGGAACTTACCCTCGAGGATCTTGTCCGCGGTGCGTTCTTTGATTCCGCCGGGATATCCCGTGTGCCAATAATATTTTTTCTTGGTGGCTTTCTCATTGCCCTTGAGAAGCACCTTGTCGGCATTGATAACCACAACGTTGTCGCCTGTATCAATGTGCCGGGTGAATATAGGCTTGTGCTTGCCGCGGAGGCGCATGGCAATGATGCTTGCAAGCCGTCCGAGGACGAGGCCGTCGGCGTCGATGAGCAGCCATTTCTTTTCCACGTCTTCAGGCTTGGCCGAATAGGTTTTCATATCTCTCTGACCCATTTCCGGGGTTTCATGTTCGAAGGCGCGGGGTATAGAGGGGTGATATCACCATGTCAACCGCATTCTCTCTGATTTTCCCATATAAACCAGCGCACTAGGTTTGCGGTACTATATTACCGTCATTCTAGCCACCAGGCGATGGAGCAGGTAGAAAACAGCAGACAGGCTGAGGACCGCCCCTGCCTGATGGAGGAGGCCAAGCCACAAAGGCACCACGGCAAGAAGCGTCCAAATCCCGAGCAAAACCTGAAGCGCGATCATCGCCAAAAGCATATTGAGGGCCTTCTGTACTCGCTTGGGGAAACCGATGCGCCGCCCATAGATCCAAAGGCCTGCCCCACCGGCGAGTACCAAATACGCCGTCATACGGTGCAGAAACTGGACCGTCAGATGGTTCTCGAAAAAATTGGAAATCCATGGGCTCTGACTGAGAAGACCATCCGGCACCAAGGCGCCATCAATAAGCGGCCAGGTGTTGTAGACGAACGCCGCATCAAGTCCCGCCACAAAGGCACCAATGATGATCTGCAAGAAGATCAGCAGTGCCATTCCGGCCACCAACCCACCGAACAAATTCTGAGCCGGCTTAACAAGCCCCCATGTGCCGCGCAAGTAATCAAGCGCGGTCCAGACAAGCCCAGCGTAAATCACAAACGCAAGGCCCAGATGTGCGGCAAGGCGGTACTGGCTCACATCCACGCGGTCAGAGAGCCCACTCATCACCATGAACCACCCAAGAGCCCCCTGCATTCCCCCAAGCACGAAAAGCACAACAAGTCGCGGTACGCGATCACGCTCGATCTTTCGCATAAGCAAGAACCAAAGAAACGGGATAAGAAATGCAACACCGATGAGCCGCCCAAGCAGGCGGTGCCCCCATTCCCAATAATAGATGGACTTAAATTCCCCGATGCTCATGCCGCGATTGACGAGTTGGTATTCAGGGATCTGTTGGTACTTATCGAATTCGGATTGCCATGCGTCATCTGACAGCGGCGGGATGGCACCTGTGACGGGTTTCCACTCGGTAATCGACAGGCCCGAATCTGTCAGCCGCGTTGCGCCGCCCACAAGGATCATGGCAAACACTAGCCCGGCCACTAACAACAGCCAGATGGCAATGGCGCGGTGTGACCGACGAACGGGTGTGGCGGAGTGCTCGTTCATAGGCGATCAATTAGCGGGACCGCCTTCCCCGGGCAAGAGCACGAAAGGTCGCAAAACAGATGAAGCCAGCAACACGAAAACTCATCGGAATGCTCATCCTTCTAACGGGGCTCATCGCCTATATTGCGCTTATCGTGACCATCGCAACCACGTGGCTTCCTGCCCATTGGGCCGTTCAGCTTGGGTTTTACGCAGTTGCAGGCATCATTTGGGCACTTCCTTTGCGGCCACTTATGGCCTGGATGAACCAATCCGAAGACGCCTAATCCCCGCGATTTTCCCGGCCCTTGCAGTTGCCCCTATTATTGCGTCACTGTCTCTGTAAAACCGTAATTTTGGGGGATTTCAATGTCCGCACTTTATGCCATCGGCGCCGTCGTATTTCTTTTCGGCCTCTTCAATCTTCTTGACACCGGCCGTCTCGACTAAGGCACACGATGGCCCTGACGAAGCTCCAAAAGACCACCGCTCAGGCTATTGTCCAGATCTTTGAAACAGGATCTGTAGAGGGCGAGTACGGCCAAGTTACGCTTATTAGCGGAGACAGCGGCCACCTCACCTATGGCAAAGCGCAGACAACGCTCGCCTCCGGCAATCTCTATTTCCTCATTCGCGATTACACAGAAGAGCCGACCGCGACGCACGGCGCGGACCTTTTGCCTTTTCTCCAGCAACTCGAGGACCAAGACATCAGCCTCGACAACGATCAGGCATTTAAAGACTTGTTGCGCGTTGCGGGTGACGATCCGGTTATGCACAAAGTGCAAGACAGTTTCTTCGATCGCATTTACTGGGAGCCGACCCTTGCAAGCGCCGACTACATCGGCGCCACGTCACCACTCAGCATTGCGATCATTTATGACAGCCGGATACACGGGTCATGGCATGCGCGACGTGATGAGGTAATCCTCGACAAAGGTGCGTTGACTTCCTTTGGCGAAAAGAAATGGATGACGGCCTATGTGAAGCACCGCCGCGCCTGGCTCGCACACCATGGCAACTCAGTTCTCCATGCGACTGTTTACAGAATGGACGCGTTTCAGAAACTAATATCACGCGGTCGTTGGAATCTTAAGCTGCCGATTGACGTACGTAGCCATACGGTTACAAAAGATAAACTCACGAAACCCGAACCAGTGTCCCCCCGCGCCCTCGACGGTGCCATCGATCACCGCCTATTGCGGCTCACTGATCCTCAGCTTGTTGGCGAAGATGTACGTGAGGTCCAGCTTGCCCTCGTCGCGGCAAACTTGAGCCTCACCGTGGATGGCGTTTTTGGCCCTGGCACCGATGCAGCCGTTCGTTCGTTCCAACAAAAAATGGGACTTGTGTCGGATGGCGTGGTCGGCGACATGACCCGAGAAAACTTAGGTCTCGAGACGTAACACCTACCCGCATTAACGCCAGAAAATCACGGAGACACATATGCGCGTCGTTCCTTGGCTCATGTTCTTGCATAAATGGGTTGGTCTGATCGTCGGTATTCAAGTTGTGCTCTGGATCGCCGGTGGCCTCGTCATGACTTACTTCCCGATCGATGTGGTTCGGGGTGAGCACAATATTCGTGAGCATGAACCGGTTGCACTTACGGGTAGTGATTTTTCCATTCCCTTGAATGAAATTGTCGACACCCACGCCCCTGACGGCGTGAACTCGCTTGCGGCGCGGACGATCCTTGGTCGCCCCATATACGATCTTGATCGCGGGGAACAGGGTCACATCCTCGTGGATGCGAGGACCGGTGGTGCACTGACGATCGATGAAGGCGTGGTGCGCGCCCTCGCACGCGCCGACTTCTTAGGCAGCGACCCTATCGCTGAGATCGGACTTATCCACGAAACCAATCTTGAATATCGCGGCGCCGTTCCGGCATGGCGCGTGCGGTTTGCAGACAGCGAGGATACGCGGCTCTACTTTACCGCCGATACCGGCCGATTACGCGCTAGGCGGAACGAGACATGGCGGCTTTTTGATTTCTTCTGGATGCTTCACATCATGGATTACGAGGACCGCGTGAACTTCAATAATCCGCTGTTACTAACTGCTTCTGTTTTCGCATTCATTACAGTCATTTTCGGCATGGTGCTTCTTGTCTACCGCATTCGCCTTAAGGACTGGAACATCATGCGCCCAAGGGCATTGCGTGATTGAGTGCCTCAGTTAGGTCTTCTATAACCGGGCCTCGCGCAAGCAATATGACGGGAGTTCTGTTTCTGCGTAGGGTCGCGAGCAGCTCTGGGCGCTTTTGTTTGGCGTATGTCCAGATGTATCTAAGAAAATCCCAGTCCACTTTTTCGGGGCACCCCTCACCCATGTCTGGACGCGTCCGTCCCAAATAACACGCGACCCGCGCAAGAACACGCCAGAGACAGATCCAAACGGGGCGATTGTAGAAAATGAAGGCGTCCACATTCCGAAAGCGCACTTCATCAGGGTCCGCATCTCTATAACCCCCATCGATGATCCACTCATCTTGGCTAAGGATCGCCTGCACTTTCGGCGTGAAGATTGCGTAGTCGCCTTCAATCCAACCGGGTTGCCAGAAAAGCGCATCAAGATGATAGACCGGCAGGTCCAACCGCTCACCCAAGGCGCGGGCGAGTGTCGATTTGCCCGAGCCCGGACAGCCCATAATTGCGATGCGTTTCATGGATGATTCCCACGGGAAGCGCTCGTGTTGGTCGGAGCGACTGGATTCGAACCAGCGACCCCTTGTCCCCCAGACAAGTGCGCTAACCAAGCTGCGCCACGCTCCGACCCTTCACAAGGCGGCGGACTATATCGGCCTGCCCCGTGGGCCACAAGCCATGGTTTTGGGTATTAGCTGTCTTAGGCGCGCTTCAGCAAAGGTGCGTCATCATCGCTCTCGGCGGTCGGCCTCTCGCCGCCAGCCGGGACAGGAATTTGGGCTTCCTCAAGGGTCGACTTCAGATCGAGGAGGTCTTCCAAAATCGCTTCAAGCGACGCCCGTTGGTGATTTGTGATTACAGGCTCGTCAATCGCACCGGACGGCACCGGTGCGTCTGCCACCACCTCTGGGGCAATCTCATCTGAGGTTGTCACCTTGCCTGAATGGCTCACTGGTAAGGGCCGATCGTCATTGCCCACCATGCGCCCGGTCTCGATCACATAGCGCACGCCCTGTTCGCGCAGAACTTTTTGCACGCCCTTGATGGTGAAGCCGTCACCATAGAGCAGTGTCTTGATGCCAACGAGAAGACTCACATCTTCGGGCCGGTAATAGCGGCGCCCACCAGCACGTTTCAGCGGTTTGATCTGACTGAATTTGGTTTCCCAAAAGCGAAGTACGTGTTGCGGCACATCGAGCTGCTCGGCAACTTCACTAATGGTTCTAAAGGCTTCGGGGGATTTCTTTGTGGTCCGCACTAGCCTGCCCCTTTATCGGCGTTTCACTCCGCTGCTTTTGCCGATTGGGCGTTGTTGATCCGGTCCTTGAGCACATGACTGGCGCGAAACACCAGAACACGCCGCGGCGCAATGGGAACCTCTTCCCCCGTCTTGGGGTTACGGCCTATGCGCCCACCCTTTTCCCGAACCTGAAAAGACCCGAAGGAAGAGAGCTTTACGGTCTCGCCTTTCACCAACGTATCGGCGACCTCATTCAGCACTGATTCCACTAGCTGTGACGACTCACTCCGCGAAAGGCCCACCTCTTGGTAGACGGCTTCGGAAAGGTCGGCCCGGGTCAAAGTACGGTTGGACATAAGCGCTCTTACCCCCACAGGTTCGCGTGACTAGTGTGTTACACGTTACGGGTGGGCTAAGCCAAGGTCAATAGTGCTTAAAAATCAATGAGATGGGTCATACGCGCAACAGTGCAGACCCCCAGGTAAAGCCCCCGCCCATGGCTTCCATCAGTACCAGATCGCCATCCTTGATGCGCCCATCTCGCCGTGCCACATCAAAAGCAAGCGGCACTGACGCAGCAGATGTATTTCCATGCTCTGCAATGGTGCTGATGACTTTTTCCGGATCAATGCCGACCCGTCGCGCCGTGCCATCAAGGATGCGCTGGTTCGCCTGGTGCGGCACAAACCAGTCAATCTCATTGGCGGCAAAGCCGCTGGCGCCGATTGTTTCCCCGATTGATTCGGAGATGTTGACGATCGCGTGGCGGAAAACTTCTTTCCCGTTCATCCTCAGATGGCCCGTGGTCTGCGTCGTAGACGGCCCCCCATCCACGAAAAGGTCATCACAGTGGCGACCATCTGACCGCAAGTGAGTCGCGAGAAGGCCTTGGTCGTCGGTAGTGCCCTCGCCTTCACGTGCCTCCAGGATCATGGCGCCCGCGCCGTCGCCAAAGAGGACGCACGTGGACCGGTCCGTCCAATCCATTAGCCGCGACATGGTTTCGGCACCGATCACGAGCACACGCCTCGCCTGTCCCGCTTTGATAAAGTTGTCGGCTGTTGCCAATGCATAGATGAAACCGCTGCAGACAGCTTGAACATCAAAGGCCGCCCCGTGGTGCATACCGATGGCCGTTTGAATGGTCGTAGCGCTCGCCGGAAATGTTTTGTCCGGAGTTGTGGTCGCCATAACGATGAGATCGATATCCGACCCTGTAAGGCCCGCCTCGTCGAGCGCGATCTTGGTTGCTTTGAGAGCTAGATCGGACGTGTATTCGCCATCCGAGGCGATGTGCCGACGCTTTATGCCTGTGCGGTCCTGGATCCATTCATCAGATGTATCGACCATCTTGGCGAGGTCGTCATTGGTCATGACTTTTTCGGGCAAGTAAGACCCCGCCCCAACCAAAACCGAACGCAACATGGTCACTGTGCCGCCGCTTCTCGTTTCGCTCGTTTTTCGGCCTTGAGCGCCTCGTCCGCTGCCGTCACTTTGTCGTGCACGGCTTCGAGGGCGCTGGTGATCTGTGCGCCGAAATCACTTCCCGCAAGATCAATGGCAAGATCAAGCGCTGCTGCAAAGCCAAGCGCATCCGTTCCGCCATGGCTTTTTACAACAAGCCCATTAAGACCCAAGAAGACACCACCATTTGCCTTGCGCGGGTCCATGCGGTCACGCAATGCATTTAGCCCGCCTGACGCCAAAAGCGCGCCAAGTTTAGCTAGTGGTGAGCTTGTCAGCGCCGTCCGCACATAGTGGCCCGCGAGCTTTGCGGTTCCTTCGGCCGTCTTAAGCGCGATGTTGCCGGTAAAGCCGTCGGTTACCACCACGTCAATATCGCCAGCCGAAATGTCGTCGCCTTCGATGTACCCCACATAGTCCATGGGAAGATCCGCAGCGCGAAGAAGCGCGTCCACGGCCTTGACCACTTCGTTGCCCTTTACATCTTCCGCACCAATGTTGAGGAGCCCCACGCGTGGGCGATCACGTTGAAGGACCACATGCGCGAAGGCTTCGCCAAGGATGGCAAAGTCAACAAGCTGCTTGATGTCCGAATCAACATTGGCGCCCACATCGAGCACCAGCGTCTCGCCGGTAATGGTGGGCCAGATCGCAGCAATCGCCGGGCGACCAACGCCAGGGAAAGTCCGAAGCTGGATCTTCGACATGGCCATAAGCGCGCCGGTGCTGCCGGCAGAGATGATGGCCTGCGCGCGCTTTACTTTGACCGCGGTGATCGCCATTGCCATGGACGACTTTCGCCCCTGGCGCACCGCTTGCGCGGGCTTTGCGTCCATGGGGACGGCATCAGGTGTGTGGTGAACTTCCGAAGCTTCGGCAAGCGCTTTGTGGCGCGCCAAGAAGGGCCGCATTTCGGCTTCGTCGCCGAACAGCAGAAATTTTGTATTGGGATTTCTTTCGAGCGACAGGGCGCAACCGTCAATGACGATACCCGGGGCATGGTCGCCCCCCATGGCATCAATTGCGATGTTGACGGATTGGCTCACGTATCGCCCCAAGCGAGCCTTCAGGCCCTACAGAGAGCCTTCGGCCTCTACAACTTCACGGCCATCATAATTCCCGCAAGACGCACAAATATGGTGGGGCCGCTTGGTCTCACCGCAGTTCGGGCACTCGTTAATAGCATTGGCCTTGAGCGCGTCATGAGCGCGGCGCATATTGCGCTTGGAAGGCGTTGTTTTTCTTTTAGGTACAGCCATTTCACTATCTCTCAGAAATCAGGTCGGCCCCTTGGCCACCGGATGACACAGGCCGCGGAACATACAGTTTTCGCCGCCGATTACAACACCCAAAAACCACCGGGCTTATTGATCATTATCGGGCTTTTTGCCGTCCTTTTTGAGACCCGAAAGGACCGCAAAAGGTGAGGATTTCTGGGGTTCCTCGTGAATTTCATCAAATTCTACACCTGGTTTTCGGGGATATGGGTCGAGCCCCAGCACCAAATGCTGGACCACGGCCTCCCCTGCGTCCAGCACCCCATCTTCAAGAATCTCTGGGGGCTCGTCGCTATTAGGATCGAGAAACAGTTCGCCATCTGTTGCGGCCATCGCAATGTCATCACCCGGATCTGCGTACCGGCTTTCGACGGTCTCATCGATCGCAATATCGAAAGGCTCCAGGGTCACAACACAAGTCCTGGTCAGGTTAGCGCGAACTTTCGCCATAAGCCGCGCACCGGTTCGCCGCCAACGTTTGACCGTTACCTCAGCGCTAAGCTTGCTAACCGCATCAACACCCAATCGTTTGGCAATCGCATCGCGTTCTTCAAGCGAAGCCTCGATATCAATCTCCAGCCCTGCTTTTGGAATCTCATTAGCGCGCACGGGTCGTGAGAGTTCAAACTCAGATGTGACCATTAGCGGGCCCCGAAACTAACCGGCGCAAACCGGAGCTTTCCCTTGGTCCAGGAGCGTTCATCCAAAAGCGCGAGAGTTCCTAAACTGCCGATCAAGTAACGCGCCATCTTATCGGTCAGCTCATCGCCCACGCTTTCGCCGCGGTAGAGGTTCCGGACCAAAGCATCCTTCAGTCCTTCCAGGCCTCCAGAAGCCAAACCGGCCTCATAGGCGCCGAGCCGCCCGTAAAATGCCTCCGCGGCCTGCCGTACTTTGCGAGGAACACGCGGGTCACTCACCCCCATCTCGCGGAACGAGCCGTCGATACTGGCAAAGAGCGCGTCGAGAAATGCCTGATTAAGCGCTTCCATTTCCGGCACATGCCGCATAGCCCGCATCACCAAAAACGCATGAACGGCAAGAAGGTCGAACCTGCCAGTCACGGTATCGGCCACGCCGCCATCCTTGTAGAAGGCCGGCATCCGAGATTGCTTCATCACCTCACGAAGGATTGCAGCGGCATTCCGGCGCGCGCGCCGGTGCGTCTTTGAAAAAAACCGCAGAAATCCAAACATTGCTTGACATAACTCCGCCAGAGATGGGCAATTAGCGCGCTTGAACTAGGCGCGAAGGCGCGCTACGTCAACGGCCTTGGCGTTCCCATGGAGTTAGATGGCATGAAGAATTGGTCGGAGCGAGGATTGAAGCTGGCACTCGCGGCCGCAATCGCAGGGTCCTTGGGCCTTGCTGGATGTTCGAAAATCGAGCGTAGTCGCGGATACATCCCTGATGCATCGGAACTCGCCGAAGTCAATATTGGTGAAGACAGCAAGTATTCCATTCAGGAAACACTTGGCTCACCTTCTACGGTCGGCACCTTTGATGACGACGCCTGGTATTATATTCGCTCTCGCCACGCACGCATGGCCTTCCTTGAAGAGGAAGTCGTATCGCGCGAAGTGGTTGCCATCTATTTCGATGAAAATGACCGGGTCGAAGACATTGCCCATTATGGTCTCAGAGATGGCATCGTCGTCAGTTATTCAACGCGCAAGACACCAACCCGCGGACGAGAGTTGACGATACTCGAACAGCTCTTGGGGAATGTTGGGCGCTCAACGATCCCGGTCGGACCTTAAGTTATTTCCAACGCAACAAAAAAGGCCGCGAAGGGAAACCTCCGCGGCCTTTGTTCGTTTATGCGCAAAACTTAGTGCGCAAGAACCGCAAGCAACAGTAGCGCCACGATGTTCGTGATCTTGATCATCGGGTTCACTGCAGGGCCGGCTGTGTCCTTGTAAGGATCGCCGACCGTATCACCGGTTACTGCAGCCTTGTGCGCTTCGGAGCCTTTGCCGCCAAAGTTACCGTCTTCGATGTACTTCTTGGCATTGTCCCAAGCACCGCCGCCCGCTGTCATTGAGATTGCCACGAAAAGACCCGTCACAATCACACCCAGCAACATGGCGCCAAGTGCAGAAACGGCTGCCGATTTATCAGCAACTGCATTGACCACAAAGAAGAGCACGATCGGCGAAAGCACGGGCAGCATCGACGGCACGACCATTTCTTTGATCGCGGCCTTCGTCAGCATGTCCACAGCGCGGGCGTAATCGGGACGGTCTGTGCCCTTCATAATGCCGGGCTTTTCTTCAAATTGCCGACGCACTTCAACAACCACCGCTTGAGCCGCACGGCCGACGGACTGCATGCTCATGGCACTGAACAGGTAGGGCAAAAGGCCACCCAGGAAGAGACCCACAACTACCCACGGATTAGTTAGCGAGAAGTTCGGCACCACGCCAAGGAAGTAACTGAAGTTATCAGCTGATGCGTTCCCCGCGAAGTGACGGAGGTCTTCGGTGTACGCTGCGAAAAGAACGAGCGCACCGAGACCGGCAGAGCCAATGGCATAGCCTTTGGTCACCGCCTTGGTGGTGTTGCCCACAGCATCAAGCGCGTCGGTGGTTTTGCGCACGCCTTCATCGAGGTTTGCGCCTTCCGCAATACCGCCTGCATTATCGGTCACGGGACCGAACGCATCGAGCGCTACGACCATGCCCGCAAGCGCAAGCATCGTGGTCACCGCAATCGCGATACCGAAGAGACCAGCCAGCGTGTAGGTCACGATGATCCCGATCACAATCACGAGTGCCGGAAGCGCGGTAGCTTCCATGGAAACTGCTAGGCCCTGGATCACGTTAGTGCCGTGGCCCGAAACGGACGCTTCAGCGATTGACTTCACCGGACGGAAATTCGTGCCCGTGTAGTATTCAGTAATCCAGATGATGAGACCCGTCACCGCGAGGCCAACGACGCCGCAGATGTAAAGGTCCATGCCGGAAAACTCAGTTCCGCCGATGGTTCCCATACCGATTACATAGTCGAACACAAAATAAAGCGCGATCAGCGACAGAACAGCACTCGCAATGAAGCCCTTATAAAGCGCCATCATAATGTTCTGGCTTTTACCAAGGCGCACAAAGAATGTGCCGATGATCGATGTCACGATACAAGTTCCGCCAATGGCGAGCGGCAGGATCATGAGATTGACGGTGGAGAAGAAGATCGAAGCAAGGACCATTGTCGCAACAATCGTCACCGCGTAGGTCTCAAAAAGGTCAGCCGCCATACCCGCACAATCGCCCACGTTGTCACCAACGTTGTCGGCAATCGCTGCAGGGTTACGCGGATCGTCTTCCGGCAGACCAGCTTCGATCTTGCCCACCATGTCACCGCCCACGTCGGCGCCCTTGGTGAAGATGCCGCCGCCGAGACGCGCGAAAATCGAGATAAGCGATGCGCCAAAGCCAAGCGCCACAAGCGCATCAACCAGCGTGCGGTCATTGGTTCCAACACCCAGCACGCCCGTAAGGATCATGTAGTACCCAGCAACGCCCAGAAGCGCGAGGCCGGCAACCAGCATACCGGTTACGGCACCTGACCGGAACGCAATGCTGAGGCCAGCGCCGAGGCTGGTCCGGGCCGCTTCTGTCGTACGCACATTGGCGCGCACCGAGATCAGCATGCCGATGTAACCTGCGGCACCTGAAAGAATCGCGCCGATGGCAAAACCAATCGCCACCTGCCAACCGAGCAGAAACATCACAATGAAAAAGACCACGGCGCCTACAATAGCGATGGTCGTGTATTGGCGATTGAGGAACGCGCCTGCGCCCTCCTGAATGGCGCCAGCAATTTCCTGCATGCGCTCATTGCCGGGGCTAGCGGCCAAAATGCTGCGCGCGGTGAAGAGGCCATAGAGGATGGCCATAAATCCCGACGCAATCACAAGCCACAGAACTGTGCTCATTGTGATGTCCTTTTTTTCTTGTTGGGAAGGCGTATTTTGGTGTGGCCCGTTCCTGGCCCGCCCCCTTCGTGATTCCGAAACGAAAGCGGCGGGAACATGCCAAATGTCCCCCTCAAAGGCAACAGGCCGCAGAATTTAGTCGAATCAAGGGCTTGGAACCCTCAGAGATGGGTATAACCCTTTTTGGAAAGGGGGAGTTCCTTCCCGCCCAAAGTAACACCTACCCCGGCCCCCTCGACCACACAGCCGATCTCCGTAACCTGCACGTCTTGGCTGGTGAGTGGCAACGAGCGCCCCTGAGCCATCGTAAACAACAGTTCGTAATCATCGCCGCCAGTGATCAATTCTCCGATTGAAGCGATACCGGCTGTGATCGCGGCCTGTGCCGCGTCTGACAATGGCACCTTGTCCGCATCAATCTCCAGCCGAACGCCGGATGTCGCCGCAATATGACCAGCATCGGCCACAAGACCGTCCGAAACGTCGATCGCCGAACTACCGTAGTTCTTTAGCAACGACCCCAACCTTAGGCGCGGCTTTGGCAGATGAAAGCGTTCTTTCAGAAAGATTCTGTCGTCGTCAGTTAAAACTTCATGCTCCCCTCTTACGACCCCAAGCCCAAGAAATGCATCACCAATGGTGCCACTCACAAACACTTGGTCCCCGGTTTGAGCACCGCTTCTCAATAGCGCTTTCCCATCGTTCACAGAGCCAATTGCAGTGATCGAAATAGTGAATGGGCCTGGCGTGACCACCGTATCTCCACCCAAAAGAGATATCGAATGGACTTCCTGCCATAACTGAAGGCCCTTCGAAAAATCGGTCAGCCACTCTACAGAACGCCCTTCGGGTATTTGCAGTCCCAGTATGTACCCAAATGGGTCTGCTCCAATGGCCGCCAAATCCGAGAGATTTACACCCAATGCCTTCTGGGCGACCCAACCTGGAGGAGTGTCCGATGGGAAATGTACGCCTTCAACTAAGACGTCCATTGTAACAACCGTCTCCTTGTTACTAGTAAACTTTAGGAATGCGGCGTCATCCTTTAAACCCAATGCGCCCCGCTCTGTTGCGAGGGGAGCAAAGAGTTTGGCAATCAGCTCAAACTCGCCCATCTGCTTATCCGCTCAGCTCAGACGCGCGATGCTCACGCGCCAGCTTGTCGAGAACACCGTTCACAAAGCCCACCTCGTCGCCTTCAAAGAAGCTTTCAGCAAGGCGCACATACTCGGCAATTGTAACTTTGGGCGGCACATCAGTGCGGAAGAGAAGCTCATAGGAACCAGCCCGCAAGATTGCGCGCACAGTTGCGTCGAGCCGCACAAGCTTCCAGCCTTCGCTAAGAACGGTGTTCACAATGGGATCGATCTCGCTCTGCTTGTCCACAATTCCGATTAGGAGATCTGCGAAAAAGACGTCATCGCCGATCGGTAGCGCAACGCCCTCCACTTCCGTTCCGAAACGGTGGTGCACAAATTCTTCGATGATACCATCCACCGGCGTCTCAGCCGTTTCCATCTGATAAAGCGCTTGCACGGCGCCGAGCCGCGCGGCACTTCGGCTTTCAGGTTCGTATCGGGCTTTCTTGCTCATCAGGGCTTCGCCAATCCGAACTTGCGCTGGACATCAATCATCCTGAGACAAGCCACTGCCGCGTCTTTGCCTTTATTCTTTCCACTGCGCGCAGCGCGGATTTCCGCTTGCTCGCGCGTGTCTGTGGTTAGGATGCCATTCCCCGCCGCAATGCGGTGCTCAATCGTCAGATCCATAAGCGCACGGCCCGACTCCCCGGCAACAACATCATAGTGCGAGGTTTCGCCTCGGATCACGCACCCAAGCGCAATAAAACCATCGAAGGGTTCGCTGCCCTCGTCTTTCCGATTGCGACCCATTTCGATCGCCGCAGGAATTTCGTAGACGCCTGGAACCTGAATACGCTCATACGTCGCGCCGGCTTCGTCGAGCGCGGCTTTCGCACCCTCGAAAAGCTCGTCCGCTATGTTTTCGTAAAAGCGTGCTTCGACAATGAAAATGTGAAGGCCATCGGCCATGGGGTATCCGCCTACTCCGCCGTAATCGGACGGTGTCCTACTATGCTAAGGCCATATCCTTCAAGGCCCACAATCTTCGGAGGGGTATTGGAAAGCAGCTCCAACTTCGTAAGACCCAGATCGAGCAGGATTTGAGCACCAACGCCAAATTCCCGAAGCCGTCTTGGTTCATCGTTCGGTGCCGCCCCCTGGCCCCGCAATATATCTGAGACGACCGTCGAGCGTGTGTCGCGAATGAGCACGATTACACCCCGACCTTCTTCGTCGATAATGCGCATGGCATCGCGAAGTTGATGGTTGCGCTCGCCCTTCTTGCCCAGCACATCCTCGAAGACGTTCACCGCGTGCATGCGCACAAGCACTGGTGCGTCACCGGTAATGTCGCCTTTCACAAGCGCGATATGCTCGGCGTATTCGATCTTGTTGATGTAGACCTTCATGTCGAAGGCACCCGCGTCCGCAGAATCGAAAGTGGTTTCGATTGCACGATGCAAGAAGTGGTCGTGCTTGCGGCGATAGGCAATAAGATCCGCGATCGTCCCGACCTTAAGGCCGTGCAGCTGCGCAAACTTCACGAGATCGGGGAGCCGCGCCATGGTGCCATCGTCGTTCATGATCTCGCAGATCACGCCCGATGCATTGAGCCCCGCAAGTCGCGCCACATCCACCGCCGCTTCTGTATGCCCCGTACGCACAAGCACACCGCCATCGCGTGCTACGAGCGGAAAGACATGACCTGGCGTAACAATGTCCCCCGCGCTTTTTGTCGGGTCGATCGCTGTTGCAATCGTAAGCGCACGGTCATGAGCTGATATCCCAGTTGAGACACCTTCCTTGGCTTCGATTGAAACCGTGAAGGCGGTTTCGTGCCGCGTCTGGTTATTCCGCGACATCAGCTCGAGATTAAGCGCCTTCGCGCGATCTTGTGACATAGCCAAGCAAATGAGCCCGCGTCCATAGCGTGCCATGAAGTTGACGGCTTCCGGTGTCGCCATTTGCCCAGGGATTATGAGATCACCTTCGTTCTCGCGATCTTCAGCGTCTACAAGAATGAACATGCGCCCGTTGCGGGCGTCTTCAATAATCTCTTCGGAGGTCGCAAGAAACTCGCGGTAGGTCGTCATGCCGCCGTCTCCTTAAGCCGCGCCACATAACGCGCCAGTACATCGATTTCCAGGTTGACCTTCCCACCGGCTTTGGCCTCACCGAATGTGGTGACCTCTTGAGTATGCGGGATCAAGTTGACCCCGAACGTTTCTCCGGCAACCTCATTGACGGTCAGCGATACGCCATCAAGTGTAATCGAGCCCTTTGGCGCAATGAACGGCGCGAGCGCCTTGGGTGCCTTGAAAGTAAACCGAACCGAGTCGCCTTCTGGCGCCACAGCTTCAACTTGCGCAACACCGTCAACGTGGCCCAAAACGATATGCCCACCCATTTCGTCGCCGAGTTTTAGCGACCGTTCCAGATTGACTGCCGCGCCCTCTTTCCAACTGCCTACCGACGTCTTGCTCAGGGTTTCGTCCGAGGCGTCCACCGCGAACCAATTGCCCGCGCTATCTGAGCCTCTCTCTACGACCGTAAAGCAAACACCCGAGCACGCTATGGACGCGCCCACGTCGATGGTGTCGGCAGCAAACGCAGTCTCAATGACGATGCGTGTGTCGCCCTTTTTCTCGATGGACAGCACGCGGCCTTTGTCTGTGACGATGCCTGTAAACATGGGGGCTACCTTATCGCATTTTCCGAGACGGTCGTGTTTTCAATTGCATAAGTTTCCGCAACGTCTTTGCCAATTTCCTCTCGCGTCAGCAACTTTAGCTGGATCGCTTCCGCTACGGTATCGACGCCGAGGGCCTGAAGCGCTGGCAGCCCGTCTGCACCAAGGATCACAGGCGCGCGGAACCAGACGATCCGATCAACCAAATGGGCCTGCAGAAGCGCCGCGGCAAGGTGTGATCCGCCTTCCACCAAGACGCGCGTTAGGCCCCGCTTTGCAAAAGCCTCAAGCGTTAAGCGCACATTGAGCCCGTGGCCTTCGGTCTCAGGGACATCGATAACCGTGACGCCCACATCCTCAAAGGCGCGATGGCGCTCAGCAGGCCCACCCGAACTTGTCACAACCCAGGTGGGAACCTCTTTTGCTGTGGCGACGAGCTTTGATGTAAGCGGCAAACGCAGCCGGCCGTCCGCAACAATACGGATCGGCGAGCGGTCCTCGAGCCCCTCAATCCGACAGGTCAGGCTCGGATCATCCATCAGGGCAGTGTTCGAACCAACGAGGATCGCATCATGCTCGGCGCGCAATTGATGCGCGGAGGCGCGTGCACCCTCGCCCGTGATCCATTGGCTATTGCCGGAGTGTGTTGCGATCTTGCCATCGAGCGAGGTCGCGAGCTTTAACGTCACCATGGGGCGCTTGCGCTGAATGACAGAGAAGAACCCAAGATTGACGTCCTGCGCTTCCCTCTCACAAACCTGCTCAACCACTTCGATGTCGGCAGCGGCCATCGCCGCAATGCCCTTCCCCGCTGTGCGCGGGTCGGGGTCTCGGGTGGCGATGACAGCGCGCCTAATCCCCGCTTCAATAAGCTTGTTGGCGCAAGACGGAGTTTCGCCTTCATGTGCACAAGGCTCCAGCGTTACATAGGCCGTTGTGCCGCGCGCAGATGACCCTGCACGGTCAAGGGCATCCATTTCAGCATGCGGGCGACCGCTTCTTTGCGTCCACCCCCGCGCGATGGCCCGGTTGTTTCGCTCGTCCACTAATACGCAGCCTACTGATGGATTTGGCGCAGTCGTACCCAGCCCGCGCCGGGCAAGGCCCAGCGCAGCAGTCATATGTTCAATATCAAATGCAGATTGGGTCAACGAGCCGTCCTAGTTGTCGGCCTCTTCACCCCGCAACTCGCCCAACACTTGCTCGAAGTCGCGGGCCTCGCGGAAATTCTTATAGACCGACGCAAACCGTACATAGGCCACCGCATCAAGCGATCCCAGGCCTTCCATCACCATTTCCCCGATGAGATCCGAAGGGATTTCACTTTCCCCGGACGATTCAAGTCGGCGCACAATTCCGCTCACCATTCGCTCGATACGTTCGGGCTCCACAGGGCGCTTACGCAAAGCAATCTGGACAGAGCGCATCAATTTGTCCCGGTCAAAGGGTGCGCGGCGACCATTTTTCTTGACCACCGTCATTTCGCGCAGTTGCACGCGCTCATATGTTGTGTACCGCGCGCCGCATGCCGCGCAATAACGCCGACGGCGAATGGCGGCGCCATCCTCGGCTGGCCGTGAATCCTTAACTTGCGTATCGTCGTTTTGGCAGAAAGGGCAGCGCATCAGTACTTAACCCCCTGATAGATAGGAAACTGCTTGCAGAGCTCGGCAACCTTTGCCTTCACGCCTGCTTCAACATCGCCATTGTTTTCTGGCCCATTAGCCACAAGTCCATCCAATATTTCCACGATAAGGTGCCCTACTTCAGTAAACTCGGCACCACCAAACCCGCGCGTCGTAAGCGCCGGGGAGCCCAACCGGACACCAGAGGTAATCGTCGGCTTTTCAGGGTCAAAAGGAATTCCGTTCTTGTTGCACGTGATATCGGCCCGTTCCAGAGCCTCTTCCACCACATTGCCTGTAAGCCTCTTGGGCCGCAGATCGACGAGCATGACGTGGGTGTCCGTTCCGCCCGAGACAATGTCGAGCCCGCCCTCTTTCAGCGTGCTTGCAAGGACGCGCGCGTTATCTACGACCGCCTGCGCATAGAGCTTGAATTCAGGCTTCATGGCTTCCCTAAATGCTACCGCCTTTGCAGCAATCACATGCATTAGTGGGCCGCCCTGCAGCCCTGGAAACGCAGCGGAGTTCAGCTTTTTGCCGATCGCTTCATCATTTGCGAGCACCATCCCGCCGCGCGGGCCGCGTAATGTTTTGTGCGTGGTCGTCGTCACAACATGGGCATGAGGCAGCGGGCTGGGATGTGCCCCGCCGGCAACCAGCCCTGCAATATGCGCCATGTCCACCATTAAGTACGCGCCGACCTCGTCCGCAATTTCGCGGAACTTGGCGAAATCAATCACTCGTGGATATGCGGAACCCCCGGCGATGATCATCGTCGGTTTATGTCTTAGCGCGAGTGACGCCACTTCGTTAAAATCTATTTGGTGCGTGTCTTCCCGAACGCCGTACTGAACGGCATCAAACCACTTGCCCGAAATATTGGGTCGCGCACCGTGGGTAAGGTGTCCGCCCGCGGCAAGGCTGAGGCCCAGGATCGTATCGCCGGGCTTGATAAGTGCGAGCATTGCCGTTTGGTTTGCCTGACTGCCGGAATGTGGCTGAACGTTCGCATACGAACAATCGAAGAGTTGCTTGGCTCGTTCGATCGCGAGCTCCTCAGCAACGTCCACATATTCACACCCACCGTAATAGCGTCGGTGCGGGTATCCTTCGGCGTATTTATTTGTAAGCACGGTGCCTTGCGCATCGAGAACCGCGCGGCTGACGATATTCTCCGAAGCAATCAATTCAAGCTGGGATTGCTGGCGGGCTAGCTCGTCGTTCAGCGATTTTGCCAATTCGGGGTCGCAATCACTCACTGAGCCCGAAAAAAACTCACTCCCAGGCGCTGCTTGCCCGGTGGCATGGGTGGCGGTCATCCGTCCGGTTCCCCCGATCCTTTGGTGTATTGGGAAGCGCCCCCGGCCCCATTCAGGCCCCAGCGGCGGCTCTCCTCAGTAGAGGCGGGTCCTACCATATTTGGGCGTGGCGCAACAAGAACCCCCAAGGGCTTCCTCATATGCGATAATTCAGGCTGATTCTGAGGCAAATCAGGTATGGGTTTGAGATCGTGGTAAATGAGGCCCCCGTGACCCCGGAAGATGACCAACAAGAATTGCCCGCATCGTTGCTCAACGAGACCGCCATCATCGTGGCGGGCTATGTGAGTGGCCATGAAGTGGCGCGGGAGGACCTTCCGGATCTCATTGCGGAGGTGCATCAAGCGCTAAGCTCAGTAGCTGGCATTGGTCCCGATCGCCTGGGGCCGGCAACTGATCCTGCGGTCGCTATTGAGGCGTCGGTTACACCCGACCACATCATCTGCCTAGAGGACGGCAAAAAGCTTAAGATGCTCAAGCGGTACTTGCGGACCCACTACGACCTATCGCCGGAGGAGTATCGAGAACGTTGGGGCCTGCCCGATGATTATCCGATGGTGGCCCCAAACTATGCGGCAAAAAGGTCTCAAGTGGCCAAGGACATGGGATTAGGCGAGACCCCCGATAAACGAGGTCGGCGCGGTCCCAATAAAACTCAAGATTGAGTGCTTAGCCTCGAGGAAGCTCGAAGTCGTCCCAGATGACATTCAGTGCATCAACGAGCGCCGCAATCATTTCATCTGAATGATGGGGCCCCGGTGTCAGACGCAAGCGCTCTGTACCTTTGGGAACTGTGGGATAATTAATCGGTTGCACGTAGATACCGAACTCTTCGAGAAGGCGGTCGGTTACTTCTTTACAGCGCACCGGATCGCCCACAAGCACGGGAACAATATGGCTGGGTGAGACCATGACCGGCAATTTCGCGTCCCGCAAAGCTTGCTTGAGTTTCTCAGCGCGTTCCTGGATCGCCTCGCGTTCGCCGCCATGTTCCTTAAGATACCGGACACTGGCAAGAATGCCCGCCACCAGCACCGGCGAGAGAGACGTCGTAAATATAAAGCCCGAAGCGTAGGACCGGATCACATCAACAAGATCTTTGCTCGCGGCGATGTAACCGCCCATGACACCAAATGCTTTGGCAAGCGTGCCTTCGATGATGTCCACGCGCTGCATCACACCATCGCGTTCCCCGAGGCCGCCGCCGTGCGGCCCATAAAGGCCTACGCCGTGCACTTCGTCCATGTAAGTGAGTGCGTTGTGGCGTTCAGCGAGATCGCAGATCTCTGCAATCGGCGCAAAGTCACCGTCCATTGAATAGACGGATTCAAAGAGGATCAGCTTGGGTTGTTCTAGCGGATATTTTTCAAGCAATTCTTCCAGATGCGCCATGTCGTTATGGCGGACAATTTCTTTCTTGCTTCCTCCGCGACGAATGCCGTCGATCATCGACGCATGGTTCATCGCATCAGAGAACATCACAATGTCTGGCATCACCTTCGCGAGGGTCGAAATGGTTGCATCATTAGAGATGTAACCGGACGTGAAGAGAAGCGATGCCTCTTTGTGGTGGAGCGATGCAAGCTCCTGTTCCAACTCCACGTGATAATGGGTTGTGCCGGAGATGTTTCTTGTGCCGCCTGAGCCCGCACCCACATCGTCGAGCGCTTCGTGCATCGCTTCAATCACCACGGGGTGTTGGCCCATGCAAAGGTAATCATTCGAGCACCACACTTTGATGTCGCTGACCTTGCCCTGGGCATAATGGCAGGCTTCCGGAAAATTGCCTTTCTTGCGCGCGATATCCGCAAAAACACGATAGCGACCCTCGTCCTTCACCTGGTCGAGGGCATCCTTGATCGCGTCATTATAGAGCCGCTTGAACGGGGTCATGTTGTGATCCCGCGGCGCTGCGCCGTTCTTAGCAAGATGCTCGCTTTCAGGACCTTTAGGGTCGGCCATAAATAGTCTCCCATGCGACGGCAGCACCGGGAACGGAGCGCGTCGGCGGTTTATTCATATCTAGAAGGCGTTGCATCGCGCTACAAGCAATTTGTCGCAATAAAACTCGCGAAAAAGCCTTGAATCACCAAAGATTGCGCCGTTTGAGAATGCCTCGCAACAAGCTTGGCCGATCGGTCATGATGCCATCGACCCCGAGATCAATCAGACGCTCCATCTCGGCTTCATCATCAATCGTCCAAACATGTACGGCCTTCCCGGCACTCTTGGCGGCTGCCAATTGCCGAGGGGTCACGAGCGGTATGCCGCGAGACCTTGGGGGAATCTGAAGACATTCGGCTGGCATTGAACGCGGCGGCAGCCCGGCAAGCGCGGGCAGGACAAACAAAGCGGTTTCTCGAGTTGCCGAAGCGGTGCAAATACTTGTGCCCATCTCCTCACGTATTGCTTTGATGCGGAGATCCGATTCCGAAGCCAGGCAGAGACGACCCGAGGGGACTTGTTTGGCGATATGGCAAAGCGGCATTGCGACCTGATCTGTCTTCGCATCGATATTAAGTTTTAGGTCCGGCCAGGCACTCAGCACATCTTCGAGCCTGGGAATCTGCCCTTTTCCATTCACTTTGAGTGATTTGAGATCACTCCAAGACCAATCACCAACTAAGCCTTCTTTGCCCGTCAATCGGCTTATCTCATCATCGTGGAAAACCACCACAACGCCGTCCGCTGTCAGTTGGACGTCGGTTTCGAAGTACCGATATCCCAGCGCAACAGCATGTTCGAAAGCTTCGAGTGAATTTTCGGGCACTTCGTGGGCCCCGCCTCGATGGGCGAATGCAGCAAATTTCGTATCTGAAAGAAATGGATGCATCAAAGGAAACGGGGCAGTTTGACCTGCCCCGTGCCTAACACAGCAAACTCGATCCGCCTACAATTAGAGGCGGTAACGGATTTGATCACCCCAGAAACGTTCAAGACGCTGGAGCGCAATATTCATCTGATTGAAGTCATCGGCTGTGATGCCCCCGACGGGTTCAATCGATTCAAGGTGATGCTCGTAGAGAGCCGTAACCACATCGCGCACTTCGCGGCCTGAGGCGGTCAAACTGACACGCACTGACCTGCGATCCACGTCCGAGCGCTCATGATGGATATAGCCCGACTCAACAAGCTTTTTGAGGTTGTATGAAACGTTCGAACCAAGGTAGTGCCCTCGCGTGCGAAGCTCGCCCGCGGTTAGCTCTTGATCGCCAATATTGAAGATCAGCAAAGCTTGCACAGAATTGATATCGCTTTGTCCCCGACGATCCAATTCGTCCTTAATCACATCCAAAAGCTGACGGTGCAGCCGCTCAACCAATGTCAATGCGCGAAGATATTCGCTCCGAATATCGCCTGCCGTTTCTTCTCCGACGCCCGCCGCCGCCGTTTGCCCAACGGTTCCCATGCTGATGTCCTCGCATGTTTTCCCAACAAGAACTGCGAGAATACTGGCCGGGGCTTTCGACCGGGTTAATCAAACAGCCCCGCCAAGCATTTTTGTGTTCTTTTTGCGAAAGGATTGATTAACCAACCCGGGCCCACAGCCCCTATTCCGGCAGGCTTTCGGCGTTCACATGCAAATTCATAATTTCAACAAGCAGAATTGGATTAATCTGGCTGACCAGCAATAGCTGTTGAAACGGAACCGGCTCGTCCGGCGCTGCGGATATTCGCAATGTGCCGGGCTCCTCAAAGAAAACAATCAATGCATCGATGGTTTGGACGGCGAGGTCGGATGAAGCCAACTCCTGTCGGCTGGCCTCAAGTTGTGTGATCGCATCAGCCAAGTATTCCTCAGCACTCTGGCCCGCACGCGCGGAATTGCCCTCAACGATACGAGCAAAAACGCCTTGGTCCGTGAAAGAAAAACTTCCCTCGTCCAGCGTCGCACCTTCCAACACCGCTAAAACGAACTCATCCTCCATAAGTGCCGAAGCCGTTTGGTCGATCATATCTTCGGTAAAGGGGATACCGCCGATGAGCAAATTCATCTCAAGCGCCCCAAGCTCTTCGATATCTACCGAAGCCTGCGAAAGATTGAATTCACCGGTATTCAAGGCGAAATCGTATTCGTAGATGATACTGAAGACGAGTTCCTCGTAACCCAAATCGCGAAGCGCCTGAGTGCTGGCTTCATCTACAAAAGGACCCTCTAGGGGCAAGCGCAATCGATCGAAAGACAACGCAGATTCCGTCGGTAGGACGCCCTCGTACGCCCGATTGACCAGAGAAACCGCGTCGATCCCCAGTGGCGCATCGTCCTCCTCGGTAATCGTAATATTGCTTGCGGTAAATCTCTCGTAGATCGGAATATTGCTCTGCTGATCATAAGAGATTTCCTCACCCGAGGCCGCACGCCGGAGAGGAACGCCCGCATCAAACTCTTCAACTGTGACCTGTTGAGCTTGCAAGCCCACTGTATCCCCGATGGTGCCCACTTGACCTTGATCCCACATGGAAAGATCGGCGGCTTCAATACGCTCTATCGCGCCGCCGCGAACGTTTGTAAACCGCAGTTCGTTTACTTGCATGCCGGTCGGGCCCTCGGGCGGCGACCGAAACCCCACCAAATGAATTTCGCTGGCGTTCAAAAAAAGGCCCGCCTGCGCCACCAATTGCGTGCGGGTTAACTCACCCTGGCCGGTGGGCACCCAGCCGTCTTGAAGTCGCGCAAAGGATACATCCGACATTGTGAGAGCCGCGAGTTCAATGGTTTGCCCGTCTTCGGTCAGCTGGATGCCACGCGCATTTAGTACATCAAGGACGTGCTGGTCCCTTGTTCCGCCAAGGGCATCTAAAAAATCAAATCTTACGAGACCGGATACGTCCAGGTGTTCAACTTCCACCAGGTCCAAGGGCTCTGCTGTTTGGTCGATGGCATAGTCGTGAAGAATGAGATCGGTCACCACAAGGCGACCTTCGGTAAGGTCAAAGGTAGCGTTCTCATAACTTCCGTCATGCATCTCAACAATGCGATCGAGACGCGCGAGGGCAAATTCATCGCCCTGTTCGCTGAGGATGAAGTACGCAACGCCCGCTAGCGCCAAAACGGCGACCGCGATCGACAGCGAAAGAATAACAGTACGACTCACTTTTAGGCTCCGTTCCCTGAAACAAATTCCATTGAGCCTCGCATGAGGCACCAACTTCGGTCTAGCGAAGCCGCAGGGATTAGAGGTCGCCGCGGATCAATTTGATGATACCTGAGAAATCCAATCCCTCTTTCCCAGCCGACTCCATCAGGCTGTAAAGTTGCGCCGCTTCAGCGCCAAGCGGTGTCGACGCGCGTACGCCCTGGGCCGCTTCCTGACTAAGCCGCAAGTCTTTAAGCATCATGGCAGCCGTAAAGCCCGGCTGATATTCACGATTAGATGGTGCAGCCGCTACCGGACCAGGCACCGGGCAATAGGATGTCAACGACCAGCATTGCCCCGAGGCCGTTGATGAGATTTCAAATAGCTTCTGATGGTCAAGGCCAAGCTTCTCCGCCAGGACGAACGCCTCGCAAGTGCCGATCATGGAAATCGCCAACAGCATGTTGTTACAGATCTTTGCGGCTTGCCCCGTGCCGGACCCGCCCGCGTGAAAAATGTTCTTGCCCATTTTTTCAAGAACGGGTTTGGCCTGTCCAAATCCATCCTCCGAGCCACCCACCATGAATGTGAGCGTGCCTGCTTCAGCTGCCATGACACCGCCAGAGACCGGGGCATCAACCATCACAAGTCCCTTCGACGCGGCCGCCTCGCCCACTGCCCGCGCCGTCTCCACATCAATGGTGGAGGAGTCGATGAAGAGCGTTCCTTCATCGGCGCCATCGAGTATCTTATCGCCCTCGAGATAAACGCTCCTCACATGCGCGCCCGCAGGCAGCATGGTGACCACGATCTCAACACTCTTGGCGGCATCTGACGCACTTGTCGCAATCTCGGCGCCTGCATCTTTGGCTTTCGCAACTGCATCCGCCGAGAGGTCGAACGCTTTAACGTCATGCCCGGCCTTTAAGAGGTTTTGAGCCATGGGCCCACCCATATTGCCAAGCCCGATAAATCCGATCTTTGCCATTACATCCTCCAAAAGGCGCCTTACAGAAACGCCAGTTCTTTCTCGCCTATTTCATCAAAATGTTCAGTGACGTCACTAGAGCTGACATCGTTCAGCGTTGATGGTGCCCACTTAGGTGTATTGTCTTTATCGATAATGACGGCACGAACGCCCTCATAAAAGTCATGCCCGTCTCGGATCTTCATAACGCATCGCAGTTCTTGCGCCATCCCCTCGCGAAATGACAACTCGCCCCCACGCCGCAATTGCTCAAATGTCACCATGATTGATGTAGGCGATTTCATCCCAATCAACTTCAAGATGCCTTCCGCCCAGTCACTCTCATTGTCCCGCAACGAGGTGAGTATGGCGTCAACGCTTTCGCCCGCGAAACACCGATCCACTTCCGCCTCGATAGACTTATAGGGACAATCATCAGGTTCAGTGACGAACGCCCCGAGCACTGTTTCGATATTCGTTGAGGCCCTCGCGCCCGCTTCAACCGCGCTTAATTCTACGATTAATGTCTCAAGCTCTGCGTCTGGCACGTGATGTGTGCCGACGCCCACATAACGACAATCAGCTGCTTTCATTCGATTGCCAGTAAGGCCCAAATACATCCCCGCGGCGCCTTTGAGTCGCGGCAGAAAAAATGATCCACCCACATCTGGGATCAATCCAATTCCTGTTTCCGGCATGGCGAAGACAGTGCGGTCACTTACCACGCGGTGGCTGCCATTCACTGAAACACCCACGCCCCCACCCATGGTGATCCCGTTCATAACGGCAATGTATGGTTTTGGGTATTCCTTGATGAGCGTGTTCAAGCGATACTCGTTAGAATAAAACTCGTACCAATAATCGCTGCCCGCCTTGCCGCTTTCATAGAGCGCGCGGATATCACCGCCGGCGCAAAAACCTTTTTCCCCAGCGCCCTCAATCACAATGCACGCAATCGACGCATCATCAGACCAAGCCTGAAGCTGCCCCGTCATGTCCATGACCATGCTAAGTGTCAGTGCGTTTAGCGCCTTCGGCCGGCTCAGAAGAATGTGACCAACACTTCCGCGTTGCTCAAAGACAATTTCACGCTCACCTCTATCCGTCATTTTGCCGCCCCGCAGATCACTGGCGCAGAAGATCGCGCGAAACGATAACCCGCATAATCTGATTGGTGCCTTCAAGAATTTGGTGGACGCGCAGGTCGCGAACCCAGCGTTCAAACGGATAGTCCTTGGTATAGCCGTATCCACCGTGAAGTTGGAGCGCATCGTTCACGACTTCAATGCACATATCGGTTGCAAAACGTTTTGCCATTGCGGATTTCATCGTGGTGTTCGGCAATTGATTGTCGAGCGCGTGTGCTGCGCGGTAGATCATCAGCTGCGACGCATCGTGCTTGGTCGCCATGTCAGCAATCATGAACTGAAGACCCTGGAACGCCGCCAGCGGTTTGCCGAATTGCTTACGCTCTTTAAGGTAGTCGCGCGCCAGTTCCACAGACTTACCCGATGGGCCGAGGGAACATGCACCAATGTTGATGCGGCCACCATCGAGGCCCTGCATGGCGATCTTGAAGCCGTCCCCTTCCGCGCCTATACGGTTTGCGACGGGAATGCGCGCATCTTCAAATATCACCTGGCCGGTGGGCTGCGCCTTCCACCCCATCTTCTTCTCCAGCTTCCCGAAAAAAACGCCAGGCGCGTCCTTTGGGATGATCAAGCAGGAAATTCCACTAGGGCTGTCATCACCCGTGCGCACCATGGTGACATAGACATCCGACATCCCAGCGCCCGAGATAAACTGCTTCGCGCCGTTCAGTACATAGTCATCCCCATCGCGTACCGCCTTGGTGGAAAGGGCAGCAGCATCCGATCCTGATCCCGGTTCGGTTAGGCAGTAACTCGCAATCCTTTCCATACTGACGAGTGTTGGAAGCCACTCTTGGCGCTGCTCGTCAGAACCAAACCGATCAATCATCCACGACGCCATGTTGTGGATCGAAAGCATCGAAGCAACCGAAACATCGCCAGCCGAAAGAGCTTCAAAGATGAGAGCGGCCTCGATACGCCCCATGCCTGCGCCGCCAACGTCATCGCGAACGTAGATCGAGCCAAAGCCCAATTCGCCCGCCTTCTTCATAGTCTCAACCGGAAATTCCTCGGTCTCGTCCCATTCAGCGGAAAATGGCGCTAAGTTATCTTCGGCGAACCGGCGGGCCATATCCTGGACCGCGCGCTGATCTTCGTTGAGCTCAAAATCCATGGGGCATTTCCTCTGGATGATCTTGTTTTGGGCGTGATAGGCGGGCGGGGAGCCGCTGTCAATCAAGCCCTGAAATCGTACCATCTACGTTAAGCAATGAGCAGAAATCATAAATGGGCTCAGCCGGGTCGGCGAAATACCCGCGGATGATCTGTTGTGCGCAGGGCAACGATCGGCTGGGTCCATGCCCACCTGACCTAATCTCCAAAAATGCAGCACGCGGGAACCCGGCACGCAAACTTTCGCCAACGGACAACGGGGTGATGGGATCGTGCTCTCCAGCCATAATGAGAACGTTTCTTTCGAACTGGACGGGATCGTTCGCCCCCTCTGGCGGCATGGTGAGGTCACTGTTTATGCAAAGCTCGCTCTGCAATCCGGTTTGCATGGCATCAAATAGTATTGGATCCGCCAATTGCAATTCCGCGAGTTGGTCTTCGCTTGCCGTTACGCCTCTGCAGTTGACTGCATAGTGCATCCCAAAACTAAATCCGGGATTTGCAAGCCGCTGATAGTGCGCGCGCAAAAAGGATCCAGACCCTCTTTCGAGCAATGAAAGGACGCGATTGATCGCGTCGGTGTTTGGTTGCTCGTAAAGAAGAGAAAAAACAATACCGGCGGCATCAACGCCCGTGACATAGACATAGTTCACCACGATTGATGGTTCGGGTGAAAAGCCCAAGAGCCGAAGCGGCCTTCGGTTATAGTCATCGATTACCGTTTCAAGGCGCGCTTCAAAATCCGGCGCACCTACCTCGCATCCACCTTCGACAACACAGTCCTCCCACCGCTCGGCCAAGATGTTGCGAAAGTTCTGGGCAAGATTTGTCTCAAGAGCGTAATCAATCGGCACGGCCGCATCGAAAACGATTGCCCCCGCATGTTCCGGCTCCAAACGTAGATACACCTGTGCTAATACGGTTCCGTAAGAGACCGCCCAAATGTCGATTTGCTCCAAACCCACCGCGCGACGAAGATCGGCAAGATCCGCGGCATTCTCAATTGTGGTGTAGGCATCAAGATCGCGGCCGTCGTCTCGCACATCATCGAAGCAATTCAGCATGAGCCCGATAAACTGTCGACGGCGGAGATCATTGTCCTGCCGCGCGGCGACGCGGCGGTAATAGTTTCGGCGGACGGAGGGGCAAAGTTCACCGGACTGCCCAACACCACGCTGCTCCAATATGATAATTGGCCGATCATCTCGGAGCGGGTGGCGCAACAGAAGATTCACATAATAAGAACCCGCAACGCCGGGGCCGCCGGACAGATAAAAAACGGGCGTGCCGCCCTCCCCGACCCGTTGATTGAGCAAATAGACCGCAAGGTCAATGTGGTCGGAATCTGACCGCGCTCGATTTTCTTGAACACTAAGGCGAAAGCAATCGACCTGCCCCTGCCAAGCCGAAACCTCGCGCCCAAACTGGCACGAGGCGGGACCAAGCTCCTGCCCGCTGGCCGTACCACCAAGCAGAGCTAACCCGAAGGCCATCAACAAGATCAATTGTTTGAAAATGCTTGCGTCTCCTCGCCGCGTACCCCGCCCTTGCGATCTTACCCCGAAAGCGCCACCTTGCCGGGATATCCTCGATAACAATGGCGCCAACCCCGTCAGGAACGATTGAAATGCCCGAGTTTCCGCCAGCTAGCTTCCCCTCGACCCGCATGCGCCGTGGCCGCGCATCTGACTGGTCCAGGCGGCTTATGGCCGAAACGAGGCTCTCAGCGGATGATCTCATCTGGCCCATTTTCATTATGGATGGAAAGCGGCATCGCGAACCCGTCCCCAGTATGCCGGGTGTTGAACGGATGTCCGTGGATGAGGCGGGTGCGGCGGCTATGGAAGCGCGCGATCTCGGCATCCCTGTTGTGGCGCTCTTTCCCTATACGAATCCCGCAAAACGAAACGATGATGCCTCCGAGGCACTCAATCCTGAAAACCTTGTTTGCACGGCGACCAGGCTCATCAAGGACATGGTGCCTGAGATTGGCGTTCTCTGTGATGTAGCGCTCGATCCGTACACCAGTCATGGCCATGACGGTTTGATAGATGAAGACGGCAATGTGGTGAACGACCCAACGCTCAATGTGCTCACCAAGCAGGCCGTTATACAAGCCGAAGCCGGCTGCGATATCATTGCGCCTTCGGACATGATGGATGGCCGCATTGGCATAATCCGAGATGCGCTCGAGCGAACCGACAACATCAATGTGCAAATTATGTCCTATGCAGCGAAATACGCATCGGGTTTTTATGGTCCATTTAGAGATGCGGTGGGCTCGTCTTCCACATTGGTTGGCGACAAGAAGACCTACCAAATGGATCCTGCCAACGGCGATGAAGCGCTGCGTGAGGTGGCGTTCGATATTGCCGAGGGCGCCGATAGCGTAATGATCAAGCCCGGGATGCCTTACCTGGATATCGTGCGGCGCGTGAAGGATACGTTCCGTGTACCTACTTTTGTCTATCAAGTCTCGGGTGAGTACGCGATGCTGCAGGCAGCCGCGGCCAATGGCTGGCTCGATGGCGATAAAGTAATGATGGAAAGCCTGCTGGGTTTTAAGCGCGCCGGCGCCGATGGGGTGCTTACATATTTCGCAATTGAAGCGGCAAAACGGCTCAAGTCGGATTAACCCTTGGGCAGACTCACTTCGTTACCGCCCTCACCTCCGCTTACAAATATACCTCGTTCGGCCAACGTGAATTGTAGGAAGTCATCAATCTCACGCGCCTTCCAATGCCCGGCGAACTGAACAATCAGAACAGCCGTGTAAGCGGAAAACATGATCACCACTTCACTGAACTCAACCCCAAGGCCCGCCCATTGATCCGGATAAAGCTGCCCCAACACAAGTGCGCCCGTAATTGGCAATGTAAAATACACAACCAGAAGAACTCTGAAAAAATTCTCACTTTGTCGCCGATTAATGTCGGCCCAAACCTTTAGGCGTTGAAGGTCTTGATCGGTCAAATGACTGACGATCACCATCCCTTTCTGCCAATAGGAAAGGCGGAGGGAACGAGTAATGAAATCATTCCCAACGCGAATTGTGGCTATCCATAAATCCCTTGGACGCGATGGGACAAAATTCCAGGCCGTAAAGGTACGGCTTAGAAGACGCCAAACTTCCTCGGCAGACTGCCGCTTTGGTTTCTCGTTGTCGGACATCACTCAAACCCCTCCAATCCCGCAATGAGACTGCGCAGGACAATCTCGCCCCGCGATGCGACGGCGCTTCTGCCGCCACCCATGTCGGCAACTTCTTCGATTAGTAGCCACGCAAGACCGTGCATTGCTGCCCAAAGCCCTAAACCCAATGCGGGATTGGGGAGGACTTGACCGATTGTGTCTGAAATTTCTTCGGTAACATTAGCCAAGGCGTCGTATTGGTGTCGGCTTTGAAGGTCGCGGCCAAACATAAGGCGAAACCGCGCCGGATGTTCGGTGGCAAACCGGATGTATGCGGTTCCCATAGCTGTCGCCGCTTCGGCAGCATCATCGTTGTAACGATGGGCGGCAGCCTTGAGATCGGTCAGTAGGATTTGAAAACCGTCGCTCGCTACCGCGGCCAACAATGCTTGCTTGTTTTGGAAGTGACGATAAGGGGCGGTTTGCGAAACGCCGGCACGGCGCGCCGCCTCACGCAAAGAAAGCGCTTCGATCCCATGCGTTTCAAGCACAATAACGGCGGCATCGATCATCGCGGCCCTAAGGTTTCCGTGGTGATACTGACCTTTTGGTTTTTTGAGCGTCGGCTTCTTTTTGGGCGCTCGCTTCGGGGCTTTCTTCTTTGCGACGGCCTTCTTCGCTTTGGTCTTTCTTTTCGTCGGGCGCTTGGGGGTTCGTGCCTTCGCCATTATCCTTCAGCCTCCATGGCCTCAAGCCGAGCTATCAGCGACGAGGTGTCCCATCGGCCGCCGCCCATGGCCTGAACTTCCGCATAGAACTGATCCACAAGCGCTGCTAGCGGCAAGTGTGATCCGTTGTGCCGTGCTTCTTCTAGGCAAATGGCCAGGTCCTTGCGCATCCAATCAACGGCAAACCCATAATCGAACTTGCCGTCGATCATGGTCTCAAACCGATTTTCCATCTGCCAACTTTGCGCAGCGCCCTTTGAAATCACTTCGACCACATCACGCCCATTGAGCCCCGCAGCCTTTGCGAAGTGAAGCCCCTCGGAAAGGCCCTGCACAACGCCCGCGATACAAATTTGGTTGACCATCTTGGTAAGTTGCCCTGCCCCGGCGGGACCCAACAGGCGGCACATACGCGCGTAGGCATCGATGATGGGCGAAGCTTTATCGAAGTCCGTTCTCGCGCCGCCCACCATGACGGTAAGCGCGCCATTCTCCGCGCCTGCCTGGCCGCCAGATACGGGTGCATCCAGAAAACCGAACCCCTTTTCGCTCGCGATGACAGCAAGTTCGCGCGCGAGATCCGCCGAAGCGGTGGTGTGATCGATAAAGACCGCGCCTTCCTTGACGCCCGCAAAGGCCCCGTTCTCCCCCAGCGTGACTTCCCGCGCGTCGTCATCATTTCCGACACAGGCAAAAACAAAGTCCGCGTCCTCAGCAGCTTCTTTTGGTGTCGCCACCGTTGAGCCGCCATATTCCGCAACCCAGCTCTCCGCGCGCGCGGGTGTGCGATTGAAAACCTTTACATCGTGCCCGGCTCGCTGAAGGTGACCAGCCATGGGATAGCCCATGACCCCAAGACCAATAAATGCTGCCTTCTCACCCATAGGCACAGTCCTCCGAAAGCGTGACGATATACGAGTCTTAACGGCGTAAACATCCGGCAGTCTAGTGCCGCCCAATACCCCGATACCGGCCGCGGAAGAAAATAAGTGGCTCACCCTCTCGGGAAGACATATCGACGACCCGGCCGACGACGATTGTGTGATCGCCCGCGTCGTGGCGTGCCTCTACATCGCAGTCAAATGTGGCTAGCGCCCCTGGCAGAACTGGTGCGCCGGTCTTGAGCGATTCAAATCGAATGCCGGTGAAATCGTGTTGCCCAGATTCGGAAAACCTCACCGAGAGGGCTTGTTGCGCCCGCGCTAGCACATTGATCGCAAAAGTCTCGCAATCGAGAAACACCTGGCCCCGGTCGGATCGGTTATCGAGGCACCACAGCACAAGCGGTGGATCCAACGACAGCGAGGTAAACGAATTTACCGTAACGCCAACGGGCCCCTGGCCGTCGCCCCCACAGGTAACAATCGCAACGCCGGTCGCATAACGGCCAAGTGCTTCACGATATTGTGCCGCGCCGAAACGCTTTTCTGTGGAGGACGTGCCCATGCAAACCTTTTACTCGCTTGGCGCAACATAGCGACGCTCGAAACGGAAGGAAACCCAATGCGCCTCATCGCATTGGTGCTTGCCTCAACGTCAATGAGCTTTGGCTTCGCCGTGATGGCCAAATCTTTGTTCGAGAACCTTTCAAATCGTCCTCTCCTAAGCGGTGTCACCGACGGCTTAAGCATGGATGCTTCTGCCGCTAATAATGATGGCGAGGGAGACCTGGATATCCTCGTTCCTGCAATAGCAACGGTATCCGCACCCGGCGAGGCTCGTTGGCGGGCCTATAAGGACCTCTATTTGGCAAGTAGCAAAGGACCCGATCTATTGCTGTTCCGACGGCCTTAACTCAAATCTTGCGATTTTGGTGCTTGAACCGAAGCCCTGAACTCGCAAAACTCCAGTTTAAAGCTCGACTCAATCTTCGGCTGAAGGACGACCGTTGATGGAATTTGCCGCATTCGACGTTGCCGCGACCTGGCACACGTGGTTCGTCCTCATCGGGATCGCCGTTGTGGTCGCTCTTTACGCCACTGAACGCTTCACGATCGAGCTCACGTCTCTTGTGGCATTGGCCGCATTACTGATCTTCTTCAATTTTTTCCCGGTCTACGGCCCCGACGGAACAGAACTATTATCGTCAACACGACTTCTTCAGGGTTTTGCCAACCCCGCGCTTCTTTCGATCATCGCGTTGCTTGTGGTTGGCCAAGGCCTTCTTCATTCGGGTGCCTTTGATACCACCACATCGCGGCTGATTGAGCTTGGCCGGCATAGACCCAAAATCATTCTTGTTGTCGCCCTCATCGCCGTGCTCGTGATTAGCGCTGTTATGAACAACACGCCGGTCACCGTGCTATTTATTCCGATTGTCGCCGCCGTGGCGGCGCGCACCAATACACCGGTCAGTAAGGTCATGATCCCCATTAGCTTTATGAGCATACTGGGCGGAACAACCACACTGATCGGCACTTCGACCAACCTGCTTGTTGCAGAGTCCGCCCGTGGCCTGGGATCCGTCGAAATCGGATTTTTCGATATCACCCCTCTGGGCATTATCTTTGCGGGGATTGGTGCCGTCTATGTGCTTTTCATTATGCCGCGGTTGCTACCGGACTATCGCTCCCTCGCCGGAACGGTTGCGGGAAGTGGCGAGAAATTTATTGCGCAGCTTTACGTGAACGCCGATCACCCTCTGGTTGGGGAAACGGTCGAGGGGACGACGCTTCCGGGCACGCCCGGCATGACCATTCGCATGATCCAACGCGGCGAACATCCATTACTGCCGCCTTTCAAAGAGATCGGCATTCGCAGTGGTGATGTCATCATTATCGCCGCAACTCGCGATGAATTTTCCGACCTACTCAAAGCTCGGCCCGAATTCTTCCGAGGGTTTATTGGTGAGACCGGGCTCAGCCCTGTTCAATCCGGACCTCAAGCGGGTCGCCCGCCATCCGATCTTATGTTGACCGAGGCGATCGTGCCGCCAGGTTCGCGCATGATTGGCTATACATCTGAGCAGATTGGCTTCCGACATCGCACCAATACAATCCTTTTAGGCATTCAGCGACGGAACCGCATGATCCGCTCGCACATGGAAGACATTCGCCTAGAAGCTGGCGATGTGCTGCTTCTCTTCGGAAGCCGTGCTGACAAAAAAGCTTTGCGTTCAAATCGGGATCTGGTGCTTTTTGAAGGCGAGAGCATCGACGTCCCCAATATTCAGCATGCTGGTCGCGCGCGCATTATTTTTGGTGTGATGGTCATCGCTGCTGCGGCAGGCATTGTGCCGATCGTTACCGCGGCAACATTGGGCGCGGTCGCTATGATCGGCGCGGGCTGTCTTAACGTTCGACAAGCAGCACGCGCCATCGATCGCCGTGTCTTTATATTGGTTGGGACCGCGTTGGCATTAGGGATGTCGTTGCAAGCAACCGGCGGCGCGGAACTTTTGGCACAGCTCCTCGCCACCGGGCTAGCTGGGCAACCCCCATGGATGCTTCTCTCCGCCTTCTTCCTTTTGGTTGCTGTGATGACCAATCTTTTATCCAATAACGCAACCGCGGTCCTCTTCACGCCGATTGCCGTAAGCCTCGCCGCAAGCCTTCAGGTGGACCCAACGCCGTTTGTGTTTGCCGTCATCTTTGGCGCGAATTGTTCCTTTGCCACGCCCATGGGCTATCAAACCAACCTTCTTGTCATGGGGCCGGGTCAATACAATTTTGTTGATTATCTAAGATCCGGCACGCCGCTTGTCATCATTCTTTGGCTCGCGTTTACGATTATCGCGCCTATTTATTTTGGGTTGTAGCCTGTGGGGCGATTGCGTGGTTAGCTTGGGGTATGACTGAACACCCAGGACGACGCATACCTTCGCTCTACCTGACCGCGCCTGGACCGTGCCCCTATCTGCCCGGCCGACGCGAGCGGAAGGTTTTTACGCATCTCCTCGGGGCTGACTCCATTCCTCTTAACGATGCGCTTAGCGAGGCGGGCTTTCGGCGCAGCCAAACGATTGCCTATCGCCCGGCTTGTGAAGGATGCAATGCGTGCGTCTCGGTGCGCATTCGCGCAGCAGATTTCTTCCCCACACGCACGTTCCGCCGTGTAATCAACGCGAACAAAGATCTCGTCCGCACGGTTACAAGTGGAAAGGCCACGCAAGAACAATTTGCCATATTACGCACGTATCTCGACGAACGACACGATGAAGGCGGCATGGCCGATATGACCGCCCTTGATTATGTATCCATGGTCGAAGATACAACTGTCCGAACCGAACTCGTCGAATACCGGGCCAAGGCCACGGACGATGCGGCAGGCACACTTTCCGCAGTCGCGCTCACCGACGTCCTCACCGATGGTCTTTCGATGGTCTACACCTTCTTCGATGTGACCCAGCTCGATCGCAGCCTAGGCACCTATCTGATTCTTGATCACATCCGCGAAGCCCAACGGCGCGGGTTGCCATACGTCTATCTTGGCTATTGGATCGACGGCTGTCGAAAGATGTCTTATAAAGCGCGCTTCAAGCCATTGGAAGTATTAGCAAAAGAGGGATGGCTTCCTTTTGATCGCCCAGTGCCGGACTAGTCTGCCGCCCCGCCTTGCGCCCCTTTTCCTCCTTCCTATACTCGGCCCCCTGGGCGTGGGGTAGGTCATTTCGGGAGGAATTCTATGGACCGTCGAAGCGTAATTACCGGCGGTGCAGCAGTTGGGGCGGCCGCTGCAGCATCAACTCTTTCAGCGCCTGCAATCGCGCAGCGTACCCGCAGGCTAAAGATGGTGACCACTTGGCCGCCGAATTTCCCGGGTTTAGGTACGGCGGCAAATGATGTTGCACGCTTCATCTCCGAAGCGACTGATGGCGAACTCGACATCCGTGTTTATGCCGCCGGCGAACTTGTTCCCGCCTTTGAAAGCTTTGATGCAGTATCGACCGGCGCGGCAGAGCTTTATCACGCGGCAGATTACTATTGGCAGGGAAAGCACCCTGCGTTCGCCTTCTTTACCGCCGTCCCATTCGGTCTCACCGCAAATGAAATGAACGCATGGCTCTATCACGGTGGCGGCCAGGAACTTTGGGACGAACTCGCAGCCCCGTTCAATGTAAAGCCCTTTGGCTGTGCCAATACGGGCGTTCAGATGGGCGGGTGGTATAATCGCGAAATCAATACGATTGAAGATTTTTCCGGTCTTCGCATCCGTATGCCGGGTCTTGGCGGGGAAGTGATGCGGCGCCTGGGTGCTGCCGCGGTTGCGTTGCCGGGCGGAGAGATTTTCCAATCCCTCCAAACCGGCGCTATTGATGCCACCGAATGGGTCGGCCCTTGGAATGACCTTGCCTTCGGTTTTTACCGCGTGGCGCAGTATTATTACGGCCCCGGCTTTCACGAACCCGGCGCCCTACTCAGCATGGGCATGAACCTTGAGCTATGGAACAGTTTAAGCCCAGCGCACCAACGCATCGTCTCTATGGCGGCTGCCGCCGTTACAGATCGCAGTTATGCGGAATTTAATGCACGAAACGCCGGCGCCATGCGCGAGTTGGTGGATGAGCATGGCGTCCAAATGCGTAAGTTTCCTGATGAAGTCCTGCGCGAAGTCGGTCGAGTCTCAGGCGAAGTGATCCGAGAGGTCGCAGACCATGATGATCTCGGCCGCCGCATTTACGACAGTTTTATCGCGGCTCGGCGCAATGGAATGGCATGGGGCGAATGGTCTGATGAAGGCTTTATGGCTGCGCGCCGTCTTGATTTCAATTTTGAATAGGCGCGGCTGTGCCTGAAGCCCTCTGGTATTCCCTACTTGGCCTCACAGCAGCGCTCATCCTGCCTGCACTTGCTCTTGGATTAGCACCACATCGTGCAGCGAACATTTCCGGGCTTGTTGATTTCCAAGCTCGCGTTATCTCCGGTCTAAACAACACCGTTGGCGTTATCGTCGCCTGGGCAACCCTCATTATGGTGATTACGCAATTTGCGGTCGTCGTGATGCGTTACGTCTTCGGCTTTAATTCAATCGCACTACAAGAGAGCATCATTTACGCTCACGGTCTCGTGTTCATGCTGGGTGCCGCGTACACGCTCTATATTGGCGGGCATGTGCGCGTTGATATTTTCTATCAAAACTTTTCTTCGCGTGCGAAAGCCAAAATCGACTTGCTAGGTACTTTGTTTCTTCTGATCCCGTTCATGTTGCTCATCATCTATTTCTCCTGGAACTACGTTGAGATTGCATGGCGCATAAAGGAAGGCAGCCGCGAATCGAGCGGCCTTCCATATGTGTACCTTCTAAAAACAGTGATCTTTGGCTTTGCCGGGCTTCTTCTTCTGCAGGGTATTGCCGTGATCGCGCGTGCAGCGCTGGCTCTCTCGGGCAAGTCCGAGGAGGCGCCTGAATGAGTATCGCCGAGACGCTCAATATTCTGCTGTTTGTCACTGTTTGCGCCGCTTTGATGTCTGGATATCAAGTGGCATTCGCTCTTGCGGGTAGCGCCCTCCTATATGCAGCGCTGGGCCAGTTATTTGGCGTATTTGATCTTGGGTTTCTTGCGCTCTTTCCAAGTCGCATCTACGGCATCATGACAAATGAAACGCTGATCGCCGTCCCGCTGTTCGTCTTCATGGGTGTCATGCTGGAACGCTCAAAGGTTGCCGAGGATCTGCTCGAGACCATGGGCGCTCTCTTCGGGTCGATACGCGGTGGGCTCGGCATATCCGTTGTGGTGGTTGGTGCGCTTCTCGCCGCTTCCACCGGCATCGTGGGTGCTACCGTTGTGACAATGGGGCTGCTCTCGCTCCCCACCATGCTAAGGCGGGGATATTCGCCCGAGATTGCTTCCGGGACTATTGCGGCATCAGGCACGCTTGGTCAGATCGTCCCGCCGTCAATCGTGCTCATTCTTCTGGGCGAGGTGCTTTCATCCGAGTATCAAAACGTTCAATTTCAAGTGCGTGACTACGTTCCACTGTCGGTGGGCGATCTCTTTGCGGGCGCGCTCATCCCCGGATTAGTTCTTGTAGGGCTCTACATCCTCTATCTCATAGTGATGGCGTTCTTGCGCCCTGCCAGCCTTCCCGCCATCCCGGAAGACGAGCGCTTAACAGATGCTGCAGCGCTGTTCATTCGGGTGGCAAAAGTATTGTTGCCGCCAGTGATATTGATCGTTTCGGTTTTGGGCTCGATCCTCACCGGGCTTGCGACCGCAACAGAAGCGTCCGCGGTTGGCGCGGTGGGCGCGACACTCCTCGCGGGATTCCGTTTAAGGCGTCAAAAGCGCGACAAGCTGGTATCCGCACTTTTAACGGGGTCCATACCCATTGCAGGTGCCGGGTTCGCAACGCTCGGGCTATTCGCGCTTTCCGCCCGCTTTGATCTGCGCCTGACGCGCGCTGATATCCCCGCTGCCGATCAAATCGCGATCAACGTTGCTTTTGTGCTTTGCGGTTTGATTGCTTGGGGGGCGCTGGCTGCACTGTGGCGCGTTTGGCGGGAGGGCGTGCTTACCCACACCGTTCGGCAGACCACGCAAATCACCTCAATGGTCTTCTTGATCCTCATCGGTGCAACTCTTTTCTCACTTGTATTCCGGGGGCTCGGCGGTGATGAATCCGTAGAACAACTTCTTCTGGCGATGCCGGGGGGCATGTGGGGCGCCCTGGCGGCGGTCATGCTCACCATGTTCATTCTGGGGTTCTTCCTCGATTTTATCGAGATTACATTTGTGGTCGTACCCATTGTCGCTCCCGTCTTGTTGCTGATGGGTGTGGATCCCATTTGGCTGGGTGTCATGATGGCGATCAATCTTCAAACATCGTTCCTGACACCGCCCTTCGGATTTGCGCTTTTTTACTTGCGCGGTGTAGCTCCTCCCGAGGTTACGACCGCCGCAATTTATCGTGGCGCCATACCGTTTGTTTTCCTCCAGCTGGTGGGGCTTGGCCTTGTGGCCGCACTTCCGGCTCTTGCAACGTTATTGCCAAATGCCTTGCGCTAAACCCGGGGCAAGGGAGTAAGCTTCCGCGATGATTGACCGAAAAGACGCACTCGCCCGTCTAAAACCCACCTTGATTTTCGTGGCCCCGCTTATCCTGCTGGTGCTCCTTGCTGGAGCCCTTCGGTTTCGCGAGCAAAGTCAGCCGGTGGTCTTGAACGTCGAATTCCCGTCCGTGATCCAGGTGGCTTCGGAAGCTGGCATGGTACCGGTGGATTTCACGCTTAACCTGGAAAACAGATCACGAGAGGATATCGATCTCGTTTCCCAGAGCGATTGCGGGGTGTTTCGTTGGTACCTCCTCGATCAATCGGGAAGCTTTGTCCAAGGCCAAATGCTTGATGACTGTGGGGATTTCCCGGTCGCTGAAACCCTTCGGGGCAGAGGTACGCTGATCCGGTCTTCAAGCATTCCCATCGATGCAAGCAGGCTGGTTCCCGGAAATCGGTATCACCTCATGATGCAATTTTGGGGACACGAGTCCCGCGTTCAATTTCGCGCGGAAGAAGCTGCGTAGACTTTAAAGTTTTCCGGTACGCGGGAAACCCTTAGGCGGCAACCGCCCTGCATTTGCGCGATTACCCATCCAGTCGCGAAGTTCATCGAATGTGTGTGTGCGGCCTGACTTATCCTGAACCGAAAGACCGTCCTCAAGACTAAACGCTTTGGCGTCTTGCAGACCACCATCCTTATAGCGTTGCAGCAGAACACCTTTGCCCTTTGACATTTGCGGAACTTGATCGAGCGAGAAGATCAGCAGCTTGCGGTTCTCACCAATCACCGCAACATGGTCGCCTTCAACGCGTGAACAGACTTGCGCTTCGGCCGGCGTTTTGACATTTAGTACCCGCTTGCCGCCTTTGGTGGAAGCGATAACATCTTCCTCGAGTACAATAAACCCGTGTCCCGTGGTGGCGGCGACTAGGAGCGTGCGCTCAGGATCATGCACCATCAACTGGACCAAGTCTTCGTCGTTTCCAAGATCAACCACCAAGCGAATTGGTTCGCCATGGCCGCGTCCACCCGGAAGCTTGTCGCATCCAATCATGTAGAAGCGACCGTTTGTGCCGAACCCAATTAATTTATCGGTTGTCTGGGCATGGAAAAAGAAACGCCCTTTGTCCCCTTCACGAAATTTGAGGTCGCTGCCCGGTTCCATGTGCCCCTTCAAGGCGCGGATCCAGCCTTTTTCCGAGCAGACAACCGTGATGGGCTCTTTTTCTACCAGCACATCTTCAATTTCAAACTCGATATCAGGTGCTTTGTCGAATGTAGTACGCCGCTTACCCAATTCGGTTTTCACGCCAAAGCGCTCTTTAAGGTGTTTGATCTCCTCGCCGATCCGCTTCCATTGTCGGTCTTTTGACTTCAAAAGCCCGCGCAACGATTTAGCCTCGCTCGTCAGATCGGTATGTTCCGTCCGAATTTCCATTTCCTCAAGCTTACGTAAAGAACGCAAACGCATGTTGAGGATCGCGTCGGCCTGCACCTCGGTAAGCTTAAACGCTTTCATGAGAGCGGGCTTCGGCTCATCCTTTTCGCGAATGATTTTGATGATCTTGTCGAGATTCAAGTAGACGACGAGGTAGCCTTCAAGAACTTCCAACCGATGTTCAATTCGCCCGAGCCGGTACTTTGACCGCCGCACAAGCACTTCTTGGCGGTGATCGAGAAATGCATTCAGCACTTCTGGCAGGCTCATCACTCTCGGAACAAGGCCATTTTCAAGCACATTCATGTTGAGTGAGATACGGTTTTCCAACTCCGTTAGCTTGAAGAGTGACTCCATCAACATGGTTTCATCCACTTTGCCGGAGCGTGGTTCGAGAACCAGCCGGATATCCTCGGCGCTTTCGTCACGCACATCGGCGAGGAGCGGCAGCTTTTTGGCATGAATGAGCTCGGCAAGCTTTTCGATAAGCTTTGCCTTTTGCACCTGGTAGGGAACTTCCGTGACAACAAGAATGTATGTGCCGCGTGCGCCATCTTCCCGGTGCCATCTGGCGCGAACGCGGAAACCGCCGCGCCCGGTTTTGTAAGCCTCTACCATTTCCGACGGCGCATCGACGATGATGCCGCCTGTCGGTAGATCCGGGCCTTTGACGAATTTCATCAGGCCCTTGGCGGTGGCGTTCGGCGTCTTGATGAGATGAAGCGCCGCGTCGCAAAGCTCGCCAATATTGTGCGGCGGAATAGATGTGGCCATGCCTACGGCAATTCCCGTCGCCCCGTTGGCAAGAAGATTGGGCACCGCACCAGGAAGAACGATTGGCTCGCGATCTTCGCCGTCGTAGGTGTCGCGAAAATCGACGGTATCTTCGTCAATTCCTTCGAGTATTGCCTGAGCGACTTCCGTAAGCCGACTTTCGGTGTAGCGCATGGCGGCCGCATTATCGCCGTCCACATTGCCGAAGTTTCCTTGCCCATCGATGAGCGGATAACGGACTGCAAAATCCTGTGCGAGACGCACGAGCGCATCATAGATCGCCTGATCCCCATGAGGGTGAAAGCGACCGATCACCTCACCCACGACACGCGCCGATTTTTTAAATCCCTGATCGGGATCAAGCCGCAATTGACGCATGGCATAGAGCAGACGCCGGTGGACTGGCTTCAGACCATCACGCACGTCGGGCAATGCGCGGTCCATGATCGTGGAGAGCGCATAGGCCAAATATCGCTCGGAAAGGGCTTCAGCGAGCGGCGCGGGAAGGATCTCATCCGCGGGCGGGGTGATCTTCTTACTCATCAGGGCTGGCTAGCAGATTCGGCCGCAATCAGTCTGTTGCCAATGTGCCTCCAGCCTCGTGAAAGCGGCGCAAACGCTCAAGAAAGCGGCTCCGGGCCTCGGGTATGGGCTTGTCGTGGGGTGCCAGCAATCGGCGCTCGATAAAATGACCCGTTATCCGAAAGCCATCAAGGACATCTTTGACACCCGGGACATTGGGCGCATCCCGCAAGAAACCAGGTAACGGGAAGAGCTTACCGGCATAAGGCGCAGCTTCTTCTGCGGAAACCGCGCGGCCCGTGCGCGGGGAGACATGAGTAAGCTCCTCAACCGCGCCAGTAACAGCAC
>Ga0209578_10000414_pt1 | contig 57516 bp, 56 predicted proteins | sample tdAd472_FD_187127 | JGI IMG/M metagenome (GOLD analysis project Ga0209578, IMG submission 187127) | Marine sediment microbial communities from the Atlantic coast under amendment with organic carbon and nitrate - tdAd47.2 (SPAdes)... | ecosystem: Environmental > Aquatic > Marine > Coastal >...
GCACCGGAGATGAATGTACTGCGCCATGCTGAGCCCGGTTTCGCGCAACTGCTCCTGCAGCAGCTTACCATAAAGATGATGCGCCAGGCGGAGCGACGCCCCAAGACCACGTTTCCTAGAAGGTGATTGCGGCACGATTTGCGCCCTCTAATTTAGATGTCTTATTTCTTGACAATTCTAAAGCTGTTCTTATAGTAAGGCAAGCTTACTAACTTGAAGCAAGACTGGGCAACAGACGGAGGAGCTAAGATGCCAGAAAGATTGCTATGCGCGGTGTCGGACTTGAGCGACAAGACGGCAAAGATTTGCGAGGTCGACGGGGTCGAGATCGGGGTCATTCGGCACAAAGGAGACATCGTTGCGTATAAGAACGTGTGTCCGCACCAAGGTGGCCCGGTATGCGAAGGCCTAAAGATGCCGCAGGTCTGCGTCGAACTCGACGACCAGCAGCGTACGCTCCGGCAGACCTTTAACGAAGACGAACTGCATTTCGTTTGCCCGTGGCATGGCTGGGAATTCAAGATTGCGACGGGCGAAGCCGTTGGCGATCCGAAGTACAAAATGAAACGTTACAACGTGGTGGAAAGAGGAGGAGAGGTCTATGTCGAAGTTTGACCAGATTGCCGCTGAAGCTCCTGCTCTGGAGGCATCGCTCGATGCTGTCCTGAATGCACTTCGCAGCCCCGAAAGCAGTGGCCTGCGCGCCGAGCAACTTCAGGCGCTGCTTTCACACGCAGTGACCGCATATGCGAAACTTCGCGAAACCAATGACGGCTTGCCCGCATTCCCACGAGACAACGATGTCTCGGCGACAGCTGTCGCCATCGCCGCGACCGGCATTCTCGATGCCGCCGATATGGCGGTGTTCGAGTTGGGCATGTGGCAGACGCTGAATCCGTAACACGAGGGGAGAGAGATAAAATGTCTTTAACGGGCAACACAATGAACTACAGCTCGGATAGCGATCCGGCGATCCAGGAATTTAACACCAGCAAGCTGCTGAAGAACGCACGTAAGCAAGCGGAAGATCGTAATTACAAAGACTTCTTCATTTGCGATGTGGACAGCCACCACTATGAGACTGAGGCCTTGCCGGAAATCCTGCAGTACATGGACGACCCAGTGATGCGCCATCTTGGCTTGTCAGCCGGTAACGTTGGCCGAGCCGGCCTTATTCCGCAGGCGATCGGTTCACAGGACATGGCTGGGCGCGTGACGCGCTATGCGGGTCGGGACAAAGAAATTGTCCCCGAAGAGCCGCACCGCGACATCACTTTGGCTCGGCGCTGGATGGACGCGATGGGTACGGATATGGCGTGCCTTTTCCCAACCCCAATGCTGCTGTTGGCGACGCACCCCCAAGTCGAGGTCGAGGTGGCAATGGCGCGCGCCTATAACCGTTGGCTGAGCGAGCGCATTCTTGAAGAAGACAATCGCCTCGTATCCATGGTCTATCTGCCCATGAACGAGCCACACGAAGCCGAAAAGATGATCGACGAGTTTGCCGAAAAGAAAGGCGTCGTTGGGTTCCTGTCCACGGGCTATCTCAAGCGCCCAGTGCATGACAGCGCGAACATGCGTATTTATGCCAAACTGGAAGAGCATGGAATGCCTCTTGGCTTCCATGCGGCGTATCACTGGGCCGACACCTCGTTGGCACAGCTGAACAAATTTATCTCAGTGCACGCGCTTGGTTTCAGTTTCTGTAACATCATCCACATGACCAACTGGATTATGAACGGCATGCCCGAGCGTTTTCCAAAGCTGAAGACCATGTGGATCGAAAGTGGTCTTGCTTGGGTTCCCTTCCTGATGCAACGGCTGGACAACGAGTACATGATGCGTACGTCTGATGCTCCGCTCTTGAAGAAAAAACCCAGCGATTACATGCGTGAGGTCTACTACTCAACGCAGCCGATGGAGTTGGTGGACAACCGCGAAGCCTTGGAGGTCACCTTCAAGATGATTAACGCAGAATCGCAGTTGCTCTATTCGTCGGACTATCCGCACTGGGATATGGATCTTCCGAGCACGATCTATGATCTTCCATTCTTGGACGAGAAGGCCAAGCGGAGCATTCTGGGTGGAAACGCGCAGAAGCTGTTCAATCTCGACCCAGTTATGTCGGAGTGGAAACTGGAAGCAAACGGCAAAGGTTGACGCCGTTCTTCGTCGTCCGTTTCTATCAGGACACGCGTATACGGATCGCTGCGAGGCTGCCCGGGAAACATCCGGGCGGCCTTTTTCATGCTTGAACGTCGCACAATTTGTCTGGCGGCTATCGCGACCCGGCTATCTCTTGAAGTGCGGCAAAAAACATAGACATCTAAGTAGTCAGATGGTAGCGTGCCTTAGCGTTCGATCAGTGAGGCGAAGATGAGCATCAAGAATATCCTTATTACGCATTCCGGGAGTGCTGGATTTCCGAGTGGCGTAGGTCATGCGACAAAAATTGCGGCCAAGCACGATGCATGGCTGACGGCGGTATATGGCAGCACCTCTTCCTACTTCGAACATGTTCTCGGCCTGACCGAGGACCTTCTCGACAAGCTCGGAAATGTGCGGAATGAGAAAATCGAAGCCGCTCGAGCCCTATTCGAGGAACAAGCGTCGGCGGCTGGAGTAGCCGAACGGTCGCGTTTTGTCATGCCGAGCGAGATCGGCAAGTTAAGTTTGCCCGAGATCGCTCGCAATTTTGATTTTGTTGTGACAGGCTACCACTCGAACCTTCCTACCGATGAATTTCGCGCTGTGAGCCCCGATCTCATGGCATTGCAAAGCGGTCGCCCGGTTCTTGTTGTGCCCGATGGGTACTCCACCGATAATCTTGGGTCACATGCTCTCGTCGCCTGGGACGGAAAGCGCTCAGCAGCCCGTGCGCTCAACGACGCAATGACGATCCTGGAGGAAAAACCGCGCAAGGTCACGATCTTGAGCGTTGGCGCGAGCCTGCCGAATATGCCCGAAGGAACAGACATTGTCACCCACCTCCGGCGCCATGGCGTTGACGTGGAACAGGTCGAACGCCCCAAAGGCAAGAGCGGCATAGCCGACGTTATTCAACGGACCGCTGCCGAGTTGGGGGCAAAGTTGATCGTGATGGGGGCTTACGAACACAGCAAGTTTTCGCAAGACCTGTTCGGGGGCGTTACCCACGAAGTCATCAGGAGCAGCCAAGTGCCGGTGTTCATGTCCCACTGACCGCATCGTCGTACCCTTCGAAGGGTGTCCTTTGCGTGGCTCGCAACGTCGTCCCCGCGCGGGGCCTTCTGTACATGATCATGCAGGCTCGGCGAAGGATTGACGGATTCGGTCCATGAGCTGAATTTGCGGCGCAGAGAACACCGTCTTCTTGTCGTAGACCAGGAACAGCGGCATCGCAATTTCCAGCTCTGGTGTATGCACAAGGCGAAGCCCAGACGCCTCTGGGTCCCTCGGCAATGCGCTCTTGAAGACGAAACCGGCCCCGACATCGGCGCGGATCGCATTTAGGATCGGCTCGGGATGCCCGAAGGCTAGTACGCTGTTGGTTCGCACGACCCCTGCGGCGCGCAGCACCTCGTCGATGAGCTCTCGCGCCATTTGCCCCTTCGGCGGGGTGATCAACGGTAATGTCCCTAGCTCATCGATATAAGCGACATCGCCGACCAGTCGGCTCTCTATCGCGGCCACCAGATAAAGCGGCTCGCGCCAGAGCAATTCGATCTCCAACCGTGAGGTGTCGCGATTGTGATCAACCAAAGTGATCCCGAAGTCGCAATCCCCAAGCAGTACTGATTCCGTGGCAAGGTAGGGACTGGCCATCGACACCGAAATCCTGGCCGATGGATATTCCTTTTTGAACGCGATTATAGTTTCAGACAACTTGTAAGTCCCAGCCACCATCGACGAGGCGATCCGCGTTCGGCCAATCAAGCCTTTCTTGATGTCTGCGAGGTCAAGAAACATATCTGAGCTGCGCTGAATAGTTTCCTTCGCCCAGGCAAGAGTGCGACGCCCGGCTTGTGTCAGTTCGATGTTGCGCCCGGCCTTGCGCACCAACTTGACACCAAGGCTCTTCTCAAGACTGCGCAGGTGGGCGGTTACTGCGGGTTGCGCGATATTCAAATATTCCGCCGCGCGGGTTACACTGTTGAATTTGGCGATCGTGCAAAAGACGTGCAGCTTGTGCAGCGTGAGGTTGCGCGACCGAAGCAAGTCTTTCGACAGCGTGTCGTTCGGTTCTTCTGGCCGATCTTTGCGCAATTCCTGTTCTCCTGTGTCAGGCATCCGGTTTGATGGCTCGGAAGCATACCAAAACCACAATAAATCAGTCGGGCAAGTTCAGGAATCAACTCTATTGATTGAGTGCCCGGCATTAAATCATAACCGTAGCCATATATATTGTCGACGTTTGCGTATTGGACGCGAGACCGCTCGGCATCGCACAATCGGAACATTCCTGATCCTTGCGCGGCTATCGCAGCGGCTCGAGTGAAACAGTCGGCTAGAAGCCTGTCGTTCAGAAGAGGCGAAGGTTCATACCATTTGAAGGGAGGAGGAAAGTTTGAAGGAATTTGCGTTCGGTACGGAGCCACCCGGGTCCGGCAGGATTTGCGTCGTCGGGGCCGGATTCATGGGATGTGTCATCGCGACACTCTATGCGCATCACGGCTATGATGCGGTGATCTGCGACAGCAATCAGACCATGCTTGACACTTACGTGGAGCGTGCTCGCCCGATCGCGGCAGGACTGGTCGAGGATTCGGACGCATCGGAGGCCATGCTCGCCGGAGTGACACTTGAGCCGGATCTTGCGAGCGCGGTCGAAGGGGCCTTCCTCGTGCATGAAGCAGTGCAGGAATCCCTGGAAGTCAAACAAGCCCTGTTCGCGGAACTCGACAGGATCTGTCCCGAAAACGTGGTACTGGCGACCAACACCTCGTCCTTCCTGATCTCCGACATCGCCGCTCACATGACACGCAAAGAGCGGATGATGGGCATTCACTATGTTACTCCGGGTCATATCGTTCCGGTAATCGAGTTGATCCACGCGGCCGATACGCCGGCGGAGTTGGTGGCATGGAGCCGCATGCTGGTGCAGAACATCGAACATGTTGGTGTCGCGATCCTCGAACGTCCGGGCTTTCTTGTGAACCGAATTCAGTTCGCCATGCTGACCGAGATCTATCGTCTGATCGACGAAGGCCTGGCGACGCGCGACGATATCGACGATGCCGTCCGGCTAAGTCTCGGGCCGCGGCTCGCGCTGTGGGGTCCACTTTTGACCGAAGATCTAATCGTGTCGAAGAAGACCGCGCTCGCTGTCACCAATTCGATCTACGAGCAGACCGGAGACGAGAACTACAAGGGCCGGAAGGTGCTTGAGGATCTGGTCGAACAGAACAACCTCGGCGCGATGACGGGGCAGGGTTGGTACAAGTTCAACAACAGCCCCGAAGCGGTCGTCGAGACGCGGGACGCCCAATTGCGTGCCCTCCTGGCCTGGCTTGATGAGACCGATCCCGTTCGCTCTCTGAACGTTAGCTAGTTCGAACAACAAAAAGAGAAGCGGAAAAAGGCGTGTCCGGTGTTTCGGCAGGGCAGGTGAATTTTAAAAGCTAAGGGAGCGCGATATGCGTGGTGTGACATTTCCCGGAGACAAGCGGGTCGAGATCATGGAGTTCGACGATCCGACGCCAGGGCCGGGCGAGGTGGTCATCGAGGTCAAGGCATCGGGTCTTTGCGGCAGTGATCTGCACGCCTACCGCGCACCGAGCGACGACCGGGCGTTTCGCAAACTGGCCAAGGGCAAGCCTTACGAGACGATGCGCGACGGCGGACCCATAATCGCCGGACACGAGCCCTGCGGTGTCGTCGTAGCGATCGGACCGGGGGTCGATCAGAACATTGCGCGGATGGGGCAACGGGTGATGATCCATCACTACTCCGGCTGCCACATCTGCGATCAGTGCCGCACCGGCTGGCCACAGATCTGCGAAAACAAGGTGCCCGACATTTACGGCTGGACAGCCCATGGCGCGCACGCGAAATACATGAAATGCGCGGCCCATACGCTTGTTACCCTGCCCGAAGAGCTGTCGTTCGAAGCGGGTGCGGCGATTGCCTGTGGGTCCGGCACGTCCTATGCCGCGTTGCGCAAGATCCAACCCAACGGCAGCCATACGATCGCGATCTTCGGACAGGGCCCTGTCGGGTTATCAGGAACACAATTCGCTGCGGCTATGGGCGCGCGGGTGATCGCTCTCGATATCAGCCCCGAGCGGCTCGAAATGGCCCGCCGCTTCGGCGCCGTCGAAACGATCAACCCGGCTGAAACCGACGCGGTGGAGACAATCCGAGAACTGACACACGGTCGAGGCGCGCACTACACGCTAGAAACATCGGGCGCACCACAAGCGATCAACGACGCAGTCAAATGCCTTCGGCTTTGGGGCACCGCGGTCTACGTCGGACTGGGGCAGCCGACAGAAATCAACCTCGCGTCGGACGTGATCTTTCGCCAGATCAACATGGCGGGATCGTTCACCTTCTCCACTAACCTGATGGAAGATTGCGGCGTCTTTTCCGTGGATCGCGGGATCGACGTCGGTTCAATCTTCTCAGACCGGTGGGCGCTGGAGGACGCCGGAAAAGCCTACGACCTGCTCGACAAGCAGGTCGGGGGAAAGGGAGTAATCGTGTTTTAAGAAGGGGGCCGCGCGCTGCGGTCCCGTAAGTTTTAAGCCGGATTGGTCGTTGCTTCCGCGATGCCCGGGCAGGGTGCCGGGAGGCGGCCGGAAAACAGAGGAGGAAAGAAAATGAACAAACTATTGCGTAGTCTTGCCGCATCCATAGTACTGGCGCCGCTGGCGACCGCTGCGGTGGCGGATACCAAGATCCTGGCGAGCTGGGACCAGAGCTACGCCGCCGTCGGCGAGGTGCTGGATCCGTTCATGGAATACCTGGAGGCGGAGACGACCGCCGAGCTCGGCCTGTCGCGGTTCGGGCCCGAGACGATCCCGCCGTTCGAACAGCTGAACCCGGTGACCCAAGGTCTGTTCGACATGCTCTATACCAATGGCGGATATCACTACAATGATATCGCGCTCGGCATGGCGCTCGATTCTCTAAGCGGCGACATTGGTACGATCCACGAGTCGGGCATGTGGGACTTCGTCGATCAGGAATACCAGAAAGCCGGGTTGAAGCTCATCGCGATCTTCTACGATACCAACGGGTTCCACATGATCTTGAAGGAGCCGCTGACTGGCGACGGTCTTACCGGTCGGCGCATCCGGGGCACCCCGCTCTATCATCCGGTGATCGAAGCGCTTGGCGGTTCCCCGGTGGTGTTGCCGGGCGGGGATATCTATCCGGCTCTCGAACGTGGCGTGGTCGACGGCGCGGCCTGGCCGGCAGTGGGCGCGGTCAACTACCGCTGGTTCGAGGTGTCGAGCTACTTCGTGCGGCCGACCTTCGGTCAGGTCGGGCATATGCTCTTGATGAACCTCGACGCTTGGAACGCGCTGGACGAACAGACCCGCACCGAGATCGAAACCGCCGCACATGCCTACGAGGTTGAAGCCTCGGCGACCTTCGACGGCCTCGCGGGCACCGAGGAAGAGACCCTCGTCGCCGAGGGGATGCAAGAGACCCAGTTCGAGGATGATGTCGTCGCCAACCTCAAGAGCGCCTGGTATAACGGGGTCATGGATCTGGCTGCGACCGTGAATCCCGACGAGATCGCGCAGATGCGCGAGATCGCCGAAACCGCCGGGATCGGCGAGTGATGATCCTCCCCGGTGGTCGCCCCAGTCTCGGGGCGGCCCCACAGAGTTTCAATCGGGTACGGAGACAGGGATGAGTGTGGTTTTGCGCCGCCTGGGCCGAGCGCTCTTGTGGGCTCACGATGCGTTGGTCACTTTGAGCTACTGGCTAGGGGCTGGGGCCCTGGGCCTCATCGTGATGATTTTTTCCTATGAGGTCTTCTCGCGCTATCTGATGGGCGCGCCGACCAAGTGGGCCAGCGACTTCGTGTCGTTCCTGCTACTTATCTCGATCTTTCTGGTCCTGCCGCACGTAACGCGGATTGACGGCAATGTGTCCGTTCCGATCCTGCTCAACGTGCTCGGACGGCGCGCCTCCGATTTCATGCGGCGCCTAGGGTTTCTGTTGGGTGCCGCCGTCTGCCTCTGGGCCGGCTACATCTTCCTGGATGAAACGCTGCGGTTGATGGAACGGGGTACGGCCACACTCACCAGTGTGCGGTTTCCCAAATGGATCTTGTTCGCCTTTCTCGTGTTCGGAATGTTGAATGCCGGCCTCGCCTTTCTAAGGCTCGCCTTCAGCGGCAAATCCCATCAAGAGACGCAGGCAACGATATGATCGAGGGTATTCCCGCCGTACTTGCCGGAGTCGGGCTTCTGCTCCTGTTCATGGCCGCTGGTATGCCTGTCTTCGTCGCCTTCCTGACGGTGAACATGGGCGCCACGCTGCTGGTTTTGGGACCTGCCGGCTTCGGGATGTTTTCCGGCAGCTTTTACGAGACCGCCACGAACTCCACCCTAGTGACGATCCCGCTATTCATCCTAATGGGGGAACTCCTGTTCCGAAGCCGCGCGGTCGATGTGTTGTTTCAGTCGATAGACACGCTGATTGGCCGGGTACCCGGACGTCAGTATGTACTCTCCATCGTCCTTGCGACTGTCTTCAGCACGCTCTCCGGCGCGGCAATGGGCGTGGCGGCTATGTTGGGTCGCTCGCTTCTGCCAGGAATGATCGCGCGCGGATATGACGCGCGGCTGTCGGTCGGCACGATCCTGGCCGGTGCCAGCCTCGCACCTCTAATCCCGCCCAGCGTGCTCGTCATCATCATTGGCACGCTGGCCGGGGTGTCCATCGCCGGGTTGCTGATCGCGGGGATCATCCCCGGCCTGATCTTCGCAGGGTTGTTCGCGGCCTATGTCTTCCTCCGGATCTGGCGCAATCCGTCGCTGGCACCGCAGAATGAGGAAGCAACACGCCGGGTTGAATTCAAGGGCGCCCTGATCGCCGTTGCACGTCTCTTGCCGTTCACAATCATCATCGTCTCCGTCATGGGGCTGATCTTGGCAGGGGTCGCCACTCCGACGGAGGCCGGTGCGATGGGCGTTCTTGGCGCGCTTATGACAGCCGCGATCTATCGCAATCTTTCAGTGAAGATGGTTCTCGAGTCCCTGGGCGGGTCGGTGAAGATTTCGGCGATGATCCTGATCATCATGGCCAGTTCGAAGTTGTTCAGTCAACTTTTGGCCTTTTCCGGTGGCGCCTCGGCACTCACCGCGTGGATCGTGGGACTGGATGTCTCCCCTTGGCTTATGCTGGTGCTCCTGATGGTTCTTCCATTCATCCTGTGCATGTTCATTGACCAGATCGCATTGATGTTGATTGTCATTCCGATCTACCTACCGATCATAGATAGCTTCGGCTACGACCCGATCTGGTTCTGGCTTCTGTTCCTGGTGAACATCACGGTTGGAGGGATCACTCCGCCGTTCGGCTACACACTATTCGCCCTGAAAAGTGCATGGAGCGAGGGATCGCTTTCCACCGTGTTCGCTGCTGCTTGGCCTTTCGTTGCCCTGTTCATACTTGGGATGATCATTCTTGCTGTGGCGCCGGGCCTGACGACGTATCTGCCGTCGAAGCTCTAGGGCGGCGGCCCCGAGGACATGGACCGGCGACCGAGTGTCTCGAGCGCACCAGCTTCCGGTCCCCCGATGTAAAAACCGACAAGAGGGAGAAGCTCTACATGGAAAACGATCTGGAAAAGTATCAGATATTTATCGGCAACGAGTGGCGCGACAGCGCCACGAAGGAAACCTTTGAAAGCTATAACCCCTATACCGGGGAGCCTTGGGCCAAGATCCCGAAGTGCGATACGCGGGATGTCGACGCCGCCGTGGATGCGGCGCATGATGCGCTCTATTCCGGGCCCTGGGGGCAGATGCCGCCGACGCAGCGCGGAGCGTTGATGCGCAAACTGGCGGAGCTAATCCAGCGAGATGCGGACAAGTTGGCGACAGTGGAAGTGCGCGACAACGGCAAGTTGTTGGCGGAGGTCCGCGGTCAGGTCAGTTTTCTGCCACAATGGCTGTACTTTTTTGCTGGCCTCGCAGACAAGGTCACCGGTTCAGTCGTGCCGATCGACCGGCCGGACATGTTCACCTACACACTACGGGAACCTGTGGGGGTCGTTGCCGCTATCGTTCCTTGGAACTCCCCACTCATGCTGATGATGTGGAAATTGGCCCCGGCGCTGGCGGCGGGCTGTACTTTTGTGCTGAAACCGTCGGAATACACTTCGGCCTCCGCCCTGCAATTCGCGGCACTCGTGCGTGAGGCAGGCTTCCCAGAGGGGGTCTTCAACGTGGTTACCGGCTTCGGCAAGGAGGTTGGCGATCCGTTGACCAGCCACCCAAAAGTAGCCAAGGTCGCCTTCACCGGGGGCGAGGGCGCCGGACGAAAGATCATGGAAAATGCGTCGGCCGACTTCAAACGGCTAACCTTGGAACTTGGTGGGAAATCCGCTCAGATCGTGTTCCCCGACGCCGATCTTGCGGCTGCTGTCTCGGGCGGGATCGCCGGGATCTTTGCCGCTACCGGACAGACCTGCATCGCCGGGTCGCGGCTGTTGGTACATGAAAGCATCTATGACGCCTACCTGGAACGGTTCGTCACTTCAGCCAAAACCGCGCAGATGGGAGATCCGATGGAGCTGACGACACAAGTCGGTCCGGTCACGACGCAACCCCAGTTTGACCGCATCCTGTCCTACATCGACATCGCCAAGGAGGAGGGCGCTCGCTGTGCTCTCGGCGGTGGCCCAGCAGTCCGACCCGAGTGCGGCAACGGGTGGTTCATCGAACCCACAGTCTTCGCAGATGTTCGCAACGACATGCGCATCGCACAGGAGGAGGTCTTCGGTCCCGTAGTCTCGGTTATCCCGTTCTCGGAAGACGAGGAGGCCTATGCCATTGCCAACGATACCGAATACGGCTTGGCCGCTGGCGTCTGGACCTCCAGCATCAAGCGCGCGACGGTGGCGCCGCGACGGCTCCGCGCGGGAACGGTCTGGGTCAATACCTACCGGGCTGCTAGCGTGATGATGTCCTTCGGCGGGGTCAAAAAATCCGGTTTCGGACGCGAGAACGGGATCGAGGCGATTGAGCAATACTTGGAAACCAAATCGGTCTGGCTCTCCTACGAGGCGGAAACAAAGAATCCCTTCGTGATGCAATGATGGCCTGTGCCGACTTACGGGTCACCCGTTAGTCCATAGGCTTTTCACATATGTGTAAACTCCTGCGGCCGACGTGATGAATGTTGTTTGAAACAGGTCGCAAAAATAATCTTGCCTTGGGCGGTCGGCGATATCGGAACCCCTTCCGCCACCGGTATTGATCTAATAGGAGGAGCACATCCATGTTGCCAGCTGCAGAAGATTTCATTCGCGAAGTTCGCGATATCTATTCCCGCTTGGACACTCCAGAGGAGCGTTTCAAGGAAATTCAGCCCCATCTCGAAAAACTGCTTCAAGATGAGGAATTGCGCGAGGTTTCCAAGACTTGGCCATTCCGGAACGAACCAGAACGCGGGTATATTGAAAACCTCCTGTTCTACGAAGATCCTGATTACGGTTTCGTTCTGAATTCGCTTCTAAAAAAACCTGGAGAAAGCACCCCCGTTCACGATCACGGCCACGTCTGGACGATGTACGGCGTGCTCAGAGGGAAAGAGAGAGTTATCCGCTATGAACGCGCGGATGACGGCAGCAGCGAAGAACAGGCGGATCTGAAGGTACTGGGGGAACATGACGTCGAGCCGGGTTACATCGATTTCGTTCGCCCCTACGAAATTCACGTCGAGCATACCGGCGAAGAGCCGGTCGTCGGGATCATCTTCCGCGATCACCGCGTCGGTGACTTCCTTCAGAATTTCTACGAGGCAGACTCGGGCAAGATCAACAAGACCAAGGGTCCTGTTCAGATCCCATATGAACTCTAACAATGATCAAACGGTCCGCCCTCTTGTTGGGGGCGGACGGACCAAAGTCGCGGCGCGGTAGTCCCCTTAGTCAGTGTAGCTGTTGGGCGTGGTCCGTGAGGGTTTGCGAAATCCGGATAAGTTCGGCCGAGATTTGATCTTGTTTTTCCGTCAGCCTTTCGGAGAGCCCATGTGCACCAATTGCGAGTTTTCGGTGTCCTGGCGGAACCGGAATGAGCATCGAAAGCATGGCAGCTCCCCAATGTGCAGTCGGAGATACCAGTTCTCGCGCATGTACGAACGACAGGTCCATGTCGCGATGGCTGGCGAGTTTCTGGAGAAACTGGGTTTCACTGAACTTACTGCGATCCAGCAACTCGGCAGCCACGGTCTGCCAGTAGATCGACAGAGCTTCGTCTTCGCCTATGCGCGACAGGAATAACCAACCAGTGCCGGTTTGCACCAACAAGCGCCGCGTGCCACGTTTCATACGGATGCTTTCTGAGCCTTGCACTGTTTCCACGTATTCAAGATAAATGCCGATCGGTGTGGCTAAAACGACGGATTCCTGCGTGGCTTCCCGAAGCCGCCACATCTCGTCTAGCACCAGATGCTGCTCATAGTCGCCCGCACCGATCCAAGAGGTCAGATGCCCAATCCGGCCGCTTGGCATGTAACCATAGGTCTTGCTGTCAAAGTCCATGTACCCCTTTTCTACCATGCACTGAAGTAACATGCTGACGCTCGAAACGGGTAGGCCAAGGTTGGTCGCGATTTCGCTCAGTCGACATGGCCGCCGCGTCTCCGCGAAGAACTCCAAAATGAGGAATACTCGCTCCGCGGACTTGACCAGACCTTTCGCCATCCCCGACCTCTCCACCACACCCCGGTCGGCACCGTACGCGTGAGCCAATATGCAATAATGCCTATTGATATTAGACATCTAACCTTTTTGTCAATGTCGAGCAGCGTGGCACGCGGGGAATACGTCCCACTTGCTCCGCAGTGCGGACGGCGGGTGTTGAACAAGACAGACGCATTCTTCCCCGGGGGCCCACGACCCAGAATCGGAAGATGCAGGCAATTGCAAACCACCTATTCAAGTGCAGTGGAATCAATAGGGATATGTTTATGAATGTATGCGATCTTAATATTAGACATCTATGTAATTTCTGGGCGCTATTAAGGACAGCTCTGGCCCCGACGCGGTAGTAGACGTACCGGGACAATGGAGACTTGATCGCAAGCGACAACACGGAGTTCGAGAATTTCACATATGTGGAAAGCAAGTGTCAGCCCAACTGAATGCGTTGACTAATAGTGCCCGCGGTTGGAAATCTTGTCGCAAGGATAATGAGATAGCGCGAAAAGCGCGGAAGCAAGGGAGGAGAAAAATGGATATGGTCAAGGATACCCCCGAAAAAGCTCGCAGTATGCAGACCCGGGCGCACCGTCTGACCGCATAACGCTAGCGTCGATTCCTGGCTGGTCGAGTTTTTCCAGAACGGACCTGCCCTGGCCCAAGGCTACCCCATCAGAATCCCGATTCATGTGATTTGAGATATACATGGGGGCAACCGGGCAGGGAAACCGTGTTCAAATGCACACTGAACACAACAGCTCCGGATTGCGACGCAAACAGCATGACTTGCGAGCAAGTCCAACGTGCCGACAGCCGATCGGCCGGGTTGCAATGCAGGCAACATGAATATCGAACGCGGTGCTGAGGAGACACCAAATGAAAGCACTGGTAACCGGGGGACTGGGAGTAAACGGCGCATTTGTGACGAGGGAGCTTGTCGGCCGGGGCCATTCTGTCGTCATAGTTGACCGCCAGGAAGACATGTCGCTGCTCGGCTCGATCGCGCGCGAGGTGGAGCTGCATAACATCGACATCATGGATCGCGCGGCGATGACCGAACTGATGACCCGCCACAAAGTGGATGGAGTCATCCATATGGCTGCGCTTATCTCGGGACTGCAGGAAGACCCCCTCAAAGGCTTCACGGTCAATGGTCTCGGTGCAGTCCAGCTTATGGATGCGGCCCACAAAGCAGGGGTGAAGCGTTTCGTCTACACCAGCTCGCGGGCAGTGTATGGCAATATCTTGGGCGAGCACGCCTACCCAACCTATAAACCGGTAACCGAGGCGCATCCGCTTGAGGCGCACAGTGTCTACGATGTCACCAAACTCGCGGGTGAGATGATGGGCCGCAACTTTGTCGAGCTTGGGCTCGAGTTTGTAGCCCTGCGCTTCGCCACCATCTACGGCCCAGGCAAGCTCGTCCGGCACGGGCCGATGGGCATCCTGTCACGGATCATCGAGAACGGGATGCTCGGCATTCCGCTGGAGATACCGCAGGGCGGCGACGAGCGCGACGATTTTATCTACGTCGGCGATGTCGGACGCTCCTGCGTTGCAGCACTAGAACACGAAAAGCCGAGATACACAGAGTACAATATTTCCTCTGGCACCGGGGTCACTTTGAAGGAATTCGCAGAGGCAACACGCACCCATGTTCCGGGTGTAAATTTCACGATCGGGCCTGGTCTGGATTTTTTCAATACGGGCGTCCGTTATGCGGGCATCCTGGACAATTCACGCGCCCGAACTGATCTCGAATTCACTCCGAAATACGATTTGAAATCGGGCGTCGGGGCTTACATCGCGACAATGGAAGAATTGGGACTTAGGCCGACTGCCACGTGAACCAAAACCCATTTCGAGCAATACAATGGCACCGCCGCCAAGGGAGGAATACTTGATGCAGCAGGTTTTAAAAGGTGGATCATTGAATCAGGAACAGATGGTTCTGATAATTTCAGCCATCCTGTTTATCTTGTTTTCAATTACACTTGACAGTTTTCTTCAGATTTCGAACCTCCTATCTCTCCTTCAAAACGTTTCGATACTCGGCATTCTCGCAATAGGCATGTCCGTGGTGATCATCGGGCGCGGCATCGACCTGACGATGGTCGCCGTCATGGTATATTCCGTTGGCTGGAGCTTCTCGATGTATCTCGACGGAATGTCGATCCTGCCGGCGCTGGCGCTCGGACTGCTACTGGCGTTGGCCATCGGTGCGTTCAACGGGTTTCTGGTTTCCTATGTGGAGATTCCGGCAATCTTCGCGACGCTGGCCATGGCGACAGTCATTTCCGGGCTTGGCCGCTTTGCACTTGTGGAATCCGACACGCTCTTCATCACCGTAGACTTGGGACTCTTGGGGACGCTCGGGTCGGGCCGGCTCGCGGGGGTCGTTCCAATGCCGGTGATCCTTTTCCTGGTTCTTGCCTGCATCGCCTATGTGGCGCTCCGCTTCACCCGTTACGGCGCATTTGTCTATGCTATCGGCGACAACTACACTGCAGCGCGAAACAACGGCATCGCCAACCGGCCGATGACCCTGTTGATGTACACGATCTCCGCGGCAATTGCCTTTTTTGCCGGATTGATCATGACCACGACCGTGTCGACAGTAAACACCAAGCTGGCCAACTCCACTATGATCTACGATATCATCCTTGTGGTGGTCATCGGCGGCATTGGTCTTTCCGGTGGCAAAGGCAGCATCCGCAACGTTCTATCCGGCACGATCCTGATCGGTCTGCTGCTGAACGGGATGACGATCATGAACATCAGCTACTCCGTTCAAAGCATCTTGAAGGCGGTCATCCTGCTCGCGGCGATCATCGTCGATTCAATGCTGAACCCGCGAGACGAACAGACATCCCAGCAGGGTGACATCTGACAAACCAAGAGAAGTGTTCCGGAACCAAAGGGAGGAAAAACCATGAAACTCGGAAACAAGAAATCCATTCTCGGAATTGCGGCTTTCGTAGCCGGTACAATGGGTCTGCTGAGCCCCGCGCTCGCCGAGCGGCCGGATGACGGGCTCTACGATCTATACACGTCGTCATTTGAGGACAAGGTCGTCGCCTTCGTTCCGATCGGAATGTACGACCTGACCCAAGGCTGGATCGCGGCGATGGAACATAGCGCCGAGCGTCTGGGATACGACTTTCAGGTCCGCGACCCTAACTGGAGTATCGACGCTGGTGCGCAAGCCCTTGAGCAGTTCATCGCAGAAGAGCCCGACATCCTCATCTTCCAGAACAATGACATGCATGCATACACCAAACTCGTCCAGCGCGCGATGCAGGCCGGGATCAACGTGATCCAGATGAACCTTAAGACACCGGTCAATTCCGATGCATTCATCGGCGGCGACTGGTATGCAGTTGGCGCGGCCGAGGCTATGGAGGCAGTTCGCCTATGCGGCGAGGGAACCTCGGGCAAGGTAGCGATTCTTCAGGGACCCGTGACCAGCCCGCCGAGTCTACTTGGCGTCGCGGGAATCGAAGACACCCTGGCGGACTACCCCGAAATCACCATCGTCGCCAACCAGGCTGCTGATTGGGATGCCACGAAAGCGCATTCCATCGCATCCACTCTTCTGAGACAGCACCAGGATCTCTGCGCCTTCGTCGGCCTTTGGGACAATCAGGATATTGGCGCCGCGGCAGCTATTCGTGAAGCCGGCATGGAAGACCAAGTGATAGTGATTACCGAGGGTGGCGGCCACCAGACATCCGGTTGTGAAAACATCCGCAATGGCATGTTCGCCTCCTACACAAAGGTCGATACCCGAGATCAGGCGAGACAACTCGCCTCCGCAGTCGAAATGCTTCTCCAGGTTAATCCCGAACCTGGTTCGCAACCTTTCGGGCTGTATACCGACAACCAGCTTCTGACCCCGGAAACCGTTTCCGATACCTCCTGCTGGACCGTCGAACAGATCCGACAGGGTGGTTAATCCAGCCCGGGCCGGCAACCGTTGCCGGCCCGAACCCGCATTCTGAGGAGGAGCAGATGAACATCTTTGGCACTTTCAATCCGTACCGGCACCCTACACCGCCGGGGCTGTCGGGACCCGAATACGCCAGAACGGCTGGGCTAGCGGTATCGTTCCGCCACGCAGTCCGGCTCCTCGTCCGGCATCGATCACCGGATTTCGCTGCTATGTCTGGGGCTTGTCCCCCAAAGATCTTGGAAGTGCGAAACACACTCGGTTGTCGGGGTCCTGCATACCAGCTGAGTCAATCAAGCAGGTCACCTCACGTAACCATTATTCCGCAACCGGCTGACGATCGTATGCCGCAGAGAACTTGGAGCACCGCATGAGCGCCAGTGAGACAATAACGCGTTGGCGGTACCGCCTGATTCCGGATCACGTTGTCGGGGAAATCCTGTCGAAGAACTGGATTGATAACGCTATCCCCATCATTTTTTTGGGTATCGCCGTAGCCATCTTCTCGGTCATTCTGCCGGGCATTCTGTCTCCAGGCAGCCTGGCGATCTTGGCGCGTGTCCTTGGCGAATACCTGTTTATCGCTATTGGAATGACGCTGGTACTCAAGGCAGGCGGCATCGACCTGAGTGTGGGATCGAACTTCGCTCTGTGCAATTTCGGCGCATTATACTTGGTCAATGCGCTTGGCCTACCGCTGATTGTCGTCATCCCTGCAATCCTGCTGCTCGGCGGGTTAGTCGGTGCGGTGAACGGGTTCTTGGTGGGGTATCTGCGGCTTCGGGCCTTTTTGACCACGCTCGTGACTCTCATCCTCGTACGCGCAATTGTTGAACTCCTGTCGCTCAAATACAGCCTCGCGGCGGCCTACTCCGCTACGCCGGTGCCTGCTTGGGACTTTCTCGGCGCTGCCAATATCCTTAATGTGCCATTCAGCTTGGTGGTCGCAGCCGTCGCGGCGGTGGCCACGCATATTCTGATGACTCGGCTTCGGTTCGGCTGGCATCTGAGCGCCGTTGGTGGCTCGCGCCGCTCCGCCTACAACATCGGTTTGCCGGTCAAGCGGATCGTTGCGCAGACTTACATTTTTAGCGGGGTATTCACAGCGGCAGGTTCACTGTTCTATGCCTCTCGACTCGGCAGCACCAGCGGCACCGTCGGCGTGGGTCTAGAGATCATTATCCTGACTGCTGCGGTTCTGGGCGGAAACAGCCTCGGCGGCGGGCGTGGGTCTGTGGCCAAGGCGGTGATCGGGACGATGATCGTCGTGCTCGTCTCCAACGCGCTGATCCGCATGGGCCTGCGCACCGGCGCAAGTGAACTTGTGCTGGGCACCATCATGCTCGTGGCCGTCGCCATTGACGTGAAATGGATGAAGAACCGCCTGAAGGTTCTGAACAAAGCCTATGTGTCACCGACCTACCTGGCCTTACCTCCCAACCCGGAAACCCGGGAGGGCTCGGGCTCAGTCTATGAGGTCAACAACAAGCTTGGCGATGCCGACGTAATCGGCAAAGGCGAGTTGGACGGGCCGGAGGATGTCATCCTTGACGAGGACGACAACCTCTATTGCGGTAGCCGCCACGGCGACGTGGTGCGGTTCTTCGCGCCCGACTACACCCGGCACGAGGTCTACGCCCATATCGGCGGACACCCGCTCGGAATGGCGTTCAACCGCGACCACGAACTGGTCGTCTGCGTCGGCGGGATGGGGCTTTACAAGATCACCCGCGAGCGCGAAGTGGTGAAACTCTCGGACGAAACCAACCGCTCGCTGCTTTCCGTCATCGACGATTCGCGCATGCGGCTTGCCGATGATCTCGACATCGCACCGGACGGTCGAATTTTCTTTTCCGAAGCGACGATTCGCTACAATACCAGCGAATGGATGCTCGACGCAATTGAAGCGCGCGGGAACGGTCGGCTGATCTGCTACGATCCCCGGGACGGATCATCGCGCACCTTGCTGTCGAACCTGAAGTTCCCGAACGGCATCTGCATGACCGATGACGGCGAGTCCTTCCTGTTTGCGCAGACCTGGGATTGCAGCATCTCGCGCTATTGGTACGACGGCCCGAAGAAAGGCCAATGGGAGAAGGTGATCCCCGATCTGCCGGGCTATCCGGACAACATTAACCGGGCGTCAGATGGGCATTTCTGGTGCGGTCTGGTCGGGATGAGATCGCCGACCTTCGATCTGGCGCTGCAAATGCCGCAATACCGCAAGCGCATGGTCTATCGGGTCGCCGCCGACGAATGGATGTATCCAAACATGAACTTCGGTTGCCTCATCAAGTTCGACATCGACGGCAACATCCTCGAAGTGCTCTGGGACCGCGAAGGGGCGAAACATCCCTCTCTGACTTCGATCCGCGAACACAAGGGCAAGCTCTATCTTGGCGGTTTGTTCAACGACCGGATCGGTGTGTACGACATCCCCGGTGCGGATCCCAACTGGACCGGAATCAAGCATTACTGGGGAGATAAGAAGGATGGGTAACGTGTTCACCCGCTACATCGACCGGCTCCGCGGCAGCGGGGACGCGGCGATCACGCTACCGCCTATGGATGGCGCTCTGCGACCGAACAACCGTATCGAGGAAGCTGAGCTTCTGGTTTCAACCGAAGCTCCAGACAACCTCGTCCTTCATGACGGCAAAGTCCTGTTTTCGAGTGACAAGTCACTGCGCTCTCTGACAGCTGACGGCCAGGTCGAGGAATTGGATGCTACCGACAGCACCATCGAGTTTCTCACCAGTCATCCGTCCGGTGCGCTGGCGATCGGGTTAGGTGCCGGCCGCATCGAGATTAGGGGCGGACCCCATGATGGCAAAAGACTTTCGGCCCTAGGCCAGACGCCGATCGTGGCGCCTAGCGCCGCAGTCTTTGTCGATGCCGATACCCTGTTGATTTGCCTCGCTAGCAGGCAGCATGCCATGGGGGATTGGAAGCGGGATCTGATGACCTTTGGCGCCACCGGCTCCGTCATGAAAATTGATCTCCGGACCGAGGAAGCGATCTGCATAGCGCAGAATCTTGCTTTTCCAAGCGGGGTCGCACTGAAACCGGACGGTGGAATTCTGGTTTCGGAAAGCTGGAAGCATCGCGTTCTTAGCATTGCCGAAGATGGCAAGATCACTCCGGTCCTAGATGAGCTTCCGGGCTATCCGTCACGCCTAGTACCGGGGGCCGGAAACGACATCTGGATGTGCGTTTTTGCACCACGTACACAGCTGATAGAATTCGTCCTGCGAGAGAATGAGTACCGTAAACGCATGGTCGCGGAGATTGATCCTGAATACTGGATCGCACCATCGCTTCACTACCCGAATTCCTACCTTGAGCCGATGCAAGGGGGCGGGCTGAAGCAGTTGGGCGAACTGAAACCCTGGGCACCGTCCCGCTCCATTGGGCTCGTGGTCCGCCTCGATGGCGAGGGAACGCCTTGGGAAAGCCTACATTCCCGCGCCGATGGGCGCCGGCACGGAGTAACGAGCTGTCTGCCTACAGATGAGGGGCTCGTGATCGCTTCCAAGGGCGGAGACGCCATCGTGAGGGCAATAACATGAGTGTAGAAATGATTGACGGCCAACCCCTGGTAGAAATGCGATCCGCAACCAAGGAATATCGCGGAGTTCCGGCCATCAGGAATGTCGATTTTAGGCTTGCCCCCGGCGAGGTCCACGCCTTGCTCGGAGAAAACGGCGCCGGCAAGTCGACCCTCACCAAGATTATGGCTGGAGTAACAGAGCTTACCTCGGGAGAAATGCTGTTAAACGGGCAGTCTGTGTCTTTTTCAACGCCAGGCGAAGCGTTGGAAAATGGCATTGCGATGGTGTTTCAGGAAACAAGCCTGGTGCCGTCGATGACCGTTGCCCAGAACCTGTATCTGGGCGAAGAAAAGCTATTCAACCGTCTTCGCGGGATCTACATCGCGGCCCAGCAATTCATGCAGTCCCTCAACTTTGATGTGGACCCTTGGGCGGATGTCGCCACCTTGGGCGCTGCGAAGAAACAGATGGTGGAAATCGCTCGGGCTGTGCGTCAGCAGGCACGGGTCATCATCTTCGACGAACCCACGGCCACTCTCACGCCTGAAGAAAAACGCCACTTCTTCAATCTGGTGAAGCAACTAACACGCCGTGGCGTTGCGGTGATTTTTATCAGCCACGCCCTGGAAGAGGCGCTGGCTATTGCCGACAGCATTTCGGTCCTGCGCGATGGGGAACTGGTAGCGACCGGACCGACAGGCGAATTTGATCGCAATTCGATTGTTCAGGCAATGGTGGGCCGCACGCTCTCGGAGGAGCTCTACCATTCCCATGGGGAAGACATCGTACGACGACCAGGAAAAAAGGTTCTTTCGGTTCAGAACTTGTCGATGTCAAAGGTGGTCAAGAACAACTCCTTCTCCGTCTACAATGGACAAATCACTGGCATTTTCGGTCTCATCGGCTCCGGCAGAACGGAAGCCGCCAAGGTTATCTCGGGTGTCCTAAAACGGGATTTCTTCCATGGTGGCGAGGTGCGACTAAACAACAAGCCAGTGCGCTACCGAACACCTCGGCGCGCGGTCAAAGACGGGATCGTCTACGTGACGGAAGACCGGAAGATCGAAGGGTTTTTCGAGAACATGTCGATCGCGGACAATATCCATCGTGCCGCGCAAGCCGCAAATGTCAGCTCTAGCTTTTTCGTAAGCTTCTCCGAGGTGAAAGAAATGGCGGCCGAGTGGAGCAAGAAGCTAAACATCAAGGCGATTAACTCTAACGCTCGCGTGATCGAGCTGTCAGGGGGGAACCAGCAGAAAGTGGTGATTGCGCGTGCGCTCGTCCAAAAACCCAAGATCGTTATCTTTGACGAGCCGACGCGTGGTGTTGACGTCGGCGCCATCGCCGAAATTCACCAGCTTATCAATGAGCTTGCGGATCAAGGCATCGCTGTTGTCGTGATCTCCTCTTATTTGCCCGAGATCATGAACATCTCCGATCGCATTCTGGTTTCGCGAGCAGGTCGCATCGTAGAGGAGTTTTCACCCGAGGAGGCGACGGAGGAACGGATCATGTTCGCGGCAGTCCACTAATTTCGTCTCGGTAGCAGGTCGGGATGAAGAGCAGCTAAGGTGGTTACGGCCGCGCACGCAGCGGTCAGGTTTCGCACACGTGTGTCGCAGTTCGTTGATTGTTCTTTGGCGGAAGTGTTCCCGTTCAAAACGCTGTTCATAGTTTCACTTTGTTATTGGTTGCCTTGGAAATAGGACTAAGAAAATTTAACATAAATCCAATTATGCGTTTTTTGCCAACTTCTTGTAATTTAACAGAAATTCGTCCTCTACCTCCTCCCTGTGGGCGATGACCTGGCGGCGCCGGCACTCCCGGTGCCGCCCCCTTTTTGGAGCAGGCGCGATTGCGCGTGCAGAAAAACTACCAAAACCGGATTTGGTCGCAACGACACCCGGAAAACGGGTTTGGAGTACAGGACGAGTGACGATGCCAGGTACAAAAGGAACTTCGATCGCAAAACTGAAGAACGCGGACGGAAAGACCATTGGCTGGGCCGTGCTTTGGGAAACCTCGGGACTCGCGGTGCTTTGGCTTGGAGACGACTACGATCCCGTGGAGATCGACCCACCTCTCGATTTGAATACCATGGAAACGGCCAAGTCCGTATGCACCGACTCGGTCACAGAACTACTCGAGATGCTTTCCGCTGCGCAGAGCGCACGTCTGAAGGAATAGCCGCGCCCGTCGAGCAAATCTTGTGGATATATTTTTAGTGACATTTGTATAGTTTTGGCGGATAATTTTGAGAATCCAGCGACCTGCCCGGAGCCAATTTCATGCCCCTCAAACTCGTTCACCTCGCTCTCGCCACAATCCTCGCAATGGCCTCTGTGGTCGGCAATGCCCAAAAGTCATTCGCTCAATCCTACCCCATTGACTGCGCCATCCTTCTTTGCCTGTCAGGTGGTTGGCCCGCCTCAGCTCCTTGCGCCCGGGCCCGCGCCGAGTTCATCCGGCGCATAACGCCCTGGCCTGTCGAACCGCCATTGCAGATCTGGCGTTGCCCCATGGGTGCATCCTACTCCCCTGGCAACGACGGGAGGCCCGAACCGCGCATCCGAGACGTCCTGTTCGGGGGCACCACGTCCCTACGCCAAAGCCTACCCTTTATCCGCCCTCAGGGCGGCACCGGACCCTTGCCAGCCGTATTTCGTCCAATCGAGCCCCAGTTCGCTCAGCTGCCCGATGACCTCGCCCTCCGCCTCGTCCAAGACCGCGCCGACATTGATATCAGTGGACCAGAGTTCAACTTCGTGCGTTCGATCCGGGTGTTTGACGTGCGATATGCACGGCAGCACGAGTCGGGCCGCGACGGAGATTGCAACCGAAGCGCAACCGTCGTTCTCGGCACATATGGAACTCAAGGCGACTTTTCTTGGGCCAGATCGTCAATAGGTGCTTTGCCGGAGGCGCATATTGGACTTGAACGCTGGGGCGATACTTGCCCCAGCATCTACCATCGTTCTGTGTTCGTGGATTGGCAAGATTATGAGGGCAACTATGGGTTCGAACAGGTCAACTACTGAAAGTAGGGATATCTGTTACAGCAATTAGCTCCCGGAGCTGCATCCCCTGCCCCACCCTTGGATAATCAAACACTAGCCGGTTGTCTGCCAGGCATCGGGGTCCATTTCTCGCCGAAACTATAGCCGTGTAGTCGCCAATTGTGGTGGTGCAACACCGCAGTCAGCGAATCACTCGCGTTTCTCATGACAATCGCGGCGCGCGACGCAAACATAGCGTTGGCCGCAAAGTCTACCCTACCGTGTCCTCAAATTCGGTGATCATTCTCTGTTGCAGCTTCTGTCGCAGAGAGAAGTGCGGCAGGATCAATACCGATGGCTCGTGCCAGAACGATCAGCTCCACGGCATCGATCCTTCGCTCGCCGCTTTCCACCCTTGCGACGAATGACTGGTGCCGATGCAGCCTGTTTGCCAATTGCGCCTGCGTCAGGCCGGCCGCTTTTCTCTCCGCGATCAGTGCATCGCAGAGCGCTTCGTGTCCCGAACTCCTGATTGTCTTTGCCACGTGTCACAAACCTCTTGTGACCGGGCTAATCTACTTTATAGATTATCTAAAAAGTGGATATTTGAGGCTTTCCATGGGTTTGGAGACAGCTTGCCGGACAGATGATCACGACAACCAGCCAGGAAGAGCATTCGCGGTGCCGAAATCGGGGGCACGTTCACTCCCCAACAGTTTGAAGGAACCGCCCATAATCTTGGCTGACTTCCCGCGCCTCTTCGAAGGCACGTGCCCTTTCCTCATCGAGGCACCGAAAGTAGCTCTGGATGTCCCGGATATAGAGTTCGAAATCACTTCGGATGATGTCCGCGTATTCTCTGGCTGCTTGCGGGTTACTTGGCACGAAAGGGCGTGGCGGCGGATAACAGGACTCCGCGGAGGCGGTTCCAGCAAGGCGAGCGAACAAAAGTATAGCCAGAGAAACGCGAGCTCGGCTCAACCGTGGCGCGTGAAACCCCCACAAAACTTGATCGAAGCGGGGACGCACAGGTAAAGTTTGCGGGACTGACATACAGCTGCTTGATGAGAATTATACACTTGCGGCACCAACTATAGCATCGTATGTTCGGACTTCAAGCATGAAGTCCGGACCTGCGCCTTTGAGAAGAAAGCGTGATCCGGGTGATGGACCTAGAACAAGAAGCACCGAATGTGGTTACCGAATCCGGCTTCCGCGATCTCGTCGAAAGCGGCCATCGTGTGGAAGTCGTCTGCAAGGAGAGCGCTTTCAAGAAAGGCCCCAGCTGGCACGGGGTCTGGATCCTGCGTGCCGTCAGCGATGCAGGTGTCGAGAAACTACTGGTCACCGCAAGAACCCGGACATCACGCAACGAAATCAAGATCCGCGAGATCAAGACCATCACCGGTGTGGTGTCCCTCCTTAGAGCGATCGGCTTCTCACATGCCGATATTCCGCTCGAGGAAGGCAAGCGGACGGTTCACAAGCTTTCCAGCGAAGAATTGGCGGCCGGCCGGGCTTAGCGCACTTCTACTATTCCTAACCAACCTTCCAGCATCCGCCGAAATGGTGCTGGTCATGGAGAGCGACGGCTCGCTCTCACCCTCCCGCGCTCAGACCAGCTTTGCCCGGAACTACAATGACGGGGTTGGCGTAGGCTCGGCTTCGGATGGATTGCACATATTCGGCGAAAAGGGCAGTGCCGAGGAAGAAGAAGAATTCCGGATTGCCGCAGTAGCGCCTCGTGCGCCTGTGCCTCGCCCGGACATTCTGGCCGCCATCGAGGAAACCGGGCTGCGATATGCAAGCCACCCCGGCCTCCGCAAGGCTGACATCACCGTAACGGACTGGCTGAACCTCTATCGCGCCAATATTGAAATTGAGAGCGCCTACAATCCGCGCGCCGTCTCCCATGCCGGTGCGATCGGCCTTGGGCAGTTGATGCCTGACACCGCCCGTGCACTTGGCGTTGATCCCAACAACTGGCGGCAGAACCTCGACGGTTCGGCCCGGTATCTCGCTTTGATGTTGGCCGAGTTCGGCGATGTCCGCCTTGCGCTGGCCGCCTACAATGCAGGGCCTGACGCCGTGCGCGCGCATTCCGGCATCCCCCCTTATCGAGAAACCCAAAACCACGTCCAGCGGGTGCTGGCCGTCTTCAACAGGCTGGAAGGAGCGACCCAATGAAGCCGTTTTCCAATTATCTATTAGCTTGCGTTACCCTGTTCGTGCTCCTCGCCGAACCGGCTCTGGCCCAAAGCATCGACCTCTCCCCAATCCAGAGCCTTTTGCAGGGCATCGTGGACGCACTGACCGGGCCCCTTGGCGTCGTCATCGCCACCCTCGCGGTCCTCGGCGTGTTCCTCAGCTGGTTCTTCAACATCATCGATCTGCGCCAGGCACTCTGGGTGCTGGTCGGCATCGCCGGCGTGGCTGCAGCTCCGACGATCGTAGCCGCCGTCTTCGGTTCGTAATCGGAGTTTCTTGTGGCCGAACGATCGCCGCTCTTCCTTGGCCTTGTGCGCCCACCCAAGCTCCTCGGCCTGCCGATCATGTATGCCATGGTCTGGCTTTTCGGCTCTGTGCTGCTCTTCGTCTGGGTGCAGCACCTGGTTGTCCTGGGCATCGCGGCGGTGCTCTATCCGGTTCTCTGGAAAGCGGCTGACTGGGACCCGCGTTTCATCGACGTGATGATGACATCCCTTCAGGAGACCCCGCCGACGCGAAACCGCTCCATCCATGGGGGCGACAGCTATGCCCCGTGACGAGACCATGGACGAACGCACCCTCATGCCGGACTGGTATGCCCGCGAGAAGCGTCTCGCGCATATGCTGCCCTATGTCAGCCTGGTCGATGACAACACGGTCCGCACACGCGTCAATGAGCTCTTCCAGTGCGTTCGGCTGAGCGGGGTCAACAGCTACACGACGGACGATGCCTATCTCGACAAGGTGACGGCGCTGTTTGCGCGGATCATCGCGCAGTTGGGGCCGGAGTTCAGCTACTACGTGCACAAGGTCTCGAAGTCGATCACCCCGGACCTGCTCCCGGTCCAGGGCGACGGCTTCGCGGCGGCGGTGGATGATGCCTGGCGCACAAAGCTCGCCTCGGCTGGTCTCCGGGACAAGACCCTCACACTCACCATCATCCACCGCCCGCCACCCAGAAGTTTTCTTGGTTTCGTGAACCGGTCTGCGCCGGAGCGGTTCAAGGAAGAGACGGCCAAGCGGATCAGACGTCTCAAGGAAGCGGTCGGCGTCTTTTCCTCCGGCCTTGCCGAGCTCAAACCCCGCATTCTCTCCGCAGCCTCCGGCGAATTGGTTGGGTTCCTCGGCGCGCTCAATACAGGCCGAGAACTGCAGCTCTATCCCGCCAACCGCTACGGGTTTCTGGCCTACAACGTTGCCAATACTCGCGTGACGTTTCTGGAGGATCACTTCGAACTCTCTGACGGCGTGGTCGGCCATCGCTTCGGCAAGAGCTTCACCATCGGCGAATATGCCGAAGGCACCACCTGCACCATGTTCGACATGCTCAACCTGCCGGTCGACATGATCGTCACCCATTCCTTTACGCCGATCAATTCCAACCTGATGGCGGGCCGCATCAAACGCCAGAAGCGCCAGATGCAGGCCTCGCAGGATGCCGCGCTCTCGCTCCTCGAAGCGCTCGACATCGCGCACGATGATCTCGAGGCCAAGCGCCAGAGCTTCGGCGAACACCACATGGTCGTGACGGTCTTCTGTGACAGTCTCGACGAATTGCAGACCCTCGGGGCCGAGATCGTCAACGCGGCGGCCGCTGAAGGCGTGAAGATGATCGGCGAGCGGATGGCGGCGAAGTCGCATTATTTCAGCCAGCATCCGGGCAACCAGCCGAAGCGGGTGCGCGCCAGTGCGGTCACCAACCGCAACTTTGCGGATTTCGCGGCCCTGCATCGCACGCAGCTCGGCAAGGAGAAACACCAACTGCCCTGGGGCCAGGAGATCACGCTCTTCCCGACACCGGAACAGAGCGCCTATCGTTTCTCCTATCACGAACAGGGCTCGCCAGAGAAAGAACCCACCAGCGGGCATACCTTGATCCTGGGCCGCCCCGGTTCCGGCAAATCCGTCCTCTCGGCCTTCCTGATGACCCAGGCCCGGCGGGTCGGCGCGCGCATCTTCGTCTTCGACTACCGGCTCGGCATGGAGATGGCCGTGCGCGCCAATGGCGGGCGCTACGCCTCGATCAAGGCGGGACAGGCGACAGGGCTCAACCCGCTCTGGACCGAGATCGATGAGCGCGGCACCGCCTGGCTTTCGGACTGGCTCGCCTCCCTGCTCTACCGCTCGGACAAGCCCCTGACCCCGGCCCAGACCAACCGTATCCAGGAGGTGGTCCGCCAGAACGCCTCTGCCACCAACCCGGCCTTGCGGAACTGGAAGGACTTCACGTCGCTCTTCGTGTCGACTGACGACAACGGCGATCTGCACCAGCGGCTTCTCGAATGGACCGAGGATGGGCGCTATGGCTGGATCTTCGGCCAGAGCCTTGAAGACACATTCTCGCTTGTTGGCGATGTCGTGGGATTTGACCTCACCGGTATTCTCGACAGCGAGAGCGAAAAGGAACGTATGGCGGTGCTTTCGTATCTCTTCCGCCGCATCGAGCGGGAGATCGAGGACCGGCGCCCCACCATCATCGTCATCGACGAGGCCTGGAAAGCGCTCGACAACGAATATTTCGCCGAGCGCCTTTCGAACTGGCTGGTGACGGCCCGGAAGCAGAACACCGTCGCGGTGATGATGACGCAATATGCGAGCCAGCTTGAGCGCACGCGGACCGGCAAGACCATCATCGAGGCGGTGCCGACGCAAATCCTGCTCCCCAATATCCGCGCCCATGCATCGGATTACGCGATGCTGAACCTCTTCGAGAAGGAGCTCGATGTGTTGCTGAACACCGGCAGCGACAGCCGCCTTGCCCTCATTCGAGACGATAGCGGTTCCGTGGTCGTTGATGCCGACCTTTCCGCCCTCGGTCGGCACCTCACCATCCTTGGCGGTATGGAAAAGGGCGAGGCGCTTGTGGGTGCCGAATACCGCGACCGACCTGATTTCTGGAGGCTTCAATGACCCGCGTTCTTATTCTCGTTGTCGCACTCGGCGTTTTGGCCTCTTGCGCCCAGTACCAGGAACCGCAGGCCAACTGCTTCACCTTCCTCGCCTCGACCGCACCCGTCGCGCCCGATTGCACCTTCACGCCCCTTGGAGCGCCGGAGGCCGGCATTGACGTCTAAGTTACCACATATCCTGGCGCTTTGCCTTCTGCCCAGCCTCGCCACTGCGCAGGGTGTACCCATCAACGATGGCGGGCTGACGGCGCGCGACATCGTCGAGACCGGGGACCGCGAAGCCGATCTAGCGGTACAGCGCGACAAGCTCACCGTCGAAGAACTCCTGACCGAGATCGAGCAAGAACAGCTCGCGGTGTTGCGCGCCATCCTTGATGCGCAGACAAGTTTCGGCGGACAGGGCTTGCCGGGCATGGTTGCAAACCTTGAGAGCGGTAGCGGTAATCCGGACCGGTCGGTGGCGGCCGTCTATGGCTCAGGCGAAGTCGATCCCAATCCCGGCGGTGCGGGCATGTTCGGGGATGCCGCCGAAAACATCGAGCAGCTGATCATCCGCGTTTCCCGCGAGACCCATGGGCGACCAGGTGTCGGACGGGCCGGACTTTCCGTCGTTCAATGGCGCGCGCTCTTGCAGGCGCTAATCTGGCAGGAAAGCCGGTTCTCCATCGGTGCGCGCTCGCAGGTCGGGGCCTTCGGTCTCACCCAGATCATGCCCGGCACCGCCAGCGATCTCGGCATCAACCCGGAATACTACAACAGCCCCTACCTGCAGGTCGAAGGCGGCGCGCGCTATCTCGCGGCCCAGCTTAACACTTTCGATGGCAACATCATCAACGCGCTCGCTGCCTATAACGCGGGCCCGGGGCGGGTGTTTGAGTATGGCGGTGTGCCGCCCTTCAAGGAAACCCAACACTACGTCACGGTCATTCCAGAACGCTACAATCTCTACCTTGCACGCATCGGCGGCATCGAAGCCCTCGGCACGATCGACCCCGCCCTTCTCGCCAATGCCCAGCTGTCTCTTGCCGGGCATGGCGCCGCCTATTACGGGAACAACTCCCCCGCTGCGATCCGTCAGGCTGCCTTGCGCATCCAGGACATCGTCACCCGGATCGGCAGCACCTCAGACATTCAGGAAAGCATGGCGCTCAACACCTATGCCCGCGCCGAACTCGTCCGCCTCATGGCCGCCCGCATTCGCTTGAAAGCCGCACGGACACAGCCGCTTACCGCCGCTCAGCTCGCGCAAGCCGCAGCACGCATGGCCGAAAACGAATTCATGGAGTTCACATTGGAGGAACTGGACTGATGCCCCGCATAGTCACAGCAGCAAGACCGTTTCGCACATTTTCAATTGCCAGCGCCTTGGCGCTTTGCTCGCCTTTCGTGACTAGTGCCCCCGTCCTGGCCCAGGGCGTGCCGGTCGTCGACACACAGAACATTGCCCAGAACATCCAGCAGCTCCGGCAGATGATCGAGGACGAGATCCTGCAGAACGAGCAGCTCGTGCAGCTCCGCGAACAGCTTGCGACTCTCACGGATCAACTTGCGGAGCTGCAACGAACATATGAGGCGCTAACCCGCCTCGCCGAATTGCCCGAAATCATCCGCACCGAGATGGAAGCCGAACTGAACGATCTTCTCGATCAGGAGTTCGGCGACATCATCGCCACTATCGAGGCAATCAAGACGGGGGATTTCTCCGGGCTTACCGGCTCCGGCGCCAGCGAGATCGAAACCCAGATGGATCGGGTGCTCGCCGATCTGGGCTTTGACGAGGACACGCTCTCGGAAATGGCCCGGAGCGGAAACCCCGGTGCCGAGCGCGTGGCGACCCAAGCCACGACCGGCGCGCTGGTCTCGGCCGCAGCCCAGAACAGCTATGAGGATGCCGGACAGTCCCTCGAACGCGTCGACCGGCTCGTCGGGCTCATCGACGACATGGATGAGCTCAAGGAGAGCGTCGATCTCAACACCCGTGTCACAGCCGAGCTCGCCATCGCGCTCGTCGCCATGTGGCAGCTCGAAGCGATTCAGACCGTGGGCGACGGCACCGGCGGCGTCATCGATGCCGCAACCATCGCTGAGGAACAACGCTTCATGGAGTTCACCCTCCCGGAACTGAGTGCAGAGTAAGAGTGTAAGGCCTTGGACGAAGAAACCGCCATCATCGAGGAGGAACTGGTTTACGGCGCACTGAGACGGGAACGGCTCTGGCAGCGCCTGGGACTCCTTGGCCTGATCTTCGGAATCTTGGGCTGCCTGAGCGCCGCTGCCGTCGCCATCCTCGATGTCGATCCACCGCCCGTTGTTGTGCCTTACGACCCGGAAACCGGCTTCGCGCTTCCCGAGGCTTCGGTCGGCGCAACCACCGTCACCGAAAACCGCGCCATCATCGAGGCCGAAGTCTTCCGCTATGTGACGGACCGCGAGGTCTACAATCAGCTCGATAACGACGTGCGCATTCGCAGCGTCTTGCGCCGTTCGGACGGCGCGGCCCAGGCCTCGTTGCGCCAGATCTGGAACTCGGCCAATGCGGAATATCCTCCGAGCGTTTATGGGCCGAATGCCCGGCTCGATGTCGAGATCCTCAGCATCAACCTCATTGGCAACAACCGGGCGACAGTGCGGCTCAGGAAACGCCTGACCTCGATCCAGGGGGTTCAGGCGGGGCTCTTCACCGCGACGCTCCTTTTTGAGTTCCGCCCTGAAGACAGCCGGTCCATCGACCAGGTCTGGACCAACCCGTTCGGCTTCACCGTCGCCGAATACTCGATCCGCTCGGACAGATTGGAGAACTAGTAAGTGCGTTTCTGGAATACAAAAAAGAAGACCACGTTGCCAATGTCCCGAGAGCGCGAAGCGCGGCAGGGTATTGGCAACGCAACTCGTTCCAGAAATGCACAGGCGTCTGTTTTCGCATTTCTTTGTTGCTTACTTTCGGCCCAGCTTGCGTCGGCCGAGGCGATCCCGCGTGGCGGCCCCAATGACGCCCGCGTCCGGATCGCCACCTACCAGGAGGGCCAGGTCCACCGTCTCAGCGTCTCGCTCACCCATGTCACGACGATCGAGTTCGGCGAGGGGGAGAGCATCCGCTCGATCATCGCCGGCGACACGGAAGGCTTCGAGATCGACGGCGTGCCGGGTGGCCGCGCCTTCGCAATCAAACCTGTTGCACGCGGCGTCCATACCAATGTGACGGTCTATACCAACCGGCGGAGCTATTACTTCAACGTCAACGAGGTCTCGAGCCCGACCTTTTACGTGGTTCAGTTCCGCTATCCGCAGGACAACCGCCGCCCGGCCAATGCCATCGCCCGCGCCGCCCCGAACTACAATTACGGGGCCAGTGCGCGGACGGAGTTCACACCAACCCGGATCTGGGACGACGGGACATTCACCTATTTTGCCTTTCCGCGAAACGCGCCGGTCCCTGCGATCTTCCGCTACGCAGGCGGGCGTGAGCGGACTGTGAACACCGGTGCCGTCGAAGATGGGGTGATCCGGGTTTCCGGGGTCAACCGGCAATGGGTGCTGCGGCTTGACGAAGAGGTGGTCTGCATCGAGGCGAGACCGCCTGCGGGAGCGACCTCATGAGCGACAACAATGCCGATCTCGAACAGCGCCTGGCCGCACTCGAACAGGGCAACCCGCGCCATGGTCCAACTCCCAGACGCCGCTCGCCGATCCTGGCCCTTGGGGTCGTGGGCCTGATCGCAGCCGGTGGCACCGCGCTCTATATCCTGTCCCAACCCGAGGAAGAGGTCGCCCTGCCAACGGCAACCCCGGACGAATTCCAGACCGAGGGCGATGGCTTCGGCGAGATCGAACCCTTCGTGCCGCCCCCTAGCCCCGAGCCTGAAGTCGTGCTCATTGAACCGGAACCGGCTGAGCCAAATGCCGAGCTGCTGGCTCAACTCGCCGCACTGCAGGCCCAGATCGAAGAATTGAAGAACGCGCCCGAACCTGTCGTCGAGGAAGATACGGCCGCCGCCGAGGCGATCGACGCGCTGACGGCACAGATTGCGGCCCTGCAGGAAGCGTCGGAAAGCGCGCAGACACAGTTCCAGGAAGAGCTCGCGGCACGTGACCGGGAACTCCAGCAGCTGCGCATGGATCTGGAACTCGCGCAGCTCGAAGCCAACACACCCGCCCCTGCTCCGCTTGGACCAACGGACGAGGAATTGCGTGCGCGTGAAGCCGAACGCCTTGCCCGCGAAGAGGAGGCGCGGCGGCTCGCAGAGCTTCAGCGAAGGGCCGAAGAGGAGCGCGCGTTTCAGGAACGCAGGATCACTTCCCCAGTCATCGCCTTTGGGGGCACGGGAGGGGCGAATGCGGGCGAGACCGAGTTGACCGAGCGCAGCTTCGGTGAGGTGACGGATTTCGTGCTGAACGGCGCGTTGCCGAGCACAGTCACCCAAGCAGAGGTCATCGCAAATCCCTCGAACACCGTCATTCAGGGCACGATGATCCAGGCGGTGATGGAGACCGCACTCGACAGTTCGCTCCCCGGCCAAACCCGCGCCATTATCTCCGAAGACGTCTTCAGCTATGACGGGTCGCGGCTCCTGATCCCGCGCGGCTCCCGCCTCATCGGCCGCTATCGTTCCGGCATCGAGATCGCCCAGAAACGTGTCACCATCGCCTGGGACCGGATCATCCTGCCAAATAACCAGACCGTCCAGATCAGCGCCTTCGGCGGTGATGAGCTGGGCCGTTCCGGTGTTACCGGTTTTGTCGACACCCGCTTTGATGAGCGCTTCGGATCGGCTGCGCTAATCTCGATCATCTCCGCCGCTCCGAGTGCGGCTTCGGCTAATGTCGAGGATGAGACCACCGCCGAAGTTCTGCAGGATGTCGGGGACGATTTGGCTGACGCCACTGACAGCGTGATCGGCGACTACCTGTCCATCGGGCCCGTCATCTATGTCGATCAGGGTGCCCGTGTCACCGTCATGGTCGACCGCGACCTGGAGATCTTCTGAGATGACGCTCTCCTATCTCCAGGCTTCGCTCGACAATCTGAATGATGCGTCCCGCAACGATGTGATCGAGATCTGCATCAACCCGGATGGCACCTGCTGGGGCGAGTTCCAGGGCGATCATTTCATGCGGGGTCTGGATCAGCGTCTCACCACCACCGAAGTCCGCGATCTCGGCAACCAGATCGCCTCTTCCGCCAATACGACACTCAGCAAGGACAAACCCATCGTCTCGGTTTCGATCACATATCGCGACCGCCCGATCCGCGCCCAGGTCGTGACACCGCCCGCCGTCCTTTCCGGCATGTCAATCTCGCTCAGGTTCTTCTCGAGCCTGCCGCTCGATGAAATCGAGCTCCGTTTCCTTTATGGCGAGGAACGCAAGCTCGAGGAGCTGCGCCAGCAAAAGAACCGTGCACTGCGCGACGTCGTCGCCGCAGGCAACATAGATGACGCTATCCGCTTTTGCGTCGAGAACAAACTAAACATGATCGTCTCGGGCGGCACCTCGACCGGGAAGACCGTCGCCGCGCGGAAAATCCTCTCCTACGTCCCCGATGATGAGCGGATCGTGACCATCGAGGAAGCCGCCGAACTGCTCCCGGCCCAGCCCAATGCCGTCACGCTGATCGCCAACCGGGACGCGGAGTTCCAGTCCGCCGACGTGCTCCTGACCGCGACGCTGCGCATGCGGCCCGACCGGATCATCCTCGGCGAGGTCCGCGGCAAGGAAGCCATGACCTTCCTCGAGGCGATCAACACCGGCCATGGCGGCTCGATGACCACGCTCCACGCCGAGACCCCGCAACTCGCCGTGCAGCGGCTGGCCATCGCCGCGCTCAAGACCGAGATCCCCATGACCTATCAGGACATGGTCCAGTACATCGAAAGCTCGATCGACGTGATCATCCAGGCGGGCCGCGAGGACGGCCAGCGCGGCATCACCGAATTCTATCTCCCCGGAACCAATCTTAGCGGAGGCATGACCCATGAAGCGGTTTGAGTACGACATCCTGTTCTTCGAAGTGAAGAAGCAGAAGGACTATGGCGAAATGCGGCGCATCTTGAACGAACGCGGGGCGGAAGGTTGGGAAGTCATCACTGCCGAGGCCGGAGACTATGGCTACACCACCTTCATCAAACGCGAAGTCACCGAGACGTCGACGTGATGCGGATCATCGCTGTTGCATGTGTGCTGTCACTGTCGTTCGCGGCTCCAATTCAAGCCGAACGCAATCTGGTTCCAACGCTCGATAATGAGCCTAACGTTTGCCCCGAACAGCCACCTGAACCGGAGTGGATGCAGAATATCGAGGTGCGCGAGTCCTACAAACGCCTCCTCGTCCAGCAAATCTATCGGGCAGAAAGCATGCAGCGCATCGTCGACGCTCAAAGCTGCGAATGCGCAACCCATTACCCAGCGTGGGACGCCGCCGAAGGTGTGTTTCTTGAACGCTTCGCCGCCGCAGAATACTGGGACGTTGTCGAGGCCACCAAAGCGTACCGCCGACAGGCAAACGAACTCCGGAAGGAAGCCATGCCGATCTGTGAAGCCGCCGGAAACTGGTAACGGATCATGAGCGTCGTCACCTACTTCGTGGAGACCGCCGAGGGTTACCTCGACACCGCTGCCGAGACGCAATTCGGCGCTGTGGCCGCGACGGTAGGGACTTTGCTGGTCGTCGGAACGACACTCGTGGTCATCCTCGTGTGGATCAACATGATCTACCAATACCGCGCGATGGATGGTCGAACCGCTTTCTGGCTCGCCGTGAAAATCGGCTTGATCGGCGTGTTTGCGACAAACTGGGTGCAGTTCAACGGGCTCGCGGCAGCCATTCTGAACGGTATCGACAGCATCGCCGGATCGCTGGTCGCATCTGTTGGTGGCGGCACGCCCGGTCCCAGCGGCACCTTCGCGGAGGAGTTCGACGATCTCATCGCAGCACTCGGCGACTATCTAAACGCAGCCGGGTCCGAACTAAATTGGATGGCAGGCGCGCTCCTGGACACTCTTGGCGTTTTGTTGCTCTCGATCCTCGGAGGCCTGGCAGCATTTATCGTGGTTGCATCACGGCTGATGATCGCGCTTTTGATCGGCATCGCGCCGGTCATGATCTTCCTCACTCTCTTTGAGGTAACCAAGGACTATTTCGCGCGCTGGCTTTCAGCGCTGTTGTCCTTCGCCATGTATCCGATCATTGTCGCAGGCGTGTTCGCGACGATCACCGGCGTATCTCGCGCGCTACTAGCAGAGCTTGGTGACCCGGAGGGTGCATCGAACATCGGGGCGCTCATACCGTTCTTCATGATGGTGCTGATGGCCAAAGGCTTCATCATCGCCACGCCGTTCATCGTCCGTGCGGTGTCCGGAAACATCATGATGCCAGCGCTCACGGCTGGATTTGGTGGAAGCTATGCCTTCGCCCGAGGGCTCGCGGGCAGCCAGCAGGTTTACAATCGCTTTGCCATCGGTGGTGCGACCGGGGCGGAATATGCAGCACTTCGGGCACGGCAGTTCCTGGGGGTCCAAGCGCTTCCCACGCGGCCGAATTCGGCGGGAGGGGCTGCACCAACACCGACTAAAGGTACATCGGGTGCGGGTTCGCAGATGCTTGCACAATTGGCCAGGCTTGGGAGGCTAGGAAGGCGTTGAGCAAATAGCTTTCGCGCAAAGTGCCGCCCACCTACGACGTTGCGCTCCAGAGCAATCAGAATAGTCTCAAAGCAACTTCTGCCCCAGACCACAATTATTCAGCTCGCAGTACCCTCTCCAATTGCGCCAGGTCTCCTAATACGTCCTCGACCTGTTCGACTGCATTCTCACTGGGAGTATCGACCATGAGGTCTGTCTGGCCTCCAAAATCCATTTCGAACTGGCGCTGATCATCCGCGAGAACTGCTGCACGGGCCTGCCGGACCTCAGCAGTTGAACGCGGGTCGATAGGTCCGCTCTCGCCAGGCTCAGTGATGCCCATCCTGGCCTCAAAATCACGCTCTGTTAGACCTGACCCGCGCGGCGCTGTTGGCATTGCCTGAACGCTGAGGGGCAGCGTACCCATCGGAGGAACTGGACTTTTCGGAAACGGTAACTCCCCCTCCTGCGCCGCGTGGATACCTTTGAAGAACGGATCCTCGTAATAGACGACGCGCTTTGCACGGACCGGCATCTGCGCATCTACGACAACAACGATCTCGTCGAGCGGCAAGCGACGGGCCTCGTCCTCCGGCAGAAGCGAGACCTCTTCCGTTCGCTCGGACTGGCTTCGCCCCTCGAAGGGGTTCTTCCCGACCGCGCGGGAGCGCGTAACGACGGTCTTCGTGGTCTTGCCAACGGCCTTGCTCAACTCCTCGACGGTCTTCTCGTCTGATGGCGTCAGGTAGAGCTTGATCCCGGCATTCCCCTGCAAAGCCCGGCGCGTGTTCTCGCCGTAGATTTCATCGATGGCCGGTATGGTCTGGGTGACCACGGCGAGATGTCCCCGATAGTGACGCAGCACCTCGATGCTCTCGGCCACGATCGGCATCTTACCGAGCCGGTTGAACTCATCGAGCATGATCATCACCGGCCAGGGTTCGTCCGGCCCCGGCTCCTTGTCCTGAAGCGCAGAGAGAAGGTCCGAGAAGAAGAGCCGGATCAGCGGCGCGAGGGGTTTCACCATGAGGGGCTGAACGACTAGGTAGACGCTGAAAGGTTTCTTGCGGATTGTCCGGAAGTCGAAATCCGAAACTGCCGTCGCGTCATCAATTGCCGGGTTCTGCCACTGATCGAGACCGGATGTCATCAGGAGCGAGACATAGGAGGTTAGGGTGTCGTTGTTGGTCGAGGCCAGCCGCGTGAAAATCAGCCGTGCAGAGGCGTTGTTCACCTCATGGGACCGCGCCAGATATTCCTTCTGCTTGTTCCCGCCGGAAGCGGCGATGCGGTAAATCTCGCCGAGGGTTGGCCGACGACGCTGGAAAGCCAGAAGACCCGCCGCAACGAAGAGATCGATCCCACCTTTCAGGAGACCCTGCACGCGGTCATTGTCATTCTGCAGGAAGAGCGTCGCCAGAAGTTGCAACTCCATCTGCTGGCGCGCGGGGTCTTTGAGTTCGTAGATGCGCAGAAGCGGGTTGTAGCGATGCGTGCGCTTGTCCTCCCAATCGGTCGGCGCAAAACGATAAACCGTATCGCCCTGGGCCGCCCGGTGGCGCGCGGATGCCTCGAAACACTCGCCTTTCACATCGAGCACGACCGCCGATCCCTGCCAGGTCAGCAGGTTCGGAATGACAAAGCCGGTCGTCTTGCCGCGCCCGGTCGGAGCCACGATCAGGGCATGGGGGAAGGTCTTGGAACAGAGAAACGGCGCGCGTGAGCTGGGTTTGCCGAGTTTGCCGATCACAAAGCCCGTGCCCGGCTTGCCAAAGAAGCCGTTCTTCTTCATCTCCCGGCGGGTCTGCCAGTGGGTATAGCCGAAGCGCGTAAGGGCCGAGCCCGACATTGCAAGGCTCATCATGAGGCCCACCACCCCAGCCGCGCCCATGATCAGATTGATCAGGCGGAAATCATCTGGACGGACCGCGCCGATGGCCCGGTAGTTCTGGGCGATGTAGAAGAAGTCGATCTCGGCCTGGAACCCCAGATCGCGGAATGTCAGCACCGCCGAGGCAATCACATACCCAATGGCGATTGCAACCAGCGTGACCAGCACCACGCCGAGAGCGAGACGGCCCTTTCCCATCCCTCCCATCAATGGGTCTCCCCGCGCTCGCTTTCACCATCAACCAGATCGGCGCGGTGAAGCTCGTATTCCCGGTCGGCAATCTCCTCGACCACGGCACGTGTTGCATCGCTATTGGCGGTGGCCTCGTCCGATTGCAGATAGGTCTTGGCGGCATAGAGCCGGTCGAGACGGTCCTCGATCCGGTCCTTCATCATGTCGGCATCCCCGTCTCGCAGCCGCTCGATCTGCGCGTCATCAAGCTCCCGCTCGACGGCGTCGCGATAGGCCAGACGCTGACTGTCATCCTGGAACGGAGAGTGCAGATTGCCAGCCCGTTCGTGATCAATGACCCGGCGGAGATCTGCATCGGCAATCGGCGCGGGTTCAGCGGCTTCAGTTTCCCGCGCATCGCCAAACCGTTCTTCGCGCAGGTCAAGCGGTGCCTCCCGCAACTCGTTTTCACGGCGGACCTGGTTGATGGCCTCGGTGTCGCGCGCCTCGGCAACGGCCGCATAGGTCGCGCCAAGTCCTCGGGCGAGATGGGCTGGCATGTCGGGGTACCGTGCGCGGAAATCCTCCGAGACGGCCTCCGCAACAGGTGTCCGAAAGTCACGCCCCGCCATGATCCGGTCGACCTCTTGGGTGATCTCCCGCGCCCGGGCATCGTCAGTGATGTGCTCCCGGTAGGGTTCCGACCGGTCGATCACGTCGCCGGGCCGTGCGAGGAGTTCCGGATGCGCATTCAGGTAGCGCCGCTGCTCATCTTCGATGCGCCGCTCCGCCCGGTCGGCAACCTGCCACTCCCGATCCTCGATCTGCTGGTCGGTCAGGCCTTCCGAGCGCATGTCCTGACGAACAGCGCGCTCCATGGTTTCGGCCGCCTCGGAATGATAGTGGAACCGCTCGCTCGCAGCGCGCTCTTCCATGATGCCGTCTTCGCGCAAGACCCCTGATCGCTCCAGCGCGACACCGAGCTGAACATGGGCGCGGTTGAGCGTCTCGCGCGCAGTCTCCAGGTCTGCCCGTCGCTCCGGATTGAGGCCATCCTTCTCGGCCACCCGGGCCAGATCGTCGGCAATCCACTGACGCTCCAGCGCTGCATTTTGTGCGCCGGTCTCCATCCGAGCGACCACAACCGACGAGCTGATCCCGGTGCCGCGCAGCGCGGTATCCACCTGCGCCCGAACCTGCGGGTCCTGCAATTTCTCCAGCTGATCCCGGTCGATATTGACCTCGGAATAGACTCCGCCATCGGACGGCTTCTCGGTCAGCGTCACAGAGCGCAGCCCCAAGGGCTGCATATGGGCCAGCCTCGACTGGATTTCGTTGAGGCTGCGTTCCAGCCGCGGCCGTTCGGCTTCCGGCTTCTCGGCGATCATGCCCTGAACGCGCGCGACCTGGTCCGCGTAGCGGGTCCTCAGATCCTCAAACGATTGCTCCTCGGCCATATAGACCCCTCCTTCCAAATTCAGCTTGCCGCCCTTGGCCAGAAGCTCTCCGGACCGGAAGAGCGCATTGGCGATGTCCTCGCGACTATCCGCGGAGGCCTCGACGGCAAGCGAGTGATAGATGATCCGGGTATTGGCGATCTCCTCGAGAGCGTGGGTAAGATCTGCCCCAACCCGTGGACGCGGCTCCGCTGCCCGCCCCTCGTCCTTCGCCGCATAGACCTCCCGGGTGCGGGGCGGATAATGCAAAACGCCCCGATCCAGCCGCCGCGTGGCCTCCAGACACACCCCGAACTTCTCGGCCTCCTCGACCATGGCGAGGCGGAAATCGTCGTAGTTGAACCGGTGGTCGCGGCCCAGAAAGAAGAACTCGCCCTCCTGGGATCGGCGGTTCAATACTATATGAGCGTGAGGGTGATCTCGATCCTCATGGACGGCAATGATGTAGTCAAAATGCCCCTCCTCCGTATGGAAGAACCGTTCCGCCACATTGGCGGTGATGTCGCGCACATCCTCACCCTTTGTGCCGATCGGGTAGGACATGAGCATGTGGGTCGTCTGCCCCAGCTTGGGTTTGAACCCCGCGCTCCAACGCTTGGAGAACCGCTCCGTCAGGTCCTTGATCTCAGAACCTTCGAGCCGCGTCTTCCCGTCAAGGAAACCGCTTGAGTCGATGATATGCGAGGACTTCGTCGTCAGGTAATCTAGCTGGTTGGCGAGCTGGGATTTCGTATGCGTGCCCCCACCCCGGATCGCCTTGAAGACGGCAGCACGATGCCCCGCAGCGGCCCGCACGAGCTGCCTCTGCCGGGACGCCTGCAGCCCCTGCATCGAGCCCCGGATCCGGCTCCAGCCATCCCGGAAGATCTCTCCGGTGACGTCATGGACGGCATCATTCAGCCGCATGGGCAAACTCCCTCAGCGCGGCGGTCGCGGATAGCTGCATGGCATCCCGGCGGCGGCGCAGGAGCAAGTCAATCTCGTCTGCGGAATCAAGCACGAAACGGGCCAGCCCGCGCATCTGCGCAAGGCGCAACTCGGAGAACTGAGCGCCAGCTCCACCATTATCTCCCCGCCCCATTTGGTTGGCCTTCACCATCTGCTTGGCGATCTGCACGACACCGTTGCCAACCTCATGCAGAGAGGCCCTGTAGCGCGCCATCTCACCGGCCAACTGTGCATCCGGAACAAAGGTTCCCCCTGCCGCCTGGATGAGCCGCCTCAGCCCCTCTGTGCGGGTCTCGATCCCCGCCGCGGCCAGGACCTCATCCAGCGCTCCAAGCTCCTCAGGGGTCAGCTTCACGGTCACCGCAGAGGTCGCCACGGCCGCGTCCTTCTGGCGCTCAGCATCGGCTTTCAAGGTGTAGCGCACCGCGCGCGCCGTCACACCGAAGCGTTCCGCCAGTTCCGACGTCGAGACACCGCCCGCCGCTTCACGGACGATCTCCGCACGCTCTGCCTCTGTCAGTCTCTTGGTCCGGGTCATGCGGAAGAAAGCCCCCCTATTTCCTGCCACATTCATTCAAGGTCGCCCCATCATACGAAACTATATGTCACGGTCAATCCAATATTATCGTAGATTGCGCCCAGGCGACCTTGAATTCCGCTTCAGGTCGAGCACCGCAGGTGCGAGGCCCCGCCCGAAGGGCCAAAAAGTCACCCCCCTCTCCGTCCGCACTCCGTCCGATCTTCCCAATGCCCGCGCCCGAGGTTCCGGCCGAGCACGCAAGTGTTCGGATGGAAACGAGGGGCAGCGCAGGACCTGCGCCAACGGGGCTGACGGACAGGGTCAAGGGCGGCCAGATTTGGGCTACCAAATCTCTGCCGGAAAAACCGGCGGGCGCAGCCCGACTGTTATTCCGGATGGCCCCCTTGAGGCTGGCCGGCAGACCTGTTCCAGGCGATCTCTGAAATCCCCCGTCAGGACCGTGCACGGTCCTGACACCCTCCCGGGGACACCGGCCGAAGGCAGGGGTTCCCGGCCTTGGCGCAGCCTTCCCTGGAACGGGGAAAGGGCCGCCCCAAGGCGGCCCATCCTCGTCAGAGGATTACTCCTGTGGTTCCTTCGCACTCGGCGGGAACATCACCAGTTCCTGGACCGCGACCGGGAAGTCGAGCTTGAGGCTGAAGAACTCCGAGCCGTCCCCGTTGCGGGTGTTGCGGAACATCGCGCCGACGCGCTGGAACCGGGTGCGTTCATTGCCGTCGTTGTCGGTGAACTTGACGGGAACGGTGGCGACGTAGTGGTTGGTCATTTGGGTTTCTCCTTTTTGCGATGGGGATCACCCGGCACGGGGGGCAAGGGAGGTCCGCAAACGCAAATGCGGAGGGTCCGCGCGTGGAAACCGTATTTGTGTTTGCCGGAGCGTGAGCGGAGGGGACGGACGGCCCGACCCCGTGCGATCCACATCTATGAGCAAAAAGGAGAGACCCGGGTGAGCGGCCGGCACCCTCGACGCCATTGGTTCTGTCGAGTTCGTTCTACGATAGCTGCGGACGAACGTCTCCATCGCGTTTTGGGCATCGTCCGTGTCGCCCGGCAAATGGCATAGGTGATCTTCAGCTTTGCATAGTGAATGTCGCTGAAGTCAGTCTGGAACCGTTGTTACCTGCACCAGGGCTGGGGCCGTGGAGGGCAACTTGTGCGACCGCATCGAAATGGCTCGGCCAATCCTTCGGCAATTAAGATGCGCCCGACATCTTGTCCGTCGACATACAGCGAGCCACAGAACCGTCCGAAGTTGCACCGATCCGTACCTTCCGTTCCGGGCTGACAAGAGCATGGCACACGCTGGAATTCTATCGACGCCGCGCCCCGCACCAACTGTCCCAGTCTGGCTGTGGCACGTTCCCCGATCTGGCGTTCTGTGGTGCAGGACGGCCGCCACGTTTCTGGCGCGTTAAACCCGACAAGACGAACATTCGCGGTCATGCCCCGGATGTCGACCGTATCTCCATCAATGACCCGGACATCACTGACCCGAAGGCTTCTGCCTTGAGGGGTAGGTTGGACCACCGCAGGCAAATTGCCAGACAGGTAGCTGGATGACATCCAGCCCGTTCCCAAAGCTGATCGAATTTGTGTCCACTGGCCTTCATCACGTAGCCGTTCAACTCGCGTCCCTTCGGTCAAAACCCCCATCACCGAATTCGAGGTAGACGGACCGGAACGTTGGTTCACACGCGTGCCTGTCACATAGGCGTAGGTATCACCAGAAAGTAGCGGTGTAGATGCAGCGGTTGGGCGCTCGGAAGGTGACCTTGATGACGAGGCATCAAACAGTGATCCAATCACCGCAATGAACGCGACAATCACAATCAGTGGGACCATGATTTTCCGCTGCGCCCGACGCACGGCGCGCCGAGGCGCGGTGATCGCACGGGTCACGGACAAGGGACGGGGGCGCACCTGATAGGGTCTGGAGCTTCGTTTCGATGCCGGAGTGGCGGGGCGGTTGCTGTTTGTCGATGGGGTTCGGTCCGGTTTCTCTCTCTCCAATTTCAGGATTTTGTGCAAGCTCGCATACTGCGCCTTACTCAGGCGCGTCTTGGTCCCATAGAGCTGAAACCGCTCTGCCATGTTTGTCAGAAACGACATTTCCCATTCGCTCGCCCTGCCCGACTGCAATCGGGCGTCGATGCACGATTGAATCTCTTTGGTGCGTTCCGGGGAAAAGGGCATCGGATGAAAAACCTACGAAATTGTATCCTGCGCAACAAATGTCTTCTGAGACAACGGCGCAAAAGATCGAGATCTATTTGACATACTTACATTTGAAACTGATCGCGAAGCCTATGGCCAGGAAACACCGGCGTGAAACGACGAAAGGGCCGCCCGTAGGCGACCCTCTCAAGTTCATTCTGTTGCTGCTTTCCGCGCCGGATCGGCGACCCGCATCACGGTCAGTCCTTTTGCTTCTGCCTTCTGCCCGAGGTTCAGCGCGACCCCATTGCCGCCGAAGAGCACGACGCCAGTTGCGGCGAACCTGTCGTCCAGCATCTCGTCATTGCATTTGAACGGCGCGGCACGGCCATGCGCGGACCAGCGCGGATCGAAGCGCGCCTGCGCGACACCTCGCGCCCGGGCCCACCGGGCCGCGATCATCTCGGCCCCATGCTTGGCCCCCTTGTGGCAGAGGAAGATTTCCTGATTGCGGTTCTGCTTGATCCGCTCGCGAACCTTGTCGAGCGTCGAGAAGATGACATCGATATTGGTCCAGTCGGTCGCCCCCGAGACGATCAGCGGCACGCCTTCGACTTTCGACTTCGCGGCAGTCTCGCGATCATGCTGCTCCAGAAGCTGCCTTGCCTCGAAGACGGCCCCTGTTTCTTGTGCCCTTGCGCTCGACCGCGATCCCGATGCCGGGATGAAGGCGTGGCCGGTCTCGACCTCGTAGCATTCAGCCGCCGCCTCGCTCATGACCTCCATCGCTCCGACGATTTCGCGGAGTTGTAGAAAACGCGCTTGCGCCTCTTCCAGAGCGGTCTCGGCGATTTCCGATCCGTCATGGGACTTTGCCAGAGCCCCGATCTTGTCGGCTGTGCGATCAACTTCTTTTCCCAGTGCCACCTTTCTGCGCTGTAGGATTGTCGCAAGCCCGTAGGCGAGTGGTTCGATCTCGGCCTCAAGGCCGGTATTACGCAATTGGCCTAGCAAGGTCTCAAAGGTTTCTCGTATGATGCTGTCTTTTATTATGTGATCCTCAGGGATCGGCAGGTCAGCGTCTTTCTCCGTCAGGCCAAAAAGTTCGATGGTCTCGTAGGTGTTCGCTTGGTCGTAAGCCATGTTCATGTCTCCAGATGTTTGACTGACCACCACGTGAGTGTGGTGGCATGACCGAAAATCTGGTTCTCCGAGTCTGCCTGGGTCAGGGACGGCAAAGCCGCCAGCTTGCTGGGCGCAAAAGTTTTCCGGGTACGGCAGCATCTACAGGCGCAGGCTCAATCACTGGACCGACGGCACCTCTCGCCCCTCCCTCGCCGAAAAGTTTTCCGATCCTTGACGCGGGCTGATTTGGGGGCCATCCGGAGGATATGCTTCCGCTCTCATGTGTGTGTGTTTGACGGTAGGTTTGCCCAAACGAGCAGGCAAACGGCGCGACCGGACGCGGCAGACGGATGAAGCGGCGGGATCGTTTTGCATTTTGCAAAACAGTCCAGAGTGCAATCCGGCGGAGCGGCCAGGGAGCGACGTGCTCGCGAGACAGGCAAACCGGGATGCTGGGTGCAACGCCGCGGTGAGGCCGCATGGCCGAATGCGCGATCGACCAAGGGTCGATATCTCTCCTGCGACACGCGAAGCCGAGCGGGGGAGGCCGCAAGGCATTGATCCTCTAGCCAGTCGCTCGCACCTCAGCTCTTGCCAGGAAACGCCCAATCCGGTAGTCTGTTGGAACACCGAGAGGACCGTCATGAGCGTTCAAAAACAGACCGTCAGCTTCACCGACACCGCCTATGCCTTCGCCAAAGAGTTGGTCGAGGCAGGGGAATACCCCAATATGAGTGCGGCAGTGTCGGGTGAATTGGCCAAGGCCAAGGCGGAGCGTCAACGTGAGCAGTCCGTTCTCGAAGCCGAACTTGAACGGCGCCTGTCCCTGCCGCTCGATCAATGGGAGCCTGTTGGTGAGGCCTCACAAGTCACCGCAGGCGCGCGCGCGCACCTGGCCGCGATTTCCCACAAGACCTGATGCGCTTCGTCCGGCACCCGTTCTTTGAGCGGGATCTCATTGGAATCGTCGACCACATCATCGAGGTCACCCAAGGCGACACGGCGGCAGCGCTGCGGCGGTTCGACGAGATCGATGCCATGCTTCAGGCCATTGAAGAAAATCCGACCTCGGGCATGCGTCTCGGCGGAAAGTTGGATGGCTGGCTCGTGCGACATGGAGGCTCCGGGTTTCGGCTGACCATAGTGTTCAGACCGGATGTTGAGGCCGGCGTAGTTTACCTCACCCTCGTCGCCTTCTGCGGGCGCGATTGGATGCGGCTGGCATCTGCAAGAAAGGTCTTCTCCGAGTAAGCTTTCGCCACCTTGCGCCGGATCACCGCGCAGCCTCATGATGACGAAACCCAAATGTCAGCCCACGGCGGCAGCGACGAAGGGATCGACCTCCGGTTCGATTTTTTGGGTGCGTCCCATCCAGGGCTCAGGCCGGATGGCTTTGACCCAATCGGCGAAACTCGGAATGAACCCCAGATCCTCGCGCACATGCTGTTCACCGACCCAGCGGGTCGGGATCACCCGACCACTGGACAGGGTGAGCGTGAGCCCAAAAATTGTCTCGGCCATGAATATGCCTTCGGCATGATGACGAAGCGCACGATGGCGGAAATCTGCGGTAATCTCCTTGCTCGCATCAAACCAGCTGTGGAGCGCCAAGTAGTCATCGACCTCGCCGCCCCATTTCTTCACCGAGGACAGGGAATGGTGGTAGGGATGTGCCATTGCCGCCTCCTCAAAATGTATGTTCGAAGGATTCAGTGGCGGTGTAGCGCTCGTTGTGATCGAGCGTGATCACGCGCGATTTCACATCGAAGGTGAACTCGCCATAAGCACCATCATTGTTCTCCCAGCCGGGATGGGTCTCGGCAAGGAAGTCATAAGCCAGCTGTTCGACCGCCTCTTCGATGGTCGTGACGTGTTCGGTCACTTTGTCGGTCCCCCAACTCGCGCGCGAGAGGGAAATCTGGCCATTGGGCAGGTCAACACTCTTTCCGCCTGATAGGGCGGAGACGTCCTCGATCTGACCGCTATCACCATAGCCATCGAAGGTAACGATAACCTGCGTGATATCTGCTGCCGCCAGGACATCGAAGAGCGCCTTCTTGTTGGCGGGACGGATGCTCGTGGACAACGCCTCGTAACGCTGCCGATCGGCGTAATATCGTTGCATCGAGGCGGAAATATCAAGAGTCTGACCCGTGGTGTTGTTGGTATCGGTCATGGGAGTTCTCCAGGAGAGCAGGTAAGGGATGAGCCCACCGACGCTCTCTCACCCGGCAGGCTCACCCTGCCCCAAGCCCGCTTTCACTCTTTTCGCTGTCAAATGGCGTATGACGTGTTACGGCGGGCCCCGGCCCAGCGACTGTCACCCGAATGGGCGTAGAGCGGCCGGGCTGCGGGCGCAGCCTAAGGCGCGGTGACACGTCCTTCGGGCGTGGCAGGGCTCATAGCTGCTTAGGCCAATCCCAAACATCGGCTACAGGGTCAGCGTTCAGTCAGGGTTAGGCCAATAGGTTTTCCGCCTGGTCAGATCGTCCAAAGATGGAAAGAAAAAAGGCGCCATCTCGGGAGGTGAGATGACGCCTGATTTCTTGCGTCCACGCTGCGGGAGGAGGTGCAGCGCAGAACTCCGGTTCGACCCCCAGGGAGGAGGAGAGGAGGTCTAGCCTTCAAGAAAAATGTAGGAAGAATGCTGCGCCGCAACAAGAGATTTCGCTGCAATGCAGCTATGCATGCCATGCAATGCTACATTCTTGCGCATGTCGTATATTATTGTTCAGAAATTGGGCGCGATCTGTGTCGCGGTTGCTGCCTCGTTTTGGTGAGTGGGAGCCGCGTTTGAGCGGCCCCCGCCCAGTAACGATCTTACCTCTGATCGATCAGGCGACCAGTGAAAGACCTCCTGTCTCTTGCGCCTGCTCGCCGCTGTCGACGAAGGGGATGATCGAGAAGGTCTGACCGCCGCGCTGCTCTTCGTTCTGCACGGCGTTGACCCGCAGGTCGCCGTCAGGCGTGTTGATGAGGAGCGAGACGTAGTCATTGCCCGTACGATTGCTCTTGGCCATCCAGGCTGAGCCCATGCGGATCGGGTGGCCACGCGGCGAGGAGACCTCGATCCGGTAGTCGGGATGGGTTTCCTCGGTCTTGAATTCGTTCTCGATCAACATGAAGTCGAGGTCGAACATCATGTTGGCGATGTAACCGGCGAAGGCGTTGTCGGCATCCATGGCCGTCAGCTCACCCGAGATCGAACCGGACTTCATGGCCCCGTTCGAGACAAGCGGGATGATCTCAAACTGGCCGCTCCCGGCCTCGCGCGCTTCCTTGGTCTGCACGGCGTTGACACGGAACGGCCCGAGGCCGACATCGATCTGCATCGAGATGTAGGGATTGCCGCTGGTATTGCCGGTTTCGCTCCAGGCGGTGCCGATGCGCACCTTGCGCCCGGATTTGTTCACGGCCGTCACGTCAAAGTCGGGGCTGCGCTCGGACATCTTCGTGCGGGTCTCGAGCTGGATCGCGATGTCGAACCGCGCGGAATGGATCATACCGGAATAGACGGCGGCTGCGGTTTCGGCGTTTTTGGTCAGGGTTCCTGCAAACATGGGTCTTCTCCTAAGGTTTTCCGGTGCTGGACACTTGGTCAGAGCACGCGGGATTGCTTTTCGACCCCTCATGGGATCACCAAACCAGAAAGCCCTCTTTCCTCTCTCCCCCACCGTTCAACCCGAGACACTGCCCGGATCGGTGCCTGCGACCTCCCCACGCGCACCCGTCCCCTGCCCTGTTTCAGCAATGGCTCGGACAGGATCGCATCCGGAACTGCAGAACCCCGACGCCGCGCCGTAGTCCCGGATGGGACGCTCGATGAGTTTGGCCTCCCCGTCACAGGCACGGCAGAAGGCGTGATCCTGCAAGTCGGTGGTCTCCCAGACCTGCAACTCGGCATTCCAGCTGGCAGAGCAATCCCGCAGGACGTCTTGGCTGCCGCAAACGCTGCAATGGACGGTAACACCGAGATCGAGGCGGGAGACAAAGAATGACGCCTCGTCCCCATTCAGCTTTGTGCCGCTTCTATCCGTGAGGCCGATCGAACTGCCATTGGGCAAATAGGTGATCAGGTATTGGCCGAGCGCATCCCGGTGGACGCGATAGCCTTCATTTGACCAGTATACGGAGTGTCCCGCATCCACGGCGGATTTGATCTCTGCAATATCCATGTTGGTCTCCATCGGAAGAAATGAGTGGGAATGCCCAAGGGCCCGATCAATCGATCCGGCCTGTGGGATGAACTTTCTGGGATTTGGATCCGTTTGAGCTGACGCGTGTCAGGCGGCTTCTTTCGAGGCGTCAGTTCGCGCACCGGTGATCCGAGACAAGATCGCGGCGGTATCGATGCCCTCTCCATGGGGCACGAACACCCGAAGCTGGAAAGCGATGAACTCCGTGAAGCACCCCATGGCCTTCAACCCGTCGATCATGCCCCGGTCGGCCCCGTCGATCTCAAGACGGGTCGCACCGGCGACCCGGCGGCGGGTGAGCGCGAGACCGCGGCCCAGATCGACCGGCGCGGTGGATCCGAGCGCGGCCGTCAGCATCTCCTGCGGGGTTTTCGGTGTGCCGACCATGAACCGCGCACGCAGGGCCGCGGCACCGTCTTCGCTGACGGTCCGACCGATCATGCTCCCCTGCCCCTCGGGCGTGACCCGGTAGATGCGCTCGTTGCCTGAGGGGATGTCCTTCCAGATCGGCAGCAGCAGCCCGGTTAGCAGATAGAGCTTCGTCGTGGTGGTCTTCGGCAAGCCATCAGCCTCTTCGTCCCAGAGGTGGATGAATTCAGACTGCTCGATCTCCTCCCAGGCGGAGGCGTGGAACTTCCTTTCCTCGACATAATTCGAGCCGCTCGGTCGTGTGACCTTGCGCATGAGCGTGACGATCTCCTCGTCATACATCTGCATCGGACGCGAAGAGATCAACGCCACGCGACCCGACGCGCGATTGATCATCGGCTGCTTATCAGGATTTCGATCCAAAGCCTCTTCAGCAGAGAGAACATGGACAGGGTCGGTCACCTCGAGCCCGATTATGCGCGTCACCGCCCCGGAGCGCGGACAAGTCCAGAGGTCCTCTGCCGAGACCTGTTCGATCCTCTCGCCACGCAACGTCTCGACGCCGAGATCGAGCGTTCCAGCGGCGCGCGCGCGCTCGGTCTGATCGGCAATCCGGCTCATGAATTCGGCGAAGAGCGCGTTCTGCATATGAATCGGCAGGGCCAGCACCCGGTTGAGGAAGCGCTGGATTGGCGGCAGCTCTTCCAGGAGCACGCCATCCTGATCGATCAGCCGCAAGGCGGTCCAATCCGTGAAGCGCTCGTAACTCATCGCCCCGGCGCGTCCTGCGGCCAGATCGGCGTAGTAGCCGCGCAGCGCACCCCTGGCAATCGGGCTTTCGAGATTGTCCTCCTCGCGGAACATGCCCTGAGAACCTGTCTCGCGCTGGCCCTTGGTGAGCGCGCCGAGCTGATCGAGACGCCGCGCGATCGTGGAGGTGAAGCGTTTCTCGCCATGAACGTCCGAGGTACAGACCCGGAAGAAGGGCGCTGACACTTGAGCCGAACGATGGGTGCGACCAAGCCCCTGGATCGCGGCATCGGCCCGCCAGCCGGGCTCCAGCAGATAGTGCCGCCGCCGCTTCTGGTTCTTCGCCGTCTGAGCAGCGTGATAGGACCGGCCCGTCCCGCCGGCATCGGAGAAGATCAGAATGTCCTTCTCCCCATCCATGAAGGCGCGGGTTTCCGAGGAATTGCTGCTGGCGGAGCGTTTCTCGATGGAGAGCGCACCGTCGCTGGATTTCAGAGGCCGGATGGAGCGCCCGGTCACCTCGGCCACAGCCTCGTCGCCGATGGCCCAGAGGATCTGGTCGAGCGCCGCAGGGATCGGGGCAAGTGACATGAGCTCCATCATCGCGGCATCGCGCAAGGCTTCGGCTTCGCGAGAGACGACCAGGGCACCATTCGCATCCCGAAGTGGCTCGGCCACCATGTTCCCGTCGATCTCGACCAGCTTCTGGGCGTGGATCGGGAAGGCCTGCTCGAGGTAGGAGAGGACATAGTCGCGGGGCGTGAGCGCCCCTTCGACGAGCTCATCTTCCGGCTCCATCGCCTCGAGCCGGCGCTTCAACAGGCTCTCGCCCGTCGAGACCACCTGGATGACACAGGCATGGCCGTCCGCCAGATCCTGCTCGATGGCACGGATGACGGTCGGGGCCTTCATGCCCATCAGGAGATGGTTGAAGAAGCGTTGCTTGGTGCTCTCGAAACGAGACTGGGCCGAGGCCTTGGCGGCGGAGGCATTGGTCTGGCCGGAGGCGTCGTTGACGCCGGTCGCGGTCAAGGCCGCCTCGAGATTTTGATGGATCGTCCGGAAGGCGCCGGCATAGGCGTCGTAGATCTCGATCTGCGCCGGTGTGAGCGCGTGTTCGATCACGTCATATTCCACCCCATCGAAGCTGAGCGCCCGCGCTGTATAGAAGCCGAGGGTCTTCAGATCGCGGGCAACCACCTCCATGGCCGCCACCCCACCGGCCTCCATTGCCGAGACGAAACTCTCCCGGCTCGGGAAAGGGTATTCCGGGCCCTGGCCCCAGAGACCGAGGCGGGAGGCATAGGCCAGGTTCTGCACGCTGGTGGCCCCGGTCGCCGAGACATAGAAGACTCGCGCCCGGGGCGCGGCGAGCTGCAGGCGCAGCCCGGCGAGGCCCTGCTGGGAGGGTTTGACCCCCCTGCCTGCGTCGGACCCGGCGGCATTCTGCATGGCATGCGCTTCGTCGAAGGCCAGTACGCCGTCGAAACTTTTGCCCATCCAATCGAGAACCTGGCTGAGGCGTGTGGTGCCGCATTTTCCGGCAGAGCGCAGCGTCGCATAGGTCACAAAAAGGATGCCATCGCCCATCGGAATGGGTTGATCTGGTTTCCATTTGGAGAGCGGCTGGATGTCGGCGGGCGAGCCGCCGAGATCGGTCCAGTCGCGGATCGCGTCCTCGATGAGCGTAGCGGATTTGGAGATCCAGACCGCCTTGCGTCGTCCGGCGAGCCAATTGACCAAGATGAGACCGGCGCATTCGCGGCCCTTGCCGCAGCCGGTGCCGTCGCCCAGGAAATACCCGAGGCGGTAGGCGCGGGCGTCGGCATCCTCGTCGGCGCGGGTCATCCGGGTCTGGTCCTCATCGATCGTGAATTTTCCCGGCAAATCACGCGCGTGCGCGTCGTTCGCCATGAGTATGGTTTCGAGCTGGGCCTCGGAGAGATGCCCCTCCTCGATCAGACAGCCGGGCAGCCGCAAATCGGCGGCGGCTTCGTTCGACGGGACCGGGGGTGCGACCGAGGCCATGGCGATACTTTCGACCAGAGGCGTGGGATGCTCCTGGGCACCCGCGATCTCGATCCGCTGCGGACGGTAGCGGGCATAGATGTCGGAGACGGGGGAATTCTCACGGGGTGTATCGAGACTGGTGAAGGACAGCGGGATGACGGCGTGGGTTGTCGATTTGGCAGTAGAGGTCGCGGTTGCAGGGCGCTTGCGCGTGGTCGGAAAACCGCCCTGTCGTGCGGAAGGGCGGATTTGCGCTCTGGTCTGGACAGGAGCCGCGGCAGGTCGCAACTGAACGATCTCATCGATAATTTCCCGCGCTTCATCCAGATCGCTGACTGCAGCGCGGACGCATTCAATCTCCTCTTGCACCTTGTCGAACACCATGAGCTGGGTTTCGACCGTCGTGCCGAGCTTGCGGTAAACGTGGCCCGGGATCGTAAGAGCAAGGCGCGGCTTTGCGATGGCTGATGCCCGCGCCCAATGGGCCGCGTCACGTTCTGGCGTGAATCCCATGGGCATGATTGCAACGAGACGTCCACCCGGCGCGAGGCGTTTCGCAGCGGAGACCAGATGTTTCGCCGCGATGTGCTTATCGCGTGATCGATCAACCGAGGAAGCGAAGGGCGGGTTCATGACGATGACCCCCGGTAGATCGGGCACCGATAGGAGATCGTCGACATGCTCGGCGTCGAGGCCGGTCACCGGCGTCTCAAAGACCGCCTCGAGAAGCGCCCGGCGAAAAGGATCGATCTCGTTGAGCATCGGCTTGCCGCCAGCGCGAATGGCAAAACCAGCCAGCGCGCCTGTTCCTGCCGAGGGTTCGAGGACGGTTTCACCGGGGCGGATAGCGGCGGCACTCGCGACCAGTGCCGCATAAGGTAGCGGCGTCGAGAATTGCTGCAAACGGATTTGCTCTTCGGAGCGCCGGGTCTCCGTAAGGAGCCGCGAGGCGACAAGGCTAGCCGTCGCGGAAGCGTCCGTTCCACTGCCCTGCACAATCTTCATAACCGCGGCGGCTTGCATCAGGTCATAGGCCATCCGCCAGGACCACGCGCCGCCGGCATCGCTGCCACCGAAAGTCTCGCGCATGATGCGCGCGAGGGATGAGCTCTTGAGCGGTTGCTCCTCGAGCTCGTTGCCGATCCGCGATAGGGCTTTCAGAAGCTGTTGTTTCGATGGGATTTTGGGAGTGGGGTCCGGGTTCCGGTTGATCATGACATCTGTCCTTTGGGTCAGGGTTTGAGTTCCAAAGGACAAAAGGCCGCCTTTCACCTTTTTGGCGTGCGGCCGAGTTCAAAAGCGATTGGTGGGGATGTTAAGAGACCCGAGCAGTAAAGACCTCGGAAGGGCGTATCACTCAGAACCGAGCGAACGCAGCCAGGCCGCGAAGTCTTCCTCGCTGACCTGATCGGAGGCGAGATCTTCCATCATTCGAACACCGATTGAGGGTTCGGGGCGGATAGCAAAACCATTGAGCCGCAAAAACGTGAACGCGGCCACAAAGGCTGTGCGCTTGTTGCCGTCAACGAAAGCATGCGCCTTGGCGATGCCAAAGGCGTAAGCTGCAGCGAGCGCAAAGGCATCAGGATCGCCATAGCCCGCCTGGTTCAAAGGACGGGCTACAGCGTTTTCCAGAAGAGCCGGATCGCGAGTGCCTGATGCTCCGCCATGCCGGGCAATCTGACGGTCGTGAATAACATAAAGGGCTGGCAGCGGCACCCAGACCCATTCGGTCATGCAAGCGCCTGAAGCAGGTCGCGGTTCTCATCCATGACTGCTTCCGCCGCGTTCAATGCGGCCTGCAGCTCCGGATTTTCGGTCATCAGCTTCAATCCGCCATCATCCGTGCGCACCGCATAAAGCGTGTCGCCCTCCTTGGCGTCGAGCAGGGCAAGCATCTCAGAGCTGAGCGTCATGACAGCGGAATTGCCGACTTTGCGGATTTTGGCTTCAATCATAGGCGACCTCATAGGTTATACAGATGTATATACGGCGAACACCCAAAAGTCAAGATTTGAGGAGATCGCGCGATTCGTCAGTTTGGCCGCGAAGATGCCCATCGATACCTTCGTCCAGGAGGCGACCGAGTTCTTCGGGCATGTTGGCCACATCAATGGCGACCTGCGCGAGTTCCATTGCTCGAGTATGCGATGTTGCCGGACGTTGATCGTCCAGACCCTCCTGCACCTTGGCGCGGAACCAGGCATCAAAGGCGTCCGGATCGGGTGTTTTGTCAAGCATCGATTGCTCTCCATACGTTGGAATAGACCTACCTCAATCGAGATACGCTTCCAAGTTGGCGTTGGCTTGCATGGCAGGCAGGTTTCACGATCGCCTTCCGCTAAAAAACTCGGCTAGGACCGGGCTTGCCGCGCCCTTGGCTGAGCTCAGATGTTCCGAACCTGCCAACGTGCCTTTGGACAGTCGTACCAGCCCGCCAGTTTCCTCGATCCGGTAGCATCTGCGCTTTTGCCGCCCGCGCCGATAATGCGTGGCGGTCACGATCTGGCACGTGCTGCCATCGGTCAGCGTCACCGGCGCGGCCAGTTTGATCTTGTCACCCTCGTCGTAGTCCGGGATTGCCGCCCAGTCGCGGCAGCGCTGGCGCCAGGCATGGGCATAGCTGTCGGGATCTTTCAGTTCCGATAGGAGGCTGAGAAGACTGAGCGGCGCGCGCGATTCAACCGGTCCGGCTCTCTCCTCCATGTCCTTGTAGCCCCAGCAGCCATCGTCATAGCGCGTCAGGAACACAGCCCCGAAGGTAATCGATCCGTCGGCATCGGTCACGTAGGTCGCATCCTCGACCGGCGAGCCGTCGACATTCGTGACTTTCGCCGCTGCATACCAGGTCGACCCGAGTTTGCAGGCCTTGAGCAGCACCGTCTTGCGCGCCTCCGTCTCGAAAGTGCAAAGCCGCGTGATTTCCGCTTTCTCGTCCGCGTAGGTTTTGACGCGGCGGTCGGTATAGAAAAGCCAGCCCATTTCAGAGTCCTTTCTCTTAGAAAGAATTGTTTGTCGCCAATGTCCCGAGAGCGCGCAGCGCGGCAGGGTATTGGCGATGCGATTGTGAGAAGGGCGCGTTATGCCACCCTCCGGTCATCGATATCGATGAGCGCGTCGAGCGGCACCCGGTAAGGCAGCATCTCGTCGAAATCCTCGCAATTGCCGCTATTCTGCACGATCGCATGGGTGTCACTGGCGTCCTTGAGGATCACCCGGAACGTTCCTCCGAGGCCCGAGGGCACGTCATAGGTGCCACCGATCAGATAGTCGGCCGCACGGCGCAGGAAGACCCGGATCGTGTGGCCGTCGGTCGCCAGCCGGATGGTGTCATGGCCACGGTCGATGAGCATCTGCACATCATCGAGAATGTCCGTGTAGAACTGTCCGGTCAGATCGCGGAAGGCCGCCTGTCGGGCCGCCATCCAATCGGCGTCCCGAAACGGGTTGATGCCCTCGGCGAAGGCGTAGGAGGGATCGGCTTGCGCCGTTGTGACAATCCGCGTCGTCGAACCATCAATGCCGTTCGAGCGCAGATGGACGCCATTGCCGACGATCAGGATCAGTGCAGGTTTGCCAACCGGTCCGTTCCAGTTGGGCAGGAAGGTGGAACAGCCGCGCGCATGCGCGATTTGGGCCGCGACGCTGATCGCGGTGAAGCTAAGAAGTGCCATGGAATTTACCTGTGAATGGGAGGGTGAGGTGCGACCCGCGTTGTTGCAGCGGGTCGCCTGCTCGATCAGGCCGCTTGAGCGACCTCAGTTTCGTCTTCGGATGGTTCAGCCTCTTCGGCTTCTTCAACCTCAATGCCGGCCGTCTGCATCATCGGCGGACACCAGGCCGCAACCGCCGCGCGCTGCGCATACGTCAGCGTCGCAAAGGGCTCGGCGAAGAGCTTGTCGCAAAAGGCGACCACCTCTTTCTTGGTGGAAGAGGCCAAGGTCACTGCTTCCTGGGCAAGCCCCAGCTCCTCGCCGAGGATCTTCAGGAGCCACGCCTTCTTGAAGCGGTTGAAAAGCGCTGCATTTGGCGTCCAATGCGCCCGGATGTCTGGCATGACCTCGATCTCGAACTTATGCATCAGACTGTCGCGCTGGCGGTCCCGCGCAAAGCAGGACTGCGTAGTGCCTGCCGTGGCATAGGCGACGAGCTTGGCTTTCTCGCCCGCATCGAGGGCGCGGAACAGGGCGAACTGATCGGCAGGGGGTTTCGCCTCATCTGCCCAGGTGAGATCGAGCGCATCATGGGCCTCGGCTACCTGTTCGAGCGAGGTGCCGTCGATCTCATCCATCTTCGCGTGGTTGCGATACTCCTGTCGCGCATCGACCTTGATCGCCTGGGTGACGCCCATGCCGCTGGTCAATACATCGGTGACCAGCTTGAAGAGCGTCAGATCAAGCGTCGCCTCCGGATGCATCGCCATGGCCGCGCCAAGCGCCATCGCCCGTTCAGTTTTGAGGTCTTCGGTCAGGGAAGCCGGATAGGTGATCTCGTCGTTATCAGTGGTACTTTTGGCCCCCGGCGCGCCGGACGAATTGCCCGAACTCTCGACCTTGTCCTCTGGGCGCACTAGACCGACATGGAGGCTCACCTGCCCGTTCGACCAGGAGGCGATCACGCCGGAGCGGGCCAGATCGTCGTCGCTATAGGCCTCCTGCAGGTCGCGGGCTTCGGCTTCCAATGCGTCGACCTTGTCGTAGAGCGCCTCATAGGCATCTTCCTCGAGGCTCTCGTCCTCCATTTCGCGTTCGAGCTGTTCGAGCTCGGCGGTTATGGCCTCGATACGCTTCTGGCCCTTCTCGTCGGGCTCGACCGGCCCCGGATAGACGCGGCCATACTCTACCATCGCGGCATAGTCGTAACGGGTCACCGCATCGGCCCAGGCAAAGCCCATCTCAGCCCTCGCCTCTTCGGCCGCGGCGGTCAGCTTCTCAAGCAGGATTGTTTCGACAAGGTCGGCATCTTCGAGCACGGAATGCTCTTCGAGCAGATCGGCCGCGATGGCACCGCCACGCACCTCGTATTCCTCGCGCACGAAGGCTCCGATGTCATCGCTAACCTGCACGCCACGAGATTTCAGCGCATTGCGCACCATGTAGGCTTGCAGATAGGCATCTTCCTTGGTCAGCGCCTCGTAGACCTCCTTTTGCACCTCCTGGCTCGGATGGTCGGCAAATGCCTTCATCGTATCGAGCGTGATCGACTTCGTGCGCGCAGCGGCGCGGATATCGGGATGGATGAGCCCGTAACGCAGACGACCTTTGACAGCCGCCACGGTCGTGCCGAAGGTCTTGGCGATGGTTTCCGGTGTTTGGCCGTCGACCTCCATCATTCGGGCGAAGGCCTCGAACTCGTCGATGGCGTTCATCGGGGCCTGGGTGATGTTTTCGGCGAGGGAGAGCGCTGTGGTCACGTCGCAATCATCGGGAACCAGGCGGCAGTCGATCTTCGTGCGCTTGGTGAACCCCTTGGCGGATTTGTCGGCGACGAGTTCCAGCAGGGCCGCGTGGCGACGGCCACCGGCGAGAACACCGTATTTGCCATCGATCTGTTGCACCAGTAGTGGCTGCAGTAGGCCCAGCACGGCGATGCTGGCTTTCAGATGGGCGATATTCTCGGAGGTGTAGCTCTCGGGCGAATTGCTGCGCACATTCGCAGGATGGGCGACAAGATCGCCAATTGCGATCGTGGTGGGTTGCAGGGCTTGTGTCATGGGACGTCCTTCTCGATGGGTTTGAGTGAGCCGCGCAAAACGTCGCGCGACCAATCCCCGGATCCGGGAATCAAAAACACGAAAAGCCCGCTT
>Ga0209578_10000417_pt1 | contig 56932 bp, 54 predicted proteins | sample tdAd472_FD_187127 | JGI IMG/M metagenome (GOLD analysis project Ga0209578, IMG submission 187127) | Marine sediment microbial communities from the Atlantic coast under amendment with organic carbon and nitrate - tdAd47.2 (SPAdes)... | ecosystem: Environmental > Aquatic > Marine > Coastal >...
CCGCCCGCCGCGACGGCCCGCAATACCGCTGGCTGCGCGAATTGCTGGAAATTCTGGAGCACGCATCGAACCCGGAAGAATTCCTCGAACACACCAAACTCGAAATGTTCAAGGATCAGGTCTTTGCCTTCACGCCGCGCGGCGAGTTGATCAGTCTGCCCGCCGGCGCAACCCCGGTCGACTTCGCCTATGCCGTGCACTCGGAAATCGGCGACCGCTGCGTCGGCGCCAAGATCAACGGGCGGATGATGCCGCTACGCAGCACGCTTAGGAACGGCGATCAGGTGGAAATCGTGACATCGAAAGCGCAAACCCCGTCGCCGACGTGGGAACGCTTCGTGGTCTCGGGCAAGGCGCGCGCGCGTATCCGCCGCTTCGTGCGCATGCAGGAACGCGATCAATACCACTCTCTCGGCCGCTCGATCCTGCAGCGTGCCTTCAAGGATTCCGGCAATGACATGACGGAAAAAGGCCTGAACGGTGTGCTCAAGACGTTCAGCCAACCCAGTGTCGAGGACCTGTGCGCGCAGGTGGGGGCCGGGCATATCACGGCACGCGCCGTTGTCGAGGCGGTGTATCCGCGTCTCAAATCCAACGACAAATCCGACAAGATCGTGTCGATCTCGCGCTCGCAGCCGAACAAGGGGCAGGGCGACGGAGTACCGATCACCGGACTGATTCCGGGCATGGCGATGCACTATGCCGGGTGCTGCCACCCGTTGCCGGGCGACCGCATCGTCGGCATCGTGACCACGGGCAAGGGCGTCACGATCCACACCATCGACTGTGAAAAGCTGGCGCAGTATCAGGAAGAACCCGAACGCTGGCTTGATGTAGCCTGGGACACGAACGGCGCCGCGCAGAACCACGTCGCGCGGGTCAACGTGACCGTCGTCAACTCGCCGGGCACGCTGGGCGATCTGTCGACGCTGATCGCCAAGAACGGCGGCAATATCACGAACCTCAAGATCGTCGACCGGCAGCTCGATTTCTTCGACATGCTGATTGATATCGAGGTCAAGGACGTGAAGCATCTGGCCGACATTATCGCCGCGCTACGTGCATCGACCGCTGTGAACACGGTCGAACGCGCCCGGGGGTGACCTGCTCTGAGCCATTGGCACGCATGCGCCGAAAGGAAATCTTAACGCCTCCAGCCTAGCCTTCTATGCAGTTGCATACCGCATCGGAGAGCAGAATGTCCGCACTGCAAGTCTGGCCGGATCAGGAAACATCCGATCTTGGCGCTCAGGCTGGATACCACAAACGTACATCCACCCGCGTCAACAATCCGAAGCTCTGCATTTCGATCCGCGGCAAGCTTTATCAGACGATCAACTGGAGTCTCGGCGGTCTTTTGATCGGTGATTATGATGGTGTGCTTGTCGCCGGAGATGTGTTCGAGATCGATGGCATCGGTCGCGCCGGCAAGACAAACTGGCCGGTCATGATCAGCGCACGCGTCGTACGTACCGGCGGCGAAACCGGCATGGACCTGGCGGCGCAATTCCTGACGATCAGCGCCCCGGCGTTTGACATTCTTGAAGGCATCCTGCTGCGCCGGCCACAGTACCAATCAGCGTAAATACATTCACACTTCGACCGGAAACGAAGTGTTTTCCGGCCTCCCTTGCTTATAATCCGCACTTCCTTGCAGCTTGCGGTTTTCGAATGTCGTCCGAGCCTTCACACAAAAGCGTCGAATATCTGCTTCTTCTGGTTCTCGCCATGCTGTGGGGATCGTCGTACCTGTTTCTCAAGATCGCCGTCGAGACCATTCCACCGATCACCTTGATCGCATCGCGCGTCACCATCGCCGCCATCCTGCTCAGTGTCATCGTCGTCTGGAAGGGGCAGACGTTGCCACGCGACCCAAAGACGCTGGGCCGTCTGTTGCTGCAATCTTTCCTGAACAGTATTGGCGCATGGACCGTTCTGGCATGGGGGCAGCAATACGTCGAAAGCAGCCTTTCCAGCGTGCTCAATTCGACATCGCCGCTGTTTGTATTCTTCATCACCTTTTTCTTTACCCGCCACGAGGCCACCAGTTTCCTGAAACTCGTCGGCGCATGCCTTGGCGTCGGCGGTGTGATCCTGATCGTCGGTACGGATGCGCTACAGGGCCTGGGCCAACAGGTCTTCGCGCAGTTGGCAATCCTTGGCGGCGCCATGATGTATGCCTGTGCGGCGATTTACGGAAAGAATTTCAGCCACCTGCGCCCCACAGTCACCGCGGCGGTGACCATGATCTGGGCATCATTGTGCCTGATTCCCCTGAGCCTGATTGCCGAACAGCCCTGGACACTGGCACCGACAGCAAAGTCGCTCTGGGCCGCGCTGGCGCTCGGCGTATTCTGCACCGGCGTGGCGCTGCTGATTTATTTCCGGCTTCTGCACACGCTCGGTTCGCTGGGCACGGCCAGCCAAAGCTATCTCCGCGCCGGGGTCGGCGTGGTGCTCGGGATCGTCGTGCTTGGCGAACACATCACGCCGGTGATTGCGTGCGGTATCGGCGCGGCATGGCTGGGCGTGGTCCTGATCAACCTACCGGTTCGCAAGAAACTGAAACTGCGTGACGGTGTTCAGGAATAAAGTTTACCCGGATCCACCTCGACATCGGCGATGACCGCAATTTCCCCGTCGCGGACCGCTTTGAAAAAGCAATTACGCCGTCCGGTGTGACAGGCGACGCCGGTCTGGTCGACCTGCAGCAAAATCGTGTCGTTGTCACAATCCCAGCGGAATTCCTTCAAGGCCTGGATCTGCCCCGAAGTTTCGCCTTTGCGCCACAGCTTGCCGCGTGACCGCGACCAGTAGCAGACCCGGCCGGTGGCAAGTGTCTCGCGCACCGCATCCGCGTTCATCCACGCCATCATCAACACCTCGCCGGTATCGGCTTGCTGCGCAATCGCAGGGACAAGCCCGTCTTCATTGAAGGCGAGGTCGTCGATGATGCTATCGGCGATGTCGTCACTCATTGTTTCTTGTCTCTGTTATCTTGCGGCATTGAATTTCTCGAAGCCGACGGCAAGGTTATCGATCAAATCGGCGGGGTCTTCGAGCCCGATGTGATAGCGCACCACCGGTCCGGTGCCGGCCCATGGCGTCGCGGTACGGATCTTCGCCGGGTAGCTGGCAATAGCGAGACTTTCATACCCACCCCAGCTTGCACCGATGCCGAACAGGTCGTAGCTGTCGAGCATTGCCGCCACGGCGGCCTTCGGTGCATCGACCAGTTCCACGCCGAACAATCCACTGGCCCCCGTAAAGTCGCGTTTCCAAAGCGCATGCCCCGGATCATCGGGCAGGGCGGGGTACATGACGCGTTGTACCTCGTCACGGCCCTGTAGCCATGTCGCAACCTCAAGCGCGTTCTTTTGGTGTTGTTCAAGACGCACGCCGATGGTCCTGAGGCCGCGCTGGCCGAGATAGCAATCGTCCGGTGCGGCGTGATAGCCAAAGCTGTTCGCCATCCCCTTGAGCGCCTGATAGTGCTCTTCCGTCGCGACCGTCACAGTGCCGAGCATGGCATCGGAGTGGCCGACCGTGTATTTCGTCGCCGCCTCGATAACGACATCGACGCCGACCGCGAGCGGCTTGAAGAAATATCCGGACGCCCAGGTATTATCGATCAACGTCACCGCGCCGGATCCCTTGACGGCCTCGACAATCGCCGGGACGTCCATCACCTCGAACGTTACCGAGCCGGGGCTTTCCATATAGACGACGACAGTATTGTCGCGAAGCAGGTCCTTGATACCGGCGCCGATGTGCGGATCGTAGAATTCAACTTCGACCCCGGCACGTTTGAGAATATTGCCGGACACGCGCGAGCGCGTCGGTCCATAGACAGTATCGGCCACCAATACATGATCGCCGTGCTGCACGAACGTGTTCATGGCACCGGCAATCGCCGCCAGACCGGACGGGTAGGAAACCGACTTGTGCCCGCCGTGCAACGCTGTCACCACAGCTTCGAAGGCAAACTGCGTCGGCGTGCCGGAACGCCCGTATTGCGGTCCGCTGTAAGGCGGCTTGTCGCGGGTCTCGAACTGTTCCAGCGTCGGGAAAGTGATCGTCGACGCATGATAAACGGGCGGATTGACCACGCCGTGGTTTTCTTCGGGGTTCAGCCCGGCGTGCGCCAGGATCGTGTTCTGGCCGTATCCGCTCTTCTTTTTATCGCTCATTTCTTCCCTCACTCAATTGCAGAACGGAGACATTAACCGAGCGCAGGCAGCTTGGCGATAGGTCCATTTTCAGCAGTTTTGCCGCAGACGAAACGATTTCGCCAGTGCGGTAGTGCATTGTGATCCATTAAGGATTGTTATGGGTACATTGCGTTTCGTCTTGAGGCGCGTTCGCGAATGGTGTTACGGTTTGGGGTCTGCTGGGGGACGGGTTTGTTTTTCCGGTTGGGCAAAAACCTAAAATGAAGTCTTCAGGGAGCTTTATCACAATGAAGAAAACTGCATTTATTTCAGCAGCTGCTGCGGCAGTTGTGGCACTCGGGGCAACCGTCGCCAGTGCCGGTACGCTGGAAGATGTCCGTGCACGCGGTGAACTGCGTTGCGTGGTGTCGACCGGTCTTGCCGGTTTTGCGTACACGGATTCCGCGGGCGTTTATCAGGGCTTTGACGCCGATTTCTGCCGCGCCACCGCTGCTGCGGTTCTTGGCGACGCCAGCAAAGTTAAATTCGTTCCGGCCACCGGTAAAACCCGTTTCACGATCCTGAACTCCGGTGAAGGTGATGTGCTTTGGCGGAACACCACCTGGACGTACGTTCGCGACGTCGACGTCAAACTGACGTTCGTCGGTGTGAACTACTACGATGGTCAGGGCTTCATGGTTCCGAAATCGCTTGGCGTCAAATCCGCCAAGGATCTCGATGGCGCCACGGTTTGCATCCAGACCGGCACCACGACCGAGCTGAACCTCGCCGACTTCTTCCGTACCAACAAGATCAAGTACGAGCCGGTTCCGATCGAAACCAACGACGAGTCGCGCACCAACTATCTCGCCGGCCGTTGCGACGTTTACACGACGGACGCCTCCGGTCTCGCGGCAACGCGCTCGACCTTCCCGAACCCGAAAGATCACGTAATTCTTCCGGAAATCATCTCCAAAGAGCCGCTTGGCCCGGCCGTTCGCCAGGGCGACGACACCTGGGGTGACATCATCCGCTGGGTCCTGAACTCGACCGTTGCGGCTGAAGAACTCGGTATCACGAAAGCCAACGTCGCTGAACTCGCCAAAGGCACGAACAACCCGGAAATCAACCGGATGCTCGGTACCGAAGGTGACTTGGGCGCGATGCTCGGTCTTGAAAAAGATTGGGTACAGAAAGTGATCGGCACCGTGGGTAACTATGGCGAAATCTTCGATCGTCATATCGGCCCGAGCACGCCGATCGGTCTCGAGCGCGGTCTCAACGCGCTTTGGACGCAAGGTGGCCTTCAGTACACGCCGCCGTTCCGTTGATCCGGAACGCGCTGTCAGCCTAGGCTGATGGCATGAGCTTTGCGGGTGGGCTTCGGCCACCGAACGCCCACCCGCGCTGCTCACGCTCTTAACACCAAGCCGATAACGGCAAAAATGGTGACGGAGCAGGGAGGTGTCGCAGGGACGGCCATTTATTCGGACGCCCTTGCTGTGTGTATAACCGGGGGACGGACGGCCAATGAACACGACCACCGCGGACCACGACGTAGAAGGGCGCTCTGCGCTCAGTAAACTGTGGAACAACCGCGAAGCCCGATCAGTCATCTTGCAAATCCTTACGATGGCAGCCCTGATCGGCTTCTTCGCTTTTATCCTTTCAAATGCAGTCGCCAACCTGGCGGCAGTCGGCAAGACATTCAGTTACGATTTTCTCTCCACGCCGGCGAGCTATGACATTAACCAGTCACTGATTGAATACACATCGCGTGACACGCATTTCCGTGCCGGTCTGGTCGGACTGATCAACACGGCCCTGGTCGCGGTATGCGGTATTATTCTCGCGACGGTGCTCGGTTTCATTCTCGGGGTGCTTCGGTTATCGCCGAACTTCCTTTTGAACCGGATCAGTTACTGCTTCATCGAATTCACGCGCAACGTGCCGGTGCTTCTGCATATCCTGCTGATCCACGGCATCATCGTGCATTCGCTGCCGCACCCGAAGGTCGCCAGTACGGAATACAATTTGGCGGACCTCTTCTTCCTGTCGAACCGGGGCGTCTTCGCACCGAAGCCGATCATGGAGCCGCTGTTCTGGTTCGTGATCGCCGCGTTCGCCATCGGCATCGTCTTCACGGTCTGGTTCCGGGGCTATGCCAAGAAAGTACAGGATGCGACGGGTAAGATTTATCCGGTATTTCTGATTTCACTGGGTGCGATTATCGGTTTCCCCGCTATCGTGTTCCTGATCACTGGCATGCCCATCGTCTGGGACGTGCCGGAATTCCAGCGCTTCAACTTCAAGGGCGGCATGGTTCTGTTGCCCGAGTTCATGGCGTTGTGGTTGGCACTGTCACTTTATACGGCCGCTTTCATCGGTGAAATCGTCCGTGCGGGCATTTTGTCCGTCAGCCACGGCCAGTGGGAAGCCGCCGGTGCGCTGGGAATCAGACGGGGACGCATTCTCAATCTGGTGATTATTCCCCAGGCGCTTCGGGTCATCATCCCGCCGCTGACCAGCCAGTATCTGAACCTGACGAAGAACTCGTCGCTCGCCATTGCCATCGGTTACATGGACGTGGTCGCCACCATCGGCGGCATCTCGTTGATGCAGACCGGTAAGGAAATGGAAACGATGATCATCGTGATCGCAATTTATCTGTCGATCTCGTTGCTCATCTCGATGTTCATGAATTGGTACAACAAACGTATCAAACTGGTAGAGCGGTGAGGGAGATAGACAATGAGTGAAGTCGCACAACACTATGCTCCCGGCACACATCCGGACATGCCGCCGCCGGCAGGGCAGCGGGGCATTCTTCTATGGCTCCGCAAGAACTTGTTCTCATCGTGGATAAATTCGATCGCCACGCTGATCGCCATTTATCTGCTCTACAAGATCATCCCGCCGCTGGCGAACTGGGCGGTCCTGGATGCCGTGCTGAATGCCGGCAACCGCGAGGAATGCAAAGCCATCGCCGACGGCGCGTGCTGGGCATTCATCAAGGACCGTTTCAGCATTCTGGTGTACGGGTTCTATCCGGAACCGCTGCGCTGGCGGGTGGACATGTCGTTCATCCTGCTCTGCGTTGCCTTGGTACCGGTACTTTTCGATAACATCCCGTTCCGTAAGCCGGGATTGATCTTCTCATGTGTCTATCCGTTCCTGGCCGGCTGGCTTTTGCTGGGCGGTTTCGGACTGGAACCTGTCGGCACCGACGAGTTCGGCGGCATGATGCTGAACACCGTGGTCGGTGTGACCGGTATCGCGTTCTCGCTACCCATGGGAATCCTTTTGGCGCTGGGCAGGCAATCTCACCTGCCGATCGTCAAATCGATCTCTGTCTGCTTTATCGAGTTCATCCGAGGCGTGCCGCTGATTACGCTGCTGTTCGTCGCCTCGACCATGCTCAACTACTTCCTGCCTCCAGGGACGACGTTCGACCTGCTGCTCAGGGTTTTGATCATGGTGACGCTGTTCTCGTCGGCATATATCGCCGAGGTAGTCCGTGGTGGCCTTCAGGCAATCCCGAAAGGACAGTATGAAGCCGCCGACAGCATGGGTCTCAAATACTGGCAGTCGATGCGGCTGATTGTTTTGCCGCAGGCCTTGAAGATTTCCATCCCCGGTATCGTCAACACCTTCATCGGTCTGTTCAAGGACACGACGCTGGTGCTGATCATCGGTCTACTCGATGTTCTCGGGATCGGTCGTTCGTCAATGGCGGATGCGCAGTGGAACGGACTTTCCAATGAAGTCTACGTCTCCATCGCACTCTTCTTCTTCGTCGCTTGCTTCAGTATGTCGCGTTACTCGATCTACCTCGAAGGCAAGCTCGACAAGGGATACAAGCGCTAAAAAGCGTTTCGGATAGAAGCGTCTCAAGGCGCTACAGGGAAAGGACTTAGTTATGGGTGAAGCAAATACAGCCGCAGCATCGGTTCAGTCATCCGCAGGTAGTGACGATCTCATCGAAATCATCGGCATGCACAAGTGGTACGGTGATTTCCATGTTCTCAAGGACATCAACCTGAACGTTAAAAAGGGTGAGCGGATCGTTATCTGCGGCCCGTCCGGATCGGGTAAATCGACCATGATCCGTTGCATCAACCGTCTGGAAGAACACCAGAAGGGACAGATCATCGTCGACGGCATCGAGCTGACGAACGACCTCAAACAGATCGACGCCATCCGCCGCGAAGTCGGCATGGTGTTCCAGCACTTCAACCTTTTCCCGCATCTGACGGTGCTGGAAAACTGCACGCTGGGTCCGATCTGGGTGCGGCAGACGCCGAAGGCGGAAGCCGAGGCAACGGCCATGGAATATCTTTCCAAGGTCAAGATCCCCGAGCAGGCGCACAAGTACCCGGGCCAGCTTTCCGGCGGTCAGCAGCAGCGTGTCGCCATCGCGCGCTCGCTCTGCATGAACCCGCGCATCATGCTGTTCGATGAGCCGACGTCGGCGCTCGATCCGGAAATGATCAAGGAAGTGCTCGACACAATGATCGAACTCGCGGAAACCGGTATGACCATGCTCTGCGTGACGCACGAAATGGGCTTCGCGAAAACCGTCGCCGACCGGGTTATCTTCATGGACGGCGGCGAGATCATCGAGTCCAACGATCCGCACGAGTTCTTCGAGAACCCGCAGCATGACCGGACCAAGCTCTTCCTGAGCCAAATTCTCGGTCACTAAGCCGCATACGAATATCCCAGAGGGGGGATGGTGAGACGGTCCGCACTTCGGAAACGAGGCGGGCCGTCTCTCATTAAGGGCTGATTTGTCCGCGGTGCCTCAGTCAAAAACACCGAGCGTCTTCGGGTCCTCGATGACCCGGGTTTCCTGATCGTAAACCTCGAAACCGCCACGCTGGTAGACCTGCAGCGCATTCGGATGATCCAGATTGCAGGTATGCACCGTCAACCGCTCCGGGCCACGCGACCACGCATCGTCAACGGCGGTGCGCAGCAGATACGCCCCATAGCCTTGACCGATAAACTCGGGGATGAGGCCGAAATACACGAGTTCGATCAGCCGTCCGCCGTCGTTCTCGCCAAGCTCATAATACCCGGCAGGGACGCCGCCTACATAGAGGACGACAACGTCGATATGTTCCGCCTGGATGGCGGCGCAAAGATCTTCATCGGAAATGATCCGACGCTCCCACCATTGATGGCCGGCACCGACCGTGTTGTAGAGATAGCGGTAAAAAGAAACGGTCGGCTTTTCGGCGCGCATCAGAGCCAACGGGCCGAGCGGGGTCGGCGGCGGCGGCGAGGCTGGCGGCGCGGTCATCTCCAGATAGGTAGTGACAACCTCGATTTCGGGAGTCGATGCCGTCATAAGCCGTTCAGTCGGTCTCGATCGGCGTGTCGTGACGGCTGCCCCATTCGCTCCACGAACCGTCATAAATGGCCATTTCATTTTCGCCAATCAGATACGCTGCAAGCGCGATCACACAGGCCGTCACGCCGGACCCGCAGCTGGCGACCGTCTGCTTTTTGAAATCGACGCCGGCATCGGCAAATATCTGTGCGATCTCGTCGGCCGAACGCATGGTGAGATTGGCTTCCTTGTCCATCAGCTTGTTGAACGGCAGGCTGACACTTCCCGGAATATGGCCCTTACGCAAACCGGCACGCGGCTCGTCGCCGGTACCTGCAAAACGGTCGGCGCTGCGCGCGTCGATCACCAGTTCGCGCTGCTCCGTGCAGTTGTCGATCAGTTGCTCGACGGACCGTACAAGGAAGTTGTTCATGCGCGGCGTGAAATGGCGTTCCTTCGGCACCGGCGGCAAATCATCGGTCGGGCGTCCCTCGGCCAGCCATTTCGGCAGACCACCGTTGAGTACGGACACGTCTTCGTGGCCATAAAGACGGAACATCCACCAGACCCGGCAAGCAGCGCTCGACCCGCCGTTGACGTCGTAGACGACGATGCGGTTGCCGTCGCCCAACCCCAGCTTGCGGACCCGGCTCGAAAATTTCTCGGGCGAGGGGATCATGTGCGGCAAATCGCTGGAGTCGTCGGCGATGTCATCAATATCGAAGAAGACGGCGCCCGGAATGTGACAGTCGCGGTACTCGGCCTTGGCATTGCGGTCGATTGTCGGCAGAAAACTGCTGGCATCGACGATCCGCACGTCCGGCGCATTCAGATGCTCGGCAAGCCATTCAGTCGAAACGAGCGCATCGGGATTTGCATAATTCATGATTTACTCCAGCCAGGAAGGTACCGGCAGGTTCTTGCCTTTCAAGAATGCCGGATTGAACAGCTTCGATTGATAACGGGTGCCGGAATCGCACAGGATCGTGACGATCGTGTGCCCCGGCCCCAGATCCTTGGCGAGGCGAACGGCACCGGCAATATTGATCGCGCTCGACCCGCCGAGACACAAACCTTCGTGACTCAAAAGATCGAAGACCAGCGGCAGCGCCTCGTCATCGGAAATCATGTACGGATATTCGACCGTGATATCCTCAATAATCGGCGTGACCCGGCCCAGACCGATGCCCTCGGAAATCGACCCGCCTTCGGATGCCTTGGCTTCACCGTTCTTGAACAGGTTGTACATCGCCGCACCCAGTGGATCGGCGCAACCGATGGCGATCTTCGGATTCTGTTCCTTCAGATACGTCGACGTTCCGGCGAGCGTGCCGCCAGTGCCGACGGCGCAGATGAAGCCGTCAACCTTGCCGTCTGTCTGGCGCCAGATTTCCGGCCCGGTACTCAGATAATGCGCCTTTCTGTTGGACAGGTTGTTCCATTGATCCGCGAACAGACAACCGCCCTCGGCTGTCGCGGCGGTCTCTTCCGCGAGCCGGCGGGCGATGTGCTGATAATTGTCCGGGTTGGAGAACGGCAGGGCAGGGACTTCCAAAAGTTCCGCACCGCACAGCCGCAACATGTCTTTCTTTTCCTGGCTCTGCGTATCCGGCATCACGATCTTGCACTTGTAGCCGCGGGTGTTGGCCATCAATGCAAGCCCGATCCCGGTATTCCCGGCCGTGCCTTCGACAATCGTGCCGCCGGGACGCAAAACACCGGCCTCTTCGGCATCCAGAACCATCTGCCGTGCCGGGCGGTCCTTCACCGATTGCCCCGGGTTCAGAAATTCCGCCTTGCCGTATATCTCGCAGCCAGTCGCTTCCGATACACCGGCCAATCGGATCAGCGGTGTATTTCCAACGGTTTCTTCAAAACCGTTCTTGATATCCATGAATGTATTCCCCAGTCGAACTTTTAAGATCGGGCTTCCCCGACACATGATGTCTCTTCCGTTGCTGGATTCAGATTATCGACGGCACCTGTAGCGATCAAGCATTCGGGGAAACCGCGACGGGTCACAATTCCGTCAATCCAGCAAGCGCCTCAGGTCCATTTGGTATCAACCGTGTCCTTATTCAACATCAACCATTGCAGCACGATGATCGTCATCCCGTTATTGATCAGGCCTTTGGCGATACCGTCATAGGCATCTTGCAGCGGAATCGTGAACGGACGGATGTCTTCTCCCTCGTGAGGCACGCCGTGATAACCATCGACATTCGAAAGATCGGCGCGACCGACAAAGGTAAACACCGACTCGGTCGTCCCACCCGGGCTGACCAGGTAATGCGTAACGGGAATCAGACCGGTAAGCTCGGTACCGGACTCCTCGATCGCCTCGCGATAGGCAACATCTTCGGGCTTTTCACCAGCATCGATGATTCCGGCAATGCCTTCGTAGAGCCAGGGTGATGCATCGTCACCGAACCACGGCGAGGACATGGAAAAGTAACCGCCCGGGCGGAACTGCTCGATCAGCAATACGTTGCCGGTCGCCGGATCGTACGGAATGACACCGACGGCATGACCGCGCTCGAAGACCTCGCGCGTGATTTCAGGTGCCCAGCCGCCTTCGAATTTACGATGGCGCAATGTGTAGATATTGAGATCGAAAAAACCGCTGTAGCCGGATTTTTTTTCGGTGACCTCGACATCGTGCTTTGTGAATGCGGGTTTTTTCATGGCACTAATAATCTCGAAGGGACAACTTTTGTCCAGACGCGAACGAGACGTTACAAAACTTTATTGAATTCCCGGAGGATCAGAATGCCAGAAGAACAACCGAGCGTGCTTTGTGAAGTCGATACGCGTGGCGTTGCCACGGTCACGCTCAACCGCCCGCATGTGAACAATGCCTATAACGGCGATATGGTGAAACGCCTGCTTGATGGTGCGCGTGCGCTGGCAGCCGACGACGCTGTCCGAATGATCGTTATCCGGGGTAACGGCAAACACTTCCAGGCCGGTGCCGATCTGGCGTGGCTGACCGAGGTCCGCATCGGCACGCCCGAAGAAAACCTCGCGGTATCGCAGCAAACCACTGATGCCGTCCGTGAGTTGAACCACTGCATGAAGCCCACCGTCGCGCTTGTACAAGGCGCGTGCTTCGGCGGCGGCACCGGTGTGCTTGCGGCATGTGACGTCGTCGTCGCATCCGACGATGCGCTGTTTTCGATTGCCGAAGTCCGCTGGGGCCTCCACCCCGGGCCAATCGTCCCGCAGCTAGCCGCCGCCATCGGCCCCCGCCAGGTGCGCCGCTACGCGATCACCGCCGAACGATTTGATGCAGAGACCGCGCAAAGGCTGGGACTGGTGCACGCAGTGTGTCCGCGCGACAAACTGGACGAAACCGGCGAGGCGATTGTCGACAGCATTCTGATGAACGGTCCAAGCGGCATGGCCGAAACCAAACGTACCTTGTTCGCCACGTCGGGACTTTATATGGATGATGATCTTGCTGCGGAACTGGCCGAGAGCCATTCCCGCCAACGTCAGACGGATGAAGCTGCCGAGGGTTTGTTGAGCTTCGCGGAAAAGCGTAACGCCGCCTGGTATCCGGGAAAATAATGGGGCTTTAATTTCATGGTGAACTTACCCGCATGACTCAAAGCGAGATCATAGAAATCGACGCGAACACCGATATGCCGGATAATTTTCGCGGCGTCTACGAAGTCTGGAATGCGTTGCCAAAGACTCCCGACTTGCCGTTGGAGTCCGGTTTCTCACTCGAATTCGTCAGCCCCAGGCTGCTGCCGTGGTCGGTTCTGGTCGATGTGGAAAATGACCCATTGGATTTCCGGTTCCGTTTCTGGGGTACCGAGCGGACAAGCCTGATCGGCGCGGAAATGACCGGCAAGCGGCTCTCGGATATCGCCGCCGAAACGATGCGCCAAGGCAACCGCGACGAATACGAGGACGTTGTCCGCCGGCGTGCTGCGGTTTTGTGCCATACACCGATCGTGACACGGACCGGCCTGAATGCATCACGTATGTCGATCCGCTTGCCGTTCAGCAACGACGGCAAGACCGTCTCCAGGATTTTCTCGGCGGTGGACCCCGATAGCATCAACGACGAGCACTACGCGTTCTACGGAACGCTCCCAAAGTGAGGACTTAAGCCTTGGCAAAAAGCGAAAAAATCACATTCACCGGCGCACTCGGCGATACCCTTGCGGCGCGTCTTGATCTGCCGGACGGCGACGTCAGGGCATACGCACTGTTCGCGCATTGTTTTACCTGCACCAAGGATATATTCGCCGCGAGCCGCATAGCCGAGGGCCTAACGGCACATGGCATCGCCGTGCTGCGGTTCGACTTCACCGGTCTTGGCGCCAGCGAGGGCGAATTCGCAAACACCAACTTTACATCCAACGTCGGCGATCTGGTCGCCGCCGCGGACTACATGCGCGAACATTTTGCCGCACCGAAGATCCTGATCGGCCATTCATTGGGCGGGGCCGCCGTTCTTGCTGCAGCCGCGCGGATCGATGCCGCCGAAGCCGTCTGCACCATCGGCGCGCCGGCCGATCCGGGGCACGTCGCCAATAATTTCGGCGAGGACATCAAGAAGATCGATGCCGAAGGCGAGGCCGAAGTGACGCTGGTTGGGCGGCCGTTCCGCATCAAAAAACAGTTCCTGGACGACATCCGTGCGCAGAAACTCAGCGACATCGTCGCGCATTTGAACAAGGCGCTGCTGATCTTTCATTCACCGGTCGACAATGTGGTCGGCATCGACAACGCGCAGGAAATTTACGTCGCCGCCAAACACCCGAAGAGCTTCGTCTCGCTGGACGATGCCGATCACCTGTTGTCCAGACGCGCCGACGCGGTTTATTGCGCCAACGTCATCGCTGCGTGGGCGGAACGCTACATCGGCGCCGATGTGCAACCCGATACCGGCGACGATGTACCCACCGTTGCTGATGGCGTTGTCGTGCAGGAAACGGGCGGGGGCAAGTTCGCGAATATCGTTTCGGTCGGCGGACGGCATATGCTGCGCGCCGACGAGCCGCTTAGTGTCGGCGGCAACGATAGCGGGCCGACACCCTATGATTTTCTGATGGCGGCGGTCGGCACCTGCAAATCCATGACCATGCGCATGTATGCCGAACGCAAGGGCTGGCCGCTCGAACAGGCACGCGTCACGCTACACCACGAAAAGATACACGCCGAAGACTGCGAGACCTGCGAAACCCAAACCGGCAAGGTCGACCGGATCGACAGCGTTATATCCCTCAGCGGAGACCTGAGCGACGAGCAACGTCAGAAGATCTTCGAAATCGCAGAACGCTGTCCGGTGCATCAAACCCTGATGCACGAAATCAGTCTGACGGCGGAACTCGTCGAGTAAGCCCGGCTACGTCCATAAACGTCCGGTCGATCCCAACAAGACCGTCAGCACGCCCAATGCCAGGTTTGTCCCGACGATCTTGCGAATGCGTTCCAGATTCTGCCGCGCACCGTCCCAGTTTTCCGCAGCGACCGCAGCCCGAAACGCCGCATACGGTTTCGTGTAAAGATACACGAACAATGCAATCATCAACCACCCGGTGCCGTGCATCCAGTGGATATGCAGGCCGGCCCCGGCAAAACCGCCGAAGTCGGTAAAGATTTGCCAGTATCCGGTCGCCGGCAGCACGACCACGGCGACCCAGACCCAGAAAAAGAAACGCTCGAACACCCGGTTCCACAGCTTGAGACGCTCCGGCGGCGGCTCAATGCCCGGCACGCTGGGCCGCAATACCTGATAGGCGAAAAACATACCGCCGACCCAGACGACGGCGAACAGGGCATGCATTCCCAGCATGAAGGGCGAAAGTTCGGTCATTTGGCTGCCTTTTCCAGTTCATCGGCAAGAGCGCGGATTTCGTCGGCGGCTTGCGAGGACGGTTCGCTTTCGCTTACGCCCAGGCCTTCCATCATGGATGCCGCGAACGCAACCCGGTTGCCGAGCGTGTTTTGCGTCATTTTCAATTCGTGCTTACCGAGGAGATTATTGACCGCCTCGACCAGCCGGGAGCGCGGCGGCACACGGTTCAGTACCAAACGCACATCCGTCCCTTGATCCTTGGCGAAGGCGGCAGTCGGCGTTGTCGCCCATACGTCCATCGGCGACGGTTGCACGGGGATCACGACAAGGTCGGCGGAGCGCATGGCGTTCTTGGTTTCCGTTTCCGCGTGCGGCGGGCAATCGATCAGTACGATATCATAGTCGTTTCTGAGCCGGTCGAGTTCGGTGCCGACCCGCCAGCCGGACACATCGCTCAGGTGGATCGGCGCGACATCGCGACCGTTTTCGCTGCGAAGCGCATGCCAGGCCGTCAGGCTCGATTGTGGATCGATATCCATCAACGCGACACGCCGTTTCCCGGCCCAGGCAACCGCCAGCTGCGCGGCCAATGTGGTTTTACCGGCACCGCCTTTTTGCTGTGCGACGGCGATGATCCGAGCGGGCATGAATAGCTCCTTTCAGGTGCTGTCCTGATGCAATCGCGGCTACGTTTCTGAATGATAGTGGTGGTATCCTGTTCCCTCAATGCCTGCAGAGCGGTAAACATCCGTTTTACAAAGAATTTTTCGCGACGCTTTAGCAAAATGATACGGACGTGTACGATTCCTCCATGAACGAGCATGCACTATTGAACGTCGCGCAAATGGGCCGCGCGGATCAGGCCGCAATCAAGAGCGGTGTCAGCGGTCTTTCGCTGATGGAGCGGGCCGGTCGCGCCGTCGCCGACCGCGCCGCCCGGCTTGCCGGAAACCGGCCTATTGTTGTGCTGTGCGGTCCCGGCAACAACGGCGGCGACGGATATGTCGCGGCGCGTTATCTCAGAAACCGGGGGCATAACGTCCGCGTTGCCGCACTCGGCGACCCGGCGAAGCTGCAAGGCGATGCCGCCACGAATTTCAAACGCTGGCAGGGGGCGGTGGAATCTTTAGCCCCGGTGGTATTGGAAGAAGGATGCATTGTTGTCGATGCCCTGTTCGGTGCCGGCCTTGGCCGCGATATCGACGGTGTGTGTGCGCAAGTGCTAAGCGCGGCATCGGAGCTGAAGCTGGCATCCATCGCCGTCGACCTGCCGAGCGGCATCAACGGTGATACCGGGGCGGTCATGGGCTGCGCGTTGCCGGCTGTGGAAACGGTAACCTTCTTCCGCAAGAAACCCGGGCATCTTTTGTATCCGGGGCGGGGGCAGTGCGGTGACGTTCATGTCGTCGACATCGGCATACCGCATACCGTGCTCGACGATATAGGACCCACGGCATTCGAGAATACCCCCGAGCTTTGGTCGGGACCGGTCTTCGGCGATCTCGCCCCGACACGGCACAAATACGACCGTGGCCACGCGGTCATCGCGGGCAGCGCTTCAATGCCCGGTGCGGCCCGGTTGGCAGCCCGTGCGGCAAGACGGGCAGGGGCCGGTCTTGTCACGCTGGCCGTGCCGGAAGCCGCGCGCGACGTTTATCTGGCAGGCGACCCCGGCAATCTGGTTGAAGCCCGGGTTGATTTCGCGGCAACGCTCAACGACCCAAGACGCAATGCAGTGCTTGCCGGACCTGGCCTCGGTGTCGGCGCCGATACACAAAGCATGGCGCTCGAAGCGCTTTCCGGCGGACACCGGGCCGTCGTACTTGACGCCGATGCGCTGACCTCGTTTGCCGACGATCCACAAACGCTCTTCAAAGCGATCAAGGGGCCATGCGTGTTGACGCCGCACGAAGGCGAGTTTCGCCGCCTGTTCGATGCCTCGGGCGACAAACTGTCACGCGCCCGCGAAGCAGCGCGCCAATCGGGCGCCGTTATCATTCTCAAAGGCGCCGATACCGTTATCGCTGATCCCGACGGTCGGGCGGCGATAAACGCCAATGCGCCGGCTTGGTTGGGCACCGCCGGGGCAGGGGATGTGCTTGCAGGGATCGTCACCGGTTTCATGGCTTCCGGCGCGCCGCCGTTCGAGACAGCCGCCGCTGCCGTCTGGTGCCACGGCGCAGCGGCATGCATTACCGGTCCCGGGGTGATCGCCGAAGACATTGCCGAAAACTTACCGGGTATATTTGCCGGTCTGGGTTGCGGCTGACGGATTCCAATCCACCTTGAATTAAACACACAATGAAGGCAGTTTATGCGTCATGGATGGTGAACCGACTAGTTTTCTGGACCGCACAATCAGCAACCTCCGCGATGGATGGCGGGCGATTGCCGGGACCAGCTATGATATCTCGACCGCGATGGCGCGGCCGGACCTGCCTGATTCCGATCTCGAGACACTGCGCAAGCAAATGCTCGCCTGTCTCAACAACAAGGGCGGCGAAGTTTCCGCACGCGCCGAGGCGGCAAAGCTGGGCCAGGTTTACCTGGCGCTCGACGAAACCGGACGAAAACGCTTTTTGAGCGTCCTGGCGCGGGAATTCGACACTGACCCGTCGCAGGTCGACGCCGCGATGGACGCGGTGCAGCTGGCCGAGGACGAGAACGACCGGCGTGATGCCGAGTACCTTTTGAAGAAATCGCTGGATGCCCCACGCACCAAGCTTTTGACGCAATTCAACGCGTTGCCGGACGGCGTTAAGTTTCTGGTAGACATGCGCGCCGAGCTGTTGCGCTTTTCGAAGGAAGATCAGGCGCTGAAGGCGCTGGAACGTGACTTGCGGGCGATCCTCATTTCGTGGTTCGACGTCGATTTCCTGCAGCTACGCCAGATTTCTTGGGACAAAACCCCGGCGACGATTCTCGAAAAGCTGATCGCCTATGAAGCCGTGCACGCGATCGCCGGCTGGGACGACCTTAAGAACCGGCTCGATTCAGACCGCCGCTGCTTTGCGTTCTTCCACCCGCGCATGCCCGACGAGCCATTGATCTTCGTCGAGGTTGCACTGGTCAACGGGATTGCCGGGAACGTGCAGGAGCTTTTGGACGAGCACGCGCCCGTACAAAATTCGAGCGAAGCCGACACAGCGATTTTCTATTCGATCTCGAACGCACAGCAGGGCCTGGCCGGAATCAGCTTCGGCAACTTCCTCATCAAGCGCGTTGTCGGTGAATTGCGTGAGGAGTTCGAAAACCTCAAGACGTTCTCGACCCTGTCGCCGATCCCCGGATTCCGAAAATGGCTGGATAATCTGTTCGCTGCCGGCGACCCGAAGATATTGCTGCCTGCCGAACGCAAGGCGTTGAAGGCGGTCATCGACAAGGACACCGGCATCAAGGGCGTGGTGAAGGATACCCTGAGCGACCCGGGCTGGTTCCGCAACGAGGCGCTGGCCGATGCACTGAAATCGCCGCTAACGCGCCTGTGTGCCCGGTATCTGGTCGAGGAAAAGCGCCGCGAGGGCAGGGCCGCCGACCCGGTCGCCCATTTCCACCTGTCGAACGGCGCGGCCATTGAGCGCATCAACTGGCTAGGCGACACATCGTCCAACGGGATCCGCCAATCCGCGGGCATGATGGTCAATTACGTGTACCATCTGGGCAAGATCGAGGATAACCACGAAGCCTACAGCGCACGCGGCAAGGTTTCGATCTCCAGCGGCGTCAAGACGCTGCTGAAGGGCTGACACACGGCACCGGTTAGCCGCTGAATTCGGCCATTTCCTTGCGATTGACAGTGTAGGCTAAATAAGTAGAGTGTCGCACCGCTTCGGGGCGGGGCGCTTTTGGGCGGTTCGGCCCAATGTTGGCTCGGGCGGGCGTGGTGAAATTGGTAGACACGCAGGTTTTAGGTACCTGTGACGTAAGTCGTGGGGGTTCAAGTCCCTCCGCCCGCACCAATTTTGCGATGTGCCGAGCACGCATCTCAGCGCACCCCGAGCAAGGAATTGAGAGCGGCAAACGCCGCAAGCTGTCGAAACGTATGAATGTCTGGAAAACCGATGCAGGTCACTGAAATCAAATCCGAAGGTCTGAGCCGCGAATACAAGGTCGCGTTGCCGGCAAGTGAAATCGAGGAAAAGGTCACGCACCGCCTCGCAGAGATTGCCCAAACGGCGAGCCTGCCGGGCTTCCGTCCGGGCAAAGTGCCGGTGTCGCTGCTGCGCAAACGCTATGGCCCGTCGGTTATGGGCGAAGTGCTGGAAAGCGCCGTGTCCTCGTCCGCCGAACAGGCGATCGCCGAGAAGGGCGTGCGCCCGGTCAGCCAGCCCGAATTCGAGGTTACCTCGTTCGAGGACGGCAAGGATCTCGAATACACCATGACGTTCGATATTCTGCCCGACATCAAGCTGCCCGACTTCGCGAAGATCAGCGTCGAACGCATGGTCCCGAAGGTCGAGGAAAAAGACGTCGAGGAAACGTTGAAGCGCATCGCCGACGCCAACAAGACGTCGGAGCCGATTTCCGGCAACCGCAAGTCCAAATCCGGTGATGTCGTCGTTATCGACTTCGTCGGCAAGGTCGGCGGTGAAGCGTTCCCCGGCGGCTCCGCCGAAGGTTACAACCTGGAACTCGGTTCCGGTAACTTCATCCCGGGCTTCGAAGACCAACTGGTCGGCGTGACCGCCGGCAGCGATGTCGAAGTCAACGTCAAGTTCCCGGACGAATACGGCGCCGAGGAACTGGCCGGCAAGGATGCGGTCTTCGAAGTGAAGCTGACCGAAATCCGTGAATCCAAGCCGTCGCCGATCGATGACGATCTTGCCAAGCTGGCGGGTGCCGAAAGCCTCGACAAGCTGCGTGAAATGATCCGCGAAGAGCAGGGTCGCGAGTTCAAGGACTATGGCCGCATGCTGGTCAAACGCCGCCTGATGGACAAGCTGGCCGACATGATCGACTTCGAAGTGCCGCCGCGCCTTGCCGAACAGGAATACAATTCCATCGTTCACCAGTGGCAGCACGAGGAGCACGGCTCCGACGCACAACATGGTGACGCCAAGGACCACGACGAAGCGCACGCCATCGAGCCGGACAAAGACCAGGCGAAAGAATTCCAGGAAATTGCCGACCGCCGTGTGCGCCTCGGTCTTCTGCTGAACGAGATCGGCCGTACGAACAATATTCAGATCGGCCAGGACGACCTGAACAAGGCGATGATGGCGGAAGCGCGCAAGTATCCGGGCCAGGAACAGCAGGTCATGGAATACTTCAAAAACAACCCGCAGGCCCTCGAGCAGGCTTCGGCACCGATCTACGAAGACAAGATCATCGATTTCATTCTTGAAATGGTCAAAGTCACCGACAAGACAGCGACGATGGAAGAGCTGATCAAGGAAATCGAGGCCGAGAACGAAACGCAGGAGAAAAAGTCCAAGAAAGCCGCGCCGAAGAAAAAGGCCGCTGCCAAAAAGGACGACGGCGAAGACAAGCCGAAGAAGAAAGCTGCGCCCAAGAAAAAAGCCGCCGCCAAAAAAGACGAAGGCTGATCAGCGACAATCCGCACCGGTGAACCGGGGGACGTCCCCGGCACCGGTTCGCGTACCCGGATGTTTTCTGCAACTCAGTCCTTGCATGGCGGGGCTTCGCGGATTATCTCGGAACGACAGTTACACAAGGGAGACACGCGGAATGTCTGACGCTCTGGACACCTACATGAATACGCTGGTGCCGATGGTGGTCGAAACGACCAACCGTGGCGAGCGCGCTTACGACATCTATTCGCGGCTTCTCAAGGAACGCATTATCTTCCTGACCGGCGCCGTGCACGACGACGTTGCCAGCCTGGTCTGCGCGCAGTTGCTGTTCCTGGAATCGGAAAATCCGGACAAGGATATTTCGTTTTACATCAATTCACCGGGCGGCGTGGTGACGTCGGGTCTCGCGATCTATGACACCATGCGCTACATCCGTCCCGACGTATCGACGGTCTGCATCGGTCAGGCTGCCTCGATGGGCTCGCTGCTGATGTGCGCCGGCGCGCAGGGCAAACGCTATGCGCTGCCGAATTCTCGGATCATGATCCACCAGCCGTCGGGCGGTGCGCAGGGTCAGGCATCGGATATCGAAATTCAGGCCCGCGAGATTCTCAAGCTGCGCGAACGCCTGAACAACATGTATGTCGAGCACACCGGCCAGAAGCTGGATGTCATCGAGAAAGCGGTTGAACGCGACACGTTCATGAGCGCCGAAGAAGCCAAGGAATTCGGCCTGATCGACGAAGTCGTCACCGAACGCCCGCGCGTGGACGACGATAGCTAAGCTGGAAAGCCGACGATGCGTCGCCCGAGTGCGAATGCTGGTTCGGTTCAACGGTGGACACGGCTGTGATATTGGGGATTGTACGGCCCCTCTCGCGGCGAGTAACATAACGATTCTAGAGAACGTTCGGATCAAGGAGTCCAAATGAGCAGCAAGTCCGGCAACGGTGGCGACGCCAAGAACACGCTTTATTGCTCGTTCTGCGGCAAGAGCCAGCATGAAGTCCGCAAGCTGATCGCCGGCCCGACTGTATTCATCTGTGATGAATGCGTCGAGTTGTGCATGGACATCATCCGCGAGGAACACAAAACCAATCTGGTAAAATCGGGCGAGGGCGTGCCGACCCCGATGGACATCTGTCAGGTGCTGGACGATTACGTAATCGGTCAGTCGCGTGCCAAGCGCGTGCTGTCGGTTGCCGTTCACAACCACTACAAGCGGCTCGGACACGGCGGCAAGAGCAACGACGTCGAGCTCGCCAAGTCGAATATCCTTCTGATCGGCCCGACCGGTTGCGGCAAGACACTGCTGGCGCAGACGCTGGCGCGCATTCTTGACGTGCCGTTCACCATGGCCGATGCAACGACGCTTACCGAAGCCGGCTATGTCGGCGAAGACGTCGAGAACATCATTCTCAAGCTGCTGCAGTCCGCCGACTACAACGTTGAGCGCGCACAGCGCGGCATCGTCTACATCGACGAAGTCGACAAAATCAGCCGCAAGTCCGACAATCCGTCCATCACCCGTGACGTATCGGGCGAGGGCGTGCAACAGGCGCTGCTGAAGATCATGGAAGGCACCGTCGCCTCGGTGCCGCCGCAGGGCGGACGCAAACATCCGCAGCAGGAATTCCTGCAGGTCGACACCACCAATATCCTGTTCATTTGCGGTGGTGCATTTGCCGGCCTCGACAAAATCATTGCCGGGCGTGGCCGTGGCACGAACATCGGCTTTGGCGCCGACGTCCGTGGCCCGGAAGATCGCCAGACCGGGGAAATCCTGGCCGAGGTCGAACCGGAAGATCTGCTCAAGTTCGGCCTTATCCCCGAATTCGTCGGTCGTCTGCCGGTGCTCGCGACGCTCGAAGACCTGGACGAAGCGGCGCTGATCGAAATTCTCACCAAGCCGAAGAATGCGCTGGTGAAGCAGTACCAGCGCCTGTTCGAGATGGAAGACGTCAGCCTGACGTTCCGCGACGAGGCCCTCGAATCGGTCGCCAAGAAGGCGGTGGAACGGAAGACCGGGGCCCGTGGATTGCGCTCGATCATGGAAAATATTCTGCTCGATACGATGTTCGATCTGCCTGGCCTGGACGGGGTCGAGGAAATCGTGATTAACGAGGACACGGTTGATGAAGGCGCGCCGCCGCTGTTCATCTATGCCGACCGCAAGAACGATATGGAATCCTCGGCGTCCTGATTACCTTCCTGGTTTCAAGGCATTAGCGTCCAATTTTCGGCAATCGAAAGAACGCTGCGCACCGCAACGTTGATTTTTTGCGCCTGAGCAGCCGTAAATGGCGTGTGTCTTCGACGCACAGAACCCCGGAGTCAGTATTGACCGCAATATATGGCGTTAGCCCTTGCACAATACAGCCAAACAGCCCACTTTTTACCTAACATGCCACATCGTCGGAAGTCCGCCTGGGACGGGAGATGCAGCGGTTTTCCGATCTAAATGGAGCGAATAAATGACAACGACCGAAAATAAAGACCAAAAAGAAGACTTCCCGGTTCTGCCGCTGCGCGACATCGTCGTTTTCCCGCACATGATCGTCCCGCTTTTTGTCGGCCGCGAGAAATCGGTTCGCGCCCTGGAAGACGTCATGAAGGACGACAAGCAGATCCTGCTCGTCGCCCAGAAAAACGCCGCCGATGACGATCCGGGAAAGGACGACATATACCAGATCGGTACCGTATCGACGGTACTGCAGCTGCTGAAGTTGCCGGACGGCACCGTGAAGGTACTGGTCGAAGGCATCCAGCGCGCCCGTATCGAGAAATTCACCGAAACCGACCAATTCTTCCAGGTCGAGGCCGGGCGCCTGCCCGAGCAGTTGGGCGACGAACGCGAGTTGGAGGCGATTTCCCGTTCGGTCGTCAACCAGTTCGAAAGCTACATCAAGCTGAACAAGAAGATTCCGCCGGAAGTGCTGGTGTCGCTGAACCAGATAGATGACCCGTCGAAGCTGGCCGATACCGTTGCATCGCACCTGGCGATCAAGATTTCCGAGAAGCAGGAGCTTCTCGAAGTCGAAAGCGTGATCGAACGGCTTGAACGTGTGCTCGGTTTCATGGAAGCCGAAATCGGCGTGTTGCAGGTCGAAAAGAAAATCCGTAACCGCGTCAAGCGGCAGATGGAGAAGACCCAGCGCGAGTATTATCTGAACGAGCAGCTCAAGGCCATTCAGAAGGAACTCGGCGAAACCGATGATGGCCGCGACGAAACAGCGGAAATCGAAGAGAAGATCGAAAAGACAAAGCTGACCAAGGAAGCCAAGGAAAAGTGCCTGGCCGAACTGAAGAAGCTGAAAAGCATGTCGCCGATGTCGGCTGAAGCGACCGTCGTGCGCAACTACCTCGACTGGATGCTTGGCATTCCGTGGAAAAAGCGGACGCGCGTCAAAAAGGACATCAAGATCGCCCAGGAAATTCTGGATGCGGATCACTATGGGCTGGAAAAGGTCAAAGAACGGATCGTCGAATATCTTGCAGTGCAGCAGCGCACGAACAAGGTGACGGGCCCGATTCTGTGCCTCGTCGGCCCGCCGGGGGTCGGCAAAACGTCGCTCGGCAAGTCGATTGCGGAATCCACCGGTCGAAACTTCGTCCGCATGTCGCTGGGCGGGGTGCGTGACGAGTCGGAAATTCGCGGTCACCGTCGGACCTACATCGGTTCCATGCCGGGTAAGGTTATTCAGTCGATGAAGAAGGCGAAATCCTCGAACCCGCTGTTCCTACTCGACGAAGTCGACAAGATGGGCAACGACTGGCGCGGCGATCCCGCTTCGGCGCTGCTCGAGGTGTTGGATCCGGAACAGAACACGACCTTCAACGACCACTACCTCGAAGTGGATTACGATCTGTCGGACGTGATGTTCGTGACCACGGCCAACACACTCAACATGCCGGGACCGCTGCTGGACCGGATGGAGATCATCCGCCTGTCCGGTTACACTGAGCACGAAAAGGTCGAGATCGCGAAGCGTCACCTGATTCCGAAGCAGATCGAAAAGCACGGTATCAAGGACGGCGAATGGTCGATTTCAGACAACGCGCTGTTGCACCTGATCCGCTATTACACCCGTGAAAGCGGCGTCAGAAACCTTGAGCGTGAGCTGTCGAACCTGATCCGCAAGGCCCTCAAGGACATCCTGATGGGCGACGTCAAAGATGTGAAGGTTTCGGTCCAGAACATCGAAAAGTACGCCGGCATCAAAAAGTACCGCTTCGGCGAAATCGAAGCCGAGGATCTGGTCGGTGTCGTGACCGGCCTCGCATGGACAGAAGTGGGGGGCGAGCTGCTTTCCATCGAATCCATCATGGTGCCGGGCCGCGGCAAAATGACGATTACCGGGAAGCTCGGCGATGTGATGCAGGAAAGTATCCAGGCCGCCAAATCCTACGTGCAGTCGCGTGCTCACACGTTCGGCATCCGCCCGACGCTGTTCAATCAGCGTGATATCCACGTACACGTGCCGGAAGGTGCAACGCCGAAGGACGGTCCGTCCGCCGGTGTCGGCATGACGACGTCCATCGTTTCCGTGCTGACCGGCATTCCGGTCCGCAAGGAAGTCGCGATGACCGGCGAAGTCACGCTGCGTGGCCGTGTTCTGGCCATCGGCGGTCTCAAGGAAAAGCTTCTCGCGGCGCTCCGGGGCGGTATCAAAACCGTGCTGATCCCGCAGGAGAACGAGAAAGACCTCGCCGACATTCCGGACGTGGTCAAGAAAGGGCTCGAAATCATCCCGGTCACGACGGTCGACGAGGTTTTGGAACGCGCACTTTCCAAGCCACTGACACCGATCGAATGGTCCGAGGAAGATCAGGCCGAAGCGGCCGCGCTGGCGGCACAAACGCCGGACGATGCAACGCCGGCGGGCAATCTCGTAAAGCACTGATCGCCTGTACCGCATCCGAACAAACAGGGCGCTCTCGAAAGAGGGCGCCCTTTTTCGTTAGCGGGGCAGGGGCCGCACGGTTCGATAAAATTGTAAGCAAACGAATCGGAAGCCCGGAATCAGGTGTTTTCCGCAGAAATCCGCGCCTTAGAGGCTGTTTTCGAGCACTTTCGCAAAAAAGCCTGGAATTCGTCCCAAAAAATAATGCTTTGTTTACCGTAGGTTACAGCGTTCTTTGCAAAAAACCGCAGAATTCTGCGGCTTTCAAGGGGTGTTCAATTGACGCTTCGAGAGCGCTGGCACTAGATTCATCGCGAGCGCCGCACTCCAGGAAACGGACGAACTTTCGTTCGGGGGGCGGATGTAAGTTTTATCCTCAAACCTTGTAAAAAGGGGGCATGAGCCGTGAATAAAAATGATCTTGTCGCCGCTGTCGCGGATTCTGCGGGCCTTACCAAAGCCGACGCAGCCAAAGCCGTTGACGCGGTGTTTGATAACATCAGCAGTTCCTTGAAAGGCGGTGGCGAAGTTCGTCTCGTCGGTTTCGGAACGTTTTCCGTGGTCAACCGTAAGGCGACCACCGGCCGCAACCCGCGGACCGGCGAAACGATTCAAATTCCGGCTTCGAAGCAGCCGAAATTCAAAGCCGGTAAAGGTCTCAAAGACGCCGTCAACTGATCGACGTCCAAAATTCCTTTCGAAGACGCCGGCCCACGTGGTCGGCGTTTTCTTTTTGGCAAGTGTTGGCCCTTGCCCGATGCAGGCCGACGAAGTATTAGAGCGGTCGAAGGGCGGTTAGCTCAGCTGGTAGAGCGCCACGTTTACACCGTGGATGTCGGCGGTTCGAACCCGTCACCGCCCACCAACCTTCACTTAGAGATTTATTTGCAATATCGCCGTATCAATGAGCGATTGAATTTATTTGCCTCAAATCCAATTGCCGCGAGATGCGGAAGGTAATTATGCCAAACTCCATGCAACCATACGAAAGCGGAACGATGCACGATTGCCGGCTGCCGGCAACAATCGAGCTCAAGGAGTATTGGCAGGCGCAGTATGATTCGGCAAATGGCGTACCGCTTTATCGCAACGTCGAATTGATGGATCTCTACAAAATTGCGCACTTGATGACGATCAAAGATGTCATAAACGGCGGCGAAGATTTTTTCAACCGGTTCTGGGGATCCGAATTGTGCCGTGCACTCGGGTTTGAGGCTACGGGCATGCGGGTCAGCGAGTTCGAGCCGGAACAATTGCGGAAGAACGTCTTCAAGCGCTACCGGAGCATCGTCGCCAACCGCGATCCGGAATCCCGCCGCGCCGAGATTGAGCATCTGGAACGCCGAAAGTTCGTGACCTACGAGGTATTGCATGTCCCGTTTCTTGATGACGAGGGCGGTTCCGTCAGCCAGATCATGACGGTGTTCGAGTTCAATTTCCCGCTTGAACGCTGATTTTGCAGCCGATTTCCTTTGGAAAACCGGCAAACTATCCCATACGTACAGTCCGTAACTTGGATGACACGTCCGACTCCGTTTACAATTTCAAGCTATCGCTTGAAGGTACCGCCATGCAGGACAACCTCGACACCATCGAAACCGGGGCCATCGATGATTGCGCGCGTCCTGTCACCATGGTCCTGCGAGATTATTGGCAAGCGATGTACGCTGCAGAAAACGGCGTGCCGAAATACCGGAATGTCGACCTTATGGATCTGCATAAAATCGCTCATCTGATATTCGTGAAAGACGTCATCAATGACGGCGAAGATTTCGTCAACCGCTTCTGGGGCACGGAACTGCGCCGCACCGTGGGATTCGAAGCGACGGGCGTGAGGGTCAGCGAGTATGAGCCGGCCGCCAGGCGTGATCGTCTGCTGATGCGCTACAGGACGATGACCAGGGATAGAATCCCCGTATTGCGCCGTGCCGGGATCAAGCATCTCGATGACAAGAAGCACCTTACGTACGAAGTTCTGAATGTCCCGTTTCTCGATCCCGACGGCGAAAAGGTGAGCCAGATCATGGCCGCGTACGAGTTCCATATCCACGTCGCTCCATAAGCTACGCACACATTCGCAATAATGTTTTCGAAGACGTCATGTCATCGCTTGACACCCCGATAGGGGTGCTTTAGATCATCGCTTCCGCCACGGACATACGGCCTTGGCGGCCTCTTCGGAGGGGGTGTAGCTCAGTTGGTTAGAGCGCCGGCCTGTCACGCCGGAGGCCGCGGGTTCGAGTCCCGTCACTCCCGCCACTTTCCTAAATATCACGTTCCCGGGTTTGCCGCGATCCACATTGATAGGCAATGCTGGCTGCGTTTCGAACATGCGTTCGATCCTTATTTGCGGCTGCGAAAAAAACCTCGCCAATGAGGCGTTACGGCATTGAAAATTAGGGCCTTGTGAGGCATACCTTAAACGCCTACCGTTGACGGAATTCGTGACGTGCATTGTTGCCGATCACGATCCACAGACCGGTGTAAAATCGGGGAGGGGAAAGCTTTGGAAGGCTTATTGAGCGAGTATCTTCCGATCCTGGTTTTTTTGGGGATCGCCACCGCCATTGCCTGCATTGCGGTTCTGGGTTCCTTTATTGTCGCACCGCAACGACCGGATGCGGAAAAGTCCTCGGCCTACGAGTGCGGCTTCGAAGCTTTCGAGGACGCCCGCCACAAGTTCGACGTCCGTTTTTACCTGGTGGCAATCCTGTTCATTATCTTCGATCTTGAAGTCGCGTTCCTGTTCCCATGGGCGATTTCACTCGGCAACATCGGTGTCTTCGGATTCTGGTCGATGATGGTGTTTCTCGGAATTCTGACTATTGGCTTCGTCTATGAATGGCGGAAAGGAGCGCTCGAATGGGAGTAACCAACACAGCCCAAAACGAGCTTGCGCCGCTGCCGCCGGGCGAGGACCAGGACGCCATCCTGCGTCAGGTCACTGGCGAGTTGCAGGACAAGGGCTTCGTCATTGCCTCGGTCGACAAACTGGTCAACTGGGCGCGCACAGGGTCCCTGTGGCCGATGACCTTCGGGCTTGCCTGTTGCGCCATTGAAATGATGCATGCGTATGTCAGCCGCTACGATCTCGACCGATTCGGCGTCGTGCCGCGGCCCAGCCCGCGTCAGTCCGACGTCATCATCGTCGCCGGTACACTGACCAACAAGATGGCACCGGCATTCCGCAAGGTGTACGACCAGATGGCCGAACCGCGTTATGTCATCTCCATGGGTTCGTGTGCCAACGGCGGCGGTTACTATCATTATTCCTATTCCGTGGTTCGCGGCTGCGACCGGGTCGTTCCGGTCGATGTCTATGTTCCCGGCTGCCCGCCGACGGCCGAGGCGCTGGTCTACGGCGTGATGCAACTGCAGAAAAAGATCAAACGCACCGGAACCCTGTTCCGCTAACGGCATTCGAGTAACAAAGCACGGACCATCATGGATCAGGCTCTTAAGGAATTGGGCGGTTATATCCGGGATAATCTCGGATCGTCAGTCGTGGACGCTTACGTTCGCCTCGGCGAGCTGTCCGTCGAGATCGAGCGCGCGGAAGTGCTTCGGGTGCTCAAGTTCCTCCGCGACGACGCCAACTGTCAGTTCCTGACGCTGCTCGACGTCTGCGGCGTGGACTATCCGGACGACGATGAACGATTCGAGATCGTTTATCATCTGCTGTCGATGACCCATAACACCCGCGTACGCGTCAAACTGCGCACCGACGAGGATACGCCGGTCGACAGCGCGACCGGGCTTTTCAATGCCGCCAACTGGTGGGAGCGCGAGGTTTGGGACATGTTCGGCGTTGCGTTCGTCGATCACCCGGATTTGCGCCGGATTTTGACCGACTATGGTTTCGAGGGGCATCCGCTGCGCAAGGACTTCCCGCTGACCGGTTACGTCGAAATCCGCTACGACGACGAACAGAAGCGTATCGTATATGAACCGGTGAAACTGACGCAGGAATTCCGCTCCTTCGACTTCCTGAGCCCATGGGAAGGTGTGCAACGCATGCTGCCGGGTGATGAAAAGGCCGAAGACGCCGCCGAAGAGGAGGCGAAATAATGGCCGAGACCCAGATCAAGAACTTCAATATCAACTTCGGCCCGCAGCATCCGGCTGCGCACGGCGTTTTGCGTCTGGTCCTGGAAATGGACGGCGAGGTCGTTGAACGCGCCGACCCGCACATCGGTCTTTTGCACCGGGGCACGGAAAAGCTGATCGAGAACAAGACTTACGTGCAGGCCGTCGGCTATTTCGACCGGCTCGACTATTCCTCGCCGCAGAACCAGGAACATGCCTTTGCGCTGGCCACCGAAAAGCTTCTGGGAATCGAAGCCCCGGCACGCGGGCAGGCGATCCGCGTTCTGTATGCGGAAATCGGCCGCCTGCTGAACCATCTGATGAACATTTGCGCGTTCGCTATGGACGTCGGCGCGATGACGCCGATGCTGTGGGGCTTCGAACACCGCGAGAAGCTGATGGAATTCTGTGAACGCGCCTGTGGCGCACGGATGCACATGCATTACTTCCGTCCCGGCGGTGTCGCGCTCGACGTGCCGCAGCAACTGCTGGACGACATTTATGAATGGTGCCCGAGCTTCCTCGATATCTGCGACGATATGGAAGGCTTGCTGACGGAAAACCGTATCTTCAAGCAACGCACGGTCGACATCGGCGTTATCACCGCCGAACAGTGCCAGGACTGGGGCATTACCGGCGCCAACCTGCGCGCATCGGGAATTGCCTGGGATTTACGCAAATCGCAGCCTTATGACGGCTATGAAAAGTATGACTTCCAAATCCCGGTTGGCGTCAACGGCGACTGCTACGACCGTTACCTGATTCGCATGTTGGAGATGCGCGAAAGCATCAAGATCATGCGCCAAGTCATTGAAAACATGCCGAATGGCCCGGCCAAGTCCATCGACCACAAGGTCACACCGCCGTCGCGTTCGGACATGAAGCATTCGATGGAATCGCTGATCCACCACTTCAAGCTCTATACCGAGGGCTTTAAGGTGCCGGCCGGCGAAACCTATACCGCGGTCGAAGCGCCGAAGGGCGAGTTTGCCGTATATCTGATTTCGGATGGCACCAACAAGCCGTACCGTTGCAAGATTCGCGCGCCCGGATTTGCCTCTTTGCAGGCGACCGAGTTCATTTCCAAGGGGCATATGCTGGCCGACGTCGTCGCCAATATCGGCTCCGTCGATGTCGTGTTCGGGGAGATCGACCGATGAGCGATGCACCTGAAACTTTCGCATTCACCGCCGAAAACAAGGCCACAGCCGACGCCGTGATCGCCAAGTACCCGGAAGGGCGCCAACGTTCGGCTGTCATGCCCTTGCTGGATATTGCGCAGCGCCAATGCGGCGGCTGGCTGCCGATGCCGGCCATTGAATACGTCGCCGATTATCTGCAGATGCCGGCGATCCGCGTACTCGAAGTCGCGTCGTTCTATACGATGTATAATCTGAAGCCGGTCGGGAAGCATTTCGTGCAGGTCTGCACCAATTTGCCGTGCTGGCTGAACGGATCCGACAACATCATGCGTGCGTGCCAGAATAAACTCGGCATCAACTCCGGCGAAACCACCGAAGACGGTGAATTCACGCTGCTCGAGGTCGAGTGTCTGGGGGCCTGTGTCAACGCGCCGATGATGCAGATCAACGACGATTATTACGAAGACCTGGACAGCGACGTGACGGCACAGATTCTCGACGACCTGCGCGCCGGCAAACAGCCCAAAACCGGGTCTCAACGCGAACGCTACACCTGTGAGCCGCTGGGCGGCCTGACCAGTCTTTCTCACCAGGAAGAGCTGCGGGCTCAGAAAGTCTCCGAAAAGGGGGATAACTGATGCTTAAAGACGCCGATCGCATCTTTACGAATATCTACGGCCTGGAAGACGTCGGTCTTGCCGGTGCGCGCAAACGCGGCGACTGGGACAACACCAAGAAGCTGATTGAGATCGGGCGCGAGGATATCATTGAGCAGGTGAAGGCATCCGGCCTTCGCGGCCGTGGCGGCGCCGGCTTCTCGACCGGTATGAAATGGTCGTTCATGCCGAAGGAAGTGGGCGAACGCCCGCATTACCTGGTGATCAACGCCGACGAGGGCGAGCCCGGCACCTGTAAAGACCGCGAAATCATGCGCAACGATCCGCACAAGCTGATCGAAGGGGCGCTGATCGCGTGCTTCGCCATGCAGGCGCATGCAGCGTATTGCTATGTCCGGGGCGAGTTTTACCGCGAGACCGAGGCACTGCAGCGCGCCGTTGACGAGGCCTATGAAAATGGGCTGATCGGCGACAATGCCTGTGGCACCGGCTGGAAATTCGATTTCTACATCCACCGGGGTATGGGCGCATACATCTGCGGCGAGGAATCGGCGCTGATCGAAAGCCTTGAAGGCAAAAAGGGCCAGCCGCGCCTGAAACCGCCGTTCCCGGCGAACGTCGGCGTCTGGGGTTGCCCGACCACGGTCAATAACGTCGAAAGCATCGCCGTTGTGCCGGAGATTCTGCGCCGGGGTGCGGAATGGTTTGCCGGTATCGGCCGTCCGAACAATACCGGGACCAAGCTTTTCAACATCTCCGGGCACGTCAACAAGCCGTGCACCGTCGAGGAAGAAATGGGCATCCCGCTGAAAGAACTGATCGAGCGGCATGCCGGCGGCGTGCGCGGCGGCTGGGACAACCTGCTGGCGATCATTCCGGGCGGTGCATCGGTGCCGCTGCTGACGCAGGAAATGAGCTCGACCGTGCTGATGGATTTCGACTCGTTGAAAGAAGTCCGCTCCGGCCTCGGTACTGCAGCGGTCATGGTCATGGACAAATCCACCGACGTGATCCGCGCAATCACCCGGCTTTCGCGCTTTTACATGCACGAAAGCTGTGGCCAATGTACACCGTGCCGCGAAGGCTCCGGCTGGATGTGGCGAATGATGGAACGCATCTGCGCGGGCGATGCGACACCGGCGGAAATCGATCTTCTGGAAGAAGTCACCAAGCAAGTCGAGGGGCACACGATTTGCGCCCTTGGCGATGCGGCGGCGTGGCCGATCCAGGGGCTTATCCGTCAGTTCCGTCCGTTGATGGAAGAACGCGGCGCGGGCGGGCAGCCCGCTGCAGCAGAATAACGCAGGAAGGTAAGGACAACCGATGCCGAAGCTGACCATTGACGGTAAGGAAGTCGAAGTCGACGCCGGATTGACGGTCCTGCAGGCGTGCGAGCAGGCGGGAATCGAAATTCCGCGGTTCTGCTATCACGAACGCCTGTCGATCGCCGGGAACTGCCGTATGTGTCTGGTCGCGCTCGAACGGGCGCCAAAGCCGGTCGCATCGTGCGCCATGCCGGTTGCCGACGGCATGGTCGTGCACACCAACACGCCGGAAGTGCACAAGATGCGCAAAGGCGTGATGGAATTCCTGCTGATCAACCATCCGCTCGATTGCCCGATTTGCGATCAGGGCGGCGAATGCGACCTTCAGGACCAGGCCATGGGCTACGGTCTCGACCATTCGCGCTACAAGGAAAACAAGCGCGCCGTCGAAGACAAGGAAATGGGGCCGCTGATCAAGACGATCATGACGCGCTGCATCCACTGCACCCGTTGCGTCCGCTTCACGACGGAAATCGCCGGTATCACCGACATGGGCATGCTGTTCCGGGGCGAACACGCGGAAATCACATCCTATCTGGAGAAAGCCGTCGATTCCGAACTCTCCGGTAACGTCATCGACTTGTGCCCGGTCGGCGCGCTGACGTCGAAGCCATACGCTTTTGTCGCGCGCCCGTGGGAACTTAAAAAGACCGAAACCGTCGACGTCATGGACGCCCTCGGCTCGAACATCCGTGTCGATGCCCGCGGTTCAGAAGTCATGCGCGTGTTGCCGCGCCTCAATGAAGACGTGAACGAGGAATGGATTTCCGACAAGACGCGCTTCGCTTGTGACGGGCTGCGCCGCCAGCGTCTCGATAAGCCCTATGTGCGCAAGGACGGCAAACTGCAGCCGGCAAGCTGGGACGAAGCCTTCGCCCTCATCAAATCCAAAGTCGACGGCGTGGCCGGCTCAAAGATCGCGGCAATTGCCGGCGATCAGGCCGATTGCGAGGCCATGACCGCGCTGAAGGCGCTTATGGGCAACCTCGGTTCTGCCAATATCGATTGCCGCCAGGACGGCTCGATGATCGATCCTTCGGCACGGGCCGGTTACATCTTCAATTCGACGATTGCCGGGATCGAGCAGGCCGACGCGCTGCTTTTGGTGGGCACAAATCCGCGCCTCGAAGCCGCCGTGCTGAACGCCCGCATCCGCAAGCGCTTCATGGCCGGTGATTTCCCGATCGGGGTTGTCGGAGAAGCCGCCGAATTGCGCTACGACTACGAACATCTGGGCACCGGCCCGGAAGACCTGAAAGCTTTGCTCGACGCCAAGTCCGCGTTCGGCAAGGTGCTCAAGAAAGCCAACCGGCCGATGATCATCGTCGGGCAGGGCGCATTGGCCCGCGACGATGGCGATGCCGTGCATGCGCTGACCCGCGAAATTGCCGAGACCTGCGGCATGGTCGACAAATCGTCGGGCTGGAACGGATACAACGTCCTGCATACGGCGGCGGCGCGCGTCGGTGGCCTCGACCTCGGTTTCGTGCCGGGTGACGGCGGTCTCGCGACGAACGACATCGTTGCCGCAGCCGGGAAGGGCGATATCGAGGTTCTTTACCTGTTGGGCGCCGACGAAATCGACATGAACGCGCTCGGCAATGCCTTCGTGATTTACCAGGGCCACCACGGCGATGCCGGTGCGCACCGTGCCGACGTGATTTTGCCGGGGGCTGCCTATACCGAAAAGAACGCGACTTGGGTGAACACCGAAGGACGCGTACAACTGGGCCGTCTCGCCGCGTTCCCGCCTGGCGATGCGCGCGAGGATTGGACCATCGTCCGCGCTCTTTCCGAAGTGTTGGGCAAGACGATCGAGTGCAATGATTTGCGTGGCGTCCGCGCCATGATGGTCGCGGCAAGCGCCAACTTCATGAACATCGACAGTATCGTGTCGGCGCCATGGGCCGAATTCGGCGCAGCGGGCAACGTGTCCAGCGCGCCGTTCAGCTCGCCGGTCACGAATTTCTACATGACAGACCCGATCAGCCGGGCCTCGGAAACGATGGCCAAGTGCACCGAGACATTTCTCGGCAGCCAGGAAATGAAGACCGGCACCGATGGCTGAGTTATTCGAAACCCATATCCTGCCGGTGATCTGGCTGTTGGCGAAAATCGTCGCCATTGTCGCGCCGGTGATGCTGTCGGTCGCTTACCTGACGCTGTTCGAGCGCAAGGTGATCGGCGCCATGCAGCTCCGCAAGGGCCCCAACGTGGTCGGGCCGTTCGGTCTTTTGCAGCCGATTGCGGATGGCGTGAAGCTGTTTCTCAAGGAAACCATCGTGCCGACCGGTGCGAACCGGGGCGTTTTCATCGCCGCACCGATGATCACCTTCATTCTGGCGCTCGTCGCCTGGGCCGTGATCCCGTTTGACGCCGGTATGGTGCTGGCCGACATCAACGTCGGTATCCTTTACCTTTTCGCGATCTCCTCGCTGGGTGTGTACGGCATCCTGATGGCCGGCTGGGCGTCGAACTCCAAGTATGCGTTCCTCGGCGCCATGCGCTCGGCGGCGCAGATGGTGTCGTACGAAGTGTCGATGGGTCTGATCATCATCACGGTGTTGATGTGCGCAGGATCGCTCAACCTGTCAGCGATCGTCGAGGCGCAGAAGACGGTGTGGTTCGTGATCCCGCTGTTCCCGATGGCCGTCATCTTCTTTATCTCGACGCTGGCGGAAACCAACCGGCACCCGTTCGACCTGCCGGAAGCCGAAGCGGAACTGGTCGCGGGCTATAACGTCGAATACTCGGCAATGACGTTCGCGCTGTTCTTCCTCGGTGAATACGCGAACATGATCCTGATGTCGGCAATGACTTCGGTGCTGTTCCTGGGTGGCTGGCTGCCGCCGATGGACATCGCGCCGTTCAACTGGATTCCGGGGCCGATCTGGCTGGCGCTCAAGATCGCGTTCTGCCTGTTCATCTTCGTTTGGGTACGCGCGACGTTCCCGCGTTACCGCTATGACCAACTGATGCGTCTCGGCTGGAAGGTTTTCCTGCCGATTTCGCTGCTCGCGGTCGCGGTCGTCGCCGGTGTGCTCGTCGCCTTCGATTTGGCACCGGTGCTGTAACATGGAAAGAGGCACATTATGAGCTTCATAGGACGTGGCGCACGAGCGGTTTTCCTCTCGGAACTGGTTTCCGGGATGTCGCTGACGCTGCGCTATTTCTTCCGCAAGAAGGTGACGGTGAACTATCCCTACGAGAAGGGGCCGCTGTCTTCTCGCTTTCGTGGCGAACACGCGTTGCGCCGCTATCCGAACGGCGAGGAGCGCTGCATCGCGTGCAAACTCTGCGAAGCGATCTGCCCGGCGCAGGCCATCACCATCGAGGCCGAGCCGCGCGATGACGGCTCGCGCCGCACCACGCGCTACGACATCGACATGGTCAAATGCATTTATTGCGGCCTCTGCCAGGAAGCCTGCCCGGTCGACGCCATCGTCGAAGGGCCGAACTTCGAATTCGCGACGGAAACCCGCGAAGAGCTGATGTATGACAAAGATAAACTGCTGGCCAACGGCGACCGTTGGGAAACCGAGCTGGCGGAACGTTTAAGGATCGACGCACCCTACCGTTAAGGGGTGTTTTTGGGGGTTATATGATACAGGCGTTTGCATTTTACATGTTTGCCGTGATCGCGGTCGCTTCGGGCGTCCTAGTGATCTCGGCCCGCAACCCCGTGCATTCCGTGTTGTTCCTGATCCTCGCGTTCTTCAACGCGGCCGGGTTGTTCGTGCTTATGGGCGCAGAGTTCCTGGCAATGATCCTGGTCGTCGTCTACGTCGGTGCCGTCGCCGTGCTGTTCATGTTCGTGGTCATGATGCTGGACATCAATTTCGTCGAAATGCGTCAGGGCTTTCTGCAATACCTGCCGGTCGGCGCGCTGATTGGGCTGGTTCTGTTCGTCGAGCTTGCGCTCGCCGTCGGCGGCTGGACGCTGTCGCCCGAAGCCATCGGCCTTGCCGGTGCGCCGATGCCGGCACCGGATCAGCTTTCCAACACGCACGCCATCGGCCAGATCATGTACACGAAGTACATCTACCTGTTCCAGGCCGCAGGCATGGTGCTGCTGGTCGCCATGATCGGCGCCATCGTGCTGACGCACCGCCGCCGCGACGGGGTTCGCAAGCAACGCATCATCGATCAGGTCGCACGCGATCCGAAGGAAGCCGTGAAGCTGCGCGACGTAGAAATCGGGAAAGGGATCTGATCGATGGAAATCACATTGGGCCACTACCTGACGGTTGCCGCGATCCTGTTCGTGCTCGGCATTTTCGGGATTTTCCTGAACCGCAAGAACGTCATCGTCATCCTGATGTCGGTCGAACTGATGCTGTTGGCGGTGAATATCAATCTGGTTGCGTTCTCGACGCATCTCGGCGATCTGGTCGGGCAGATTTTCGCCATGCTGGTGCTGACCGTGGCCGCCGCCGAAGCGGCGATCGGCCTCGCCATCCTCGTGGTCTTTTTCCGTAATCGCGGCTCCATCGCCGTCGAAGACATCAACATGATGAAGGGCTGAGCCGCATGATCGAGACAATCCTCGTCTTTCTGCCGCTGATCGGCTCGGCTATCGCCGGCGTCATCGTGTTTGCCGGTATCGGTGCCGACAAGCACCGCAAGCACACGCTCGATCTCGCCGCGCAAGTCGTCACCTGTGCCGGGCTGCTGATCTCGGCGCTGCTGGCAGTGCTGATCTTCGTCGACGTTGGTCTGCACGGCAACGCGCGCACCACGGAGCTGTTCACCTGGATCGCTTCCGGCTCGTTCGAGCTGTCGTGGGCGCTCAAGGTGGATACCCTGACCTCGGTGATGATGATCGTCGTCTGCGTCGTGTCGGCGATGGTCCACGTCTATTCGATCGGCTACATGCACCACGACACGTCGGTGCCGCGCTTCATGTGCTATCTGAGCCTCTTCACCTTCATGATGCTGATGCTCATCACCGCCGACAATCTGGTGCAGATGTTCTTCGGCTGGGAAGGCGTCGGGCTGGCGAGTTACCTGTTGATCGGCTTCTGGTATAAGAAGCCCAGCGCCAACGCCGCCGCGATCAAGGCGTTTGTCGTCAACCGGGTCGGTGACTTCGGTTTCGCGCTCGGCATCTTCGCAACGTTCATGCTGTTCGACACGATCCATCTCGACACCATCTTCGATGCCGTACCGGGGCAAAAGGACGCGATCCTTAACGTCTTCGGCACCGATTTCCACGCCATGACGATCATTTGTCTGCTGCTGTTTGTCGGCGCCATGGGCAAGTCGGCACAGCTTGGCCTGCACACCTGGCTGCCGGACGCCATGGAAGGCCCGACACCGGTTTCCGCGCTGATCCATGCCGCGACGATGGTGACGGCGGGCGTGTTCATGGTGGCACGGCTGTCGCCGATGTTCGAGTATTCCGATACCGCGCTGACCGTGGTCACGGTCGTCGGCGCGTCGACGGCGATTTTCGCCGCGACCATCGGCTGCGTACAGAACGACATCAAGCGCGTGATCGCCTATTCGACGTGTTCGCAGTTGGGCTACATGTTCTTTGCCTGCGGCGTATCGGCCTATTCGGCGGGCGTGTTCCACCTGATGACGCACGGCTTTTTCAAGGCACTGCTGTTCCTGGGTGCGGGTTCCGTCATTCACGCCATGTCCGACGAACAGGACATGCGCAAGATGGGCGGTATCTGGAAAATGATCCCGGTGACGTATGCGTTGATGTGGATCGGGTCGCTGGCGCTGGCTGGGGTGCCGCCGTTCGCCGGCTTCTTCTCCAAGGATATCGTGCTTGAAGCCGCCTATGCTTCGCACACCGGCGTCGGCAAGTACGCCTTCGCCATGGGCCTTTTGGCGGCGTTGCTAACGGCATTCTATTCCTGGCGTCTGCTGTTCATGACCTTCCACGGCACGCCGCGCTGCGACGAAACCGTGCTTGGCCACGTACACGAAAGCCCGAAGGTCATGATCATTCCGTTGCTCGTTCTGGCGCTGGGCGCGATTGCCGCCGGCTACGTGCCGTACAGCCTGTTCGTGGGCGAGGGAATGGAGCATTTCTGGGGCGATGCCATTCTGATCCTGCCGTCGCACCCGGCACTCGAAAACGCACACCACGTCCCGGCGCTGGTGAAGTATTCGCCGCTGATCGTCGGTGCCATCGGTATCGCCACGGCCTGGTTCCTGTACATCAAGCGGCCCGATATTCCGCCGATGATCGCCACGAGGTTCCAGGGCATCTATCAGTTCCTGCTCAACAAGTGGTACTTTGACGAGCTGTACGACAAGATTTTCGTCCGCCCGGCCTTTGCCATAGGTCGCGGGCTATGGAAAGGCGGCGACGGCGCACTGATCGACGGCTGCGGCCCGGACGGTATCTCCAACGCGGTCCGTATCATGGCGCGCCGGGTATCGGCGCTACAGACCGGCTATCTCTACCATTACGCCTTCGCCATGCTGATCGGCATCGCCGCGCTGGTGAGCTGGTACATGTTCACGAAAGGGGCGTGAGGACAGATGTTCGACTTGCCGTTACTCACGATCCTCACCTTCGCGCCGCTGGTCGGCGTGCTGGCGATTTTGATCATCCGCCACGACAACCCGGAAATCGTTGCGACCAATGCTCGCAACGTCGCGGTGTTCGTGTCCGGCGCCGTATTTTTGATGTCGCTGATGCTGTGGTTCACGTTCGACCGCACCACGGCCGACTTTCAGTGGGTCGAAAAAGTCGCCTGGATGGAAGACTTCGGCATTTCGTATCACATGGGCGTGGACGGTATTTCCGTGCTGTTCGTCATGCTGACGACGCTGCTGACGCCGATCTGCATTCTCGCAAGCTGGACTTCGATCAAGGACCGGGTGAAGGAATACATGATCTCGTTCCTGATCCTGGAAACCTTCATGATCGGGATGTTCTGCGCACTGGATCTGTTCCTGTTCTACATCTTCTTCGAAGCCGTTTTGATCCCGATGTTCATCATCATCGGCGTGTGGGGCGGAGTACGGCGCGTGTATGCGGCGTTCAAGCTGTTCCTTTATACGCTTTTGGGCTCTGTGCTGATGCTGGTGGCGATGCTGACCATGTATTACCACGCGGGCACCACCGATGTTCTGGAACTCATGGCGTATGACTTCCCCATCGACGTACAGAAGTGGATGTGGCTGGCGTTCTTCGCGTCGTTCGCGGTCAAGGTGCCGATGTGGCCGGTGCATACCTGGCTGCCCGATGCCCACGTTGAAGCACCGACGGCGGGTTCAGTCATTCTGGCCGGTGTACTGTTGAAGTTCGGCGGCTATGGCTTCCTGCGCTTCTCGCTGCCGATGATGCCCGAAGCCAGCCTCTATTTCACACCGCTGATCTATACGCTGTCCATTGTCGCCGTCATCTACACGTCGCTGGTCGCACTGGCGCAGGAAGACATGAAAAAGCTGATCGCCTATTCGTCGATCGCACACATGGGCTTCGTGACCATCGGTACGTTCACGCTGACAACACAAGGTGTCGAGGGCGCGATCTACCAGATGCTGTCGCACGGTGTCGTTTCGGCGGCGTTGTTCCTTATCGTCGGTGTCGTTTACGACCGCATCCACACGCGTGAAATCGCGGCGTACGGCGGCTTGGTCAATCGAATGCCGGCGTATGCGTTGACGTTCATGGTCTTCGCCATGGCCTCCGTCGGACTGCCGGGCACCGGCGGGTTCGTCGGTGAGGTGCTGGTGCTTGTCGGCGCGTTCAAGGCCAACACCTGGGTCGCTGCGTTTGCGGCGACCGGTGTCATCCTCGGCGCTGCCTATACCCTTTATCTTTACCGCCGCATCATCTTCGGCGAACTGACCAAGGAAAATCTTCTGCGTATTACCGATCTGAACCGCCGCGAGATGGCGATCTTCGCGCCGTTGCTGTTCATCACGATCTGGATGGGCGTCTATCCGTCGTCGTTCCTCGATTTCATGCACGTTTCCGTCGAACACCTGCTCAATCAGGTGCACACCTCACTGGCTCAGAGCGGCATGCTCGAGCTTGCCGGCCGATAGGGGAGAGAGCCGATGCCGATGGCCGAATTACCCAATATCGTCCCCGCACTGCCGGAACTGTTCCTGGCCGGTGTAATCATGCTGCTTTTGATGTTCGGTGTGTTCCAGAAAGGCGGACTCAGCGATAACGACGAAGCGACGTTCCGCATCGTTTCCATGTTGTCGATCGTATCGCTCATTCTGGCCGTGTTCCTTTTGGTGCCCGTCGCGGGTGCGCGCGTCGTGACTTTCGCAGGCATGTTCGTCACCGATCAGTTCGCCGTGTTCTGCAAGGCACTGGTGCTGATTGCCGCCGCATTGGGTATCATCGTGTCGCAGGACTTCATGGAGCGGCATAACGTGGCACGCTTCGAATTCCCGATTCTGATCGTGTTCGCCGCACTTGGCATGTTGCTGATGATCTCCGCCAACGACCTGATCAGCCTGTATGTCGGTCTGGAAATGCAGTCGCTGTCGCTTTACGTGATGGCCGCCGTGCAGCGTGACGACAACCGCGCGACCGAAGCGGGCCTGAAGTATTTCGTACTCGGCGCCGTTGCTTCCGGGTTGTTGCTGTACGGCTCGTCGCTGGTTTACGGCTTTGCCGGAACCACCAGCTTCGATGCGCTGGCGACGCTGTTTGCGGCGAACGGTGAGATATCGACCGGTCTTGTCATCGGTATTGTCTTCATTCTGGCCGGTCTCTCGTTCAAAGTGTCCGCTGTGCCGTTCCACATGTGGACGCCCGACGTGTACGAGGGCGCACCGACGCCCGTCACCGCATTCTTTGCCGTGGCGCCGAAAATCGCCGCGCTTGCACTTTTCCTGCGTGTCATGATCGGCCCGTTCGGCGATTTGCTGGTGCACTGGCAGCAGATCATCATCGTCATTTCCGTGCTATCGATGGCGCTGGGTGCGCTTGCCGCCATCAACCAGCGAAATATCAAGCGTCTGATGGCCTATAGCTCCATCGGTCATGTCGGTTATGCGTTGGTGGGTCTGGCGGCCGGCACCGAGGAAGGCGTCAAAGGCGTACTGATCTATCTCGCGATCTATCTGGTGATGAATATCGGCACTTTTGCCGTGATCCTGTGCATGCGCCGTGGCGGACGGATGGTCGAAGGCATCGACGAACTTGCCGGGCTTGGAAAGTCCAACCCGCTTCTGGCTGCAACACTGGTGGTGTTCATGTTCTCGCTGGCGGGCATACCGCCGCTGGCCGGGTTCTTTGGCAAGCTGTATGTGTTCCTGGCGGCGATTGAAGCGCAGCTTTATGCCCTTGCGATCATCGGCGTTATCACCAGCGTCATCGGCGCGTTCTATTACCTGCGGATTATCAAGGTGATGTATTTCGACGAAGCCGTCGATCACTTCGATACGCCGATCGGTCGTGAGATGACATTCGTCATCGGCATCACCTCAATCATCGTGCTGTTGTTCTTCGTCTACCCGGCGCCGATCCTGTCGAGTGCCGGTGCCGCGGCGGCAGCGCTGTTTGCGGGATGACGGAAGCACAATCGCCGATTCCCCGGCTACCGGCGGTCTACAACCTCATATCGTACGAGACCGTCGATAGCACCATGACGGAAGCGCGCAAGCTCGCTGAACAAGGCGAAGATGCGGCACCGGACGGCACGTTGATCTGGGCACGCGAACAAACCCAGGGCAGGGGACGGCGAGGCAACACCTGGGACAGCCCCAAAGGCAATTTCTACTCGTCGCTGATCGTCCGCCCCGATGTTCCGGCAGCCCGCGCTGCCGAACTTGGTTTCGTCACCGGCTGTGCCGTGTTCGACACCGTGGGCGAGGTCTGCGATCCCGGGTTTGAATGCCGCCTGAAATGGCCGAACGATATCCTCTTGAACGACGCCAAGATCGGCGGCCTTTTGCTGGAGACCAAAGCCGATGCTGGCAAGCCCGTCGACTACGTGATCATCGGCCTCGGCATGAACTTGAAATCGCACCCGTCAGACACACCATACCCGGCCACCGATTTCGTCGAGCAGGGACAGGCGATCCCTGACTCAGTGTTTCTCGAAGCCTATGCGCGGCATTTCATGGAATGGGCGACGCGCTGGGTCGAAGAGGGGTTCGACGTCGTCCGCCACCAGTGGAAATGGCGCGCCGAGGGGATCGGCAAGAACATCACTGTACGGCTGAGCGATGAAACGCTCGAAGGTGTGTTCGAGGACATCGCCGAGGACGGCGCATTGCTGTTGAACCAGGACGGGACAATTCGCATGATCGCTGCCGGGGATGTATATTTAACACCGGCCAAAAAGGGGGCCTGAGCATGCTCCTCGCTATCGACAGCGGAAATACCAACACCGTATTTGCCGTTTTCAACGACAATGGCGAAATCACCGGGCAATGGCGCGCCGCGGCCAAGACAGCCAAGACCGCCGACGAGCTGGCCGTGTGGCTGCGCCAGTTGATGGCTTTGGAAAACATCGGTCGCGAAGAGATCGATCAGGTGATCATCGCCACAGTGGTTCCGGAAAACCTGTTCGACCTCAGAACGCTCAGCGAAAAATACTTCGGTTGCAAAGCGCTCGTCGTCGGCGATGAAAACGTCGACATCGGCGTTGAGGTGCATGTCGACCGTCCAGTCGAAGTCGGCGCCGACCGCCTGGTCAACACGGTCTCAGCTCACGAAACGTATGGCGGCGCGCTGATTGTCGTCGATTTCGGCACGGCAACGACCTTCGATGTTGTGGCCGCGGACGGGGCCTATGAAGGCGGTGTCATCGCGCCCGGCGTCAATCTGTCGCTGGAAGCATTACAGCGTGCCGCGGCGAAACTGCCGCGCATCGATATCGGCAAACCGGCCTCAGTGATCGGGACCAACACGATTTCCGCCATGCAGTCCGGCATTTATTACGGCTATGCCTCGATGATCGAAGGCGTAATCGCGCGCATTCGCGAAGAAAAGGATAACAAGGATATGCGCGTGATCGCGACAGGCGGTCTGGCCAAGCTGTTCACTGCCGCTTGCCCATCCATTCAGGAAACCGACAACGACCTTACACTTCGTGGCCTGTTCGCCATCAACAAGCGTAACCGGGCATGACCGACGAACTGCTTTTTCTGCCACTGGGGGGTGCCGGTGAAATCGGCATGAACCTGAACCTGTACGGTTTGGGTAACCCCAAGGATCCGACGTGGCTGATGATTGATCTCGGCGTCACATTCGGTGACGGTAGCCCGCCGGGCGTCGATCTGATCACCCCGGATCCGTCATTCATCGAAAAGCGCCGCGACAAGCTGGCGGGACTGGTCCTGACGCATGCGCACGAAGATCATCTGGGGGCGGTGCCATACCTGTGGGATAGAATCCGCTGTCCGATCTATGCAACGCCGTTCACCATGCAGATACTCAAGCGCAAGCTGAGCGAGACCGATTTTGCCGACGAGGTGGAACTGCACGAAATTCCGCTCGACGGTGCGTTCAAGGTCGGCCCGTTCGATCTCGACCTGATCACACTGACGCATTCGATCCCCGAACCGAACGGCATTGCCATCAAGACACCGCTCGGCACGGTCCTGCATACAGGCGACTGGAAATTCGATCCCGACCCGGTGATCGGTGAGGTTTCCGACGAAGCGGCACTGGCGCGGCTCGGCGACAAAGGCGTGCTGGCCATCGTTTGCGACAGTACAAACGTGTTCTCGCCGGGGCATTCCGGCTCGGAAGCCGATCTTGCCAAGGCACTGACGGAGATTATCGAGGGTTGCGACGGCAAAGTGGCGGTCGCGTGCTTCGCGACCAATATCGCGCGTTTGCAGACGATCGCCACGGCGGCAGAAGCGGCCGGGCGCGACGTGATCCTTGCCGGACGCTCCTTGCAGCGAAACACGGCGGCGGCGCGCAATTGCGGCTATCTGGACGACGTCGCACCTTTTCTGGACGAAGACGCCGCCGGCTTCATCCCCAACGACAAGCAACTGATCATCTGCACCGGCTCGCAAGGCGAACCCCGCGCCGCACTGGCCAGAATTGCCACCGACAGTCACCCACGCGTCTCCATGGGCAAGGGCGATACGGTGATTTTCTCGGCGCGCGTGATCCCGGGCAATGAAATCGGTATATCCGCGATGAAAAACAATCTGGCGCGCCTGGGCGTCAATATCGTCGAGGATTCCGATGCGCATATCCACGTATCGGGACATCCGAATCGCGAAGAACTGGTCGAGATGTATCAGCACGTACGCCCGCAAGTTTCTATTCCCGTGCACGGCGAGCGGCGTCATCTGGAAAAGCATGCCGCGCTGGCCCGCGAATGCCAGGTCCCGCACGCGATCGTCAACGAGAACGGCGGTTTGATCCGCCTGGCGCCCGGCACGCCGGAAATCGTCGATCACGTGCCGTCCGGGCGACTGGTCTATGACGGCAACCGGATGATCCCGATGCAGGGCGAGGCGATCCGGAGCCGCGTGCAAAGCCTGTGGAACGGCACCGCCGTCGTCACGCTGTGTGTCGACAAGGACGGCCAGCCCGTCGGCGACATGATAATCACCACGACCGGATTGCTTGAACCCGCCGAGGAAGATGCGGTTCTCGATCAGGTCGCCGACGACGTGTACGATGCGCTGGAGCGTATTTCGAAGCGTAAAATGAAAGATGACGAGGAAGTATCGGAAACGGTCAGACTGGCCGCGCGTCGGTCGTTCCGGCGATTGCTTGACAAGAAGCCGATCACCGACGTTCATCTGATCAGAATATGAAAGCGATATGAGGGATTGCGATGATAGGAAGACTTAACCACGTCGCCATTGCCGTGCCGGACCTGGACAAGGCCGCGGCGATGTACCGCGATGCATTGGGCGCCAAGGTCTCTGCGCCGGCGGATGAACCGGATCACGGCGTCACAGTCGTCTTCGTGGAACTGCCGAACACCAAGATCGAACTGCTGCACCCGCTGGGCGACGCGTCACCGATTCAGGCATTTCTGGACAAGAACCCGTCCGGCGGCATGCACCATGTATGCTACGAGGTCGAAGACATCCTCGCTGCCCGGGACCGCATGAAGTCCGAAGGCGCGCGGGTGCTGGGCGACGGCGAGCCCAAGATCGGTGCACACGGCAAGCCGGTGCTGTTTCTGCACCCGAAAGATTTCTGCGGCACGCTCGTCGAGTTGGAACAGGCATAACATGGACAACTGGATTACGGGTTCCGCGGTTTATATCGTTATCTGGTGGCTGGTGCTATTCATCACGTTGCCGTTCGGGGTCCGTCCGCCGGAAGGCGATGAAATGGAAAAGGGCCAGGAGCCCGGCGCCCCTGTTAAACCGATGATGTGGCGAAAGGCAGCCATCTGCAGCGTGATATCGGCGGTCATTTGGGTGGTCTTCTACTTCGTCGCCGATGCAGGTTTGATTTCGTTTCGCCCGGACTAGGTGTCGGTACGATGGCAATCGACGCGCGCGTCTTGGCGCAGATCATCGACATCAATCGCCGACGTATCGGCATTGACGCGCCGAACGCCGATGCAGACCGGCGCTTATCCGCCAAGTTCGGTGCCGACACGCAGCTTTGCATCTATGGGCGCATGCGCCCCGGTGGCCCCGACGCGCATGTGTTGGAGCCGTTCGGCGGCACGTGGTCGAACGGCACTTTTCCGGGATATATACAGGGCGACACCTGCACCCTTGAAGACTGCCCCGGACTGGCCTGGTCCCCCAATGCAGAATGGAACGACGGTTTTATCCTGACGTCCGACAAGTTGGCCGCGTCCTGGGCGCATCTGGATGCGAAGGAGGGGAGCAACTATGCCCGTCTTCTGACACCTGTTCGACGCGGTGAACATGACCTTGTCGCCAATATTTACGTATCCCGCGATGCCAGCGAAGCGCAGCTTTTAATGTTGGACGGCATGAACGTCCATGATGACGTGGATTTCAGATTATGAGCACGTATTGCGATTACGCTCCGAACGATCCGGTGCATGCGTCCTATCACGACACCGAGTACGGTTTTCCGACGACCGCCGAATCCGCGCTGATGGAACGCCTTGCGATGGAAATTTTTCAGGCCGGTCTGAACTGGGGGTTGATCCTGAAAAAACGCGAAGGGATGAACCGGGCGTTTGCGAATTTCGACGTCGACACGGTCGCCGCTTACGGGGATGACGATGTCGCCCGACTCTTGGCGGATGCGGAGATCATCCGCAATCGGCTCAAGGTTTACGCGATCATCGAAAACGCCCGGCGCATCCAGGCGATGCGTGACAGCCATGGCGGTTTCGCCGCATGGATCGCGGCGCATCACCCGTTACCCAAGGCGGACTGGGTCAAGTTGTTCAAGAAAACCTTTAAGTTCACCGGTGGCGAGATTACCGGCGAGTTCTTGATGAGCATCGGCTATCTGCCGGGCACGCATCGCGTTGATTGCCCTGTGTATACGGAAATTGCCGCGCACCGTCCGCCATGGATGCGGGTCGACTCATCAATTTACGAATGATTTGGAATGCTCGTTGCGGGCAAAAAAAAGCAAGGCCTTGTGGCCTTGCGGTTTTTTGATTTTGGTTTCCCCCCGCACTCGGACCGTTTAGGAATAAATCCTGTTCCCGAAAGCGTGTAGTTTTATAGTCGTTCTATATCCGCCTGTCACCTTAAAACGACTCATTTACACAAAAAATCTTGTAGAAAAATGCGTGCGTCCTAGATCAGCGCAAATTTCACGATAAATGCCGCCGCGATCACGTATACCGCAACAGGTACATTCTTGCTGCGCCCCGCAAGCAGCTTGATTGCAGCATAACTGATGAAGCCGAGCCCGATACCCGTCGCGATGGAGAACGTCAGCGGCATAGCGATGGCGGTGATGACGGCCGGCACCACTTCTGTCACGTCATCCCAATCGATCTCGGCCAAACCGTGGGTCATGATACAGGCCACGAAAAGCAACGCGGGCGCCGTCGCGTAGGCCGGAATGGTGCCCGCCAGCGGCGACAGGAATAGCGATAACAAGAACAGCAGCGCCACAACGACCGCTGTCAGACCGGTCCGCCCACCGGCGTTGATCCCGGACGCGCTTTCAATGTAGCTGGTGGTGGTCGAGGTGCCGAGCGCGGCACCGGCAATGGTCGCCGTCGAATCCGCTAAAAGCGCGCGGCGCAAACGCGGCAGCTTACCGTCCGCATCCAAAAGATTGCCGCGATGCGCCAGTCCGACCAGCGTGCCCGCCGTATCGAACAGATCGACAAACAGAAACGCGAAAATGATGGAAACCAGCCCGACGTCGAACGCGCCGGCGATATCCATCTGCATGAAAGTTGGTGCCAGCGACGGCGGCATCGAGAAAACACCGCCGCTCGGCGAAACGCCAAGCGCGATACCCAGGGCCGTGATTGCCAGAATTGCGATAATGATGGCACCCGGCACTTTGCGCGCGAACAACACCGCGATCAGGATAAACCCGGCCGCCGCGAGCAGAGCAGACGGCGCACTGACATCGCCGAGCGTCACCAACGTCGCGGGATGGTCCACGACCCATCCCGCGTTCTTCAGCGCAATGATCGCCAGAAATAGGCCGATCCCCGCGGATATGGCGCGTTTCATGCCGTCCGGGATCGCATTTATGATCCATTCGCGGACCGGCAGGATGCTGAGGACGAGGAAAATGACACCCGACAGAAACACAGCCCCCAGACCGACTTGCCACGAATAGCCCATGCCGAGCACGACACCGAATGCGAAATAAGCGTTCAAGCCCATGCCAGGGGCTAGTGCGACCGGGTAGTTGGCAACCAAGCCCATGATCATCGTGCCGATGGCTGCCGCCAGACAGGTGGCAACGAAGACCGCGCCCCGGTCCATGCCGGTTTCCGCCAAAATCGACGGATTGACGAACATGATGTAGGCCAGCGTCAGGAACGTCGTGACACCGGCAATGACCTCGGTCCGCACCGACGTGCCGTTTTCGGAAAGCTTGAAATAGGAATTCAGCATTTTACCCCCTCGTAACACGCCCGCGATCATCCCCCAGGATACAATTTGTGACAAGCGTAAGAGAACGGTTAGGCATTGGCGCTAAACCATATCCCGGATACGGTTTCCATAATTGTCGAGGAGACGTTGTTTGGCTTGCGACCCGCCGCCCAGAGGCTTTCCCGCCACCGAGTTCGAAGCCCGCACTGCCCGCGCGCAGGCGATGATGGCCGATGCCGGTCTCAAGGCCATGCTGGTGCTGACGGAACCGGAAGTGCGCTATTTCACGGGGTTTCTCACGCCGTTCTGGCAAAGCCCGACGCGGCCGTGGTTTACCGTCATCCCCGAGCGTGGCAAGCCGGTGGCCGTGATCCCAGCGATCGGTGCCGAATGCATGGCGCGGACCTGGATCGACGATATCCGCACCTGGTCTTCACCCTGTCCTGAGGACGAGGGGGTCAGTCTGCTTGCCGAGACGCTACGCGAGGTGACAGGGGGAAACGGCGCGGTCGGTTTGCCGATGGGGCCTGAAACCGCACTGCGCATGTCGCTCAACGACTTTCACCGGTTGGGCGACATCTTGGCACCGATGCCGTTCCGCGATGCATCACCGATCATCCGCACCCTGCGCATGACAAAGACGGACGCCGAAATCGGTAAAATCCGCCATATCTGCGGCGTGTTGTCGGGCGTCTTTCAAACACTCCCGGCACATCTTTCGATGGGCATGAGCGAAATCGATATTTTTCGGACCTTCAAGATGCTGTCGCTCGACGCCGGTGCCGATGATGTCGCCTACCTTGTCGGTGGACTGGGGGAAGGCGGCTATGGCGACATAATCTCGCCGCCGTCAGAACGTGAAACTCAGCGCGGCGATGTGTTGATACTGGACACGGGCGCGTCGTTCGACGGCTATTTCTGCGACTTCGACCGGAATTATGTTTTCGGCGAGACGACGGATGCGGCGAAACGCGCCCACGACGTCGTCTGGCAGGCGACCGAAGCCGGGCTGGCCGCCGCGCGCCCCGGCAACACCTGCGCCGATCTGTTCAATGCCATGCAGCGGGTGATGGACGCGGGCGGCGCCATGGGTAACGATGTCGGCAGGCTCGGCCACGGGCTGGGTATGCAACTGACCGAATGGCCGTCAAACACACCGACGGATATGACGGTGCTGAAACCGGGTATGGTGATAACGCTGGAGCCCGGCATGACATTCGCGGAGGGAAAAGTCATGGTTCACGAGGAAAACATCGTCATTCGCGACGGCGAACCGGAATTGCTGAGCCGCCGAGCCCCCGCCAATATGCCTGTGATCGGGTAACGACTATGACTCTTCCCTTCGAACTGCAGATCGACCGCGGCCCCGCCATGGGGCTGATCGTCCTTCAGACCGACGAACTGATAGAATACGAACTCGGCAAGCTGTTTCTGGAGCTTGGCATTCGTGTCTATCAGAACCGCATTCCGAGCATGCCCGAAGTCCGCCCGGAAACGCTGGCAATGATGGGTGAAACCATGACTGCCAGCGCGCAGATGCTGCCGGACGGCGCCGGGATCGAAGTCATCGGTTACGGCTGCACGTCGGGCGCAACGATCCTCGGCGAAGCCCGCGTTACCGAATTGGTCAACGCGGCGCACCCAAAGGTTCTGGTCAGCAATCCGTTAAGCGCGCTCAAGGCCGCCTGCCGGGCCATGGATGTGGAGAAGCTCGGCATCGTCAGCCCCTACGTCGCCGAAGTAAACGAGGCATTAAAGGCTGCGCTCAAGGTCGACGGCATCTCGATCACCGCTTATGGCTCGTTTGATCAAGCCGAAGATCAGACCGTCGCGCGTATCTCGCCGGGATCGACCCTGAACGCCATGCTTGAGATCGGCGCCAAGGATTGCGATGCGGTGTTCGCATCGTGCACCAATCTACGCGCGATGGAGATCGTCGCCGATGCGGAAGCGGCCCTGGACAAGCCGGTGCTGTGCAGCAATCAGGTGCTCGGCTGGCACATGCTGCGGCTAGCCGGCATCGATGGGGGCGGCACTGGTCGCGGTCGGTTGTTCGAAGCCGGGCTGAGTGGTTGAAGGGGCGGACCGCATCGCTTACAAGAGGCGGTCCCGATCTGCTATATACATGATCCGGAATTGAATTTCCCCAAGTGCCCGAGCTGTTCGGCACGTCTCATGGAGATAATCGCAGCTGATGTTTTCCGCGTTCGAATGGATGATGGCGATGCGTTATCTGCGCGCCCGCCGCCAGGAAGGCTTTATCTCCGTCATCGCGTGGTTCTCGCTGGTTGGCATCGCGTTGGGTGTCGCCACGCTGATCATCGTCATGTCGGTAATGAACGGTTTCCGTCAGGAACTGCTCGACCGGATTCTCGGCATCAATGGCCACCTCAGCGTCTATGGCCCGGTCGTCGGGAAGATGACCGATTACGAACCGATGATCGGCAGGATCGAGCACCTGAAAGGCGTGGTTAACGTCAACGCGTTGATCGAAGGACAGGTCATGGCGTCGGCCAAGGGTGTCGCCAAGGGCGCTATCGTGCGTGGTATCCGCGCCGAGGATCTGGAAAAGCGCAAGATCGTCGCCGACAACATCAAGCAGGGATCGCTGCAGAACTTCAAAGGCGACAATGTCGTGCTCATCGGGTCGCGTCTGGCGCAAAGTATGGGCGTGCGGGTCGGTGACGACATCACGCTGATATCGCCCAAGGGCAACGTCACCGCCTTCGGCACGGTGCCGCGCATGCGCGCCTTCAAGATCGTCGGTACGTTCGAGATCGGCATGTACGAATACGATTCCGGCTTCGTGTTCATGCCATTGGAAGCGGCGCAAATCTATTTCCGCATGCCGAACGCGGTCTCCAACCTGGAAGTCTTCGTCGACAATCCGCAACACGCCGACGATATCGGCCGCAAGGTATCAAAGGCGCTCGGCGGGCAGGGCAGCGTGCACGACTGGCAGCGCGCCAACGCCAGCTTTTTCAACGCCATCCAGGTCGAACGCAACGTCATGTTCCTGATCCTGACGCTGATTATTCTGGTCGCCGCGTTTAATATCATTTCCTCGCTTATCATGCTGGTGAAGGACAAGGGCCGCGACATCGCCATCCTGCGTACCATGGGCGCGACACGCGGTATGATCATGCGGATATTCCTGATCGCAGGCGCCAGTGTCGGCGTTATCGGCACCATGCTCGGCTTCGGTCTTGGACTGTCGTTCGCCGCCAACATCGAAACTATACGACGTTGGATCGAAGGCCTGACCGGCACCAACCTGTTCGCTGCCGAAATCTATTTCCTGTCGCAACTGCCCGCCGTCGTTGATCCGACGGAAGTGACTGCGGTCGTGCTCATGGGACTTGGGCTGTCATTCCTGGCGACGATCTATCCAAGCTGGCGCGCCGCACGCATCGACCCGGCGGAGGCGCTTCGTTATGAATGATCAGGTTGCCCCCGCGACGGTTCTGGAATTGTCCGCGATTACGCGCACGTTCAAACAAGGCAAGCGCGTTCTGGACGTGCTCAAGGGCGCGGACCTCAAGGTCGAGGCGGGGGAAGTCGTCGCACTGGTCGGTCCGTCCGGCGCGGGTAAATCGACGCTGTTGCAAATTGCCGGACTATTGGAACAGCCGACGTCCGGCGACATCCGCATCGACGGTCAATCGTGCGTCGGCCTGGGCGATGACGACCGCACCAAAATTCGCCGCTACAACATCGGCTTCGTGTATCAGTACCATCACCTTTTGCCGGAATTCTCGGCGATGGAAAACATCACGATCCCGCAGATCATCGCCGGGATCGACAAGTCGACGGCCCGCAGCCGAGCGCGGGAGCTGCTGGAATGGATGGGCCTGACGGAACGCGCCAACCACCGACCGGGACAGCTTTCCGGCGGCGAACAGCAACGTGTCGCCATCGCCCGCGCATTGGCCGCATCGCCGCGCGTCCTGCTGGCCGACGAGCCGACCGGCAACCTGGATCCGGAAACAGCGGACGAGGTATTCGGCGTGCTGATGCATCTGGCGCGCGGTGCCGGGCTGGCCGCCCTGGTCGCGACGCACAACCCGGAGCTGGCGCGACGCATGGACCGGATCGTCCGTGTCGAGAACGGGGTGCTGGTCAAAGGCTAAATTGGATATGACATCCTTCGAGACGCGCTACGCGCTCCTCAGGATCAGATCTACGTGCTTTCCTTATTCTGTGGCGGCCCAGAGGGCCGTCTCGAAGGATCACATTTCTTGTGGATAACGTGTATTTCATGCGCAACATCTGGTGACTCTCGAAAACCGATGTGAGACTATTCACTCATGTCGCACGCTGATTTCGTCCACCTCCGCGCTCACAGCGCCTATTCGCTCTGCGAGGGGGCGATTCCTGCCAAGAACCTGGTCAAGCTGGCCGCCGAGCTCGACATGCCGGCGCTCGGCCTGACGGATACCGACAACCTGTTCGGGGCACTGGAATTCTCAGGCGCAGCCCTTGATGCCGGCGTGCAGCCGATCATCGGCTGTCAGATCACGATCAAGCTGGCCGAGGATGCGCAGCCCGGCGCCAAGCAGATGTTCGAGGATGGCGCCATCGTCGTACTGGCCCAGTCTGACGAGGGTTACCGCAATCTGCTCAAGTTGCTCAAGATCGCCTATATGGACAGCGAGGACGCGCACCGTCCTGGGATTACACCGGCCGAGCTGATTGACAATGCTGCCGGGCTGATCTTGCTGACCGGCGGCGCGGACGGCGCGCTCGGACGATTGATCCGCATGGGCAAGAAGGAAGAGGCGGCAGCGTTCCTCGATTCGCTGTCGGAGGCGTTTTTCGGGCGGGTTTACATGGAAATCCAACGGCACGGCATGCCCGAAGAAAAATTAACCGAACCGCAGTTTATTGACTGGGCGTATGCCCGCGATATCCCGCTGGTCGCGACCAACGAACCGTACTTCAAAGATGAAAGCTTTCACCGCGCCCACGACGCGCTTTTGTGCATCAAGCAGGGCGCCGTGCTGTCCGTCGAAGACCGCCATAAGCTGACGTCCGATCATTACTTCAAATCCGCCGCCGAGATGCGCGCGTTGTTCGCCGATCTGCCGGAAGCCATCGACAATACGCTGGTGGTGGCCCGACGCTGCGCTTTCACGGTCGAGAAGATCGCACCGATCCTGCCGCCCTACGATTGCGGCGAGGGCCTGACCGAAGCCGATGAATTGAAGCGTCAGGCGCACGAGGGCCTGACCGAGCGCCTTGCTGCGCACGTCTTTACCGACGATATGGACGACGACGCCCGCACCAAGGCCGAAACGCCGTACCGCGAGCGGCTCGACTACGAGCTGGACGTCATTACGCAGATGGGGTTTCCCGGGTACTTCCTGATCGTTGCCGACTTCATCAAGTGGGCCAAGGATCACGAGATTCCCGTCGGCCCGGGCCGTGGGTCCGGGGCCGGTTCCGTGGTCGCCTGGGCGCTGACCATCACCGACCTTGATCCCTTGCGCTGGGGGCTTCTGTTCGAGCGGTTCTTGAACCCCGAACGTGTGTCCATGCCTGACTTCGATATCGACTTCTGCCAGGAACGCCGCGACGAGGTGATCCGTTATGTGCAGCAAAAATACGGTCGCGATCATGTTGCGCAGATCATCACGTTCGGAAAATTGCAGGCACGGGCCGTGCTGCGCCACGTCGGGCGCGTGCTGGAAATGCCGTACGGCTTCGTCGACAAGATTTGCAAGATGGTGCCGAACAACCCGGCCAATCCGGTGACGCTGGACGATGCGATCAAGAGCGAGGAGGGGCTTCGCGAACTGATCCGCACCGAACCGGACGTCAAGGAAATGGTCGAAATCGCCCGCAAGCTCGAAGGGCTGTACCACCACGCGTCGACACACGCGGCGGGCGTCGTGATCGGCGACCGGCCGCTGGAAGAACTGATCCCGGTTTATCGCGACCCGCGCTCCGACATGCCGGTGACCGGCTTCAACATGAAGTTCGTGGAATCCGCCGGGCTGGTGAAGTTCGACTTCCTTGGCCTCAAGACGCTCTCGGTGCTGACAAAGGCCGAGAACTTCGTCAATGCCAAGCGGACGAACGGCGACGAGAAGCTCGATCTGATTACCATTCCACTCGACGACCCGAAAACCTTCAAGATGATCAGCCGCGGCGATACGACCGGCGTGTTCCAGTTGGAAAGCGCGGGCATGCGCGACGTGCTGCGTGGCCTGAAGCCGGATACCTTCGAAGACATCATCGCCGTCGTGGCGCTGTATCGCCCGGGCCCGATGGACAACATCCCGAGCTATATCCGCCGAAAACACGGCGAGGAAGAACCCGATTACCTGCACCCGACGCTGGAACCGGTGCTCAAGGAAACCTTCGGCATCCCGATCTATCAGGAACAGGTGATGCAGATCGCGCAGGTGCTTTCAGGTTACACCCTCGGCAGCGCCGACCTGCTGCGCCGCGCCATGGGTAAGAAGATCCAGGCGGAAATGGATCAGCAGCGCCAGATCTTCGTCGAGGGCGCGGTCGCCAAGAACGTGCCGGAGAAACAGGCCGACGATATCTTCAACGTCGTCGACAAGTTCGCGGGCTACGGCTTCAACAAATCGCACGCCGCCGCTTACGCACTGGTCGCCTACCAGACCGCCTATATGAAGGCCAACCACCCGGTGGAGTTCATGGCCGCATCCATGGCCTTCGACATGGGCAATACGGACAAGCTGAACGTGTTCCGTCAGGAACTGGACCGCCTGCAGGTGCCGCTGCTCGGCCCCGATATCAACGCATCCGAGCCGTCCTTCACGGTGGAGACCGTCACCACATCCGACGGCACGAAAGAGGGTGTCCGCTATGCGCTGGCGGCGGTCAAAAACGTCGGTGCGGCAGCCATGGATACGCTTGTCGCCGAACGTGCGGCGAACGGCCCCTTTACATCACTGAGCGACTTCGCCAACCGCATCGATCCGCACCAGGTCAACAAGCGCCAGCTTGAAAACCTTGCCCGTGCCGGCGCCTTCGACAGGCTTGATCCCAATCGCCGCCGCGTGCACCGGGGGATCGAAACCATCGTCGCCATTGCCGGCGCCGCCACCAACGACCGCAACTCGAACCAGATCAGCCTGTTCGGCGGCGAAGATGCCCAGCCCGAGGAAGTACGGCTGCCCGATATCGACGACTGGCAGTCCATGGACCGGCTGCGCGAGGAATTTGATGCCGTCGGGTTCTATCTGTCGGCGCACCCGCTGGACGCTTACGAGCGTGTTCTGGCCCGCAAGCGCGTCCGCGCGTCGTCGGAGGTGCTGGCATCGGGAGAACCCGGCGCCGTGCGCCTTGCGGGAACTTTCGTCTCGAAGAAAGAAATGACGTCGAAGACCGGCAAGCGGTTTGCCTTCATCTCCTTCTCGGATGCGTCGGGCGTGTTCGAGGCGACGGCGTTTTCCGAAATCCTTGCGCAATACACGGAGCTTCTCAGCCCCGGCAATTCGATGATCGTCGATTGCGCGATCTCGTTCGACGGCGATGCGCCGCGCATGACGATCCAGCGTCTCGAAAGTATCGACGCCGCGGCCGCCGAAGCCGCCAACGCCGCCAAGGAGATGCATCTGATCCTCGACAGCATCGACCCATTGCAAGCGCTCAGGGACGTGCTTGGCCGCGACAAGGACACCAATGGCAACGGGCGGAAGAAAAAGGGCAAGGTGCTGGTCACGGCCAAACTGCGCGAACGCGACGAGGAAGTGCTGATCAATCTCGGCGACGACTTTGCGCTGTCGCACGAACTGTCACTGGCTGTACGCTCGCTGCCCGGAATCCTTGACGTCCGCGAGTTGTAAAGTCGCCCGTCACCCCCGCTTTCGCGGGAATGACGAGCTGGTATCGCCTATCGCCCCAGCGCCTTGGCCGTGAGCGCCGACAATGCCTGTTTCTGATTGCCGTCAGCGTCGAAGTTCGCCGGATCGAGCCAGGTTTCAAAGGCCTCCTTCAGCGCCGACCATTCCTTGTCGATGATCGAAAACCACGCGGTGTCGCGATTGCGCCCCTTGTAGATCGTGCACTGACGGAACACGCCTTCGAACGTGAAGCCCAGCCGGGCGGCGGCGGCGCGG
>Ga0209578_10000419_pt1 | contig 56807 bp, 59 predicted proteins | sample tdAd472_FD_187127 | JGI IMG/M metagenome (GOLD analysis project Ga0209578, IMG submission 187127) | Marine sediment microbial communities from the Atlantic coast under amendment with organic carbon and nitrate - tdAd47.2 (SPAdes)... | ecosystem: Environmental > Aquatic > Marine > Coastal >...
AGGTCCAGCTCTCCGACGGCGTTTTAAGGGTGGTCACTACGCGTAAACGGCTTTTCAGCTCGACGACTTATGTGTTCGTCCTCTGGATGGCCGGAACCTCACTAATTTTGTTCACCGTCGCGGTTATTTTCATGCGCAATCAGGTCCGCCCCATCCGGCGGTTGGCCCGCGCAGCGGACGCTTTCGGCAAAGGCCGGAATACGCCCAATTTCAAACCGGAAGGCGCCCAGGAAGTCAGGCAGGCGGCATCGGCGTTCATTGAAATGCGCGACCGCATTCAGCGGCATATCACCGAACGGACGAAAATGCTGGCGGGCGTCAGTCATGACCTGCGCACCCCCTTGACCCGGATGCAGTTGCAACTCGCCATGCTGGATGGAACCGACGGGGTCGGCGAGCTTAAGGAAGACGTCACGGAAATGAGCCGCATGCTCGAAGGTTATCTCGCCTTCGCCCGCGGGGAGGCCGGGGAGACGCCGAAGCCGACCAGTCTCAACAATCTGATGCGCACGGTCGTCGAAAGGGCTCGGCGCAAGGGCGGGCAAATTGACCTTCATATCGAGGGCGACATTACCCTGCCGCTGAAGCCCAATGCGTTTGAGCGCTGCGCCACCAACCTTATCGACAACGCCATTCGTTATGCCCAACATATTTCGGTCCGCGCCGGCCGCCGCGACGACGCCATTGAAATAACCATCGATGACGATGGTCCGGGGATCCCGGAAGAAGAACGGTCAAAAGTTTTCCGTCCGTTTTACCGGCTCGACGATTCGCGCAACCCCGATACCGGTGGCATCGGCTTGGGGATGAGCATTGCAAGAGATGTGGTTCGGGGACATGGCGGTGAAATCGATTTGACCGATGCGCCCAACGGCGGGCTACGCGTCCGGCTCAAGCTTCCATTGTAAGGATATTCATTTGCTCTTGCCGGAATCGGCCATATTGCCCAAACCGGAGACAGAGGTTAGAAACGTAAAAAGGAATTTCGGAAGGAAACACCATGGTTCGTCTAATTCTCGCACTACTCATTCCCTGGTTCGTCTTTTTCACCATCGGCAAACCGGTCCAAGGCGTTCTTTGCCTGATCCTACAACTCACGCTCATCGGCTGGATTCCGGCGGCGATTTGGGCCGTCTGGGCGCTCAACAACTACACCACCGACAAAAAAATCGATGCTCTGAAGTCGAAATAAGGAAAACCTGCCATGCCGCGGAATATCGGCGGAACGATTATTAAATTGCTGGTGCTGTCGCTGATCGTCGGCATGCTGCTCAAGTTCCTAAACGTCAACCCGGAAAATCTGCTGTCGTCGTTGGGCGGTTTTTTCGAATGGCTGGTGCAAATCAGCGCCGGACTCATCGATTGGGGCTTGGGCTACGTTCTGATTGGCGCTGCGGTTGTGGTCCCCATATACGTAGTAATCGTTTTGCTGAGGGTGGCCCGAGGCAAAAGCGGCAATTGATCCAAGCACAGGAGGAAACATGGCGGCCAATCACGATGAGGCTCGGCTAAGAGACCTCCTGCGCGCCGCAGAAAAGAGAATAGAAGATCTTCAGCAGGAAATTCTGGTCCACGAGCAAAACAACCGCCTGTTGATGGAAGCGCAAATGGCGGAGGCCGAACAGATAGTACAGCTGACCGAGCAGATTTGGAGCTTGGAAGAGGCGCTGGTAACCGCAGGCACCGAGAAAGAACAAATTCTCGACAACCTTTACCGTTTAAGGCAATCGGTCGAGAGTATCCAAAGACAAATCAACGACACCCTTGAAGCGGCGCGAAACAATGCAAACCGGCTTGAGCTGGCGGCCCGGGTTTACGAAATGTCCGACACGGACGAAAAAGTACGGCAGGAATCGCAGGAATTCTTCAAGGAGCTTCGGGCCAAAACCAAAATGTAGTTTTGGCTGACTCAAAACACCAAAAATGCAAAGGGCCGCCTCCTGGGGGGAGAAGCGGCCCTTATTGAACAGGTCGGAGGGGATAAAGCTTATTGTTTAAGCTTCAGGACCTGGTCTTTGAGTTCTTCGAGGCTTTCCGAGAACCGTTTGTTGACGGTGTCGAAAGCTTCGGTGTTGGACTTGGAAACCATTTCGGCCAGCTCGCGCATGTTGCCGAGAGCGGTTTCGAAAGCGACTTTGACAACGTCGGCCTGTTTGGCAACCGCGTCCTGCGGGGTGCCGGCGGCGGAAACGTCTTTCAGGTTGCCCTGCACTTCTTCGAGGGTCTTCTGAAGGATTTCAGCCTGACGCTTGAACACGGCCTGGACGCCTTCGAGAGCCAGCTTGTTGGCTTCAGCCAAAGCTTCGAGGTTCTTGCGCTGAGCTTCCAGAACCGGAGCCGCATCGACGGCCGGAACCTTAAGCTCGGTCATCGCTTTGTTGAATTCAGTCATCATTTTGCTCGGATCAAAGTCGCCCATGATCTTCGTAGCGTCGAAACCGCCCATGAATTTGGTCGGATCGAAATCAAACATGTTGTTCATACCGTTCGCCTTTTTTGCCATTGGATTGCTCCACAAAATCTTGCGCCTTTCGGCCCTCACTTGGCGCAAAGATAATATTGCACCGCACAAATGTCAACCTGTTTTTGTGCGGTGCACAAAAATTATTTCCACAGGGTTACGTAACGTTATAGAGCGTCATCACGACGACTTCGCCACTGCAAAATGAAGTGTTTGTGAAATGGCCTATTCGGTTGCCGGGCTTGGCGAGACCGACGAACCGCTTAGGCACGACGGAAGACGGCACAACGCGAGGCTTTCCGCCTTGGCCAAGGCGCCGTCGAGGGCCGCCATGGTTTTCTCCATATCGGGACTGTCGTCTTCCAGCCAGGCTTTCAGTGCAATGCCATAGACGACGGCAAGCCCTTTGGCCCGGATCACGCCGCTAATCCCCGCCGAATCGACACCTGCCGCTTCCAACATCCAACTCATGGAAATCAGTCCGTGGGGAACGATGCACAACGCCGCAGGCCCTTCCCACCGTAAATCCTCAGCGATAGAGGCAACGGCTTTCTTATACGGCGTTAAGGCATCGAACCGGTCCATGAAAATTCCAAACAACCGGTCCCGAACCGTTTCATCGTCATGGGACGGCTCGACGTTTTCAAGAACCTCGGCATCGATCTTTTTTATCAAGCCGACCACAAGGGACAACTTGACCGGGAAAAGAGCTTTCAACTCGGCCATCGATACGTCAGCGGCAGCGGCAACGTCCGCCATGCGGGTCCGGCTCCAGCCTTTTTCGGCCGCCAACGCCATGGCAGCCTCGACAATACGCGTTGAAGGGTCCGATTTTCGCGGCATCCGGCCTCCTTTTATCGCCGTTCCCCACCCATATGGGCATACCGACAGGCTGGATAAAGCCTTAAAAAATCTTGTTTTAACGCGGTCAGCCTAACTCTTTCGACCGGCGGGCCGCAGCGGCAATTGCTTTGTCGAGAACCGGCTGCAAACCGTTATCGGCCATCAATACTTCAAGCGCCGCCGCCGTTGTGCCGCCCGGACTGGTGACATTCTGGCGAAGCGTCGCCGGCGTCTCGCTCGACTTAAAAAGAAGCTCCCCGGCGCCGGCAACGGTTTCCCGCGCCAACTGGGCAGCGAGATTTTCCGGCAAACCCGCCTTGACCCCCGCCGCCGCCATCGCTTCGGCTAACAGGAAAACGTAGGCCGGACCGCTCCCCGAGACAGCCACCACCCCATCCATCAAAGACTCGTCGTCGATCCAAACGACTTTTCCGACCGCCTCCAAAAGCGCCGTGCAGGCCGTCTTTTGATCTTCCGTAACAGGACCGTTCGCCACGGCGACCGTCATCCCGCGCGCCACGGCGGCTGGCGTGTTGGGCATGGTCCGCACAATGGCTGTGTTTTCTCCGAGAACGCTCTCGAAATAGGAAAGGGACTTTCCCGCCGCAATCGAGAGAAAAACCGTACCGGCCCCGGCCAGGCTTTTATAAGCCGGCAAAACATCATCCATCACTTGGGGCTTTACCGCCAAAACCACCGCCTCCGGAGCGAACCCCTTTGGCAAACCGTCGGCCGACGGACAAACATTGACGCCAAACGTGTCCTTGAGCTTGACCGCCGTCTCCGCCGTCGGCTCGACCACCCAAACTTTGGCCGGAACGGTTCCCCGCTCAACCCAGCCCGCCAACATGGCGCTGCCCATTTTACCGCAACCGACAATCAGAATTTCGCCCGCCATTTCGCGACATCCTCTTCAAATCTTTTCGAATGGAAATCTGTCAGGCAGTTGGCAACCGAACAGCCTGCGCACAAGGTTTTTTGGCCGAATGAAGCTCTAAGCCTCTCCGACCGTATCGATCATAGCGGCCTCCACCGCTTCTTTTGCGGTTTTGCCGCCCCAAATCACAAACTGGAATGCCGGATAGAAACGGTCGCACTCAGCGATGGCGATTTCAACCAGGTCTTCCAATTGGGCGAGCGACGCGCTTTCGATGCCCCGCAACAAGGTCGTATGCCGGAACAACGGCAAGCCTTCTTCTTCCCAAACGCCGAAATATCCGAGCCACATCCGCTCGTTGATCTGGGCCAGAAGATAGAGGATTTCAGTGCGGCGATTGTCCGGCACCCGCATATCGAAGGCGCAGGAAAAATGCAACGCGCTGATGTCTTCGCTCCAGGCGAAGTAGAGACTGAAATCACACCAACGTCCGGGAATTTCGATCGACAACTCTTCACTCGAACGGCGGTCGAATCCCCATTCGTTGTTTAGCGCTATCGCCTCCATTTGATCGAGAGGGTTTGCCGTCTGGGCGACGTACTCTTCAATCGTCATGGTTTCGGCCATCGTGCCACCTCCCCAGTTGGGCATTGGCGAAACATTAACGGGCGCCGTAAAAGCAATGCCAGGCTCCCCCAGGCCCGTCCAAGATACCTAGCCCTATATCTTGGGCCTCTATCGATATCTTGTGTTCAATGGTTATCAACCATACAAGGGTTAGATTGCAAAAATGTGAATCCCGATGCAAGGGGGGATTTCTCTCGATCTCTGCATTTCCTGTGGAAAAGACTCAAACGCCGACGCTCTTGGTTCCGTTCACTTATTGATGAAACTCAAGGCCGAGGCGGAAACCATCGTCTAATTTCGCCCACCGTTTAATGAGAATAATTCAATAACAGCCTTCTTGAATGGAGATTTCGGTGGGGAAATCCAAATCCATTCGAACCAATATCCTTGTCGCCTTCTGGGGCGTCATAACGGGGGTATCGCTACTTTTCGCTTTTTTGCTTTATCAAACGCAAAAAAGCGAATTTATAGCGGGGGTCGATCATAAACTGATCACCGGAGCCGAAATGGCCCGCATGGTGGTTGGCGAACATTTTCACGATTCGCTTTCCGGTAAGGAGTCGCTGCCTGAAGCCGACTACCGGGCAATTGTCGATTCCTTCAACAAAATCGCGCTCACCACCGGCTTTCAGTATCTGTGGAGCAATCTGCTCCTGGACGATGGCCGATTCGTCTTCACCACCGCCACCTCAAAAAGTAAAAACGTAGAAAACGGCGATTACGCCGGTTTTTTTACCCCCCTTTCCGACCCGGAGGCTTTTCAGCCGGTTCTGAAAGACGGCGCCACGTCGTTCAGTTCGTTTGAAAATCAATGGGGCAGCGGCCGTATGGTGCTAATCCCTTACAAAGACGCGCTCGGGCGCACTTACGTCTTTGGGGCCAGCATTTCGACACAGGATTTTGCCGCCAATCTCTCCAACACGGCCAAAAACGCCATCCTCGTCTTTTTCCTCGTTTTCGCCGCTGGAACGATCATCAGCCTCTTGATCGCCCAAACGATCTCCAAGCCGATTAAAAAACTCGACCGGACCGCCAGAGAGATCGCCGCCGGCCGCTACGGCCAGCAAGTCGAAAACATCGGCGGCAGCCGAGAGTTGGTCGCGTTGGCGGAAACCGTCAACCTGATGAGCGGCGAAATTCAAAAGAATCACGGCAAGTTGGGAAAGACGGTCGAAACGCTGGAAACGACGCAACACGAACTAAAGCGATCCCATCAGGAGCTGGAAAAACGCGTCGCCGAAAGAACCCAGGATGTGCGCTATCTAACGCAAGCCGTCGAGCAAAGCCCCCATATGGTCATGATAACCGATCTCGACGGGACCATTGTTTACGTCAACCGGCGCTTTTCGGAACTGACGGGATATTCGCCTGAAGAGGCCGTTGGGAAGAACCCAAGGCTGCTTCAGTCGGGCGATACCTCTTTGGATATCTACGAAAATCTCTGGTCGTCGATTTCCGGCGACGGATTGTGGTCGGGAGAAATCAAAGACCGGCGGAAGAACGGTGAAATCTTCTGGGCCTCGGCCACCATCGCATTGGTGAGAAACGACAGCGGAGAACCCGCCCACTACGTGGCGATCCACGAAGATATCAGCGAGCGGAAAAGAGCCGAAATGAGCATCCGCCTCGCCATGGAGCAGGCCGAAACCGCAAGCCGGGCCAAGAGTGAAATGCTGGCCAACATGTCCCATGAATTCCGCACCCCTTTGAATGCGATCATCGGATTCTCCGACACTATTCTGTCAGGCGCTTTCGGCCCCATCGACAACGCAAAATACCGCGAATACATCGACGACATTCACCGTTCCGGCACCCATCTTCTCGAATTGATTAACGACGTTCTCGACGTCTCGGCCATTGAGGCCGGCAAGATAGAACTGCGTGAGGAAATAGCCGAACCGGCGCAACTGATCGATTCCTGCATCCGCCTCATTCAACCGAGAGCCGACAGAAACGCGGTAAAACTGACAACCGAAATTCCGCCATCTCTGCCGTCGATACAAGTTGACGCCAGACGCCTGAAACAGGCCTTGCTCAACCTGCTGTCAAACGCCGTTAAATTCACGCCGAATGGGGGCAACGTCACCGCATCGGTTGTTTGGCGGCCCGAAGATGGGCTCGATATCGTGATTAGCGACACGGGCATCGGCATGTCGCCGGAAGAGCTGGAAATCGCCAAACAGGAATTCGGTCAGGTTGATTCGAGCCTGACGCGAAAATTCGAAGGGACGGGTCTGGGCTTAACGCTCACGCAAGGTCTCGTTGACCTGCACGGCGGACGGTTTCACCTGGAAAGCAGCAAAGGCGTCGGCACCGTCGCGACGATCACACTGCCCAAGAGCCGTGTTCTAACAAAAGCTGTCTGACGGTTTTCTTTGGGAAAATCAGGTCGATTTTTTCGCCGGGGCTTTTCGGCGCGCCGCCGTCTTACGCGGCGCTGCTTTTTTGGGAGCGGTAGCCGGAGCGGCCGGTTTTGCGCCGCACTTGTCCATCAGAGCTTCCAACTCGGCAATTTTTTTGGTCAGCGCCTCGTTTTCCTCGCGCGCCTTGACGGCCATCGCCCGGACCGCTTCAAACTCATCGCGCGGCACGAGGTCCATGTCGAGCAGGATGCGCTCCATTTGCTGGCGCAGCAGCCCTTCCATCTCGCCTTTAACGCCGGAAAAAGCGGACAACGCGCCGTCGGCGACTTTAGCGAAATCGTTCAAAACACGGTTACGGCTCTGCATGACGCCCTCCCAGGGTGCGCGGGTTTTAAGCAAAAGGAGCGGCATTATGGTCCCTCCGCCCTTTCGGCGCAACCGCCTCTGTCCCCTTGCCCGCCGCCCGCGCCAGCCCTATAACAGTTTCAAAGAGTTATCGTTTCCAAGTTTCGCAGGGCAAATTCATGTATCTCGTCACCGGAGGGGCCGGGTTTATCGGTTCCAACATCGTCGCCGCTTTGGAAGAAAAACAGATCGGCCCAATCGTGGTCTGCGACCGGTTACGCAGCGGCGCGAAATGGAAGAACATCGCCAAACGCGAACTTGCCGACATCATTCATCCGGAAGAGCTGCCCCAGTTTCTCGACTCCCATCGAGGGTCTGTCCATGCGATTTTTCACATGGGGGCCATTTCGGCGACCACGGAAACCGACGCCGACAAGATCATCGATAACAACTTCAAGCTTTCGCTCTACCTGTGGAACTGGTGCACGGAAAATCACACCCGGTTCATCTACGCCTCATCCGCCGCAACTTACGGCGACGGCGACCAGGGTTTCATCGACGACACCGACTTAAACGCCCAGGCGAAGTTACGGCCTTTGAACCCCTACGGCTGGAGCAAGCTGTTGTTCGATCGGCGCATCCTGCGCAAAATTCACGACGGCGAACCCAAGCCGCCGCAATGGGCGGGTCTTAAATTCTTCAACGTTTTCGGCCCCAACGAATACCATAAAGGCACCATGCAAAGCGTGGTTTCGCACATTTATCCCAAGGCGGCGGCAGGCGAACAGGCAACCTTGTTCAAGTCCCACCATCCCGACTACGAGGACGGCGGACAAACCCGCGACTTCGTTTGGATCGGCGACTGCATCGACGTCATGATGTGGCTCTTGGACAAACCCGAGATTTCCGGCATCTTCAATTGCGGCACCGGCAAAGGCCGAACCTTCCTCGACCTCGCCAAGGCTGTTTACGCGGCGCTTGGGAAAGAACCCGACATCGCCTTTATCCCGACACCGGAACAAATTCGCGACAAGTACCAGTATTTCACCGAAGCCGACATGAGCAAGCTGCGTTCTATGGGATACGACGGACAAGCAACGCCGCTTGAGGAAGGGATACGGCAATACGTGCAGGATTACCTGCATACGGAAGATCCTTACCGGTAATGTTTTTCGCCCTTCCCTTTCCGCCGATCGATCCGGTTATCGTTTCCTTCGGGCCGTTCGCCATCCGCTGGTACGGGCTGGCCTATCTTGCCGGTCTCTTGCTGGGCGTCTACGCCATCCGCAAAATGGCCGAAGCAAAATCGCCTCATGCCGTTTCCCGTCAGCAGGCCGAAGACTTGCTGGTCTGGATGGTTATCGGCGTCATCGCGGGCGGCCGCTTGGGCTTCGCCCTGTTTTATGAACCGTCCTACTACCTGGCGCATCCGCTTGAGGTCATTACCGGCATCACCAAAGGCGGCATGTCGTTTCACGGCGGTCTTTTGGGCGTTGTTTCGGCGACGATTGTTTACGCCCGCCGTCACGGCATTCAACTCCTCCCACTGGCCGACCTGGTCGCCTGCGCGTCACCCATCGGCTTGTTTTTCGGCCGGATCGCCAACTTCATCAACGGCGAACACTTCGGCCATGTTTCCGACGTGCCCTGGGCGGTTTATTTCCCCCGCGGCGGCGACCTGCCGCGCCACCCGAGCCAAATCTACGAAGCGGCCTTGGAAGGGTTGGTGCTGTTTATCGTTCTTCATTTGCTTTGGCGGCAAGACGCCATCCGGGAAAAGCCCGGCATCCTGACCGGCGTTTTCCTGATTGGGTATGGACTGGCGCGCATTTCTTTGGAATTCGTCCGCATTCCCGACGGCTACATTGGCTTCCTGACCATCGGACAGGCGCTTTCGATTCCGATGATCGTTGTCGGGCTCGGCTTCATCGCCTTTGCCCGCCGCAAGAGAAACGCCCCATGAGCCTGCTCAATATCTTGAAAAAACGGATCGCCGAGGAAGGGCCGATCAGCGTCGCGGACTTCATGGAAGCGGCTTTGGCCGACCCCAACCACGGTTACTACCGGGGCCGCGACCCCTTGGGTCAAGGCGGCGATTTCACCACCGCTCCTGAAATCTCACAGATGTTCGGTGAAATTTTGGGGCTGTGGTGCGCCGTCATCTGGGATCAGATGGGGCGGCCGAAAACCGTCAATCTCGTCGAAACCGGCCCCGGCCGCGGCACCCTGATGCACGATATGGTTCGGGCGGCCGGAACCTTGCCGGGCTTTAAGGAAAGCCTGTCCATTCATCTGGTTGAAACCAGCCCCGTTTTGAAAGAACGGCAGGAATCGGCTCTTGCCCATATGGACCAGACGGTGGCATGGCACACCTCCATCGATACGCTGCCGGACGGGCCGCTTATCGTGATTTCCAACGAGTTTTTCGATGCCCTGCCGGTCCGCCAGTTCATCCGTTTGGGCTCAAACTGGCACGAACGTTTGGTTGACCTGGAAAACGACGCCCTGTGTTTTTCCAATTCACCCATACCGGCCCCCAACGCAGACATCGGGCCGAAAGCGGGCTTGTCCGCCAACAATCTCTCCATTGCCGAAACCTGTCCGGTTGGAGAATCCATCGCCAACGCTTTGGCCGCGCGCATCGTCCGCTTTGGCGGGGCAGCCTTGATTATTGATTACGGTTACAGCCAAACGGCGCTGGGGGATTCGCTTCAAGCGGTCAAAGACCATGCCTATCATCCGGTTTTGGAAACCCCTGGCGACGCCGACCTGACTGCCCATGTGGATTTCGAAGCGCTTGCCCAGGCGGCCAGGCGTGCCGGGGCCAAGGCTTACCGGGCAATTCCTCAGGGTACCTTCCTCCGGCGGCTCGGGATTGAGGCGCGAGCGCAGATGTTGTCGAACGCCGCCACCGACGAACAGCGCGAAGACATCGCCACGGCACTCAAACGCTTGATCCATGACGACGAAATGGGCACCCTGTTCAAGGTTCTGGCGGTGGCCCATCCGGCTTTGCCAATTCCACCCGGGTTCGATGAGTAATCAAGAGTCGAGGAAGCCGAAGGGCTGACAGGAAAATTCACCCATGATCACCGTTTCCGCCCTCAACGAGCTCGCTCCGATCCGGCATGGCTTCTTCACCAGAAGCGGCGGGGTTAGCGAAGGCTTGTTCGCCTCGCTCAACTGCGGTTTCGGCTCGGACGACGACATCAACATGGTGGCGGAAAACAGGCGGCGCGCCATGGAAATGCTCGGTCAGGGCCCCGATGCGCTTGTCACGGTCTATCAGGTTCACTCACCCAACGTGGTGACGGTTGAAGAGAAGATTCCCTACGACAACTCGGTGGAAGCCGACGCCATGGTGACCAACAAGCCCGGCATCGCCCTGGGCATCCTGACGGCCGATTGCGCCCCGGTTTTGTTTGCCGACGCCAAGGCCAAGGTGATCGGTGCGGCGCACGCCGGATGGAAGGGCGCTCTGGGCGGCGTCTTGGAGAACACCGTCCAAGCCATGGAAGCCCTGGGGGCGAAGCGCAACCGGATTATCGCCGCCGTGGGCCCCTGCATCACCCAACGCAGCTACGAAGTCGGCAAGGAATTCAAAGAGATGTTTTTGGCCGCCGACCCGGATAGCGCGCTTTTCTTCACCTCGGCACGCACAGAAGGGAAGCACCTGTTCGATCTTCCCGATTTCGTCGGCAAGGGCCTTTTGAAGCTGGGCCTCAAGGAAGCGGTCGCGACGCCCTGCGATACCTGTCTTGAGGAAAGCCGGTTTTTCAGCTATCGCCGCGCCACCTTGCGGGACGAAAAACGCGACGGGCAAATCGCCTACGGGCGGCAACTTTCCGCCATTGTATTGGAGCGGTGATTTAACATGATCCTCCGCCGAATTTTAAAGCTCGCCGTTCTCTGCTTGGCAGGTTTCGTTCTTGCCGGTTGCGCATCGCTCGAATCGATCCCCAATCCGTTCAAGGGAATCACCATTCCTTTTTCAACCGCTCCTGCGCCCGAAAACGACCTTCTGGTTATTTCCGACGGGATCGGCGTTCATGTAAGCGCGCCGAAACGCCTTGACGATAGGCTTGGAGAACCGCTGGCGGAAGCCATTTCAGACGCTCTTTTAAAGCGCAACATTCCGGCGTTTACCGGTCCGCAGGATGCCTCGGGATACGCCCTGGCCGGACGCGCCCGGCCCGAATCGACGGCCAGGACGGAGTACGACATTCACGATATCCGCTGGTTCCTCTTCGGTCCCGACGGCAAACAGGTCGCCGAGTTCGAAAGTATCATCGATTCGTCGGAACAATCGCGCAGCCTGGCCGCCGACGATCTGGCGACGGAAATTGCCGCGCTGCTTCAGGATTCGGAAGCCTCGATTACGCCCGTCACGCCGCCTAAGGCGAAGATCTATCTGCGCCCGGTCAAAGGATTGAACAAGCAAGGCCGCGTTGCCTTGAGCCACGCCTTTAACCGCCTCATTCAATCGAGCGGCGGCGAAATCGTTTCAAACGAAGGGTTGGCCACCGTCGCCGTGGAGAGCGTTTTCAAGGTTTCGCCACCCCGCAACGGTAAACAACGGGTCAAAATCTCCTGGATCGCCTACGGCACGGCCGGTGAGGAACTGGGCCGCGTCAACCAAGCCAACGACGTCCCCGAAGGCCGCCTGGATAAGCCGCTGGGAGCCTTGGCCTACGCCATCGCCACGGGGGGCGTACAAGGAGTCGCCAGCATTCTTGACCGTCACAACCGGTAAAATTGAGTTTTCCCCGTTATCCCCATCGCGAAGTCCTTGAGTCTTCTGCCGTTTTGGCGATGATTTGAAAGCCTCTTGTTGGGCGTTTACAGGAACGGGTCGGTTTGATAGGTTCCGGCGCGGATTTCAAGGGAAGAGCGGAAACGCCTTCCGAGCGGCGAAGGGTAGTCGAGACCATGAAAATTTTGGCCTGCAACAGCAATCAGCCTCTGGCGGAAGCCGTCTCGGCTTATCTTAATCAACCGCTGACCAAAGCCAGCGTACGGCGGTTCTCCGATATGGAGGTCTTCGTCGAAATCGAAGAAAACGTCCGCGGCGAAGATTGCTTCGTGGTTCAATCCACCTCCTACCCGGCCAACGACAACCTGATGGAACTGCTGGTGATGATCGACGCGCTCCGCCGCGGCTCGGCGCGACGCATCACCGCCGTCATGCCCTACTTCGGCTACGCCCGCCAAGACCGCAAGTCCGGCCCCAGGACCCCGATTTCGGCCAAGCTGGTCGCCAATCTGATTACCACGGCGGGGGCCGACCGCGGCCTGACCATCGATCTGCACGCCGGTCAGATTCAGGGCTTCTTCGACATTCCGCTCGACAACCTCTACGCCGCGCCGGTACTGGTCAAAGACATCCAGGAGAAATTCGACGGCGAAAACCTGATGATGGTGTCGCCCGACGTCGGCGGCGTGGTCCGCGCCCGCGGCATCGCCAAACGCATCAACGCCGATCTCGCCATCATCGACAAACGCCGCGAAAAGGCCGGCGTCTCGGAAGTGATGAACATTATCGGCGACGTCAAAAAGCGCCACTGCATCATGGTCGACGATATCGTCGATTCCGGCGGCACCCTGTGCAACGCGGCAGGCGCTTTGCTCGATGCGGGAGCGTCCTCGGTTTCCGCCTACGTCACCCACGGCGTCCTTTCCGGCGGCGCGGTCGCCCGCGTCTCGTCCTCGCCGCTTGAGAAGCTGGTGATCACCGACAGCATCCAGGCTACCGAAGCGGTCCGCTTGGCGCATAACATCGAGCAGCTTTCCGTCGCTCCCCTGGTCGCCGAAGCAATCCGCCGGATCAGCGAAGAACAATCGGTCAGCTCCCTTTTCGACTAGGGGTAACACGAACTCAAGCACGCTAGGCGAGCGAAATAAAGTCCTGGAAACCCAGATTCTTCCTTGCTTTTCGGGGGGTTTCCCAATATATCGACGCCTTCACATGGGACCGGCACCCCTGGAGGTCGGCCCTTCGTTGTTTTTTATGGAGTAAACAACATGTCCGAGACATCCGTTTTCAACGCGGAAATCCGCGAGCGGGCCGGTAAGGGGGCAGCCCGCGCCGTACGTCGCGCCGGTCGCGTTCCGGCCGTCATCTACGGTGAAAAGAAAGACCCCATCATCATTTCCTTGGACCCCAAGGAACTGAAAAAGGAAATCATGGCCGGCAACTTCTTTGCCCGTATTGCCGAAGTCAAAATCGGTAAAGACGTGGAAAAAGTTCTGCCGCGCGACATTCAGCTGCACCCGGTTACCGACCGTCCCGAGCACGTCGACTTTCTACGCCTCGGCAAAGGCACCACGGTCACCGTCGGCGTTGCGGTCAACTTCCTCAACGAAAAAGACAGCCCGGGCCTCAAAAAAGGCGGCGTGATCAACGTCGTCCGTCACGAAGTCGACCTGGTCTGCCCGGCCGATTCCATTCCGCAATCGCTCGACATCGACCTCACCGGTCTCGACATCGGCGACGGCGTCCATATCAGCGCCATTGCGCTGCCTGACGGCGTGACCCCGGCGATTACCGACCGCGACTTCACCATCGCCACCATTGCCGCTCCGACCGTGATGAAAGCCACGGAAGAAGGCGAAGAGGGCGAAGAAGGCGAAGAGGGCGCCGAGGAAGCAGCCGAAAACGATTCCGAGGAGTAAGGTTTTATCCTCATGCTGTTGCTGGTCGGCCTGGGCAACCCCGGCGCGGGGTATTCCGAGAACCGCCACAACATTGGATTTATGGCGGTGGACGAGATTGTCCGCCGCCATTCTTTTTCACCCTGGCGCAAAAAGTTCCAGGCCGAGGTGGCCGAAGGAACGGTTGGCGGCGTCAAGGTCTTGGCCATCAAGCCGCAGACCTATATGAACCGGTCCGGCCAATCGGTCGGCGAAGCGGTCCGCTTTTACAAGGTTGATCCCGAGAACGTCGTTGTCATTCACGATGAATTGGACTTGCCGCTCGGCCGCCTGAAAGTCAAAAAGGGTGGCGGGCACGGCGGACACAACGGGCTGCGCGACATCGACGCCCACATCGGAAAAGAGTATAGGCGCATCCGCTTAGGCATCGGGCATCCCGGCGACAAGGACCAGGTGACCGGACACGTGCTTTCCGATTTCGCCAAGGGCGAACGCCCCCTCCTCGACAAACTCATGGACGAAATCTCCCATGAGTTCCCGTCGGTCGCCAAAGGCGACGACGCCAACTTCATGAACCGGGTCGCCGCGGCCTTAAAACCGCCTAAGCCTAAGAAACAAACCAAACCGGAAGAAACGGAAGAGTAAAATGGGTTTTAACTGCGGCATCGTCGGCCTACCGAACGTCGGCAAATCCACCCTGTTCAATGCGCTGACCAACACGGCCAACGCCGAGGCGGCGAACTTTCCGTTTTGCACCATCGAACCAAATACCGGACGCGTCGGCGTACCGGACCCAAGGCTCAACAAACTGGCCGAATTGGCCGGTTCGGCAAAGATCATCCCGACCTTTCTTGAATTCGTCGATATCGCCGGCTTGGTGCGCGGCGCATCGAAAGGCGAAGGTTTAGGCAACAAGTTCCTCGCCAACATCCGCGAAGTGGACGCCATCATCGCCATGGTCCGCTGCTTCGAAGACCCCAACATCACCCATGTCGAGGGCAGCATCGACCCGATCCGCGATATCGAGACCATCGAAACCGAGCTGATGCTGGCCGATCTGGAAAGCCTGGAAAAACGTGTCGAGACGCTGGGCAAACGCGCCAAAGGGAACGATAAGGAAGCCAAGGAAGCGCTAGCCCTGTGCGATCCTATTTTGGAAGCCCTGCGCAACGGCAGGCCAGCCCGCTCGGTCGAATTTCCCGCCGACAAAAAGCGCGGCGTCAAAATGCTGCAGCTGTTGACCACCAAGCCGGTGCTCTACGTTTGCAACGTCGCCGAAGAAGATGCCGCCGAAGGCAACACATGGAGCCAACAGGTCGCCGACTACGCCGCTAAGGAAGGCTCGGCCGCCGTCGTTATTTCGGCCGCCATCGAAGAGGAAATCGCCCAGCTGGGCAGCGACGAAGAAAAAACCGAATTTCTGGAAACCATCGGCCTGCAGGAAACCGGCCTGGCCCGCGTCATTCGCGCCGGATACGATCTTTTACACCTGCTGACCTTCTTCACCGTCGGCCCCAAGGAAGCCCGCGCCTGGACCGTGGTCAACGGCGCGAAAGCACCCCAGGCGGCAGGCGTCATTCATACGGATTTCGAACGCGGTTTCATCAAAGCCGAAACCATCGCTTACGACGATTTCATCGCCTGCGGCGGCGAACACGGCGCCAAGGAAGCGGGCAAGATGCGCCAGGAAGGCAAGGACTACGACGTCAAAGACGGCGACGTCTTCCACTTCCGCTTCAACGTGTAAAATCCGCTGCCAATTCTCTATAGTATTCTCAGCTGGTTTTAGAGGTAGTGAAGCACAGTGAGTGAAACAGCGGATGCAGCCTTAGCCGAAGCCTTGACCAAGCACAAAGCAGGTCACCTGGATGAAGCGCGAAATCTTTATCTAGAAATTCTTTCACGTTTTCCTGGAACGGCTGAAGCAGAGCATTTACTCGGCGTTATTGCCGCCCAAAAGAATGACCCCACCACCGCTGCAGGACATTTTCAAAAAGCCATCAAACTCGACAACCGTCAGGCAAAATATTTCCTTAATCTAGGAAACATGCTCTTACAAATAGAAGAGCACGAAGAGTCGCTATCTGCTTTTCTTGAAGCTGAAAGATTGGATCCGACGTTAAAGGACGCCATTGCAGGTCAAGCCATGGCGCAAATGAATTTGGGCAGGTTCCGAGCTGCAGAACAAACAGCTCTCTTAGGTCTTGATGGCGGCTTTCGCTCAAACATCTTCTTTAATCTACTTGCCTCGGCTTTAGGCAAGCAAAACAAGATTGAAGAGGCTCTTGCGATATGTCGCGAAGGACGGACGGAATTCGGCTTCGACGCCACTCTGGCGACAACGCAAGCTTCGCTGGAGGAATTGTCCAACAACCTATCCAGCGCTCAGAAAACCGTCGAAGAAATTTGCCAAAAAGCTCCCGAGAACAAGATGGCGTTATTAATGCTGGCGCGTATTTTGCGTCGGAAAAAGCAGTTTGACCAAGCCCACAAAGCTCTTCTCCCCCTTGTCGGCACACCTATGTCTTTGCTCGATAACGCGGAAGTGCACCACGAACTAGGAATGATCCTTGATGGTATGGAGTCATACGACGAAGCATTCGAGGCCTTTCGCAAGTCCAATATGTGCATTGCCGCAACCCCACCCGCCAAGCGTTGCTCTCCAGAGGCATATACCGCCGTCGTAAAAGAATACAAAAATGCCGCGTCAGCACCGTTGCCGGATTTAGTTTTCTCCGATGCCGAAAGAACACCAAACTTCTTTGTCGGATTTCCAAGATCGGGCACGACTCTAATGGAGCAGATTCTTGGCGCGCATCAAGACGTTCTAACGACTGGAGAAATGTCGCCGCTGGAGATGGTGGAAAATGCGGTTTTTAAAATCGCTTCGGCTCGAAATCTTCCACTGAAAGAACTCCTTCAATCACTTAGCGATGGCGATATCCGGGAGTTACGCAAAATATTTTGGCGGCAATCGGAAACTTTGTTCGGAAATACAGATTCATTAGTCCTCCTTGACAAGCTCCCATTGAATATAACCCGTGTAAAGTTGATTGACGCCTTATGGCCGAAGGCGAAAGTGATTGTCGCGCTACGCGACCCTAGAGACGTCTGTGTAAGTAATTTCATCCAGCGGTTCGGCATGACCAACGCCATGTCCAATTTTCTCGATATTGAAAAAACCGGACGGCTTTACAGGGACGTTATGGAGCTTTGGCTCGAAACGCGCAGTCAACTCCGACTCTCATGGATGGAGTACAAGTATGAGGACCTCGTGGCCGATTTTAAAGGAACGGTCGACAAAGCTTTAGATTTTCTGGAACTTGGTTGGTGTGAAGAAATCGAAAATTACCGTGAGCAAACCAAGCAAAAGACGATCCATACGCCAAGCTATAGGAACGTCACAGAAAAAATATCATCAAAAGCTATCGGTAGGTGGAAGCGCTATGAAAAGCATCTCGCTCCGATTCTTCCGGTACTACAACCATACGTCAAGGCTTTTGGGTACGCCAATTAGAGCAGATCGTATTTATGTTGAACCACTTCGTGGTGAAATATCAAGGCGTGAATCTGCTCGTTTTCAATCGTTTAGAGGGCGATTCACGACTTAATAAGGATCCCGATGCGATTCAGATTAAGTTGATCGCGCTCTAGGCGGAAAGAAGCGCTTTCGACTGCCTTAAAATAGGCTTACTTCCGCTTCAACGTGTAAAATCAATTGGCGTTTACTTCTGTTTACGATTGGCGAGAGGATGTTCTGACGGGTCTTTGACTTCTTGAAAACCTGTCAAATCCGGCGTCAGTTCTTCCGGCACGCAGAGCATATTGACCGAAATGATATTGGCGAAAACGTTCTCGGGGTTTTCAAAAAAATTGTTCGCGGAATAAAGACGCGGCAGATGCCAATGGGGCTTGTAGCCGAGTTCCATGACTTGGCGGATCAGGGCTTCCGACTTTTCGACCCGGTCGTTTTCCAAGTAAACGTAAGGCCGGTGCTTCGACAGCGTTTCCCGCGCCCCCGCCAGCACTTTATCCTCCATCCCCTCGACATCGATTTTCAATAGCCGCAACCGAGGCAGGTCGAGGAATCCGTCGAGCGCAACAACCGGAACCTCTCTCCCATTCGAGAAACCGTCCACAGCAATGCCGCCGAAATTCCCTTTCTTTCCATAGTCGAAATCGGGAATTTTTACAGAGCCCAGCGCATCGCCGACCGCCGCCCAATGACATTCCACATTCGTTAAGCTATTGAGCGCGACGTTGGCGCAGAGGGTTTGAAAAACCACCCGTTGGGGTTCAAAGGCAATGACCCGTCCCTTTGCTCCCACGGCTTTTGCCATGGGAACGGTATGGATGCCGATATTGGCTCCCGCTTCGACGGCAACATCACCCGGACGGCACAACTGGACGAAGACTCTTGCTTCAGCTTCGCAATATTCGCCGTATAGCACCAGTGAACGCCCGATATAAACGTCGTTCTTGTTGTAAAGAAACGTACCATGACGCCCTTTGACTAAGGTATTGAACCCCTCCTCTGGCATAAGCCTTAGTCCTCCCGATAGTGCGCCTCTTCCTCATAGTAGGCGGGAAAGCCGACCATGTCTTTGAGCTTGTCGAACGACATCAATCCTCTCGGATGCCGGCGGGCCTTGAGATTCAACAACGCGTCCTGCATCGCCTTCAAGGCCGCCATTTGAAGGGTCAACGGATAGGCGGCGATTTTGTAGCCGATATCTTCCAACCGGTGCGGTGAAAGCACCGGCGTTAAGCCCTGCTCGACCATGTTGGCCATTTTGACCCCCGGTACTTCCTCACAATAGCGGAGCATTTCATCCTCGCCTTCCGGCGCTTCAAAAAAAGTCAGATCGGCCCCGAGGTCGATAAACGCCTTGCAACGGTCGAGCGCCTCATCCAAACCGTCGGTCCGCCGCGCATCGGTGCGCGCCATCACCACGATATCGCGACCCTCCGCCCGCAACTCGTCACGGGCATCCAACGCCGCTCTCAAGCGAAGCTTCGATTTGCTGCGGCTCACGACCTGCTTACCTTGCGTATGACCACACCGTTTGGGTGCCACCTGATCTTCGATCATGATCCCGGCGAACCCGGCAGCGGCATATCCTTTGACCGTGCGCTTCACATTCATCGGATTGCCATAGCCGGTATCTCCATCGCCGAACACCGGGATCGAGGTCGCCTCACAGATGGTCCGGCCCACATCAACCATCTCACCGTAAGAAATCAGCCCCGTATCGGGCACCGCCAATCTCGCGCCGGAAACCGCGAACCCGCTCATGAAGGTCAGCGGGAACCCGGCCTGTTCGATCATCCTGGCCGACAGGGCGTCCCAACAACAAGGCATGACGATCAAACCTGGTTCAGCCAAAAGGGTGCGCAGTTGGGCGGCGCGAGATGCCATGCCTTCAGTCTCCGTAAAGCCAGGGACGCAGGAGGCGCGTCACCCGAGGCATAATGATGTAGGTCATAATCGTCACTTGAAAGACCGCTACAATGGCGGCTCGGGCGACCAAAGGCAAGGTGGACAACCATTCTCCGGCAACGGTTGAAACCAACAAAACCAAACAGAAGACGATAAACCCGACCACGAGCGCCATCTTGTGGGGCGACGGCGGTTTTGCCACCGGAACTTCCGGCAAGGTGAACCAGAACTCCAAACCGGTCACCCGCTGGATGGTCGTTTCTCCCTCCACCCAATCGGCGATCTTTTCTACCCATCGGGCGCGCTCTTCACTGTTTTCCCAGGCCTCCAAATGGACATAGCTGTCGAACCGGAAGATGATGACATAGTCTTTCCTATCACCGGCGGGCCGCACCACGTTAACGCCCATATGCCCAGGGTAGGTTCTTGCAATCGCCGAAATATCGGTAATCCAACGCTCATAGAGATCTTCAAATCCCGGCTTGACCCGCCGGGAAATGGTGACAGTAACCGGACCGTCCTTGCCCGCTTCGACCGGGATGAAAGAATCGAGTTTGGGGCTTGCTGGTTTGCTGTTTTTATCGGCCATACTGCACATATCCAAATGGGAGAACCGTTCCGCCATCATGTATGGCAGATGCTCTTAATTTCAAATTGTTAGCAATAAATTTTGGGTTTAGCCGGTGAGGATGTGGCAATGAGCGGCGGCGACCGGCTTGTTTTCGTCGTCCTGCCAAGCCTGGACACGAACGTTGGACACCGTGCGCCCCTGTTTGATCAGCGCCCCCCGGGCATAGGTGTCTTTGGTGCCGATAACCGGTCGAAGGTAGTCGATGGAGACGTTGACGATTTTTGGGAAAGCGGTGAGATCCTGCTCCCACATAACGGCCATCAACGCCGCATGCTCCAAATGGGCCCCGACGACCCCGCCGTGAACCGCCGGTATTTGCGTATTGCCGATATTGCTGTCTTTTTGCCGCAACACCGTCACCAGCCCTTTTTCATCGGTCTCGGTCTCGAACCCGACAACGTTTGCATAGGGAATTAAGGCTTGGAGTTCGTGCAAACGGCCTTGTTTTTTGAGCTCCAGATACCGCTCCAGAAAAGTCATGCCGCGCCCTCCGCCTTGGTATCGGGCGAAAAGCCGACGGAACCGACCATGAAGCTGCCGAAGGCGTGGGCGATCGGGTTATCGGGCTCGTTTTCGTGGAACGCCTTGCCCCGCACGAAAGCGACAGACTTGGTCATTTTATAGACTTCGGCCTCCCCGATCACCGCCCGGCCCGGCGTTGCCGGTTTGAGATAATCGATGCGCAAATCGAGCGTCGCCACCGAAGCGCCTTCGGGAATCGCGGTAAACACCACCATGCCGCCCACCGAATCGAGCAAGGTCGTTACCGAACCGCCATGCAAGACGCCGTTGTCGGGGTTGCCGACCAGCCGCTCGTCATAAACCATACGAAGCGCACAGCGCCCCCGCTCCAGCACGACGGCGACCAACCCCAGTTCCTTGTACTGGGGCAGGCCTTCGATAATTCCCTTCAACGTATCGAGGGGATAGAGGGCGGGATGATCGGACATGGCGGAAAGATTACGAGTCCTACAACTTGTAAGCAAACGCGGAATGGACGCACGGCTATTTTAAACGCGGCAATGAGACCTTGGGGGCGCTGTATTGTTCTTCGCCGCCTTTGACGATTTGGCCGTAGGTTTTGAATTTCTCTTTGATGATTGCCATTTCCTCATCCGAGAGAATATTCGGTTCACCAAGTTGCAGCGCCCGCCAATACATCTCGCACAGGGTTTCAACTTCGACCGCCAGATTGAGCGCCCGCTCCAGATCGTGCCCCAGAACCAGCAATCCGTGGTTGGCCAGCAAACAGGCCTTCCTGTCACGCAAGGCGACGAGGGCGACATCGGAAAGCTCCTGGGTGCCGAACGTCCGGTAGGGCGCGCAGCGGATGGTTTTACCGCCGGCCGCCTGGATCATGTAGTGAAACGCCGGGATGTTTTTGCCATGGCAGGCAAGCGTCGTCGCAAAGACCGAATGGGTATGAATGATCGCCTGAATCTCGGGTCGGTCCTTGTAGATATCGACGTGGAACCGCCACTCGCTCGACGGCTTAAACTTGCCGTCCCAGGAACCGTCCGGCCGCAGCAGGCACAAGTCTTCCGGCATGCAGGTGTCGTAAGGCATCCCCGACGGCGTGATCAGAAGACCGTTGCGCAGACGCACGCTGACATTGCCCGAAGTGCCTTGGTTGATCCCCACCTCGTTCATCTTGCGGGCCGTTTCCAAAAGTTTCCGGCGCAAGCGCAGTTCGTTTTCCATGGCCTAACCTTCCTGCCGATCGTACCCAAGCCGCTGGACCGTCGGCTCAAGAACCTCCAATGCCTTCGCCATCTGAGCACGATAGCGTTGCCAACGCCCAACCGATCTTGAATAAACCGACTGGCTCACATCCCGAAGGCTCGGAGTCGAAACGATACGGTCTTGCTCCCGGTCGGCATAGGCCAAAACCGATGCATCCCACTCCAACCCTAGAAAACCGAGCACTCGGCGCAACACAGCTTCGGTGTCCTCGACCAATTCCTCGTAACGGTATTCCATCACATCGAGGGGCAGAACGTCCCGGTAATGTTTGTAGAGGTCGAGGGTCTGAACATAAAACCGGGCCGCGTTGTCGATATCGAGGAACTGCGCCATCCCTTCGTTCGCTTCGAAGTTCTGCATAAAGCAGCTTAAGACGCAATCTCTCGGGTCGCGCAACGCCACGATCACTTTCGCCTTGGGGAAGAGGCGCTGTATCAGTCCTAGCGTAACGATGTTGAGCGGGTATTTGTCCACTAGGCGGCCCTGCGCTAAGTCTTCACCGTGCAGCGCTCTCGCTTTGTCCCAGTACAGGGAGCGCAACCGGGCAATCTGAGGCGGAGTCAGTTGGCCGAGACACTGAGGGACGCTCCCAGGCAACTCGGAGAGAAGCGACAACAACCAATCGTTCTCATCGCCGGAAATAAGACCTGGGTGCGACGCCAGCATTTGCTCCATTAAAGTCGTGCCGGAACGCGGAAAGCCAACGAAGAAAACAGGGTCGATAAATCCGTCGTCGGCTTGGTATGGGTTCCAGCTCTCTACGACTTCCTTGGTCAGACCATTGCGGAAATTGGCGACAAGCACCGGAAACCGGTTTGGGTCGATGGAGCGCCACTCCTTGCTGGCCGCCCTGTAGGCGTTGGCTTTTTTAAATGTGTCGAACGCCTCGGTGGCCCGGCCCAACCTGTCCCGAACTTGGCCTAAAAGCATTTCGCTGGAAGACCGCAAAACGCCTTCAGGATTGAGTTCGAGAATTTCCAATAGTTTGAGCTCGGCCGCCAACAGGTTGTTTTCCCGCCAAAGGCATCGCGCCAAAACCAAGCGGGCCTGAATGGAACCTCTCTTTACCGCCAACACCTTTTCGGCAGCATCACGGGCTTTTTCGACATCGCCAATCAGTTCATAAGCGCGGGCCAATTGCTCCCAAACGCCCCACTCGACCGGGTTGAGCTCGACGGCCTTTTCAAAAGCGCCTACCGCTTCCTTGGCCCGGTTGAGCTTGTTAAAGGCAAAGCCGAGGTTCGCCCAGGCTTCCATTTTTCCAGGCGCCAGCTTGACGATATGCTGTAGGACGTCCACGGCTTCTTCAAAGCGCGCCTGCGAAATGAGTAGCCCGCCTTTTTTGAAAAGCGCCGGGAGATAGCCGGGATTGACCGAAAGGGCTTTCTCGACAGCCGCCAACGCCGCATCGGGGCGCCCTTTGGCAGCCTCCGCATCGGCCAAAACGTCCAAAGCCCCAAGATGGCTTTGATCCAACGCCAGAGCCTTTTGCGCCGCCGCTATGGCGTCGTCGCGCCGCCCCAAAAGATTAAGCGAGCGGGCTAAGTTGCCGTGAAGGTCGGCGACATCGTCTTTCAACTCAATCGCCTTTGAGAAACTCCCAATCGAGTCGTCAACTTTTCCGGTCAAACTCTGCGCGATGCCCCGATGCATAAAAAACAGCGGATTGTCGACCGTCGAATCGTCGGCCGCCTGCAAATGGTCCAAGGCTTCGTTATTTTTGCCCTGATTGAGCGCCATAAAGGCCAGCAAATGCCTTGCGCGGGGGTTTTCCGGCATATGACCGACCACACTCAGGCAAAGCTCTTCCGCCTCCGCCAAATTTCCGGCCTGAAAGCAGGCGTTGGCACGGTCCATTTCACCGGCGGCATCGAATTCCCCGTTCATCAACCTACTCCGCTTTTTCGGGGAAAAGCTTGGCCAAGCCTTCCGGCGAGGCTTCGGCGACGCCGCGCTCGGTAATCAGTCCGGTGACCAAGCGTTTCGGCGTCACGTCGAAAGCCGGGTTGGCCGCCGGGCTTCCGGCCGACGAAATGGTCACAGTGACCACATTTCCGTCAACTGTTCGTCCCGCCATGTCGGTGACTTCCTCCTGGCCGCGCTCCTCAATGGGGATTTCCTTGACCCCGTCGTGCACCGTCCAGTCGATGGTCGGCGAGGGCAGTCCGACGTAGAACGGCACCCCGTTGTCCTTGGCGGCAAGCGCCTTCAAATAGGTGCCGATTTTATTGCACACATCGCCGTCGGCGGTGGTCCGGTCGGTGCCGACGATCACCATGTCCACTTGGCCGTGCTGCATCAAATGCCCGCCCGCGTTATCGACGATAATATGGTGCGGGACGCCGTGGTGCTGGAGTTCGTAAGCGGTCAGACTGGCCCCTTGGTTGCGGGGCCGGGTTTCGTCGACCCAAATGTGGATGGGAATGCCCGCTTCATGCGCCTTGTACATGGGCGCCGTGGCGGTGCCCCAATCGACGGTTGCCAACCAGCCGGCATTGCAGTGGGTTAAGATATTGACCACGCCCTGCTTGCTTTTTTTCTGCCAAATCTCTTCGATGATCTTGAGACCGTGGTCGCCGATGGACGAGCAGATTTCCACGTCGTCGTCGCAAATTTCGGCGGCCCGTTTATAGGCGGCAGCAACCCGTTCTTCAATCGGCAAAGGCTTCAGCAGGGCCGTCATTTCATCGAGCGCCCACTTAAGATTGATCGCCGTCGGACGGGTGGCATGTAGAACCTGATAGGCCTCGTCCAGCGATTGGTCGGAGGCGTCGTTGCGCACCGCCAGACACATGCCGTAAGCAGCCGTCGCACCAATCAAAGGCGCGCCGCGAACCAGCATGTCCTTGATCGCTACGGCTGCATCCTGCAGCGTTTCCAGACGGACAATCTCCAGTTTATGGGGCAAAACGGTCTGATCGATGATCTCGACCCCCCAGCCGTCGGAAGCCAGCCAAATGGTGCGATAATGCTTGCCGTCGATTTTCATGAAGCCGGGCTCCTACTGATCGAGCACCCGACCGGCCACCGCATCGAGTTTTTTGAGCAACTCCGGATCGCGGGCCTCGGGGGCAGTGATCAAGGCGTTATCCAATGCGGTATGGCAACCGCAGAAGCAGAGCTCGGTGCGGCCTGCCAGTTTCGGCGCGGTTTGCTTGACCAGGCTGCGGCCCTTGTCGGCGTTGTCGAGCAACACGGCGATGATGGCGTCGACCGTCACATGGTCGTGGCCCGGGTGCCAGCAATCGTAATCGGTGACCATGGCGACCGTGCAGTAACACATCTCGGCTTCGCGGGCCAATTTGGCTTCCGGCATGTTGGTCATGCCGATCACGTCGCAGCCCCAGGAGCGGTAAAGGTTGCTCTCCGCCATCGTGGAGAACTGCGGTCCTTCCATCGCCAGATAGGTGCCGCCCCGCTGGTGGGGAATGTCCAACTCTTTCAGCGATTGCTCGACCGCATCACCCAAGCGCGAGCAAGTCGGGTTTCCCAACGCGACGTGAGCGACCAGTCCGGTGCCGAAAAAGCTCTTATGCCGCATGATGGTGCGGTCGATGAACTGATCGGCGATGACGAAGGTGCCCGGCGGGAGTTCTTCCTTGAGCGATCCGCAGGCGGAAACGGAAAGAATTTCGGTCACCCCGGCCCGTTTCAGGGCATCGATATTGGCCCGGTAATTGACTTCGGCGGGAGAAATCCGGTGGCCGCGTCCGTGGCGCGGCAGAAAGACCAGCTGGTGGCCGTTTAATTCGCCGAACAGCAATTCATCGGAAGGCTGGCCAAACGAGCTTTCGACTTTTTCCCAACGGGTGTTGGTCAAACCGTCGATTTCATAAACGCCGCTGCCGCCCAGAACGCCGATAACCGGTGCCGGTACCCCCATGAATGCCTCCCACATGGATCAAATAAAAACGGCGCACAGTCTTACAGGAACCCCCACGAGGTTCAAGCGGAAGCGACCGCTTTTCGCCGGTTAATCAACAGCCAAACCGTCGCCACTCCCGAAACGGCGATAAACGGCAAAGCCAGCAGCTGGACGATGTTCCAGCCCGCCCAGTGCATAACCATCCCCGACGACAACGACCCCAGCGCCGCCATGCCGAAAACCAGAAAATCGTTGATCGCCTGAACCTTGGCCCGCTCCGACGGTTTATAAGCTTCCGTCAACAAAGTCGACGCGCCGACGAAGCTGAAGTTCCACCCCAGCCCCAAAGCGATCAAGGCCGTGGTGAAGTGGGCGATTTCAAGCCCCGTCAAGGCCACGGCAACGCAGCCGACCAAGAGCACCATACCGGTAGCCATCACCTGCAATACGCCGTAGCGCTGAATGATCGACCCGGTCACCAGGGAAGGAGCGAACATCGCGACGATATGCCACTGAATAGCGTCCGCTGCATCGGGCACGCCGAACCCGCAACCGACCATGGCGATGGGAGCCGAGGTCATCACCAGGGTCATCGCGCCATAGCCGACCATGCCGCCCAACACCGCGACGATGAAAACCGGCTGCCTGACGATTTCAATTAGCGGGCGGGCCGGCTCGTGGGATTCGGCCACCGTCAGTTTTGGAATATCAAGAAACGACAGAAACGCCATACTCACGACGGCGACCCCGAGCAGCACGACGAACGGCCCAAAAAAAGGTACCGCGAAAAGGTCGTTGGTATTGCGCACAATCATCGGCCCGATGAAGGCGGCAACGATCCCTCCCGCCACCACCAGGGAAATCGCCCTCGGACGAAACGCCAAACTGGCGGTATCGGCGGCGGCGAACCGGAAAAACTGGGCGAAACCGCCGTTGATCCCCATCACGAAGGTGGCTGCGGCGAACAGCCAAAAATTACCGATCCAGACCGAATAGGTGGCCAACGCAGTGCCCATCAAGCCGATAAAGGCGCCGGTTAGAAAACCCGCCCGGCGTCCCACCCGCTGCATGTAAAGCGATGCGGGAATGGTGGTCATCGCCGTCGCGACGATTGCCAGACTGACCGGCAAGGTCGAGAGCGCCTTGTCATCGGCGATGATCTGGCCGATCAGACCGGCGGTAATGATCAATACCGACTGACTGGTGGTGAACAGGGCCTGCGAACTCGACAGTAGGGCGACATTGCGTTTTTGGTGCGGATGATCCATCGGCGTTTTCCCAAACGAAAAGGGCCGCTGATTTTCAGCGGCCCGATCCAGTGTTACCAATTTTCGGCAAAAATCAATGGACGTCCGCCCAGATGCGCCGTTTCAGCGCATAGAACATGGCGGTCAGCACGATCAGGAAGATCATCACCTTCAGCCCCATGGATTTACGCTCTTCAAGCTCCGGTTCCGCCGCCCAGTTAAGGAAGGCGACAACGTCCTTGGCGTGATTGTCGAGGGTCGGCTCGGTGCCGTCCTCGTATTCCACCGCTTCGGCATAAAGCGGCGGCGCCATGGAAATCTGATGACCGGGGAACACCTTGTTGTAATACATGGTGTCCGGCATTTCGACGCCCTCTGGGGCCTCTTCCAGATAACCGGTCAGAAGCCCATACACATAGTCCGGACCGCCTTTGCGCGCTTTGTTCATCAAGCTCAGGTCGGGCGGCAGAGAGCCGCCGTTACCGGCTTTGGCTGCCAGTTCGTTGGCGAACGGCGGCACGAACTTGTCGGCTGGTTTGGCCGGACGTTTACGCAGTTCGCCGTCTTCGATGATTTCACCGAACTCATTGGGACCGGCCGGCACTTCGTACTCGGCGGCGATCTCTTTGACTTCGTCTTCGGTGAAACCGATGGCCTGCAGGTTGCGGTAGGCAACCAGACGCAGCGAATGGCACCCGGCGCAAATCTCTTTGTAGATTTGGAAGCCGCGCTTCAACTGAGCCTGATCGTAGTGACCGAACAGGCCGTTGAACGACCAATCCTGCTTATGCAGTTCCACCGCGTCACCCGATGCTTGAGCCGTTCCGGCGGTCAGCGCCAATGCCGCAACGGCGGAGAGAATGATCTTACGCATTATGCTTCCTCCGTCTTAGCAGTTTTAGTCACGGCGCTGGCAATGCTGTCAGGCACCGGTCTGGTCTTCTCAAACTTCGAAAGCAGAGGAATGATCACCAGGATATGGGCGAAGTAGTAAAGCGTCGCCCACTGGCCGACCACAACCAGAATGCCTTCAGCCGGTTTCGCACCAACGTATCCTAGGATCAAGCAGTCGATAAAGAACAACCAGAAGAACTGCTTGTAGATCGGACGGAACTTGGCGCTCCGCACCGGCGACCGGTCGAGCCAGGGTAGGAAGAACAGAATGATGATCGCGCCGAACATGGCAATCACACCCGCCAGCTTCGGCGTAATGAAAAGAAGCTGGAACGGCAGGTAAATGAAAGCGTCCGCCGTGAAAGCGCGCAGGATCGCATAGAACGGCAGATAGTACCATTCTGGAACGATGTGCGCCGGAGTGACCATCGGGTTGGCTTCGATATAGTTATCCGGTTCGCCAAAGAAGTTCGGCGCCCAGAAAACGAAGGCCAGGAAGAAGATCATGAACAGCCCGACACCGTACAGGTCTTTGATGGTGTAGTACGGATGGAACGGAATGCTGTCGGCTTCGGTCTTCATCTCGACGCCGAGCGGGTTGCTCGACTTCACCGTATGCAGCGCCCAAAGGTGCACGCCGACAAGGGCGGCGATGACGAACGGCAGCAGATAGTGCAACGAGAAGAAACGGTTCAGCGTCGGGTTATCAACCGAGAACCCACCCCACAACCACGTCACGATCGGATCGCCGACCAGCGGAATTGCAGAGAACAGGTTGGTAATAACCGTTGCGCCCCAGAAGCTCATTTGCCCCCAAGGCAACACATAGCCGAGGAAACCGGTGGCCATCATCGCGAGATAGATCAACAGGCCAACAGCCCATAGAATTTCGCGCGGCGCACGGTAAGACCCGTAGTAGAGCCCCCGGAACATGTGGATGTAGACCACGATGAAGAACATGGACGCGCCGTTCATGTGCAGATAGCGGAGCAGCCAACCGTAGTTGACGTCGCGCATGATGCGCTCAACGCTGTCGAATGCCATGGAGGTGTGCGGCGTGTAGTTCATCACCAGGAAAACACCGGTGAGAATCATGATGACCAGAACGGTCAAAGCCAGGGAACCGAAGTTCCACCAGTAGTTCAGGTTTTTCGGGGTCGGATAACCGGCCGTCGAATGATGCATCATGGAGAAGACAGGCAAACGGCTGTCGACCCACTTGATGACGGGATTTTTCCAGTTTACTTCGCTCATCTCAACTCCCCCTAACCGATTTTAATGGTTTCGTCGTCGATGAACGCATACGGCGGCACTTCGAGGTTCTTCGGCGCCGGACCTTTGCGGATACGGCCGGACGTGTCGTAGTGCGAACCGTGACAGGGACAGAACCAACCGCCAAATTCGCCTTTAGGGTCGGTCGCCTTCTGGCCCAGCGGAATGCAACCCAGGTGGGTGCATACGCCGACAATCACGAGCCACTGCTCTTTTTGAACCCGCTCCTCGTCCTTCTGAACTTCGATCAGAGTAGCGCTGTCATCTTTTTTGGCCTGGGCAATTTCGTCCTCGGTCCGGTGACGGACGAAAACCGGCTTGCCGCGCCAGGTGATGGTGATGCTCTGACCTTCCTCAATGGCGGAAAGGTCCACCTCCGTCGACGCCAACGCCAAAACGTCGGCCGACGGGTTCATGCTGTCGATGAAAGGCCAGACGGCGAGTCCGGTTCCAACGACGCCCACGGCGCTGGTCGCCAGGAGCAGGAAGTCGCGGCGCGTCTCCCCATCTTCTCCTCCGGTCTCCACCGTGGGATTTGCTGCTGTTTCAGCCATGGTTGATACCTCTTTGAAGCCCTTTTCGGTGCCCACAAATTCACTTCAGGATAGGCCCGTTCCCCACGCCCAAGGCCTAAAACGGGTTGGGTATAGTCGAAAATGCTGAAATGTGAAAGGGGTAAGGGCGGGTTTTTCCGATATTTTGTGCACACGCAAAAGAAAGGTGCTAGGAAATCCCCATGCGAATTGCACTCTATCAACCGGACATCCCGCAAAATACCGGCACGATCCTGCGATTGGCCGCCTGCCTAAACGTCGGCGTCGATATCATCGAACCTTGCGGATTCGTTTTCGATGACAAACGGATGCGCCGCGCCGGAATGGATTATCTCGACGGAGTCGACCTAACCCGCCACAACTCCTGGCAAGCTTTCAAAAGCAGCTGTGAACGCGAACAACGACGGATTGTTCTGCTGACCACGAAAAGCGACCATCCCTACGCAGACTTTGCGTTCAAATCGGAAGACGTGCTTCTGCTTGGCCGCGAAAGCGCCGGTGTTCCCGACGAAATTCACAGCTCCGTTCAAAACCGCCTGACCATTCCCATGGCGAGCGGCATGCGGTCGATCAACATCGCCATGAGCGCAGCCCTGGTGCTCGGCGAGGCGCTCCGTCAAACAGACACTTTCCCCTGCTCCTAACTGATCTTTTTATTGCAGAGTGTGATATCACTCATAAACTAACAACCGCTCTTAAGGTATAATAAGGTCGTAAATGGCCATGGTAAAAAAACTACGAAATATACTCTTGCTCGTTCTCCCGCTTTTTTGTCTGGGAACGGCAAAAGCGGAGACACCTATTAACGTCGATTTTTCAGGCGTGTCGGTCGTCACCTCCGAGTATCCCCCATACAACTTCTCCGGCGAAACCGGCGCGGAAGGCATTGCCGTCGAGCGCGTCAAACAGGTTCTGGAAAAATTGGGCCTCAATTTGCCAATCGCCGTCTATCCGTGGGCAAGGGCCTATGAAACGGCGAAAAAAGTACCCGGCACACTCATTTTCAGCATGGCCCGCAGCAAAGAACGGGAAAACACGTTTAAGTGGGTCGGCACGATTGTCGATTTTCACGTCAATGTTTACCGCCTCAAATCAAGACCGGATGTGAAGATCCGCCAGCTTGAAGACATAAAAAACTACCGGATCGGCGCTCTTAATAAGGACATCAAGGGCAACTACTTGAGAAGCAGGGGCATTTCCCCGGTGGTCTACGCCTCGGAGGAATTGGGAATCCGCATGCTGGTCCGCGGCCGCATCGACCTGATGCCGATCGACGCCAATTCATTCGACTACAGAATTAACCGTCTGGGCTACGCCAGGGATCAATTTGAGGAAGTCCTGACGCTGACCGACATTTCCCACCCTCTTTACATGGCCTTCAGCAAAAACACGCCGGACGCGGTCGTTGAGGCATTTAAAGCCGCCTTGAAAGAGGTTCGTCCGGGAAGTTCAGTCGAGTGATTCTTTTGCAACGGCGGTAGATTGAATTCGCCACTGGTATGACCAGAGCTTTCAATGCCTGCGGTTTCGAGCTAATAGTCTTTATCTTTATAAGCAACCGTCCGGCATTAAGCTTCCACGATGGCCGTCTCCTTTACCGAATATCCGCTGCGCGAATCCTTAGTCCACGAGCTGCACGCCCGGCCGTTTGAAACCATGAATGCGCCGGAACAGGCCTCGCATATCGCCGTGTTGACCGGCGAACAAGGAGGCGATGCCGACGCCCGCCACCTGGGCGAGCTATGCCAACGATACGGCGCGCCTCCGCCACCCGAGGGAGCGCAACATCACATCGTCGATTTGGGCGCTTTCAGAGTGCGCTGGGAACGCCATACCGAGTTCTGCACCTACACCTTTTATCGCGAAGAACCCTTCGACGCTCCGTTCGATACCCCGGTTATCGATTTGGTGCCGAAAGACTGGCTTGAAGGTTTGCCGGGAGAAGTCTTCGGCGCGATTCACTTAACACTTGAAACCAAAGACACCCCCAACCGGCAACCCCACGAGTTGGCGCGCCTGTTCGGCGGAAATTCGTTGGTCGGCTGCCGGGTGGCCGGTGGACGGGCGCTCTTATTTTCCGATCTCCGTCTGCATGAAGACCGCTTCGCCCGCATCCTGGTCCGCGACATGGGCCTCAACGAACGCCAAGCCGGGCGGCTTGCCCAAAGGGCTTTCGAGCTCAACACCTATCGGCTTCTGGCTCTCTTGGCCCTTCCCGTAGCGCGCAAAAACACTCAACGAATCAATCAGCTGGAGAACGATCTGGCGGAAATCACCCGCACCATGGCCGAGGGCAACGGCGAGAACTCCGAAGCCCATTTGCTGGGAGAGCTTTCCCGTTTGTCGGCCGAAACCGAAACCATTATCGCGGCCAGCGGCTACCGGTACCGAGCGGCCAAGGCCTATGGAGAATTGGTCAAGAAACGCCTTGAGGATTTGCGCCAGGAACGGATTGAGGGTTTGCAGACGTTCACCGAATTTCTCGACCGGCGGTTCACCCCGGCGCTCGCCACCATTGAAGCGGCCGACCGGCGCCAGGAAGAACTGTCGAAACGGGCCTCGCGGGTCACGGCCTTGCTTAGAACCCGCGTCGAAGTCGAGCTGGCCGAACAAAATAAAGGCCTTCTGGAGTCCATGGACCGGCGATCCCATATCGCCCTCCGGCTCCAGGAAACCGTCGAGGGTCTCTCCGTCGTCGCCATCAGCTACTATCTCGTCGGGTTGGTCCGCTATGCGTTCAAAGGCCTCAAAGAAACCGGAGCCCTTCCCCTAGACCTCGATATCGCCACGGGCCTGTCGGTCCCCCTGGTTGTCCTGTTGGTCTGGTTCAGCCTCAAGCGGGTTAAGCGGAGTTTGCATAAAGAAGTCGGCTAAAATCTCTTCCCTACAGTGTGGATCGCCCCTATCTTGCAAACGAGTATTGTTTAAGGGTTTTAAACAGCAGATAGATGACGACCGATTACAGCCATTTAGTACACATCGAAAGCCACGACGAGTTGGCGTTGTACGAACTGATCCCCAACGTGGTGTGGATTTTCGATCTCGACAAACACGGCTGGTGGTGGGGCAACGAGGCGGCGCTTAAATTCTGGGGGCTGGAGAAACGCGACGATCTGGTCAACAAAGACCTCTCCGACGATTCGCAAGGCGCACGAGACCGCACCAAGCAAACCTTCGATCTGGCGGTGAAACAAGGGCTGACCATCGACCCCTGGACAACCTATCCCGGCGGCAAGCCCAAGACCCTTCACATGATGCACCGGGCCGTCACGGTAGGCCCCGACCGCCACCGGGCGATCATCGCCTACATCAATGAAGAGGTAAATCTGGGCGAAGCGCCGGAAAACCTCCTGCTCGTCGAGGCCATGCGCTACACCACCGTCTTGGTGACCAGTTTCACCCTTGAAGGCGATCCGGTGGTCGAAAACCCGGCGGCCACGGAAGCCTACCGCTCCATCGATCCCAAGAAACTCCCTAAAGGAGTGAATGCCTTCACTGCCCGTTTCGCCGATTTGGAAGACGGAAAAGCCTGTTTCAAAAAAGCCCTCGACGAAAAAGGCGGACGGTGGTCCCACCTCATGAAGACCGATGCGGGCCTGCGCAGCCATACGCTCGACATCCGCATGACCCGTCACCCGTTGAGCGGCGATTGGCTGTTTCTCGTCGCCGAGTACGACGTGACGCCTCTGCACGAAGCCCTGGACGCCGCCAGGGAGGCGCAGGAACAGCTTAGGCAAATGGCCCATTACGATGCGCTCACCGGCCTCCCCAGCCTTCACCTTTTAAAAGACAGCTCGGTGGCGCTGATCGCCCAGGCGGAAAGGAACAACCGGAAGATCGCCGTCATGTTTGTCGACCTGGACGGGTTCAAGACGGTCAACGACACCTGGGGGCACACAGCGGGTGACGCCGTCTTGAAAGAGGTGGCCAAGCGTCTGACCGAAGGCCTGCGCGACTGCGATCAAATCGCCCGGATCGGCGGCGATGAGTTCGTCGTACTGGCAACCAACGTCTCAAACCCTGGCGATGCGGAAAAAGTGGCGGAAAAAATCGTCCGGTTGTTGAGCGCACCGTTCCAGCTCACCGAAGCGCCCAACGCCGTCGCGCAAATCGGCGCCAGCGTCGGCATCGCCTTTTACCCCGAACACGGCGAAGAGATGGAAACCCTCCTCAGAACCGCCGACCGCACGATGTATCGCGTCAAAAATTCCGGCAAAGGCAACTACAAGGTTGCCTAACCGGTAGCCCTCTTTTTCTCGTACCAAGGCTTGGTTTTGTTGACGAGATGCACCACAGACAGCATCACCGGCACTTCCACGAGAACACCAACGACGGTCGCCAGGGCGGCGCCCGATTGAAACCCGAACAACCCGATGGCCGTCGCCACCGCCAGCTCAAAAAAATTGCTGGCGCCGATCAGAGCCGACGGCGCGGCAACGCAATGGGCGACGCCGAACTGCCGGTTTAGAAAATAGGCGAGGCCGGAATTGAAATAGACCTGGATGAGAATCGGAACGGCCAGCAACAGGATAACCATCGGCTGAGCCAAAATCTGCTCGCCCTGGAAACCGAAGAGAAGAACCAACGTCGCCAATAGAGCAACGAGCGAAACCGGCTGAAGCCGCCCTAAAAGCCTATTCAGCGCGGCTTCCCCACCATGCCTCAGGATGGATATCCGCCAAGCCTGCGCGGCAATGACCGGCACGACGATGAACACGAGGACTGAAATCAGCAGCGTATCCCACGGCACAATAATCGACGACAGACCCAGCAGCAGCCCGACAATCGGTGCGAAGGCGACGATCATAATGGTGTCGTTGAGCGCAACCTGCGTGAGGGTGAAGTGAGGTTCGCCATCGGAGAGATTGCTCCAAACGAACACCATCGCCGTGCAAGGTGCGGCAGCCAGAATAATCAGACCGGCAATGTAGGAATCGATCTGATCGGCCGGCAACAGGGGCCGAAACAGATAGGCGATGAAAAACATCCCGAGTGCCGCCATGGAGAAAGGCTTAACCGCCCAATTGACGAAAAGAGTCACCGCGACGCCTCGCCAATGTTCCTTCACATGGATCAATGCCCGGAAATCGATCTTGAGGAGCATCGGGATGATCATCAGCCAAACCAGAACGGCCACCGGCATATTGACCCGGGCGATCTCCATTTTTCCAACCGCCTGGAACGGCACCGGGAAATAGTGTCCCAAAGCGACGCCAGTGAGGATGCACAGAGCGACCCAAAGGCTCAAAAACCGTTCGAATAGCCCCAACCCACCTTCTTTGGGTTTTTCCTCGACGTCTGATACTTGGCTAGTCATCGAACCACTCCCGCCAAGCGGTCCAAGCGCCGATCAGATCGGCCAACCGCTCGTATCCCTGCCCCATGGCGTGAATGCCGTCGCTGTCTTTTTGCGCTTTTGCCCATGTCGCATCGGCGGCCAGGGTGTCGAAAACGTCCAAGTAAGGAATATCCAATTCCGCAGCCAACGACCGGTAAGCCTGGGAGAGCGTTTTCGTCCGTTCGTTGTTGAAATTATAAGCCACGCCGGTTCCCGGCAGAACCGGCATCATTTCCTCAACCACCGGCGGCGGACCGATCCAAAGGGTCGGAAGCCAGCTCTTGGCTTCCTTTAAAATCGCTCCGGCATTGGCCAGCGATTGTTCCAAAGGCACTCTAACGCCGACCCCCACCTCTTCCGCCGCATCGTTGACGCCAAAGGAGAAGACCAAGCCGCAGGATGTTCCTTCCGGCATACGAACCCGGCATTCGTCACGCCACCGCAAAGCGATATCGGCCGAGGTATTGGCCCGGATACCCAAATTGTAGAGCGTTACGTCATGGTCTTTCGCCGCCTCCCGATTGCACACCCGGCCCGGCCAGCCGAGGAAGCTCTCGTCGCCGGTCCCGGCGGTCAGGGAGTCGCCGACAAAACAAATCCGTTTCTCCGTCATAACCTTTCCTTTTCAACCCGCCGCTTCATCTCGGCGAAACAGGCGTCGTAATCGGCCCGGCAGCCCCCCTCTTCCCACCAGGCCTGGATCGCTTTCAGCATACGGCCCATCCCCTGCCCCGGCACAAGGCCCAGCTTTTTAGCGTCGCGCCCACGCAGCGGAAAATCCACCGCTTGCCAAACGGCGGCCTCTTCCAAAAGTCCAATCCAGCCTTCGGTCACCGGGCGCGGCAACTTGGTCTCAATAGCGACCTGCCCGGCCCAGGTAAGCAGAGCCCTATCGCGCACCGCTTCTTCGCCAAGCCGGTGAAACAATCGCCGCCGGGCGTTGTCGTCGAGACCCGGCAGCACTTCCTCTTCATTATGAAAAATTTCGTGCAGGCGGTTCCTCTGTTTGTTGGACAGTTTTAAACGGTCCGACACCGTATCCAGTCCCGGGTCGTCGGTATCGAGAACGGAAGCCAAGCGCCGAAGCGCATCGGGCGCCACGCCCTCGACTCTGATCGCCGTCGTCTCCAGCCAAGACAGCGCGCGCAAGGCTCCCAACGAACCCGCTTCGGGGAGAATATGCGTCAGCGCCCCGACCATTCTCATATAGCCCAGAACACCGGCTGGATTGGGAGCCAAAAGAATCTTCAGCAGTTCATCGCGCACTCGTTCGCCGGACAACTCCGGCAGGCGGGACGCCTTGAGGCGGCAAGCCGTGAGCGCCGCTTCGTTGGGGGGCGGACGGCCGTAATGGGCGAAAAACCGGAAAAACCGCATCAGACGGAGAACGTCTTCGTCGATCCGGTCGACCGCTCGGCCAACGAAGCGGACACGGCCGTGGGCCAAATCGTCGAGACCGTCGTAAAAATCGTAGATGTCGCCGTCCTTGTCGCACGACATGGCGTTGATGGTGAAATCGCGCCGGGCGGCGTCTTCCGCCCAGCTATCGGTAAACGCCACGGTGGCGTGACGCCCATGGGTCTCCACATCGCGCCGCAACGTGGTGATTTCGACCATCTCGCCGTCGAGAACCACCGAAACCGTGCCGTGGTCGATCCCAATCGGCAGGGGCTTCAGGCCGGCGGCGCTCAGGATTTCCATCACTCTTTCCGGGAGCTCGGGGGTCGCAATATCAACGTCTTTGACCGGCCGATGGGCAACGGCGTCCCTGACGCAGCCGCCGACGAAACGGTATTCGGCCCCGGCAGCATCGAAGGCGTCCATGACGGCCTGAACCGCCGCCGTGTGCATCCACGGCTGCGGCGACAGCTTGCCAACGGGCGTAACACCCTTCGATTCCAATTCAAACCGGGACATAGGCTCCCCTTACTCGCGGCAACCGAAACTATAACTCTTTGGAATGAAAGGGGGAACTTTTTAGGGACGGTTCTGCGCCGGAACGACTTTTCCGTCTTCAAAGCGCGGCGGTACGTATTCACTAGAGGGGTCGTGACCACTGGTGACGCCGTAGGTAATCACACTAACCGCCGCCAACAAAAACCCGACGACGATCAGCCAAAACCACGGCCCGTCCTCAAGCGCCGGAATCTTTCGCCCCTTGCCACGCAACCCCAACCACAGGAGATAGACCGCGGCGGGCGCGATGATCGGCAGGATATATTGCAAAAAAACTCTCATCGTTTCGGTATCTTGATCTCCCCACCCGAAAGAAACTGATAAAGATTGACCAGCATCCCGGCGGTGGCGCCCCAGATATAGTGGCCTTCATAGGGCATGGCGTAAAAATAACGGTCTTTACCCTGATAGAAATAGCTGTGCCGTTGATGGTTCACCGGATCGAGGAAGAAATCGAGCGGCACCTCGAAAACCTCGGCCACTTCGTTGGGGTCGGGATTGACCTCAAATGGCAGCTCAACCAATCCGACGACCGGCGTCACCATAAAGCCGGTTCGGGTCACATAGTTGTCGAGGCGCCCAAGCACCGCGATCTTGTCCTGCTCGAGGCCGACCTCCTCTTCGGTTTCGCGCAAGGCCGTTTCCTCCGGCGTTTCGCCTTCTTCCGCATGGCCGCCTGGGAAACTCACCTGCCCGGCATGATTGGCCAAGTGTTCCGTCCGTTCGGTCAACAGCACGGTCAATCCGTCTTCGCGGTTGACCAACGGCACCAAAACGGCCGCCGGCGTCAATACGGGCCGGTCTTCGGGATAGGTGCCCGGATTGAGATTGTGGTCTCCCCGACGTTGATCGGGTTCTCCGGGATCTTCGGGAGGCTCGGCCGTCTCAAAACGTTCCAAAACCTCTTCCAAAGTTACGCCTACGTCAGTTTGCCCAGCCGAAAGAATTGGTCCTTGCTCCATACGCCGAATACTTTTTCGCCTTCGATTTCTTGTTCTATACCATGAGAAACCAATTCATAAAAAACCGAACGCGTCAAGCGGGCCTCAAGACCGTCGCGCACTTCGATGTATGGGGCGGGTTCGCCGGTTTCGGGATTCTCTTCGACTCTCAACGGATGTGAGGCATCCAAGGTGACCATGTCGTCCACGTTGGTGCGGAAACTGATGCAGGCTTGGTTTTCACAGCACTCATCGCCCCCCATATACATTTCTACGGCGACGAACGGCGCATCATCCACTTTGATCCGGCCCAGTTCAGCCGGCGTCGCCATCCAATAATCGCCGTGGCGGTCTTTGTGCAAAACGGAGGCGAAAAGGCAGACCAACTCTTTGCGTGTAAATGGCGAACCTTCATAATACCATGTACCGTCTTGGGCTATCCTGATGTCGATTTCGCCGCAAAAAACGCGACGTTTCGATTCCGGTAGGTCTAAAAGCCCTGGAAGTCCACGGGAACAGTCGATTGCCGGATGGGAATCGGCGTCAAATGTGAAAGGACTGGCGTTGCCGTTATTCATCTCCACCCTTCTATCCCTCGCATCGGTCAAGGAGTCGCATCGGTGAGCGCACCTCAAGATTCTTCTTCTCGTTCCGTTTCCCCCGAGGAAACCTCCCCACCGGCTTTCGACGTTACCGCCGCCGAAATCGAAAACCTCGGCGTTCACTTCGCCGACGTCCGCAAAGCGGTAGGGTCCATCATATTTGGGCAAGATCAAGTCGTAGAACAAGCTTTAACAGCAATACTGGCCGGAGGGCATGTCTTACTGATCGGCGTCCCCGGACTCGGCAAAACCTTGTTGGTCGAAACCTTGGGGCGGGTTCTCGGCCTCACCGAGCGGCGGGTGCAGTTCACGCCCGACCTGATGCCCGCCGACATTTTGGGCAGCGAAATCCTCGAAGCAAGCGATTCGGGCAAGCGATTCTTCCGCTTCATCAAGGGGCCCATTTTCACCCAACTGCTGATGGCCGATGAAATCAACCGGGCCAGCCCGCGCACCCAATCGGCGCTGCTTCAGGGCATGCAGGAACGCCGGGTATCGGTGGCGGGCGACTATCACGATCTGCCTCACCCGTTCCATGTTCTGGCGACGCAGAACCCCTTGGAGCAGGAAGGGACGTACCCGCTCCCGGAAGCCCAGCTCGACCGTTTTCTTATGCAGATCGATGTGGACTACCCGGAAAAAGACGCCGAAAAGGATATTTTGCTGCACACCACCGGCAACGGAGCCAACAAGGCCAAGCAGGTTCTTTCCGCCGACGCACTGGAAAAGGCTCAAGCGGCCATCCGTCAAATGCCGGTGGGAGAATCGGTCGTCGAGGCCATTCTGAAACTGGTCCGCTCCGGCCGACCCGAGATGTCCGATATCGAAGACGTTCAGCGCTTCGTCGCTTGGGGACCGAGCCCCCGGGCCAGCCAGGCCTTAATGCTCGCGGTTAGAGCGCATGCCGCTTTGGATGGCCGGTTCGCCCCGTCAATCGATGACGTCGTCGCGCTGGCGAAGCCGGTTCTGCGCCACCGGATGGCCCTGCATTTTACGGCGCGGGGTAAAGGCATAACCGTCAACGGATTGATCGACCGTTTGTGTGAGGACCTTTGACCGATAAGGCGGCGAGACTCCGGGCGGACGCCGAAACCTTAAGCGGTCCCTGGCCGCCGCTCCTCCTTGCAGCCCGCCGCTTGGCCGCCAGCTTGGCCTTGGGCCTTCATGGACGACGGCGTCCCGGTCCCGGCGAGTCGTTTTGGCAATACCGGCACTATCAGTGGGGCGACCCCAGCCGAACCATCGATTGGCGTCAATCGGCGCGCTCGGACGACATCTATGTCCGGGAAACCGAATGGTCCGTTGCCGCATCGCTTTGGTTTTGGATCGACAACGGCCCATCGATGACCTGGCGGTCGACCGACGACCTGCCGACGAAATACGACAGGGCTGCCCTCCTCGCTCTTGCGGTTTCGCTTCTCGCCGCCGAGGCCGGCGAACAAGTCGCTCTCGCCGGAATAGACCGGCCACCGTCCAACCACGAAAGCGGATTGGTCAGGATCGCCAAAGCGCTCTCCCTCGCCGGCGATGGACCGGAACCAAAGATCGAACAGATTCCCGAAGCGGCCGAATTGGTTTTGTTCAGCGACTTTGAGGCTCCGCTGGAAGACGTAGCGGCGCGTCTAAAGCCTTTCGGCGACCGTCGTGTCACGGCGACCTTGGTGCGGATTTCGGATCCGGCGGAAGAACAACTGCCGTTTCGCGGCCATGTGCTTTTTTCCGACCCGGCGAGCCCCACGACGGTCCGCATCCCCGATTCCGGCGCCATGCGGCCTGCCTACCGCAAACAGCGGGACGGGCACAAACAAGGCCTGCGCGCTTTGGCGGAAAGCCACGGATGGAGACTGCTCGAACATACGACCGACCATCCGGCCTCCGCGGCGCTTCTTGCTTTGCATGCCGGCCTGTCTGCCGGGAACGGGTAGGAGGGCATCGGCGTGCCGGATATTCAATTCACTTTTCCTTGGCTCCTGGTTGGGCTTGCGGCATTGCCCTTGATTCTGTGGCTGGTCCGTCTGACTCCGCCGCCGCCCCAGCACATCGTCTTTCCGGCCACCTGGCTTTTGGCCCGTTTGCGTCCCGGCGAAACGGAAAGCGCGAAGAGTCCCTGGTGGCTTCTTGTATTGCGGGGGCTGCTCGCCGCCAGTTTGATTGCCGCAGCGGCGCGCCCGGTTCTGAACGGCGGCGGCCCTCTGTCCGGTGACGGCCCTTTGCTTTTGGCCGTCGACAATGGCTGGTCGTCCGCCGCAGACTGGCCGCAACGCCGAAAAATGATGAGCGACCTTCTTTTACAGGCGCAACAGAGCAACCAACCGGCGGCGCTTCTGCCTTTGGCTCTAAAAAGCGGGCAAACGGTGGATTTCAGGCGGGCAAGCGACAGCGCTAGAATAGCCGCCGCCCTGGAGCCCGTTCCTTGGCCGGTCAAGCGCAACGATGCCCTGGCCCGTTGGGCGGACAAAGCGCCGCTGGCGCCGGGCGGGACGCCACGGGTCGTCTGGCTATCCAACGGACTGGCGTTTGACGGCGACGACGATTTCATCGACCGATTGCGAAAAATCGGGCCGCTCACCGTAGTCAGGCCTAAACCCGGCACGCTCCCGGTCATCCTTGGCGACCTTGTTGAAGACGACGGCCAAATCACGGTCACCGTCCGGCGTCTTGCTGACGACCGCGAACAATCGGAGGCTCTGAACGCGCTTGACGATCATGGGCAAGCGTTGGCCCGCTCGGTCGCCACGTTCAATCAGGGGGAACGGGAAACGACGGCGTCCTTCACCCTTCCCCTGGAACACCGAAACAGGCTTGCGCGGATCACCACAAGTTCGGTGCGCACCGCCGCCCAAGTCGCCCTTTTCGATAAATCCTCGCAACGGCACCCCGTCGGCCTGGTAATGCCCGAAAACGCGCCCGACCTAGCGGCCCGGCCGCTGCTTGGACGGCATTACTATCTCGAACGCGCCCTGGCTCCGATTGCCGAGGTTTTCAGGGGGCCAGTGGAAGCGCTCCTTTCCCGCGAAAAAGCCGTGATGATCCTCGCCGACCCACCCGTTCTTTCGCCAGCCGCCGAAAACCGTCTCAACAAATGGATGGAGAACGGCGGTCTTATCCTGCGGTTTGCCGGACCCAATCTCGAAACGTCAAAGACCGATCTCCTCCCGGTCGCCGTACGGCAAGGCAACCGCTCGATGGGCGGCGCACTGTCTTGGCGCGATCCGCCCGGCATCGCCCCATTTACCGAGGAAAGCCCCTTTTTCGGTCTCGACGTGCCCAGCGACGTAAAAGTATCGCGGCAGATTTTGGCCGATCCCAACCGTATGGAAGATGCCGCCGTTTGGGCCCGATTGACCGACGGCACCCCCCTCGTCACAGCGAAGCAGAAGGGCGACGGTTGGCTGGTTTTGTTCCACGTCACCTCGACCACCGACTGGTCCAATCTTCCGCTTTCCGGCCTTTTCGTCGATCTGTTGGATCGGCTGGTCCGTTTTTCAAAGGGTGCCGCACAAGCGGAACCGACGCAACGCCTGACGCTTGAGCGCCAATTGAATACGGATGGCAGTCTCGGCGCCGTGGCGGGATCTGCTTCAACGGTTGAACCAGGCGCCTGGGGTCAAACCTTTGCCGACGCGGAACACCCCCCCGGTTTTTACAAAGGCGTGGAAGGCGCTTTCGCCTTAAATCTTCAGGACTCTATTTCGACATACAAACCTCTCGAACTCCCCTTGGACGTCGCCACAGCCGATTACAGCGCCTCCCCGGAGAAAGACATTTCCGGTTGGCTGTGGGGCTTGGCCCTCGCTCTCCTTGCCCTGGACGGTTTCGTTTCTCTCGGCGCCCGGCGCGGTCTGGCCCGTGCGGCCGTTCCGCTGGTTTTATTGGCCTTGTTGTCCGTACCGAACGAAAGCGGAGCCGCCGAAAAATACGCTATCGAGGCCACACGGACGACACGGCTCGCTTACGTGGTGACCGGAGACCCGCGCACCGACAACATCAGCGAAAACGGCCTTGGCACTCTATCGCGTATCCTCACCGCCCGTTCCGCCGCCGAACTGGGACCGCCCATGGCGTTCGACCCGGAAAAAGACGATCCGGTTTTCTTTCCGCTTCTCTATTGGCCGGTCTCGGACCGTCAACCGGACCTATCCGATGGGGCAAGAGAACGGATTAACCGGTATCTCTTGAATGGCGGCACCATCCTTTTCGACCGGTTGAACGGCGGTAGCGCCGCTATGGAGCGCCTTGGACAATGGCTCCGCCTACCTCCCGTGGCACCCATTTCCCAAGACCATGTTTTGACGCGGACCTTTTATCTCATCGACCGGTTTCCCGGCCGTTGGACCGGAGACACGGTTTGGATCGCCGAACAGGACCTGGGAAGCGGCGACGGCGTCGCGCCGGTAATTATCGGCAGTCACGACTGGGCTGCAGCCTGGGCGACCGACGAACATCAACGCCCCCTGTTCGCCCTGGCTCCAGGCGGCACCCACCAGCGGGAGCGGGCCTACCGGTTCGGCGTCAATTTGGTCATGTACGTCTTAACGGGAAACTATAAACACGACCAAGTCCACCTCCCGGCGATCATGGAGCGGCTGCAACGATGACGTTTCAGGATATCGCCTTTACGCCTCTGCTCCCCTGGCCTTTGCTCCTCGCGCTCGGCTTGCTGGCGCTTTTACCGGCGGCGATAGCCCTGGTGAAAGGCATGCGGGGCGGGCTTCTACGGCTGCTGTTGGCGCTCACCGTTTTCATCGCCGCCAGCGGTCCATCCCTGTTGCAAGAGCAACGGGAACCGCTCAGCGACATCGCCCTGATCGCCGTTGACCAGTCTCCCAGCATGACCCTCGCCGACCGCCAAGAGCAGAGGCAGACGATGGCCTCAACGTTAAAGGAACGCCTTTCCCGCCTCCCCAACTTGGAAGTCCGGGAAGTGGCCTTTGGCGAAGGCAAAGAGGAAACCCTGCTTCGGGATGCGCTTGCGCGGGCCGCCGCCGACATCCCGCCCGGACGCCTAGCCGGAACCATGGTCATCACCGACGGCCAAGTGCATGACGTTCCGGCCGTAGCGCCGGACAAACCGTTTCACCTGCTGATTGCCGGTAAAAAGAACGAACGGGACAGGCGCATCGTGATCGAAGAAGCCCCCAACTACGGGATCGTCGGCGGACGCATATGGGTACGCTTTAAGGTGATCGACAAGGCGATGCCGGAGGGAAGCCGGGTCAGGGTCACAGTGGAAAGCGGGGAGGACGCCCCAAGGACGGTCAGCGCCCGGGTCGGACAATCGCGCCGGGTCATGGTTCCCATAGAGCGGGCCGGCACCATTCCGGTGCGGCTCTCCGTCGAACCGGCCAAAGGCGATCTCACACCGGTCAACGACCGCGTCGCCTTTACCGTCAACGGCGTGCGCGACCGGCTCAGGGTGTTGCTCCTATCGGGCCAACCGCACCCCGGCGAACGGACGTGGCGCGATCTGTTCAAGTCCGATCCCGCCGTCGATTTGGTCCATTTCACGATTTTACGCCCCCCGGAAAAATCCGATTTCACGCCGCTCGACGAACTTGCGCTGATCCAATTTCCCGTGACCGAGCTGTTTGAAAAACAGATCGACAAGTTCGATTTGGTGGTGTTCGACCGGTTTCTTGTCCGGTTCGTCATTATGACCGACCACCTGGCGGCAATCGTCCGCATGGTCACCGACAAAGGCAAGGCCGTCTTGGTCGCGGCAGGTCCCGATTTTTCAGGGCCACGGTCGCTGGCCGCGACGCCCATCGGCACCCTCCTTCCGGCGCAACCCGACGGCAAAATTTGGGAAGGCCGCATCCGGCCGCAACCGACCGGCATCGGCCGTAAACACCCGATTACGGCAAACCTGGCAGAGCCCGGATTAGCCGGTTGGGGCCCCTGGCTCCGGCATCTGGGCGGCAAGGTCTCAAGGGGCCAAGCTCTGCTTGAAACGGAAGACGGAAATCCTCTGCTGCTCATCGACCGGGTCGGCAATGGCCGGGTCGCGCTTCTTTTGAGCGACCAGATCTGGCTCTGGGCGCGGGGCTATCAAGGCGGCGGGCCGCACCTGCCGTTGCTCCGGGGGCTTGCCCACTGGCTGATGAAAGAACCCGACCTGGAAGAAGAGCGGCTCATGGCGAAAATCGCCGAGGGACGCTTAACGGTCGAGCGCCGCACGCTTGAAAGCACAAACACCCCGGCGACCGTCACCCGCCCCGACGGCAAAACCGAAACGCTTCAACTGGCGGAAATTCGGGAAACGCTCCTCTCCGGGCAAACCGACGCCGTCGATTTGGGGCTCTACAAAGTCGAGCAGGACGCCCTCTCCGCCTGGGCGGTCAGCGGCAATCCCAACGCCCCGGAATGGCGGGAAGTGACGGCGACATCCGGTAAACTCGGCCCCGCCGCCAAGCAGTCCCAAGGCGGCGTTTTCTGGAATGCGGCGAACGAAATGCCCGCCGCGCGAACCGTTCGCCCGGGCGTTTCCGCCGCTGGCAGTGGGTGGCTGGGTCTTCGGGCCAACGAGCAGTACCGGGTTACCGGGTTGGCCGAACGGCCGTTCTTCGGCACGTTATTGGGCGGCCTTGGGGTTCTCCTGACCGCAATGGCCTTGCTGATCGCCGCCTGGATCAAAGAAAGCCGCCCCGCCTAACCCGGTTATCAACACCACTGCTTCGCCCGATAGGCCGCCGCGAGAAAATCGACAAAGGCGCGCACTTTGGGCGACAGGTGCCGGGCGTGGGGATAGACCGCATAAATATCGATTGAGTCGGCCTCAAAATCTTCCAAAACCAACTCAAGGCACCCGGACCGGACGTCGCTATCGAGCAAAAACAGCGGCCCTCTCGCCACGCCGAACCCCTGGCAGGCGACTTGCCAGCAGGCGTCGCCGTTGTTGACCGTCAGCGGGCCGTCAACCCGCACCACCTCGGCTTTTCCGCCCTTTTGAAACTCCCATTCGTTGGGCGTTTTGGCGTAGGAATAGATAAGGCAATCGTGGTTTTTCAAATCCTCGGGGCGCTGCGGACGGCCTTTTTTGTTCCAATAATCGGGCGAGGCGGCGACAACGAGCCGCGATGACGCCAGTTTCCGGGCGATCAGGCTCGAATCCTGCAATTTGGTAATCCGGATCGCCATATCGAAGCCCTCTTCAACGATATCGACAACGCGGTCGTTGAGGTTGATGTCGACTTTGAGGTCCGGGTGTTTTTCCTGAAATCGCGGCAACAGAGGCACCACATGCTTCACGCCGAACGACATGGGGGCGGCAATCCGCAGAACACCGCGCGGGGCCTCGCTTAAATGACTGGCGGCTGCCTCCGCTTCCTCCAGATCGGTCAGGATTCCCTTACAGCGCTCGTAAAAGGCCTGCCCGACTTCAGTGAGGCTCAAGCGCCGGGTAGTCCGGTTGAGCAACCGCACGCCGAGCCGGTCTTCCAACCGGGTTACATGCTTGCTGACCGCCGACTTGGACAGCCGCAGGGACTGGGCGGCACCGGTAAAGCTACCGGCATCGACCACCCTAGTAAAAACTTCGAGCTCGGATAGCTTGTCCATGACCCTTATTACGCCTGCTCAAGAAACAAATTGTAATTAGGGGAGTAAATTATCAGCTTTCAAGAAACATACTATGATGATTTGACTTAAACGAGACTGAGCGAAGGCTATGGGATTGCTTGTTGACGGCCAATGGACCGATCAATGGTACGACACGAAGAAAAGCGGCGGAAAATTCGTCCGCAAGGAAAGCGCCTTTCGCAATTGGCTTTCCGCCGACGACTCCTCGGAGTTCAAGGCGGAACCGGGCCGCTACCGGCTGTTCGTTTCCTACGCCTGCCCCTGGGCTCATCGGACCCTGGTTTTCAGAGCGCTCAAAGGACTTGAAGACTTTCTGCCGGTCACCGTGGTCGATCCCTTGATGCTGGAAAACGGCTGGGTCCTCCCCGACGGCCCGCCGCTGCATACGGTTTATACGCAGGCCGACCCCACCTATTCGGGACGGGTCACCGTGCCGGTGCTTTGGGATGAAAAAACCAAGACCATCGTCAACAACGAATCGGCGGAAATCATCAGAATGCTCAACGGCGCGTTCGATGCCCTGGGTGCGAAAGAAGGCGACTATTATCCCGAGGCCCTAAGACCGGCCATCGACGAGATCAACGCCATCGTCTACGAACGGGTCAACAACGGGGTCTATCGCTGCGGTTTCGCCACCACCCAAGACGCCTACGAAGAAGCCTTCGATCAGTTGTTCGATGCGTTGGACGATCTTGAAGAACGCCTTTCAACCAGCCGGTATTTGGTCGGCGACAGAATTACCGAAGCCGATTGGCGGCTTTTCACCACATTGGTCCGCTTCGATCCGGTCTACCACGGGCACTTCAAATGCAACAAGAAGCGCCTGATCGATTACCCCAACCTTTGGGGGTTCACCCGCGAGCTTTACCAGTGGCCCGGCATCGCCGAAACGGTCCATTTCGACCATATCAAGACCCATTATTACGGCAGCCACAAAACCGTCAATCCCAACGGAATTATTCCCAAAGGCCCCGATTTGGATTTTCTGGCTCCTCACGGACGCGGCTGACCGCAACGACGGGCACGTCGTTTTCCTTTTCTGATCAACCACTTCGCGATACACTTAAAACTTCACAAGCTGGGGAGAAGCGGTCATGCCCTTTGTCAGACGGAACATGAACGGTCAGGTCGACGCGGTCTTCGACCAGCCCGACCCCAGCGCGCCCGAAGAGCTGCCCGCCGATCACCCGGACCTTCTCGCCTTCATGGCGGTGATCGATCCGCAGGGCGGCGCCCAGGCGGCCCAATGGGCCAAGGACGACTTGGCCCTGGCCCGCGTGGTCGAGGATTTGATCGACGTGTTGATTGAAAAAGGCGTCATCGCCTTCACCGACCTGCCCGAACCGGCCCAACAAAAACTCATCAAACGCCGCGGCCGCCGCCAGGAGATGGACTACGTCTCCACCCTATTCGCCATGGTCGACCCCGACGACGGCGGGAGCTTTTTTTAGGGGTTGGGGTATCAAACGGGCTCATGAGTTTACGGCCTAATGCTTGCCGGTGAAATGGATGGTGATCCGACGATAAACGTAGAGATACTTATGATCTTAGGACCCGATGAGACGTCGCAGAAAGCAACGGAGGTTTGATTCAGCAATTACCACGAAGCGCCGAATTAGGTCTGCAGAAAGTCGACAATTTATTAGCCGATATCCAGCGAACTAAGCCGCACCTTTAAAGCTGCGGAAACGGAAGCATGAATCTCTTCGGGGAAATTCTTCGGCAACGACTTTTCTAGTGCTTTCATTGCTCCGTCTGTGCTCTCAAGGATTTCCCGGACAGCCTCTTCAGCGAGGACTGCGCTGATCCCAGCCTTGTCTGCTGATTGCAGTAAATGTCGGCCGACGATTTCATCAAAACGGTATCGGTTTTTGTCGCCGACGCACATGGCCAAACGAAATTGTTTCCTATTGATTGCCTCGGCGTCTGCGCTTGGCTGGGCGGTCATGACATCGTAAAGCGGCGTCAACCGATAGCCCCCTCCAATGCCGTTAAAGACACTGAAGTTTTTCGCGTGCCCGTCCGTAGCGCCGATCAGCCAAAATAGGATTTGCGATTGGAAGAATGCCTTGATGTCCTTCTCCGGTTCGTCGGACCCCTTGAGCAAGGCGACAATGTCTGTGATGCCGGGACCGCCCTGATCTTGATATTTTAATGTCGGGGGAACCGACAAGGCCTGGCAGCAATCTTCTTGAGGGATGCGAAGCAGTCGTCCATCTTTCGTCCATCGCCGGTCGAAGCGTTCGACGACCAAAGCCTTGGTTTCACCGAATTTCTTAATCTCAACCTTGTTGACCTCCAGTCCGAAGGCCTCGAGCAGCTTCAGGCAGTAGAACTCGTTCTCTATGCTGTTCGACAGGTCGATGCCGTTGGGGAGTTGGCCTATTTGTTTCTTTAGGATGTGCGTCGTCGCAGACGTGCCGATGGGCTTGTGCCATCGGTCATCCTTCCAAAGCAGCGCGGTTTTCTCCTGTGCGCCGGCAATGGAGATTCGGAAGCTGTCATCCTCACCCATGCCCAAGGGGGCTCGGGACAAGTCTTTTATGATGGCCTCGATTTCCAACTCATCGATAGGCCTGCCCTCTGAGAGCCCGGGGGTGATATCGGTTTCTTCCATGGCTTCGTTTGTGAGAAACTGAAATGCCCCGACGCAGTCGTGGCCGATCTTGGAGAGTAGGTCGTAAGCGCCTGTGCTGCGGGCTCCCACTCTTTCGGCGACTCTTTGCTTCAGAGCGTCGTTGTCCGGAAGAAGGTTTTCGAATACGGCGGCGACCTCTTCGCCCTTATAGGCGGTTTCCCGGAGTTTTAGAGACAGGGAAACGGGGAAGCAATTTTCCCACCCGAGCCACTCTTCGTCGTAGGTGAATTCGATTGCACCCGTTGTCGCCTTGACGAGCTTTCCAACCAGCTTGCCGTTGATCAGTACATTCAGCGGAATGCGTCTGAGCTTGCGGCCCATCAGAAAGCCTCTTCAAAGTCAGCTGCCGAGCTTTTCTTTCTATCCGCGACAACGATTTCCAAGCCGAGCATTGAGGCGATTTCAAGGATGGTGCTGATCTTGGCGCCCGGGTGGCCGCGCTCGATGATCGAGATGTTATATTGGTGCATGCCAACCTTGGCGCCAAGCTGAGTTTGGCTGAGGCCCAGGCTTTTGCGCTTCCGCGCGATGACATTGCCAAGGCTCATGGCATCTCTTATGGTTTCCATGCAATTTGCTCCAAGCAGTACGAGGCCCTTTATATCGTTTTCAATATATTTTAGATGTATATCGTTTTCAATATATTTTAGATATATATCGTTTTCAATATAATGACTATGCTGAGCTGTCGGTCAGTATTGGGTCAGTAAAAACTCATCAAACGCCGCGGCCGCCGCCAGGAGATGGACTACGTCTCCACCCTGTTCGCCATGGTCGACCCCGACGACGGCGGGAGCTTTTTTTAGGGGTTCCGTCCAGCTAAATGGGTCTAGGATGTTCGCAGGATTTCACCGAAGTCCGCGCTTAAATCATTTCCAGCCGAATGGTGACTGGCATCGAAGCTGCCGGGTTTAGCCATTAGCTGTCACAAACGCCTAAAGGTCCAAAATTACATCCTAGAATCGTCATTCGCCCAATGTTCCCATCACACTTAGCAGCGTATAGCGACGAAAACCAACAACCTACGTCACAGATGCAACGCTGTTAATTCAGTTATCTTGATGTAGAATATCGTTAATATGAGCAAACCCCAACGCCACCTCTTTCACAGTTTCCCGCGACCCAAAGCCAATGAAGATGCTGCTGCGACTTTGACGCGCGGACTCTCTATTTTGACATTGATGAAAGAGCTTGGCCTGGTGCTGGCACCGGAAATCGTTGAGTGGGACCTTCACGCGCTTGCCGTCGGAGGCGAGCAATTAAGACTGCTCCAGCGCCGAGTTTCCTTCACAGAGCTCTCTGCGAACGAACTGGCACCACACAGCGAGATTTTCGGCCCAATTGCCCTTGCCTTCGATATTGCGAAGCTCCGGGAAAATGGTGCAATGCCGGTCATATATGTGCCGCAAGGCGTTGCCGAGAGTCCCTTCAGTCAAATCGCGACATTTTGCGTTCGGGGCGCTTATCACACAAAGCACGTATTGCGCCAACTACAAGAGTTGAAGGAACTAAGTGATCCGGATTTGGCTGCTAAACATTTTCGGATGCCGACTTCGCAAAATTATAAATTGAACCTTCAAAATTCCGATCCGGCGGGAAGTATCGTCGCCAAATACGATATTCCAGCTTCATATGTCCAAGACGTTCTTAGTTATGTTGGCTTTAACAATATTCCGTTTAATCACAGTGTCGGCGTACTCGGTGTGTTCATGAACATGTTCTACCCTACAGACAATACTCATACTGGCGATCAGCTTGGTTACTACAGACAGCGAGAGTGGCGTCTAGTTGCCGGAGACATCAGCGTCAACGACAGGCCGATAGGGCGCGAGCTCACGGAAAAAGAATTGTGTGAAATCGAGAACATAGACCCCGAGTTTTGGACCCGCAATTTGGAATATGAGGGAAATAGTAAGAAGCGTTCATCACTAGCGCTCATCTATGATCCGGTTCCCGATTGGCGCTTCTTTGACTTCGTCGAGACAGTATACGTTCCTAAAGACGTTCCTAAAGAGGCACTCGAACAAGCGCGTACTATTGTAGGAGATAAGCTGGTAGAGGTCATGTAAGGCCGTTTCCCACTTTGGGTCACAAGCGGCCCTCTCCAACTCCAGAAGCAACCGTCGCCTTCTGGCGCAGTAGCGGACTGCTCACGCCCATCATCTCCTTACGAGTTCAAGACCAGGGCTCACCCCTCCTCCGCCGTCCACCTTAATACCGGTTTCCTCGCCGCCGTGGTTTCGTCGAGGCGGCGGCGTGGGGTCATGCGCGGGGCTTCCTTGAAATACTGTTCGTTGCCGCCTTGCGCCCGCTCGGCGAGGCCGCGCACCAGGTCGACGAACTGATCCAGCGCCTGTTTGGACTCGGTTTCCGTCGGCTCCATCAACAGCGCGCCGTGCACGACCAAGGGGAAATACATGGTCATGGGATGGACCCCGTCGTCGATCATCGCCTTGGCGAAGTCCAGCGTTGAGACTCCGGTATCCTTCAAGAAGCGGTCGTCGAACAACACCTCGTGCATGCAAGGTCCGTCGTAGGACTGGGTCAGCAGGTCGTTCAGCCGCGCGGCGATGTAGTTGGCGTTCAGCACCGCATCGGCGGACGCCTGACGCAGACCGTCGGAGCCCATGCTCATCATGTAAGAAAGCGCGCGGACGAACACGCCGAACTGGCCGTGGAAGCCCTTCATCCGGCCAAACGGTTTTTGCCCCGATTGTTCGGCATGCTCGACCAGATCGAACCCGTCGCCCGTATCGACCACATAGGGCACCGGAACGAAGGGGGCCAGGGCCTCGGAGAACACCGTCGGCCCGCTGCCCGGCCCGCCGCCGCCGTGTGGGGTTGAGAAGGTTTTGTGCAGATTGATGTGCATGCAGTCGATGCCGAGGTCGCCGGGGCGCACCCGCCCGACGATGGCGTTGAAGTTGGCCCCGTCGCAGTAGAAATAAGCCCCGACGCCATGCACCGCTTCGGCGATGTCCAAGATCTCGTCCTCGAACAAACCGCAGGTATTGGGGTTGGTCAGCATGAAACAGGCGACGTCTTCGTTGAGCGCTGCTTTCAAGGCGTCGAGATCGACCCTTCCCCGCTTGTTGGCCGGGATGGATTTGACCGCATAACCGCACAAGGCGGCGCTGGCCGGGTTGGTGCCGTGGGCGGACTCGGGCACCAGCACGATCTTGCGCGGGTTGCCCTGGTCTTCAAGGGCGGCGCGCACCGCCATCAGGCCGCAAAGCTCGCCATGCGCCCCGGCGGCAGGCGACAAGGCAACCGCCGGCATGCCGGTCAACACCTTCAGCCAATGGGCGAGAACGTCCATCAGCTCCAAGGCCCCTTGCACGGTCGAGGCCGGTTGCATGGGATGCAGATCGCCCAGGCCCGGCAGGCGCGCCATCTTCTCGTTGAGGCGCGGATTGTGCTTCATGGTGCAGGAGCCCAAGGGATAGACGCCGGAATCGATGGCGTAGTTCTTTTGGCTCAAGCGCATGTAATGGCGCACCACCTGCGGCTCCGACAGACCGGGAAGGCCGACGCCTTCCTCCCGCGCCAGGCCGCCCAAACGGTCCGGCACGGTTTCCGGTTCCGGCAGATCGACCCCGCTCATGCCGGGGGTGTCTTGCTCAAAAATCAGCGGCTCTTCCAGTTGCAGGCCGCGGTTTCCGGTAATGGTCCGTGTCGGCATCAGAGCGCCTCCTTCAAGGCCGCTTCAAACGCCGCCGCCTGATCGTCCGTAGTGAGTTCGGTCGCCGCGACCAGCAAAAGGTTTTCCAGGCTTTTCTCCCCCGGATACAGCCTGGAGACCGGCACGCCGCCTAGAATACCTTTATCGGCCAGGGCATCGACCACAGAAGCCGCCGCCTTCGGCAACTTGACGGTAAACTCGTTGAAGAACGTATCGCTGACGATTTCCACGCCTTTGACACTTTCCAGCCGGTCGGCCAGTTTGACCGCCGCCACGTGATTGAGTTTGGCCAGCCGGGTCAAACCCGCTTCGCCCAGCATGGTCAGGTGCATGGTAAAGGCCAGCGCGCAAAGCCCCGAGTTGGTGCAGATGTTGCTGGTCGCTTTTTCCCGGCGGATGTGTTGCTCTCGGGTCGACAGGGTCAGCACCCAACCGCGGCGGCCTTCCACGTCGACCGTTTCCCCGGCCAAGCGGCCCGGCATCTGACGCAGATATTTCTGACGGCAGGCCATCAGGCCGAGATAGGGACCGCCGAACGACAGGCCGTTGCCCAGCGATTGGCCCTCACCCACCACGATGTCGGCGCCCATAGCGCCCGGCGAGCGCACCGCGCCCAAAGACACCACCTCGCTCACCGCGACCACCAGCAACACGCCCTTGGCCTGGCAGTCTGCGGCCAAACCGCTTAAGTCGCGGACCTGGCCGAAAAAGCCTGGGTTCTGGACGACGACGCAGGCGGTTTGCTCGTCGATCAAGGCGGTTAGGTCTTCTTTGGCGAAGGGATCGGGATCGGCGCAAATGACTTGGAAATCCATAAACCGCGCCTGATTGACCGAGACGTCGCGGTAGTGCGGATGCAAACCGCCCGACAGGACCGCCTTGTTGCGCTTGGTGATCCGCGCCGCCATCAGCATGGCCTCGGCCACCGCCGTCGCCCCGTCGTACAGCGATGCGTTGGCGACCTCCATGCCGGTCAGCAGGGCGACCTGGGTTTGAAACTCGAAAAGGTACTGCAGCGTCCCTTGGGAAATTTCCGGCTGATAAGGGGTATAGGAGGTCAGGAACTCGCCGCGCTGGACCAGATGGTCAACGGCGGCGGGCACGTGGTGACGGTACGCCCCGGCCCCTAAAAACGAGGGGGCCGATCCGGTACCGATGTTTTTGCGGGCCAGCGCGCCGATGGTCTGCTCGACCGCCATTTCCCCGGCGGCCGGCGGCAAATCGACGGGGTCGTTCAGCAGGACCGATTTGGGGACGTCCTTAAAAAGAGCGTCGACCGAAGAGGCTCCGACAACCTTCAGCATGTCGGAACGGTCGGCCTCGCTGAGCGGCAGGTAACGCATCAACCAAGCTCCGCGATATAGGCTTTGTAGGCGGCCTCGTCCATCAGGCTCTCCAATTGCGAGGCGTCGCCGACCGTCATCTTGAAAAACCAGCCGTCGCTTTCCGCCGCGCTGTTGACCAGCGAAGGATCTTCCTCAAGCGCCGCATTGCCTTCGGTCACCTCGCCGCTGATCGGCGCATAGACCTCGCTGGCCGCCTTGACCGATTCGACCACCGCGGCCTCGCCGCCCTGATCGACCGAACGCCCGGCTTCCGGCACCTCCACATACACCACGTCGCCCAACTGCTGCTGGGCGTAGTCGGTAATCCCCACGGTCGCCACGTCGCCCTCGACGCTGACCCATTCATGATCCTTGGTAAACTTAACGGTCGCCATGTCCCTGAACTCCCTAACCCCTGAAATAACGATGCGGCGTAAACGGTAACGCCGCCACTTTGGCCGGTAGCGCCTTGCCCCGGATCATCAAATTGAGTGCCGTGCCGACGGCGCAGAATTCGGTTTTTACGTAACCCATGGCCACCGGGCCGCCGACCGTCGGACCGAACCCTCCCGAGGTGATCTCGCCGATCACGTTGCCGTCGGTGTCCTGAATTTCCGTATGGGCCCGCGCCGGAGCGCGTCCGTCCGGTTGAATACCGACTTTCAACCGGTCGGTTCCTTTTTCCAGCTGCCCTAGGATCACATCGGCCCCGAGGAACCCGCCCTCCTCCCGGCGGCGCTTGCCGATGGTCCAGGCCAAATTGGCCTCGATGGGCGTGGTCGTCGTATCGATATCGTTCCCATAGAGCGCCAAACCGGCTTCGAGACGCAACGAGTCGCGCGCCCCCAACCCGGCGGCTTCGACCTCGGCTTCCGCCAAAAAGGCTTCCGCGACGGCCAAAACCGACTCCGAAGGCACCGACAGTTCGAAACCGTCTTCCCCCGTATATCCCAACCGCGAGACGAGACAGGATGCGCCAGCGATACTTGCCGTGGTGGTGAACAAAAACTTCAAGGAGGCGCATTCGGGAGCGAAGCGTTCCATCACCTGCGCGGCCTTCGGCCCTTGCAGCGCGATCAACGCCCGGTCGTCGCGGATTTCCAACTCGGCCCGGCCTCTTAACCGGTCACCGATATGAAGAAAGTCGACGTCTTTACGCGACGCGTTGACCACCAAATGGAGATGGTCGCCGTGATTGGCGATCATCAGGTCGTCGATGATGCCGCCGCTTTCGTTGGTCAGCATCGTATAGCCGGTTTTGCCCATGGGAAGAGCCTGCAAGTCGGCGGGCACCAGCATCTCCATCGCCGCCGCCACGTCGTCGCCCCGCAGCACCGCTTGCCCCATGTGCGACACATCGAACAACGAGGCGCTTTCCCGCGTGTGATTGTGCTCGGTCATAATCCCGGCGGGATACTGCACGGGCATTTCGTAGCCGGCGAACGGCACCATCTTGCCGCCCAGCTTTTCATGCAAGGGGGCAAGAGGGGTTTTTAAAAGGTCTTCCGAAGCGGTTTCGCTCAACCTGGGTTCCTCCAAACAGAATCCGAAGCCTAAACCGGTGCGGTCGTCGGCTCGCTGGTCGCCCCCCTCTGTCACGGAACCTGAAAGATTCCCCGGTCAACTCGCGATCAAGCGGTGATCGCGCCGGCCGGGTTTCATCTTCGGTGAGGCGGCCAAATAATCCTGGACGCCTGCTTTCCAGAGCCACATTCCCCTGCGGTCCATGTGCCTGAGAGTTTCCGGGGGCCCGTTGCTCCTTCGGCGTCGGCCAGCCGTCCCAGAACGACCGCACCGATCTCTCCCGCAGGGTTCGCGCGTGGAGATAAAAATCAGTGTACGGTTCAGAAACAGCAGGTCAACCGCCCCTGTAGAGGGGTTTTTAATCGATTGATTTTAAAAGACTTATCGCCGCTTTCGTTTGCGGGCGTTGTAGTCCATCTGCTCGCGGGTCAATTGGAATCCGGCGTAGATCAGATAATCTGTACCGTCGCGCCCGGCCTCAATCGGCAAGGTCATGACAACCGGCTCATCGGCGAACCGGGCTTGAGTCGCATTGCCTTGGAAAACCAAATCCACGCTGAACGTGCGCTTGTTGATGATCTTTTTGTCCCGATCGGTAACGGCGACGAAATAAGAAACGGGCGCCCGTCCGGTCGTATTGGCCGCGCCTTTTTGGACGGTGAAGAAGGGCGTCACCATCACGTCCAGCGTTCCCGCTTTCGTCGTCCGGTCGAGATCGTAGTCGCAGGCCACCTGCACACCCGATATCTCACCTTCAAATTCGATGTCGATCAGGTCCCGGCCCGGGCCGTCTTTAAACGCGGTCTGCTCGGAAGCGTCGAGCAACACCGAAATATCGGGACAGACCGTCGGCCCGCTCGGCTTGACCATTTCCACCACCTCATCGACGGCCGAACAGCCCGTCAACAGGGCTACCGCGATCCCCATGGCCGATACCTGTTTCAGCAACCCGGTCAATTTCATTCCTTCCCCCGATACAAACAACGATCAGCTAAAGCTGTTTATGCGAATTGTCGCAAAACGGCGGCGTCTTGGTGTGCCCGCAGCCGCAAAGATAGACGGTTTCGGTTTTGACGGCATCCACTCTTTTCGGCATTTTGCCGGTTCCCTTATGCGACCCGTCGCAAATCGGCAGCGTTTTGCTTTGCCCGCACATACAGCAGAAATAACGTTTACCCGCTTCAAACTCTACTTTGTAGGGTCCGGGTTTCCTGTCAGGCATTCTTCATCCTCCCCAATGTCTTTGCACTTAATGTTTCCGTCAAATCCCTATTCCGAAGAATTTTCCACGGCAAGCAATGCCAAGGCAAGCCTTGCCAAGGCTCTCGAGCGGCTCCAGGCGTTCCCCATGGCGTCAGCCACGGCGATGCCGGTCATCAACATCGTCCGGGCGTCGCGGGGGTGGTTCGC
>Ga0209578_10000420_pt1 | contig 56778 bp, 48 predicted proteins | sample tdAd472_FD_187127 | JGI IMG/M metagenome (GOLD analysis project Ga0209578, IMG submission 187127) | Marine sediment microbial communities from the Atlantic coast under amendment with organic carbon and nitrate - tdAd47.2 (SPAdes)... | ecosystem: Environmental > Aquatic > Marine > Coastal >...
TCGCGCCGTCTCGGGGGAAGCCACCGGATATGCCCATTCGACCGAGATGAGTGAAGCCGCGATCACGCGGGCGGGTGATACGGTCCGCGCGGTGCGTACCGGGCACAGCGGCACGGTCGCGGATTCTCCCGCAGGGACCAATCGCGACCTCTACACCGACGTTAACCCGCTCGGTGAGATGGCGTTCGAAGACAAGGTCGCGCTGCTGTCGGAGATCGACGCCTATGCGCGTGGCAGCGATACCCGCGTCCGCCAAGTGACCGCGTCCCTGTCGGGAAGCTGGCAAGCCGTCCAGATCGTGCGTGCCGGCGGCGACCGGCGCGCCGATATTCGCCCCCTGGTGCGGCTCAACGTCTCCCTCATGGTGGGCGACGGCGACCGCCAGGAAACCGGCTCGCATGGGGTCGGCGGCCGGGCGATCTATGACCAATGGATTTCACCGGAGAACTGGCGATCCCAGGTCGACGAAGCCCTGCGCCAGGCCCTGGTGAATTTGGAATCGGTGCCCGCGCCCGCCGGCGAGATGCCGGTCGTGCTCGGCCCCGGATGGCCCGGCGTTTTGCTCCACGAGGCGATCGGTCACGGCCTCGAAGGTGACTTCAACCGCAAGAAGACCTCGGCCTTCTCGTCCCTGCTCGGCGAGCGGGTCGCGGCACCGGGCGTCACGGTGGTCGACGACGGTACGCTGACGGACCGGCGCGGCTCGATCACCATCGATGACGAGGGCACGCCGAGCGCCTACAACGTGTTGATCGAAGACGGCATTCTCAAGAGCTACATGCAGGACCGGATGAACGCACGCCTGATGGGCATGGCGCCGACCGGCAACGGACGTCGCCAATCCTTCGCCCACAGTCCCATGCCACGGATGACCAACACCTACATGCTCGACGGCGAGGCCGACCCCGAGGAGTGCATCAAGGCGGCAAAAACGGGAATCTATGCCGTGAACTTCGGCGGCGGCCAGGTCGACATCACCAACGGCAAGTTCGTGTTCAGCTGCACCGAGGCCTACATGATCGAGGACGGCAAGCTGGGTGCCCCGGTCAAGGGCGCGACCCTGATCGGCAACGGCCCCGACGCGCTGACCCGCGTCAAGCTGATCGGCAATGATTCGCGCCTGGACGACGGGGTCGGCACCTGCGGCAAGGACGGCCAGTCGGTCCCGGTCGGCGTCGGCCAGCCGACCATGTATCTGGAATCCCTCACCGTGGGCGGCACGGCGGTCTAGACCGTCCGGCACCATGGTCCACGCGAGAGCCCTTCACGTCAGCCATGCGCTTTGCGCATGGTGATTTGTTTCGTGTTCCAATCCGATACAGAATAGTCAGGACAACAAAGACACCTGACCGTCACGCCAGTTCGGGCGTCACGGAATGTGCGGAGACGGCATGCCCGACGAAGGACGCCTGCAACAGCCAATGGCCGAAGCCGGTGCGAAAACAGAGCCTGCGCCGTCGCGACGCATGGGGCCGATCATCCGCAACCTGGTGATCGTCGCCATCGTCGCCGCCGCTGTCGTGGGCGCGGGACGATGGGGTTATTGGCAATGGGCCCATGTCAGCGAGACCGATGCCCGCATCCAGGCCGACACGATCGCGATCTCCAGCCGCGTCTCCGGTTGGATTGTCGACCTGCCGATCATTGAGGGGGACAAGGTTCGTCGCGGCGAACTGCTCATCGAGATCGATTCCCGTGAATCCCGGCTCAAGCTGACCGAATATGGTGCCCGGATCGCAGCACTTGCGGCCGCGCAGCAGCAGATCACATCGCAAATCGACATGATCGACCAGACAACGTCCAGCCGGGTGGAGGCGGTGCGCTCACGCGCCGACGCGGCGCGGGTCGCGGTCAAGGCCAGCCTCGAACAGTTTGAATTGGCGCGCACCGATTTCGAGCGCACCCGCACCTTGCTGGCCGACCAGATCGTTTCGCGCCAGCGGCTCGATCAGGTCCAGACGGAATTGAGCCGCGCCCAGGAGCGGCACCAGAAGGCCCAGGCCGACCTGGCCGCGGCCCTCGCCGATGTGGGCGAGGCCGAGGCGGAGCGCGGCCAGATGAATGTGCTGGCCAGCCGGATGGATGTATTGCGCCAGGAGGAGGCCGAGATCGCGGCACAGCGCGAGCAGCAGGCCCTCGACGCGGCCGACCGGACCATCAAGAGTCCGATCGACGGCGTGGTGTCGCAGACCTTTGTCGATCGCGGCGAATTCGTCAGTCCCGGGCAGCGCCTGATGCTGGTCCACAATCCCGACTTGCTCTGGGTCGAGGCGAATATCAAGGAGACGGATATTCGCCACCTCGCGCCCGGCATGGCCGTCGAGGTCAAGATCGACGCCTTCCCCGACCGGCAATTCAGCGGCACGATCGCACGGATCGGACAGGCCGCGACCAGCGAATTCGCGCTGTTGCCGAACCCGAACCCGAGCGGCAATTTCACCAAGGTGACACAGCGCCTGCCGGTGCGCATCGCCATCGACGAGACCCAGGGCGTCCTGCGCCCTGGCATGATGGCCGTGGTGAACATCGAAATTCCCGGCCGGTGACCGACGCGGTCATGCCCGCGGCGACCGGCGGCGCAGCGCCGCCGGACGTCGGCTTCGCCCAGCGCTGGCTGGTCGTCGCCACAAGCCTCTCCTCCTCCCTCGCGCTCGCGCTGTCCGGCACAATCACCAACGTCGCCGTACCCGACATCATGGGCGCTTTCGGCGTCGGTCAGGATCAGGCGCAATGGATGGCAACGGCGTTCTTCGCGGCGATGACCGCCGGCATGCTGCTCAGCGACTGGCTAACCCGGACCTTCGGCTCCCGGCATGTCTTCGTGGCGATGATGGCGATGTTCTTCGCGGCCTCGATCGCCGGCGGCACCGCCCAAACCTATCTGGTCGTCGTGCTCGGCCGCGCGACGCAGGGACTCGCGGCCGGGGTCATCCTGCCCCTGACCATGATGGCGATGTTCGCCGTGTTCCCGCCCAACCGGCGGGCCATGGTCGCCGGCCTGTTCGGGATCAGCTTCGTGCTCGGCCCCGGCCTCGGCCCATGGTTCGGGGGCATTGCGATCGATCTGTTTGACTGGCGGTTCACCTTCTACGTCGCTCTTCCGGTCGCCTTCTGTTCGATGATGCTCGCCTCCGTCGTGTTTCCGACCCGTGACCGCGACGTCGCGCGCACCCATCTCGACTGGTTCGGATTCATGCTGGTCGCGACCTTCCTGACCGCGACCCTGACCGGTCTGTCCAACGGGCAACTGAAGGGCTGGAACTCGAACTTTGTCATGCTGGCTTTGGGGCTCGGGCTCGGGTCGGCGATCGTCTTCGTCATCTGGGAGCTTTTTGTCGACGATCCGATCTTCGACGTCCGGCTGCTCGCCCGCCCGCGCTTCGCCATCGCCAACATGGTGTCCTTCCTGTTCGGCGCCACGCTGTTCGGCTCATTCTACCTGCAGCCGGTGTTCGTCCAGCTCGTCCAGAACTACACGCCCCTGCGTGCCGGCCTGGTGCTGGTGCCCGGCGGCCTGATCATGGGGCTGGTGCTCCCGCTTGCCGGGCGAACATCGGATCTCGTGCCCCCTTATATCCCGCTGGCGGTCGGGTTCCTGCTGTTCACAATCTCGCTCTGGCTGATGGGGTTTTCCGATCCCAATACCGCGTTCATCACATTCGCCGCGATCGTCGGGCTGGGCCGGATCGGCCAGGGCATGTTGTTCCCGCCGGTGACAGCGGTCGGATTGCAGTCGGCACCAGCGGAGAAAATGGGCACCGCCAACGGGATGCTGAACTTCACCCGCCAGATGGGGGGCGCGTTCGGAATCAATCTGCTGGCAATCTTCATCGAACGGCGCACGTCGGTGTACAGCGAGATCCTGGCCTCGACACAGACCGAAGCAAATTCGGCGACCCAGGGCCTGCTGGCCACCGTCCGCGACATGCTTACGGCCACCGGTCTGCCCGACACAATCGAAGGGCCGCTCGCGACCCTTTATCTGGGACGCATGGTGGCGGCGCAGGCGACCGCGCTCGCGTTCCAGGACACGTTCTTCGTGTTCGCGCTCGTCGGCTTACTCGCGGTGATACTGTCGCTGGCGCTGTGGAGCCCGTTCCGGCGCCGCGGGCCCTAGGCCGAGCCGCTCAGGGGCTGGCGCTTTCGAGGCTGTCCGTAAGCCTGTTCAGCTTGTCGAGGACATAAAGCACGACCACGTACATCACGTAGTAAATGAAGATGAAATTCACGATCGGGATCAGCGTGAGCACGACCCAAAGGACCTTGTTGCGCCCCATTCGGCCCGCGAGGAAATAGTTTCCGATCGCAATCGGAATGGCGAACAAAATCAATGGCACAAATGCCGTGAATTGAAACCCGTGTTCCATGTGATCCCCCTGTTGCGTGAATGATTCCTACCAGGCGTACTCCTCGAACGCCCGGTTCACATCATGGTTCCACCGTCCCTCGAATGCGGCGAGCTTGTTCTCCGCCGGCGTGAGACCGCTGTCGACGATCTGCTCCAGGGTCGCCAGGAAATGCGTTTCGTCCTGGCCCCAGAAATCCACCTGCCCCCGATTGCGCAGGCCCATACGCGAAATCTCCAGCGCCTCACGGGCAAGTTCAAGCATCGAGCGGTTGCGGAACGGCGTTGCGAGCCCTTGAGACGGCACATTGGTGCGCAGATCCACGACCTCATCCGCCGTCCAGTCGGCGATCATGTCCGAGGCGGCGTCAAGCGCCGCATCGTCATACAGGAGGCCGACCCAAAATGCCGGCAAGGCGCACACGCGCCGCCATGGGCCGCCGTCGGCACCGCGCATCTCGAGGAACCGCTTCAGCCGCACTTCGGGAAACAGCGTCGTTGTGTGATCCGTCCAGTCGCCCATCGTCGCGCGTTCGCCCGGCAGGGCCGCAAGATTTCCGGCCATGAAATCACGAAACGACTGGCCCGACGCATCGATATAGGCCCCGTCGCGATAGACAAAATACATCGGCGTATCGAGCACATAGTCGACATATTGCTCGTAGCCGAAATTGTCGTCGAACACGAAAGGCAGGATGCCCGACCGGTCATTGTCGGTGTCGGTCCAGACATGGCTGCGTAGGCTCAGATAGTCCGTGCGTTTGCCTTCCTTGAAGGGTGAATTCGCAAACAGGGCGGTCGCAATCGGCTGCAATGCCATCCCGACACGCATCTTGCGCGCCATGTCCGCCTCACTCGAAAAATCGAGGTTCACCTGAACGGTGCAGGTCCGCAGCATCATGTCGAGGCCCATGGACCCGACCTTGGGCATGTACTCGCGCATGATTTTGTAGCGTCCCTTGGGCATCCACGGCGCGTCCTCGCGCTTGAGGAACGGATGAAATCCGATACCCAGCATAGCGACGCCCAGCTCGCGATTGACCTCGCGCAGCTGTTTCAGATGCTCATGCACCTCGTCGCAGGTCTGGTGCAGAGTCTCGAGCGGGGCGCCCGAGAGCTCAAATTGTCCGCCCGGTTCCAACGAGATATTGGCGCCGCTGTCACCGGAAAGCGCGATGACATTCTCACCTTCAAAGACAGGCTCCCAGCCGAACCGCTGCAACCCTTCAAGGAGATCGCGGATGCCCGGGCTGCCGTCGTACGACAACGGCGCATGATCCGATTGCCGGAAGGCGAATTTTTCATGCTCGGTCCCAATCCGCCACGCTTCTCGCGGTTTCTCGCCTTCGGCGAACCACGCGATGAGCTGATCCTTGGATTCGATAACGGGGCCGCCACCCGATGACGGTGCTGCCATATTGAAATGTCCCGGCTAGTCCTGATTAACCCGCACGCCCGGAACGCCAGTCCCCGGCGGCGGCTTGAACGACGGCAAGGGCCGCCAGAGCGGCCGTGTCGGCGCGCAGCACGCGCGGCCCCAACCCGACAGGTGTAACAAAGGGTACATCGCGCAGTTGGTCAAGCTCGTCTGGCGCAAAGCCGCCCTCCGGTCCGGTCATAACGGCGAGCGGATGCGGGTTCTCCGTAAGCTCCGTCGCCACTTCGACAATCGGACGGCCGGTGCCGGTCTCATCGCCGACCAGCAACCGCCGGATGTTCGGCCAACGCTCAAGCAAGGCCGGAAACCGAACCGGCTCGTCGATTTCGGGGATGCTCAAACGCTCAGATTGCTCGGCTGCCTCGATCGCATTGGCCCGCAAGCGGCGGATATTGACCCGCTCGGAGTTGGTTCGCGCGGTGATGACGGGGACGATCCGCGAGACCCCAAGTTCGGTCGCCTTGGTGGTCATGAAATCGACGGCCGCACGTTTGATCGGCGCGAAGACCAGCCACAGGTCGGGCTCGGGAGACTGCTCTCGAAATCTTTCTCCCAGCGACAAACTGACGGCGCCCCGGCGCATCTCCGTCAACTCCGCCCAGAACTCGCCGTCACGTCCGTTAAACAACGCGACACGATCGCCGACGGCCCGCCGCATCACATTCTGGAGATAGTGGCTCTGATCGCGCCCCAGCGTGAAACCATCGCCGGACACGAGATCGTCTTCGACGAACAGGCGAATACGGGTGAAACTGGCTGAGGTTTCTGACTGGTTTGATTCAGACATCGGAAAATCCGCGATTGGGGACGACACCCCGTCTGGGCTAACAATGCGTCATGAACGACACACCCCATCATAACGCCAGTGACATCCCGCGCGGCAACTGGCTTGACCGCCACGCGCCGCCCGGCGCGCGCGCGTATGCGCGCCTGATGCGTCTCGACCGGCCAATCGGCACATGGCTTTTGTTACTGCCGGGCTGGTGGGCGCTCGCCATTCCCGCAATGCCCGGCGCCTGGCCCAACCTGTTCTGGGTCGCTTTGTTCGGAATCGGTGCGATCCTGATGCGCGGCGCGGGCTGCGTTATCAATGACCTTTTCGACCGGGATTTCGATGCGCGCGTCGCGCGGACCGCCGACCGACCGCTGGCCAGCGGCGCGGTGCACGTGCGCGCGGCAATGGTGTTCCTCGCCCTTCTGCTCGTGGTCAGCTTGCTGATTCTGGTGCAGTTCAATCTCTTCGCAATTGCAATTGGGGCGCTCAGCCTGGTTCTCGTCGTGCCCTATCCGTTAATGAAGCGGATTACCTGGTGGCCCCAGGCCTGGTTAGGCCTGACGTTCAACTGGGGGGCGCTGCTCGGCTGGGCGGTGGTCCGCGGCGATCTCGACCCGGCGGCGTTCGTGCTCTATGCCGCCGGCTTCTTCTGGACGCTGGGCTACGACACGATCTACGCCCATCAGGACAAGGAAGACGACGCCCTGGTCGGCATCAAATCGACCGCGCGTCTGTTCGGCGACATGTCCCGCCCCTGGATCGCGGGCTTCTATACCGTAAGTATCGCCCTTTTGGCCGTGACCGGCTGGATGGAGGCGCTGAGCTGGCCCTTCTGGGTCGGGCTCGGCCTCGGTGCGGCCCACCTCGCCTGGCAGGCCCTCACAATCGATTTCGACGATGCGAAGGACTGCCTGGCAAAGTTCCGCGCCAACCGGGATTTCGGGCTGATTATTTTTGCCGCCGCGATTGCCGGCCGGATGTTGACCTGACCGCTAGCCGGTCGGCGCCGGCGTCATGATCGAGATCTCGGCGCCCTGGGGATCGCGAAGGGCGCAAATACGCCCGACGCCCGGCACATCGAATGGGTCCATCAGGACACCCGCGCCGTTTGCCTTGGCTTCGGTCACAGCGGCATCGACATCGTCGACGGCGACATACGCCCGCCAGTAGGGCGGCGTGTCGACCGGGGCCCCCTCAGGCATGCCCATGATGCCGCCCGCCGGGGTCTCCCCCAACATGGCGACGTAATAGGTGCCACCATTCTCCATGGGCATTTCGCTGAAGCTCCAACCTGCGATGCGCGCGTAGAATTCCTTCGCCGCCTCCGGATTCGTGGTCGAAAGCTCATTCCAGTAAAACGTGCCGTGGTCCGCCATTGCAGCCTCCATATATTTAACTTATTGGTTAAGTATAACATGTCCCGATGGCATGCAAACGGAAGTGCAGGTTCAGACGTCTTCAACTTTGTGGGATGCGTGGGCGACGGGCATCGCCTCGGACTGCAGACGCCGGACCCGCATATCGCGAATATCGGAATTATCGATATGCGCGCGCACGAACGCCGCGAGGTCTTCACCGGGCGCCATCCTGTCCCGCATCAGGGCCAGCGCCTGATGCTGTGACAGAACGGGCAGTTGCCGTCCTTCGGCGACGATCTCCGCCAACGCGAACGGTCGCGCGCCATCGCCGACATGGCCGCGGAAGCTGAGATACGCCCATGCGGAATCGATGGTGTCGCCGCCGTCCAGTGCCAGCGTCAGGCCTTCAAGTCGGGCGAAATGGTAATTGTCGATCTCGGTCGGATGCATCACCGTCAGTTCGGCATCGCTCAGCCAGTTGACCGCCACCGCCACGCGGGTGCCGGGCACATGGCGCAGCGCCGCGGGCAGGGAACCGTAGCTCGAGAAATGCGCCGAAAAGACAACGTCGTGATCGGTGAGCCAGGCGCGCTGCACGGGAATTGGCGCATGGTCGGTGCCATATTTTTGGCGCAGCCTGAGGGGCGACTGGTTCGAGCCGTACCCGATCACCGGTCGCCGGCCCGCCGTGTGTGCGGCATCGAACGGCGCCGCCTCACCGTCGACAAAGGTAAAGGAGTGCGCTGTGATGTCATACGGATAGCCGATGGCGCGCACGAGCGCGGGATCGGTCTCGAAGGGATCGGATGTCATGGCGCCATTCTCCCGCGCCACGACGAGCCTCGCAAGCAAACGTCGCGGCGCAGCCGGTTCTTGACGTGCGGGCGCGGGACCGGTCTAAGTCCAGCGCCATGCCATATGCCAGCCTACGTGAATTCGTCGATCGCCTGGAACGCGAGGGCCGCCTCGTCCGGGTAAGCCATCCGGTCGCCGCGAACCTCGAGATGACCGAGATTCAGACCCGCCTGCTCGCCGAGGGGGGGCCGGCGGTGCTGTTCGAGAACGTCATCGCCGATGACGGCACCCCCAGCCCCATCCCCGTGCTGGCCAATCTGTTCGGTACCGTCGAGCGGGTTGCGTGGGGCATGGACCGCGAACCCGACCAGCTGCGCGAGGTGGGCGAGACCCTCGCCTTCCTGCGCCAGCCCGAACCGCCCGGCGGCCTGCGCGACGCCTGGGACAAGTTGCCGATCCTGCGCACCGTGATGGCGATGCGGCCCAAGACCGTCTCATCCGGGCCCGTGCATGAGGTGGTATGGACGGGCGACGATATCGATCTGGGCAAGTTGCCGATCCAGACCTGCTGGCCGGGCGAGCCCGCTCCCCTGATCACATGGCCGCTGATCGTCACCCAGGGACCCCACCCGGAGGGCAAGCGCGAGGACGCATTCAACTTGGGCATCTACAGGATGCAGGTGACGGGACCGAAATCGACCTACATGCGCTGGCTCAAGCATCGCGGTGGTGCCCAGCATCACGCCCGCTGGAAGGCCGAGCGTCCCGAGCCCCTGCCGGCGGCGGCCGTCATCGGTGCCGACCCGGGCACGATCATCGCCGCCGTCACGCCGGTCCCCGACAATCTGTCGGAGTATCAGTTCGCGGGGCTGTTGCGCGGCAAGCGGCTGGAGCTGGTGGACTGCAAGACCATCCCCCTCAAGGTGCCCGCCTCGGCCGAGATCGTCATCGAAGGCCATGTCTCCCTCGACGAATATGGCGACGAAGGCCCCTATGGCGATCACACCGGCTACTACAACTCCGTCGAGCAGTTCCCGGTCTTCCATGTCAGCGCCATCACCATGCGCCGTGATCCGATCTATCTCTCGACCTTCACCGGCCGGCCGCCCGACGAACCCTCCGTCCTGGGCGAGGCGCTGAACGATGTGTTCGTGCCGCTGCTGCGCCAGGCCTTCCCCGAGATCACCGACTTCTGGCTTCCGCCCGAGGGCTGTTCCTACCGGATCGCCGTCGTGTCCATGCGCAAGGCCTACCCAGGCCATGCCAAGCGGGTGATGATGGGCGTGTGGTCCTATCTGCGCCAGTTCATGTACACGAAATGGGTGATCGTCGTGGACGACGACATCGACGTGCGTGATTGGAAGGACGTGATGTGGGCGGTCTCGACCCGCATGGACCCGGGCCGCGATATCACACTGGTCGAGAACACGCCCATCGACTATCTCGACTTCGCCTCGCCGTCACCAAGCCTCGGCAGTAAGATCGGGCTCGACGCGACCAACAAGATACCGCCCGAGACCGACCGCGAATGGGGCCGGCAAATCCGCATGGATGATGAAGTGGTCGAAAAAGTCTCGACGATGTGGAACGATTTGGGTCTGCCCGGCTCGGGCAAGCCGATCTGGAAATAGCGCTGCCCCATCCGGCGGCCCGTCTGACATAAGGACTAGACCATGGAAGCGATTGTGGCCGTCGCGCCGGTGAACACGATGCTCGTTGCGGCGTTGCTGGGCTTGATGAAGCTGGCGCTGGGCGTCAGCGTCACCAAGTACCGGTTTCAGCACAAGATCATGTGGGGTGACGCCAGCGATGACGGCATGGCACGCCGCATCCGCGCCCACGCCAATTTTACGGAGTGGGTTCCCGCAACTCTTATCCTGCTCGGGCTCGTCGAGATGATGGGTATCTCACCAATCATCGTCGGCCTGCTCGGCGCGATGCTCATCATCGCCCGCACGCTGCATGCGCTGGGCCTGATGGGGAACGCGGAATCGTTTAACCGGGCCACCGGCATCGTGATCAACTGGGCAACACTCGGCCTTGCATCCGTCATCGGGATCGTCGAGTTTTTCTACCCCGGCACGCTCTAGCCTCCGGCCCTTCAACCCAAGAACAGGACGCGCGGCGACGCGAACAAGATCATGTCCGATTCCCAGTCTGAGTCCATGTCCGCCGAAGACCGCGACCGCCTGTCCGATCTGGTCGCCGAGGCCACCCGGCTTGGCGCCGACGCAGCGGACGCGGTGCTCATCCGCTCGACGTCCATTTCTCACGCCCAACGGCTGGGCGAGATTGAGCAACTGGAGCGCCAGGAGAGTTTCGACCTGGGCCTGCGTGTCTTTCGCGGACGAAAGCAGGCGATCGTTTCATCGACCGATTTCTCGAAGGACGCCCTGTCCGAACTGGTTGGCCGCGCCCTCGACATGGCTGCGGCGGTGCCGGACGACCCCTGGTGCGGGCTGGCCGACCCGGATCAGCTGGCGCAGGAGATTCCCGATCTCGACATGGTCGATGCCACGGAGCCGAGCAGCGAGACTCTCGTCGAGATGGCGCGTACGTGCGAAGACGCGGCGCGCGCCGTCAGTGGCATCACCAATTCCGAAGGTGCCCAGGCCAGTTGGAGCCGCACCGGCGTGTGCCTCGCGGCCAGCAATGGTTTCACCGGAGACTATGCCCGCACCGATTCCGGTGTCGGCGTCTCCGTCATCGCCGGCGAGGGTGCGGGCATGGAGTCCGAGTATGACTTCGCGCACGCGGTCCATTTCGGCGACCTCGAAGATCCCGCGGATGTGGGCCGGCGGGCCGGCGAAAAGGCTGCCGCCCGGCTCGGCGCGCGCCGCATGCCGACCGCTCAGGTGCCGGTCGTTTTCGACCCGCGTGTCGCCGGCGGGCTGCTCGGCCACCTCACCGGCGCGATTACCGGTCCGGCGATCGCGCGGGGCACCAGCTTCCTCAAGGACAAGCTCGGCGACCGGATATTTGCCGCCGACATCGAGATTGTCGACGACCCCCATCGCGTGCGCGGCCTGCGCTCCAAGCCCTTTGATGCCGAGGGAATCGCGAATGCGAAACGCTCCATCATCGAGGATGGTGTCCTGACGACCTGGCTGCTCGACCTCGCTTCAGCCCGCCAACTGGGCCTTGAGACCACGGGCCACGCCGGGCGCGGCACATCCGGCCCGCCCTCGCCGGGGCCCTCAAACCTGTATCTGACACCCGGCACCCTGTCTCCGGCGGCGTTGATGGCCGACATCGAGGCGGGGCTCTACATCACCTCGCTGATGGGCATGGGGGTGAACGGCGTGACCGGTGACTATAGCCGGGGCGCGTCGGGCTTCTGGATCGAGAATGGCGAGATCACCTTCCCCGTGACCGAGCTGACCATCGCGGGCAACCTGAACCAGATGTTCGCCGGCATGGCCCGCGCGAACGACCTGGAGTTCCGGTTTGGGACCAACAGCCCGACCGTGCGCATCGATGGATTGACCGTGGCGGGCGGCGGCGAATAATTCGACGCCTTTGCGCCGGCGCATCTGGACCGCCCGCGCCATCCTGCGGATTGAAGGCTCCCATCGAGCGCCTTGACTTGGCTTCTTCGGTTTCCAGTTTAGTCTGCACGGCGGGCCTGCGGCCTTCGAATAGACATAGATCAAGAGATTGCCGAAATAATGTCGGCATTATGAGGCTGCCCGGCTTGGGCAAGCCGGTTCGAAAACAGGAATCACGCGATCCGTTGGTCGTGAAATGAGGGGGTAGTCATGGAATCTTTCACCGCTGTTGCACCGATCATTACGCTCTTCGTCTCATCCTTGCTGGTGTTGATGAAGCTCGTCCTCGGCCTTCGGGTCAGCATGTATCGCAACAAGATCAACATGCCCTGGGGCGACAACGGCGACGACCAGCTTATTCGCCGCATCCGCGCGCACGCCAACCATTCGGAGTGGGTCCCGGCGACGGTGATCATTCTGGGGCTGGTCGAAATGGTCGGCGTGCACCCGTTTATTGTTGGCGTGCTCGGGGCGATCGTGGTCATTGCGCGCAGCCTTCACGCCATTGGCCTGATGGGCAACGCCGAGAGCTTCAACCGTGCCACCGGTATTGCAATGAACTGGATTGTTCTGCTGCTTGCATCAATCATCGGGATCGTCGAATTTTTCGCGCCCGGGAGCTTTTAACCGGAATTCGACCGACCCGGACTGAAAGCAGGCGGCGGCGCGGAAGAGGACAGCCTCAGACGTGCAGCGGTGCCGGTTCATCGGCCGGCGGATCGACCTCGAAGGCGTTCGCCGTGCAACATGTCATGACGAACTGGCCCGACGCAGCGACCAGACCGATCAGGTCGGTTTCGCCCATTACGCCTTCTGCGTTGGCGTAGGACCCGTCGCTGAGCTTGTTTGATTCCATCAGTTCGCGGGCGACTTCGTAGCAGGTCCGCTCGCGCGCATCGGCCAGATCGGGGACCTCGCGCGCATTGATCGCATCGACGATCTCCCGCGCGATGCCGATCTTCAGGGCGTTGCGCGACTGGGCGAACCACGGATAGCGCGCATTCCAGTGCCGCGCGACGACCATGAACACGATCAATCTCTCCCGTTCCGTCAGCGGCCCCGCACCGAGCGTGTCGCGCATATCCTGTGCCACCTGAAACAGTTCAGGGATGCGGATGTAGGCGTAGAACGGCCCGCCGACAGGACCACCGCTTTCCTTGGCGGCGTCATAGACTTTCGCCTGCGCGGCGCTCATGTCCGTCCGGTCGATAATCTGAATACGTGTCATGTCTGCTTCTCCCCGTGGAATGCGCGCCCAGGTTCAACCGTCCTTGCGCACGACCATCCACATATTGTCGCTCAGCGGGAACCGGTCGAAAAACCCGAATCCGACCGGACTGAACCCCGCATCCGCGACCATCGCGCGCAGGCTCGACGGCGTGAAGTGGTTGACGTGCCCGGGAAACCGGAAGCCGCACCAGCGCGAGCCCATGACGCGCCGATTGATGCTCGAGAAGTTCGGCACCTTGATGATCGCCACACCGCCGGGTTTGAGGACGCGCGCGGCGTGCGACAGCAGCTCGACGGGCTTGTGCTCATGTTCGAGGAACGAGCGCATCAGCACTCCGCTCGCCGTTCCCGCCGCATAGCTCGCCAGCCCCTCGACGGCGGGCAAATTGATGATGTTGCCACCACGCGCGGCCAACAGCCCCTGCGCCTCTTCGGCCAGCGCCTTGGAAATTTCGATTCCGCTGGTCTCGTAATGTTCGGGCAGCGTCAACAATCGGTCGGCATTGCCGCAGCCGACGTCAATCACCAGGCCCGGCGGCACCCATTTGTTGATGCGGTTGGTCAGCTTGTCAGGCTTGCGTACGGCCCAGCGGTAGAATTTGCGCCACGCGCGCGAAATTCCATAGGCCAACGGATACTCCTTGCGCATCCGCACCTTGCGGTCGCCATGGTTCTTCTCCCACGCAAACGCCACCTTGAAATCGGCGTAGTCCGGTGGATTTTCCAGATACACGAACCCGCACGCGCCGCATTTGCGGAGCTTCCAGTCCTGCCACGAATAAACGAGCGCGGGACGACTCGAATTGTCTGTTTCGCAATTCGGGCAATTCCTGTGTAGAAGTTCGCCAAGATTTTCGGCTGCGGACATCTATTCCCTCACTGATCGCACCATTCGCAATCAGGTTAGCTGTACCATCGCGGCGGGAATCGCAACAGGCCTGTCTGACATGCGCTGGCGCACGGCGAATTGAGCCATGTTAAGCTTGCATCGACAACGGCGGGTGTGGCTCGATTCGGCGCACCATCAACGGAGGCGGCGGTAACCGCGACATGCAGGATTCCCCGCAGAAAACGACGACGGAAACACGGACGGACACCACAGGCCAATTGATCGGCCGGATGTGGCGCGACTGGATGAGCGCCTACAAGGCCCGGGTCGCGATGGCCGTAGCCCTGATGATCGTTGTGGCCGGGGCGTCCGCCGCCTACCCCAAACTGATCGAAACCTCCGTCGACATGCTGGAGGCGAAGAACGCGAACGTGGTCTGGCTGATGCCGCTGGCGATCATTCTCGTCACGTTCATCAAGGGGCTCGCCTCATACGGGCAAAGCGTCCTCAGCCAGTCGGTTGCCCTGCGTGTCATCAACGCGATCCAGAAAGCCATGTTCGCCCACCTGATGGAAGCCGACCTCCAGGCCCACCATGAGACTTCGACCGGCAAACTCATCTCTCGGTTCACCAACGATGTGAATCTGATGCGCGACGCGCTGTCACGAACGCTGACCGCCATGGCGCGCGACTTCGTCACCGCGGCCGCTTTGATCGCGATGATGTTCTACCTCGACTGGCTGCTCGCGATTATCGTGATTGTCACCTTCCCGCTGGCCGGCCGGCCGATCATCCGCATCGGACGGCGGCTCCGGCGCGCTTCGTCCAACGCCCAGACAGGCATGGGTGATCTGACGTCCAACCTCGAACAGGCCTTTTCCGGCATTCGCCTGATCAAATCCTACCGGATGGAGGCGTACGAGCGCGCCCACGCGAACGAGCTGTTCGACCGCATCTATCACCTGGTCATGAAAACAGTGAAGGGCCGGGCGCGCACCTATCCGATCCTCGAAACGCTCGGTGGCGTCTCCGTTGCCGCGGTGTTGGCTTATGGCGGCTGGCGGATCCTGTCGGGCACGGGAACGCTCGGCGAATTCGTCGGCTTCCTGGCCGCCGTGATCCTGGCTTATCAGCCCATTCGCAGCCTCGGAAATCTTAACGCCGCCCTGCAAGAAGGGTTGGCCGCCGTCCAACGCAGTTTCGATCTGCTCGACACACCGGCCAAAATCGTCGACGCGCCCGACGCGCGCGAACTGGTCCTGAAAGGTGGCGCTGTCACATTCGACGCGGTGACGTTCGCCTACACGCCGGACAAACCCGCGCTCAACGAAGTGGACCTGGCCGTCGCGGCCGGACAGACCGTGGCGCTGGTCGGCCCCAGCGGCGCCGGCAAATCCACGGTCATGAACCTGCTGTTGCGGTTCCATGACGTGGATTCCGGGACCGTGGCCGTCGACGGACAGGATGTACGCAGCGTGACCATGGCCAGCCTGCGCGACAACCTTGCCCTGGTCAGTCAGGACATCACCCTGTTCAACGACACCGTGGCGGCGAATATCCGCTTCGGCCGACCCGATGCCACCGACGACCAGGTGATTGCCGCAGCACAGGATGCGGCCGCCCATGAATTCGTCTCGGCATTGCCGGATGGCTACGAAACACTTGTCGGCGATCGCGGATCGTCGCTGTCGGGCGGCGAGCGGCAACGCATCGCAATCGCGCGCGCAATGCTCAAGGACGCACCCATCCTCCTGCTCGACGAAGCGACAAGTGCATTGGATGCGGAATCCGAACGACAGGTCCAGATCGCGCTCGGCCGCCTGACCAAGGACCGCACCACGCTGGTCATCGCCCATCGTCTGGCGACGGTGATGAACGCGGATCGGATCCTGGTGATGGATGACGGGCGGGTGGTCGAAACCGGAACCCATGCGGAGCTTCAGAAACAGGATGGCCTCTATGCCCGGCTGAGCCGCCTGCAATTCCGCGAGCCCGGACCGCATGACCCCGACGCCACAACGGATGACGGCGACAGGCCGGACGCCGAACGCGCGCACGCATGACCGGGGGCAATCCGCCCGCGACCAGGGGCGCTTCCACCTTTGCCACGAGCCTGTATCGCGGTGTCACCACGGCGGGGCTGCCGCTGGTCGAGCTCCTGCTCCAGCGGCGCCTGATGCGCGGCAAGGAAGAACCGTCGCGCATCGACGAACGCCGCGGCATCCCGTCGATCCAGCGCCCTTCCGGGCCGATCGTCTGGATTCATGCCGCGAGCATCGGTGAGGCTCAGTCCGTGCTGGTGCTGATCGAGCGGATTTTGCGCATCGCGCCCGAACTCAACCTCCTGATGACCACGGGCACGGTCACGTCGGCGCGCATGATGAGCGAACGGCTTCCACCGCGCGCGATCCATCAATATGTGCCCGTCGACAGGGTCGCATGGGTGCGCCGGTTTCTCGAATATTGGCGACCCGCCGCGGCACTCTGGGTAGAATCCGAACTATGGCCGAATCTCCTGCTCGAATCGCGGCGCGCCGGCATCCCCCTGGCACTCGTCAATGCACGCATGTCGGAAAACTCACGCACGAGCTGGGGACGCGCACCAAAGGCGGCCCGCGAGCTCCTGTCCTGCTTCGGCACCATCCTGGCCCAGGATCAGGAGATCGCCGCACGGCTCGAAGCGCTCGGCGCCCGGAATGTATCTGTGACAGGAAACTTGAAACTGGCTGCAGCGCCATTGCCGGCAACCGCAGCTTCATTGATCGCGCTTCAGGACGCGATCGGCGGCCGCCCGACATGGGTTGCGGCCAGCACCCATCGCGGCGAGGAGGACATTGTCGGCGCTGTGCACAAGGGACTGGCGGGAAAACACCCAGGCCTTCTGACACTGCTCGCACCACGCCATCCACAGCGCGGCGACGATGTCGAGCTCGCCCTGACCAAGGCCGGGCTGACGGTGGCTCGCTGGTCTCGCAGTGACGCGATCACGCCCGAAACGGATATCTACCTGGCAGACGGAACAGGGCTACTCGGACAGCTCTATCGTGTCGCGCCCATTGCATTTATCGGCGGTTCGCTGATCCCCCATGGCGGACAGAACATGCTGGAGGCCGCGCAGCTGCGCTGTGCCGTGCTCTACGGGCCCCATATCGACAATTTCCGCTCCATCGCCAACGAGCTGCAGGCCGCCGGCGCCAGCCGCGAAGTCGCCGATGGAGACGCGCTCCAGCGCGCGGTCGCGGAGCTGCTCGCGTCGCCCGAACGCGCGGCGGATATGGCCGAAGCCGCCGACGGTGCGGCGAGCCGCAAGCAGGAGGTGATCGACCTGGTCATGCGCCACCTGCAGCCTTTGATCACCAATGCCATCGCGAGCACGTCATGAAGGCACCCCACTTCTGGTCCCGGCCCGGCGCGACGCTCGGCAAAATCTTGAGCCCGTTTGGCTGGGTCTACTGTTTCGTGGGCAAACTCAGTAAATCCTCCGTGAAAACGGCACGGGTCAATGCCACGGTCATTTGCGTGGGCAATCTCGTCGCTGGTGGCAGCGGCAAAACACCGGTTGCCCTGGCGTTTGCCGCAATCCTGCAACGCGACGATCTCGCATTCCTGACCCGCGGTTATGGCGGTCGGCTGGCCGGGCCAACCCGGGTCGCGCGCGCAACGCACACGTATGTCCAGGTCGGCGACGAAGCCCTGCTGCTGACCCGGGCCGCGCCCACATGGGTCGCCCGCGACCGTGCGGCCGGCGCGCGCGCCGCTATCGATGCCGGCGCACGGCTGATCGTGATGGATGACGGATTTCAGAACCCGTCCCTGGCCAAGGATATAAGCATTGTCGTCATCGACGGCGTGACCGGCTTCGGCAACGGGCAACTGATCCCGGCAGGGCCGCTCCGCGAGCCCGTCGCGGCGGGGCTGGCACGGGCCGACGCCGTGGTCATCGCCGGCAAAGACCAAACCGGAATAACCGAGAAACTACCGGCGTCGCTGCCCGTCTTCACCGGCCGCGCCGTGCCGACGGCTGACAAAGAGACATGGGCCGGACGCAAAGTCGTCGCCTTCGCCGGGATCGGCCGGCCGGAGAAATTCTACGACACGCTTGCGACACTGGGTTGCGACATTGTCGCCACCCACAGCTTTGCCGATCACCATCCTTACAGGGATGCTGAGATCGCCCGAATTCGCGCCCAGGCGGCAGACCTCGACGCGGTCGCGGTGACCACAGAGAAAGACGCCGTACGTCTGCCCCAAGGCATTCGCGACACGATCGAAACATTGCCGGTCGAATTCGTCTGGGACGATCCTGTCGCCCTCGACAGGTTTCTGCGCGAACGGGTGGGTGCTTCGGCGGCTTAGCGCTTCGCGGGCATCGGCCCGGCGATAATCTCCGGGTCCAGCCGCACATCGAACCAGTTGATCCGCCAGTCGAGATGTGGACCCGTCGAGCGCCCGGTCGAGCCCACGGTGCCGATCTGGACCCCCGTCAAAACCTCCTGACCAACTTCAACATCCACGCGTTCGAGATGTGAATAGATCGTCGTCAGACCATGGCCGTGGTCCAACACGATGGTGCCGCCGGTGTAAAACAGATCGGACTCTGCGAGCACGACCGCGCCGGGCGCCGACGCCAAAACGGCTGTTCCCTGCGGCGCGGCAATATCGATCCCCAGATGGGGACGGCGCGGCGCACCATTGAGGATGCGCTGATTGCCGTAACGGCCGCTGATGCGGCCCGTCACCGGCCAGTCAAATCCGGCCTCAAACCGCGGGATTTCGCTGTCGCGGGCCCGGGCTGCGGAGATCAGCCGCGCCTCGCGGCGAATACGCTCCAGATCATGTGTACTGGGGGACACCTTGCGGGGCGGCAACCCGTCAATCCGCTCGATATCGTAATCGCGTACGCGCACCGGCAAGCTCTTGGTTTCGCGCCGCCCGTCGCGATATTCGACCTGTATCGAGATGGGTTCAGTGCGGTCACGGTGGATGCCGAACACGAAACGCCCGCTGCGTTCGTCGACGCGGAGCGGTTTGCCGTCGAGCCGCACCGCCGCACCCGGCTCGACGGCGCCCATCACCAGGGCACCCTGGATGAACGCACCCGGCAGGTCGAGGGCCCAACCCGAACCCGATGACGCGACAAGCAGGAAAAGCGCCGCGACCCAGCGTCTCACAAGAGGGATCCCTGTGGGTCGTCCGCGGGGTCTGTCTTGGTTGGTTTCTTCTTTATCCCCGGCTTGCGCGGTTTGGCTGGCTTCGCGTCAGGTGCATCCCCGCCGACGCTGTCGACGGTCGCACCGACGACACCGTCGTCGCGGAAACTAAGTGAAATACCATCGCCAGGTGTGAGGGCGTCCGCCGCCAGCACCGGTGCACCGCTCGCGTCGCGCACCAGAACGAACCCACGCTCCAGTACACCCTTGTAAGAATAGCTTTCGAGCAGGCTGTGCAATCCCGCAACGCGTTGTCCCGCATTCACGAGGACACGCCTGCCGGCCTGTTCAAGCCGTGCACCGAAAGAACCGGCGTCACGCAGATCACGCTCTATCTTGCCAACGCCCGCGGATTTCACCGCCGCCAGGCGCGCCACCATTGACGTCAGGTCGCGTTGTTTTGCCGCCACATACTGGCCCGGCTCGACGAGCTGTCGGCCGTGCGCCGTCACCGCCTCGTCTTTCGACCGGATCACGCGGGCAAGCGCCGGGCGGAGCCGCTCGGCCCAGTCGTCGACCCGCTGCATGGCGCCTTCGAGGATGCGCCGTGGCGCGGGGAGCCCACGGCCCAGGGCCGTGACTTCCTGGTTGCGGTTGCGCACCAACCGGGTGATCGCACCCGTCAGGCGCGCACCGTCTTCACCGACCTGGGCGATCAGGTCGCCGCGCACAGGCACTGCCATCTCGGCCGCCGCGGTGGGTGTGGGCGCGCGCCGGTCGGACGCGAAATCAATAAGGGTCGTGTCGGTCTCATGCCCGACCGCCGAGATCAGCGGAATCTCGCTCGACGCGGCGGCGCGCACCACATTTTCCTCATTGAACGCCATCAGGTCCTCCAGGGACCCGCCGCCACGCGCGACGATCAACAGGTCCGGGCGGGGCACCGGCCCATCCGGGTCGAGTCGGTTGAATCCCTCTATCGCCGCCGTGATCTGGTTTGCGGCGTTGTCACCCTGCACCAGCACCGGCCAGACCAGCACATGGCGCGGAAAACGGTCCGCCAGCCGATGCAGGATGTCCCGGATGACGGCACCCGTTGGCGAGGTCACGACCCCGATCACCTCGGGCAGATAGGGCAGTGCTGCCTTGCGTTCGGTCTCAAACAGGCCCTCGGCGGCAAGCCGCTTGCGGCGCTCCTCGATCATCTTGAGGAGCGCGCCTTCGCCAGCTACCTCCAGCCGCTCGATCACAAGCTGATATTTGGAGCGCGCCGGATAGGTGGTCACCCGCCCGGTCGCGATCACCTCCAGCCCATCCTCGGGCTGCACCTCCAGCCGGCCTGCGGAGCCGCGCCAGCACACGCCGTCGATCATCGCGTCGGCGTCTTTGAGGGTCATATAGAGATGGCCCGAGGCGGCGCGCTTGAACCCGGACACCTCACCGCGTACGCGCACATAGCCGAAACTGTCTTCGACCGTGCGCTTGACGGCGCCGGACAGTTCGCCGACCGACAGCACGGGTGGCTGATTGTCGCCGGCTGCCGGGTCGAGCAGGTCGGGGGTATCGGGGGGCGTCTGGTTCATCGAATCACCCCCATGATACAAACTGCCGGCCTCGAAACGAAGGACGCAAAGAAGGATCGCGGAAATGCGAATTTTGGTTGTCGGCGGTGGCGGGCGCGAACATGCGCTGTGCTGGGCCATCGCCGCCTCTCCACTGTGCGACACGCTCTATTGTGCGCCCGGAAATGCGGGCATCGCGCAGGATGCAAAATGTGTCCCGATCGCCGCCGATGATGTCGACGGGCTCGTCACCTTCGCGAGTGATCAGGCCATCGACCTTGTCGTGGTCGGCCCGGAGGGCCCGCTGGTCCTGGGCCTGGTCGATCGGCTCGACGCCATCGGTATCAAGGCGTTCGGGCCGCGCGCCGACGCCGCGATGCTCGAAGGCTCCAAGGGTTTCATGAAGGATTTATGCGCCCGTCACGGCATTCCGACGGCCGCCTATGGGCGTTTCACGGATGCGGATGCGGCGAAGGCCTATATCCGCACCCAGGGCGCACCCATCGTCGTCAAGGCAGATGGCCTCGCCGCCGGCAAGGGCGTGACCGTCGCGCAGTCCGTGGACGAGGCGCTCGACGCGGTGGATCAGGCGATGAACGACAAGGCGTTCGGCGATGCCGGCACCGAGCTCGTCGTCGAGGAGTTCCTGCCCGGCGAGGAATTGTCATTCTTCGCGCTCGTAGACGGGGAAACGGCCTTGCCGCTGGCCGGCGCCCAGGACCACAAGGCCGTCGGCGACGGCGACACGGGCCCCAACACCGGCGGCATGGGCGCCTATTCCCCCGCCCCGTCCCTGACAGAGGCGCTTGAGGCCGAGGTGATGGAGACCATCATTCTGCCGACCGTGCGCGGCATGGCGGCCGACGGCTATCCCTATTGCGGCGTGCTCTATGCCGGGCTGATGCTCGACGGCGGCCGACCGAAACTGCTCGAATACAATGTCCGGTTCGGCGACCCCGAATGTCAGGTGCTGATGATGCGGCTGCGCTCGGACATCGTGCCCGCACTCGTCGCAGCGTGCGACGGCGGCCTCAAGGCCTTCGACCTGCGCTGGTCCGACGACGCCGCGCTGACCGTGGTGCTCGCGGCGAACGGCTATCCGGGCACCTATGACAAGGGCACGGAAATCCGGGGGCTCGATGCCGCCGCGGCGACCGGTGCCACCGTTTTCCACGCCGGGACCGCCGCCGATGGCGACCGTGTCCTGGCGACGGGAGGACGCGTCCTGAATGTGACCGCCACGGGCAACGACATAACCTCAGCGCAGGCCAATGCCTATGCCGCGGTCGACGCGATCGATTGGCCGGACGGGTTCTGCCGCCGCGACATCGGCTGGCGCGCCGTCGCCCGGGAGAGCTAGGGCCGCCCTGGCTCCCGAAGCGCCGCGAAGAAATCCTTCAAGAGCACCGCACACTCACCCTCTTCCAGGCCGCCGACAATTTCCGGCGCGTGGTTGCAGGTGGGCTGGGTGAAGATGCGCGCGCCATGCTCGACGCCGCCACCCTTCGGGTCATAGGCGCCGAAAAACAACCGCCGGATGCGCGCAAACGCAATCGCCTGGGCACACATGGCGCATGGCTCCAGTGTGACATACAGATCGCAGTCGGAAAGCCGTGTTTCCGACAGTTCCCGCGCCGCCATCCGGATCGCCAGCAACTCCGCATGCGCGGTTGGATCATGGTCCTGCTCGACACGGTTCCCCGCCACGGCGACGACCCGCGACGTCCCCCGATCAACAATCACGGCGCCCACGGGCACGTCCCCGGCCGCCGCAGACTGCCTGGCCGCGACGAGGGCCTGTTGCATATACCGTGCATCTTCCATGGGGCGGACGGTGCCCGCGAAAGCACGAAATTGCAACGATGCGCCAACAGCGCACCAAACGACAACGACGCAAGAACGCAGGTGAATTGCGGCGGCGCGCGAGCGCCGCGTAGAGTGCGCGGCATGACCAAACCCGTGATCGGCATAACTCTCGATTCCGAAGAGCCCGGCAGTTACTCGAACATGCCCTGGTACGCCCTGCGTCAGAATTACGCTGACGCCGTGGTCGAGGCCGGCGGTATCCCGTTGCCGCTGCCACACGAACCCGACCAGGCGGAGGATTATCTCGATATCATCGACGGTCTGGTCATCACCGGCGGCGCGTTCGACGTCGATCCCTCGATATTCGGCGCCGGCGAACGGCACCCGACCGTGGTCACCAAGGACCGCCGGACGGCGTTTGAACTCGCGACCACCCGTGGCGCGCTGGATCGCGATATGCCATTGCTCGGCATCTGCGGGGGCCAGCAACTCCTCCATGTGGCCCTCGGCGGCACGTTGATCCAGCATATCCCCGACGAAGTTCCCGACGCCCTCGCCCATGAACAGCCCAACCCGCGCGATGAACCGGGGCACAGCGTATCGGTGCTGCCCGGCACATTGCTGCACCGGATCGTCCACGCCGATTCACTCGATGTGAACAGCGCCCACCACCAGGCCGCCAAGGATGCATCTGACCGGATCATCATCAACGCCGTGGCGCCGGACGGGGTGATTGAGGGCATCGAAGCCATCGACAAGCGTTTCTGCCTAGGGGTCCAGTGGCATCCGGAGTACAAGGTTTCCGCGGGTGACGGCGCGATTTTCCAAGCCTTCATCGACGCATGCGGTCACTAGATCGAAGGCAGTTATAATCGGCGACAGGGCATGAACTCCGACGCACCAAAGGGCGAACGCATCGCCAAGGTCATTGCACGGGCCGGCGTGTCGTCACGCCGCGAGGCCGAGCGCTGGATCGCCGACGGGCGGGTCACGCTCGACGGCAAGCCGGTCGATTCCCCGGCGCTCAACGTGGCCGTCGACGCCGATATACGCATCGACGGGAAGCCCCTCCCCGCGCGCGACGTTGCCCGTGTGTGGCGTTACCACAAACCCCAGGGGCGGCTGACGACCCACCGCGACCCCGAGGGTCGACCCACCATATTCGACGCGCTCCCACCCGAACTCGCCAATGCCAAGCCGGTGGGCCGCCTGGATATGAATTCGGAAGGCCTGCTCCTGCTGACCAATGACGGCGAACTCGCCCGGCGCCTGGAACTGCCCTCGACGGGTTGGCTGCGCCAATACCGCGTGCGCGTGTATGGCCGGATTGAGGACAAGACGCTGGCCCGGTTGGAACGCGGGGTTGAGATCGACGGGACACATTTCCGGCCCGCGCAAGCCAAGCTGGAACGCCAGGTGGGCAGCAATGCCTGGCTGACAATCTCCATCCGCGAGGGCAAGAACCGCGAGGTGCGCCGGCTGATGGAACATCTCGGCTACACGGTGAACCGGCTGATTCGCACCGGCTACGGCCCCTTCCAGCTCGGCAAACTGCCGCGCGGGCATGTCGAGGAAGTTCCGGCCAAGGTGATCGGCGAACAGGTGCCCCGGGCGTGAGGTCACAACCTGGCAGGCTCCGCATTATCGGCGGTACGCACCGCGGCCGCCGCATCGAAATCCCCCCCGGGTCGGACGCGCGGCCGACCGGCGACCGGGTCCGCGAAGCCCTGTTCAACATTCTCGCCAGCGGAATCGCCAACGCACCCGGCCTGCGTGATGCGCGCGTGCTCGATGCCTGCGCCGGATCGGGCGCGCTCGGCATCGAGGCATTGTCTCGCGGCGCGGCGCATGCGGTGTTTTTCGATATCGACCGGCCGGCGCGGGTGCAGATCGACGTCAACCTGGACGCGCTCGGGCTCGGTGATCGCGGCGACGTGCAACGGGCGGACGCGACCAAACCACCGGCCGGCACGCCCTGCGATATCGTCTTTCTGGACCCGCCCTATGACAGCGAGGTTGCACAGACGGCCCCGGCCGCGCTGGCCGAAAACGGCTGGATCGCACCCGGCGGGCTGATCGTTATCGAGACCCGGCGCGGCACGGATATCGACTGTGGGCCCGGTTTCGAGACCGTCGATACGCGCAGTTACGGCGACACGTCGCTGCACTTCGTCATCTGGAACAGTTAGCTCAGCGCCGCCCGAACAACCGTTCGATGTCGGCGAGGTTTAGCTCGACATAAGTCGGGCGGCCGTGATTGCACTGCCCCGCATGGGGGGTCACTTCCATCTCGCGCAGCAACGCGTTCATTTCGTCACGGTTGAGCCGCCGCCCCGCGCGCACGCTGCCATGGCACGCCATGGTGCCGCAGACATCGTCGAGCCGTTCCCGGAGCGTGTGCCCCGCGCCGATCTCCGACAAATCATCGGCCAGGTCGCGGATCAACCCGGCCACATCCGACTGCCCCAGCAATGCCGGGACTTCGCGCACGACGATGGCACCCGTACCAAATTTTTCCAGTACCAGGCCAAGTTCCGCGAACTCCTCCGCCCGGTCTGCAAGGCGTTCGGCAGATGCTTCGTCCAGGTCGATGACCTCGGGCAGCAGCAGACCCTGCCGGGCGACCCTGCCCTCCGCGAGCGCAGCCTTCATGCGCTCATAGACCAGCCGCTCGTGGGCCGCGTGTTGGTCCACGATCACCAGGCCGTTGCCGGTCTGCGACACGATATAGGTCTCATGGAGCTGGGCCTGCGCCGCGCCCAGCGGATAATCCGCATTGGGAGACGCGGCATCGGGCTCGAGAGCCGCTGCGGCCGGCGCCGAATCGAGTCCCGGGATCGCACCGGCATCCGCGTGACCCTGGGGCGCAAAATACTGCGCGGCGGCCTCCGCCAAACCCTGCGGCACCCGACTGCCGCCGAACCCACGCCCGAATCCACCACCGCCGCCATAGCCGGACGTGGCGCCGGGGACACTGCCGGGCCGGAACGCGCCCAGCGCCGCGTCGGCCACCGTGGTCGACGCCCGGTGCCCGGCCGCCGCCAGTGCATGGCGCAACCCGCCGACGATGAGCCCTCGGACGACCCCGGGATCGCGAAACCGGACCTCGGCCTTCGCCGGATGGACATTCACATCGACGAGTTCCGGGTCGATGTCCACGAACAGCGCCACCAATGGATGCCGCCCGCGCGCCAGGAAATCCTGATAGGCACCGCGCACCGCGCCCGTCAGCAGCCGATCGCGGACCGGCCGGCCGTTGACGAAGAGATACTGATGTTTGGTCGTGTTGCGATTGAGGGTCGGAAGCCCGGCATGGCCGGTCAGGCGGACACCTTCGCGTTCCGCGTCGATCGTCAATGCGTTGTCGGCGAAGTCCCGCCCCATTACATCCGACAACCTGCGCAAGAGCGCGTCCGCGCTGCCGCCCAAATCCTCGGTCGCGGCGCTGGCGAAGCGTTCGCGTTCACCGTCACCGACGGTGAAACTGATCGCCGGATGGGCCATCGCAAGCCGTTGCACCGTATCGACGGCGTGATCCATCTCCGTGCGTTCGGTTTTGAGAAATTTCAGGCGCGCGGGCGTCGCGTAGAAAAGGTCGCGCACCTCGACCCGCGTCCCCGCCGTCAGTGGCGCGGGTTGCACCTCATGCACACGGCCACCCTCGACGCGAATTTGCCAACCATCGGAACCGGCGACGCGCGACGCGATCGAAAGCCGGCTGACCGACCCGATCGACGGCAGCGCCTCGCCGCGAAAGCCCAGCGTCGCAATATGGGTCAGATCATTGTCCGGCAGTTTCGAGGTGGCGTGGCGTTCGACCGCGAGGCCGAGCTCCTCCGGCGTCATGCCGCTGCCGTCATCGGTGACCGCGATCAGCGTGCGGCCACCCTCGCGCAACACCACGTCGACCCGGCGCGCGCCCGCATCAATGGCGTTTTCGACCAATTCCTTGACCGCGGACGCAGGCCGCTCGATCACTTCGCCCGCGGCGATTTGGTTGACGATTGTTTCGGGCAGACGCCGAATGGTCATGTCGTCACTCCGGCCGTCCCCGCCGCGTCGGCGAGCCGTTGCCGCGCGCGCGCCTTGCCATCGTCGACCGCGGGTTGATCGAAGGGGTCGACCCCCATCATGAAGGCCGCGGTCACCGTCTCGAGCATGAAGTGGGCCATCAACGCACCGACGGCAGCCTCATCGACACGCGCAATCTCGATCCGGCGGACCGGCCGACCATGGGCGGAAAGGCTCTCGATCGTCGCCTCTTGCTCCGCCGCCAGCAAGTCGCCGGTCGTCTGACCGGCCAAGTACGCGGCCCCCGCCTGGGTCGCCAGATCCGGTGGCACGCGATCACCGCGTCCGGCCAATTGCTGGGTCACGATAGTGAACATCTTGTCGGCGGGGCCATCGAGATAGAGCTGCAGCTGGCTGTGCTGGTCGACGGCGCCAAGCGCATCGATGGGGGTCGTGCCGCGACCGTTTTTGCCGATGCTCTCGGCCCAGAGCTGGCGGTACCAACGCGCAAACGGCGCGAGCGCATCCGCATAGGGCATCAGCACACTCATGCGCGCGCCCTGGCTTTGCAGGAGTGCCAGCGAGATCGCCGCGCCGAGCGCCGCCGGCACGTCGTCGACGGACCCGCCGGCCAGATTGAGTTCGAGCGCCTCGACGGCACCGGCCCGCACCGCGGAAACATCCACCCCGGCGAGTGTGGCCGGCAAAAGCCCCACGGCGCTGAGCACAGAATACCGACCGCCGATATCGACAGGGTGATCGATGACGGGCACATCCCAGTGCGCGGCCAGCCGGCGCAAAGGGCTGTCGCCCGGCTCGGCGATGGCGACGCAATAATCCGCGACCACATCGTCGCTACGGCGGTCGATCAACGCCGGCATGAGGGTCATCGCAAGCGCCAGGGTTTCCGCCGTGCCCCCGGATTTCGACACCATCACGAGGCCGGTGCGCGACAAATCCACCGATGCGTTGAAACGCGCCAAGGTCTCGGGATCCGGGTTGTTCAGAAACCGGACGTCGACCGGCGGGTTCAGAGCCAGCGCACAAAGCGCCTCCGCACCGAGGCTGGATCCGCCGACGCCGAGCACGGCCACGGTGTCACAATGTGTGGACAAACGCGTGGCCGCATCTTGAATTGCCGCCAGATCCTCCGACTGCTGCGCAATGGAAACCGCCGGAAATCCGTCTTCGGCGATGTCGGCGCGCATCGCGCTCCACACGTCCCACGCCGCCGCGCGCGCCGTCTCCAGCGCGTCGCCGGTCAGGCCGTCATCGCCGATCGTATCGGCCATGCAGCCGCTGACATTCTGGGTATAAATTTCTGGCATTCGGGTTCCGTGTCCACGCCCGGACCATCAGTGTGCGTCGCCCGCCGGGTCGACGGCAATGCCGCACATTGTGGACAAATCAGGCGAGTCGGAGAACGCCCGGCCTAACCGCCGTTGGTCATGGTGCGCGTCGCCGCGAGGCCCTCGGGCTTGCCGACCACGACAACCGTCAATGCGGCCGGATCGAGGATACGTTCTGCGACACGCCGCACATCATCCAGCGTGACGGCCTCGATCAAGTCATTGCGCCGGTTGAGAAAATCTATTCCCAGATCGCGAAACTGCACCGCAACCAGAGTCCCGGCAATGGATGAGGTGTTGTCGAACCGCAATCCGAATGACCCGATCAGATTGGCCTTCGCCCGGTCCAGCTCATCCTGGGAGATCGCAAATTCCTGCACATTCGCCCATTGGCCGCGGATCAGTTCGATCGATTGCGCGACGGCACCGTTTTCCGTGCCCGCGCCACCCATCCACAATGCGGCATTCTCAAGCGGCAGCAGATAGCTGAAGACCGAGTAGGCCAGCCCGCGTTTCTCGCGCACCTCGTCATAGAGCCGGGACGTGAAACTGCCGCCGCCCAGCACATGGTTCAGCACCAGCGCGGCATAGTAATCCGGATCGTCCCGCGCTACACCGCGATGGCCGAAAACGACCCGGCTTTGCGGATTGTCGCGCTCGACAACAATCACCTCGCCGGCGGCGCCGGGCTCGGCCTGCGGAATCGTGAAGGCCTCAGCACGCTCCGGCAGATCACCGAATGTGCTGTCGAGGAGTGCGCCCAGTTCGGCCGCCGTGACATCGCCCACCACGCCGACGATCAGCGCGTTGCGTGCCAACCGCCGTGCCACGAATGTCCGCAGGTCGGTCTCGGTAATTGCGCCGACACTCTCCGGCGTCCCGGTCACGGGCCGGCTGTAGGGATGGTCGCCAAACACGGCCTCGCGGAATGTCTGCTGCGCAATGCGGTTCGGGTTGTTCGCGCCAGCGGCGAGCCCGGTGAGAATCTGGTCCCGAATGCGTTCCACGGCCTGTGCGTCGAAGCGCGGTGCTGTCACCGCCAGCCGCAGAAGATCGAACGCTTCCGCCCGATTGCGGGTCAGGGCCTTCAAGCGCCCGGAGAACCCGTCAAGCGACGCATTAAATGAGATGGAGATCGACTGGTCCGCCAGGCGGGTCTGAAACGCTTGGGAGTCGAGATCGCCGGCACCCTCATCGAGCAACCCGGACACCATGTTGGCCAGGCCCTCCTTGCCCACCGGGTCCGTCGCGGCGCCGCCGGGAAACAGGAACCGCGCCGAAACGATAGGCAGTGCGTGGTCTTCCACCAGCCAGGCCTCGATTCCCCCGGGGCTGATCACCCGCTGGATATCGAAAGCCTTCGCGGCAACGGGAACAAAAGTAAGCGCGACGGCAAGCAGCGCCACGCCGGGCGCTCGCATCAGAGCGGACATCATGTGCGGCTGTCTCCTTCGACCGGCAGCAAGACGCCGGTTGTGGATCGGTTCACGTTGAACACTTCGCGGGCAGCCGCATCGACTTGTTCGACCGTCACGGCGCGAATCCGGTCGGGCCAGGATTCGACATCGGCCACCGTCTGCCCCGAGGCGAGGGCGGCACCCAGGACGCGCGCGGGGCCGCCGACACTGTCACGGGCAAAAATCGCGCTGTCGATCAGGCGCAGCTTGGCGCGCTTGAGTTCATCGGCGGTGATCCCGTCCTTGATCAGCTTCGCAATCTGCTCGTCCAGCGCGCCACGCACAGCGTCGACCGCGACGCCCTGCCGGGGGCTGAACCAAACACCAAATGTCGTGAGATCGAGGTCGCCCGGCGAATACCAGGCACCCGCGGATGCCGCCAGCGACTGGTCGACGACGATCGAACGGTAAATCCGTCCCGTCGTGCCGCCACCGATAATCTCCGACAGCAGCTCGAGCGCATAGGCATGTTCGTTGTCACCGGCGACGTAGCTCGGCGCGAGATAGCGGCGCGACCATGCGGGCTGGTCTACCCGGGCGTCACGCATCACCACCTCACGCGGCGCAAGCTGTGGCGGCTCGACCGGGCGCAGGCGCGGTGGCAGGGCCTTTGCCTCGACCTTCCCGTAGGTTTCGCGCGCCAGCCGCAAGACCTCGTCCGGATCGACATCTCCCGAGACAATCAGGATCGCATTGTTGGGCGCGTACCAGGTCTCGTAGAAGGATTCGAGGTCCGCGCGCGAAAGGCCTTCGATTTCATGCGCCCAGCCAATCACCGGCAGGCGATAGGGATGGTTGAGATAGGTCGCCGCCGCGACCTGCTCGGACAGCAGCGAACGGGGATTGTTCTCCGTCCGCGATCGGCGCTCCTCGAGGATCACCCGCCGTTCGGGTTCGATGATCTCATCCGTCAGGACCAGGCCGGTCATGCGGTCTGCTTCGAGTTCCATCATCAGTCCGAGATGCCGCGGCGCGATGGTCTGGAAGTAGCCGGTGTAGTCGTGCGATGTGAACGCATTCTCGCGGCCGCCCAAATTCGCGACGATCTCCGAGAATTCCCCCGGCGCACGGGCATCCGTACCCTTGAACATCAGATGTTCGAGATAGTGGGCGATCCCGGATTTGCCCGCCGGCTCATCGGCCGCGCCGACCTTGTACCAAACCATGTGGGTCACGACGGGCGCACGATGGTTCTCGATGACGACCACCTGCATGCCGTTGTCGAGTTCGAAGGTCGTTGGATTAAAGACCTGTGCATGCGCCGTGTTTGCAATCGGCAACAGGAATGCCAACGGCAGCAGCAGGGCACGAAGGGCTCGCGAACACAGGTTCCACGTCATCGATTTCGTCCTCACTGATAGCGCCATTGGGTCGACAACAGATATGGCGCAAGTTTTCTTGCCTGCAACGCCGAATGCCGACGATGCAGTCACTTTACCGCGACATTTGGCGTAATTGAGGCGAACCGTGTTCTAGAAAATGTCGAACAGGCTGTTGCGCGTGCGCGATATGGTCGGCGTTTCGCCTTCGGCGGGCGGAACACCCAGCGCCTGGTTCTCGCGCAGCCGCCGCGCTTCGGCCGCGGCATCGACCTCATCGTCGATGGGATCCTGCTTCAGGCCCAGCAACTTACGGACGAAGTTCTGATTCTCGTCGGCCAGAACCGAGCTTTCACGGTCGATCTGCGAGCGGATCAACGGATCGGTTTCCAACGCACCGGCGCGAGACAGGAAGGCCGATTCACCCGTCGTCGAACGGGCAACATCCTGGCGCGGTGCGGGCTGCGCGGCCGGCCCGGTATTGCCACGCGCCGCGCGCTCATCATCATCGCCACGGAACACCGCCTGCCGAGCCTGCTCACGGGTCGAGATCGTGGTCAGATCCTCGGCGCCGGGGCGCGGCGGGCGCAACCGGAAGTCGGGTGGCCGGGACAGGGGGGCACGAGGGGCAACGGCGAATTCGTCCGGCGCCGTGCGCTGAAGCCCGAGTACCCGTTTCGTGGAATCACCGCATGCGACAAGCGTCAGGGCGGCAATCACCAACAAAACAAGCCCCCGCGGCGTGCGGGCGTGACCGCCGGAGCGCGTGGGTGTGTCAGTCATGCCCGTCATATGCATCAGATCGTTGCCTGGGTCAGAGTACGTGCGAATACCGCTTCAAAACCTAGCACTATTTTAGCGAACGCGGAGAACCGAACAAGCCATCGTACAACAACATCGCGGTCCCCAGGACAATCGACATATCAGCCAAATTGAACGCCGGCCAATGCCAGCCAAACGCGTGGATGTCGATAAAATCGACAACGGCACCATAGATCACCCGGTCCACCACGTTGCTCAAAGCCCCACCAATAACCAGCAAAAGCGCAAATCGAACGATCCCCTGGCCCGAACGCGCCAGCCAGACGATCAGCAAAACGATGATCGCGAGCGCGAGCGCAACCAGAATCCAGCGCGAGGTCTCGGCACCGCCAAGCAACCCGAAACTGATCCCCCGGTTCCAGACCGGCACCAGATTGAAAAACGACGTTACCGAGATGATCGACGGCGGATCGAAAACGAGATCCAGCATCACGCGTTTGGAGAGTTGATCAACGGCGATCAGCACAACGACTATGAGCAAGGCCCATCGCGGCATCTCAAGCCCCGCCTACTCGGCGGCCTCCTGTCGCCCGTCGATCGCCGCCGCACAGCGGCCGCAAACATCCGGATGTCCATGTTCGCCCACGTCGGGCAGGACCTGCCAGCAACGCGCGCATTTCTCCCCCTCGGCAAGGGCCGGCTCGACACCGATCGTGTCCACATCGGGCAAGCGGAAGGCCGCCGCTGGCACCTCGCCCTCGACCAGGGTCCCGCCCGAGGTGATGGAAATCTCCGCCAGATCGAGCCCCGCCATGGCGGCGACCGTCTCGCCATCGGCATACACCGTCGGTGCGGCCTGCAGGCTGGAGCCAATTCGCTTTTCGGCCCGCTCGATCTCCAAGGCACCGGTTACAACACGACGAAGACCGCGAATTTTTTCCCACTTCGCCGCGAGTGCCGCGTCGCACCAATCGTCCGGCACCACCGGGAACGTCCGCAAATGCACGGATTCGGCGTCGCCCTCGCCGCGGCGCGACAACCAGGCCTCTTCCGCCGTGAAACACAGGATCGGCGCCAGCCAGGCGGTCAAGTGGGAGAAGAGCGCGTCCAGCACCGTGCGTGCCGCGCGGCGGCGCAGGCTGTCGCTGGCGTCGCAATAAAGCGCGTCCTTGCGGATGTCGAAATAGAACGCAGACAGCTCGACGGCGCAGAAATTGTGCAGCGCCGTCCACTGGCTGTGAAACTCGAACTCGTCCGTCGTCTTGCGCACCAGCGCGTCCATCTCGTGGATGCGATGAAGGACCCAGCGCTCCAGTTCGGGCATCTCGGCGATCGGCACACGCTCACTGTCGTCGAACCCGTCCAGATTTCCGAGCAGGAACCTCAGCGTGTTGCGGATGCGCCGGTACAGGTCGGCCTGATGCTTGAGGATTTCCGGACCGAGCCGCAAATCTTCGGAATAGTCCGAGCTCACGACCCAGATGCGCAGAATATCCGCGCCGAGACTCTCGACCGTGTCCTGGGGCGAGACGTCGGTGCCGCGCGACTTCGACATCTTGCGGCCGTCCTCGGCCATCACGAAGCCATGGGTCAACACGGCGTCATACGGCGCCCGGCCACGCGTACCGCAGGATTCCAGGAGCGACGAATGAAACCAGCCGCGATGCTGATCGGAGCCCTCGAGATACAGGGACGCCGGCCATTGCAGGTCTTCGCGATCCTCGAGCACAAACGCGTGGGTCGAGCCTGAGTCGAACCAGACATCGACAATGTCGCGCACCTGCTCATAGTCCTCGGCGTCGTACTCGTTGCCGAGGAAACGCGTCGGCGGGCTCGCAAACCACGCGTCACCGCCTTCGGTCTCGAACGCATCGGCGATACGGTCAAAGACCGCCTGATCGCGCAGCAGTTCGCCGGTCTGCTTGTGCACGAACACCGGGATCGGCACCCCCCATGCGCGCTGGCGCGAGATGCACCAGTCGGGCCGGGTCTCGATCATCGAGCGCAGGCGCGTCTGCCCCGCCGCCGGGACAAACCGGGTCTCGCCAATCGCGGTCAGCGCCTTTTCGCGCAAATCATTCGTCTCCATGGAGATGAACCATTGGGACGTGTTGCGGAAAATCAGCGGTGCCTTCGAACGCCAGGAATGGGGATAGGAATGCACCAGCCGGCGCCGGCCGAGCAACGCATTCTCACCTTCGAGCACGCTCATGACCGCGCCATTGGCCTCGCCCTCTTCACCATCCGATGTGAGAACCGCCATGCCGGCAAACAGGGGCACATGGGCGAAGTAGCAACCGGCCTCATCGACCATGTCGGGCACGGGCAGGCCGTGGGCACGGCCCAAATGGAAATCATCCTCGCCGTGGCTCGGCGCAATATGGACGAAGCCCGTGCCCTGCTCCGTGGTCACAAAGTCCGCCTCATACACGGGCACCTCATGATCGAAGCCTTTTGTGTGCAGCGGGTGCGCACAGACACTCCCGACGATCGCGCTTCCCTTGATGCGCGCGATCTCCTCACACGCCGCGATACCCATTTCCTGACACGCGGTTTCGCGCAAGGCGTCCGCCATGACCAGTTCGTCGCCGACCTGGACCCGGCTCTTCTCGCTGACCGCGGTCACCTTGACGCGCAGATAGTCGAGGCCGGCGCCCGCCGCGATCGCCCGATTGCCCGGGATCGTCCAGGGGGTCGTCGTCCAGATCACGATCGCCGCACCGTCGAGCGCGGGATCGGACGGCGACGTCACCGGAAAGCGCACATAAATCGACGGCGAGGTGTGATCCTCATACTCGACCTCGGCGTCCGCGAGAGCGGTCTTCTCGACCACCGACCAGAGCACCGGGCGGGCGCCGCGATACAGGCCGCCATTCATCGCGAACTTGGAAATCTCGCGGGCGATCTGGGCCTCGGCAGAAAACGCCATGGTCGTGTAGGGCTGGTCCCAGTTGCCGATCACGCCGAGCCGCTGAAATTCCTCGGACTGGACACCGACCCAGTTCTGGGCGAACTCCCGGCACTCGTTGCGGAATTCAAGGATCGGCACGTCGTCCTTGTTCTGGCCGTCGGCGCGATACTTCTCCTCGATCTTCCATTCGATCGGCAGGCCGTGACAGTCCCAACCCGGCACGTAATTGGAATCCTTGCCCATCATCTGCTGGGAGCGGCTGATCACATCCTTCAGGATCTTGTTGAGCGCGTGGCCGATATGCAGATGGCCGTTCGCGTAGGGTGGGCCGTCATGCAGGATGAACGGCGGACGCCCGGCCGATTCCGCACGCTGGCGCGCGAACAGGTCGAGCTCAGCCCAACGGGCGAGCAACTCGGGTTCCTTCTTCGGCAACCCGGCACGCATCGGAAATTCGGTCTTCGGAAGGAAGACGGTGTCCTTGTAATCAATGGCCATGTTCTGTTCCCAGGCGACCGGGCGGCTTATAGAGCGGCACGCAGATGACGGCAACAGCCGGACATCCGGTGTTTTACATATCCTCGCCGATAAAATCACCCGCGCCGAGCGCGCGCGCTTGCAACAATTCGCGGGCCTGGCGTGAATCTTCGGCAATCTGCGCCTTCAAAGCATCGATTCCGTCGAATTTTTGCTCCGGGCGCAGGAAGTCCACGAACGCCACGCGCAGATAGCGCCCGTAAAGATTTTCGTCGAAATCGAACAGATGCGCTTCGAGGATCAGCGTCTCGCCATCGACTGTCGGTCGCACGCCGACATTCGCAACCCCGTCATACCAGCGGATGGTCTCGCCGACGCGCACCCCGCCGCGGATCGAATACACGCCGCGCGCCGGGCGGATAGCTTCCCCCAGATCGACATTGGCCGTTGGAAACCCGATTGTCCGGCCCAGCTGGCGACCCGTGCCGACCCGGCCCTCGACCTCCCACAGATGGCCCAGCAGCGCGGCAGCGCGCTGCGGCTGCCCGTTCGTCAGATACTTCCGGATCAACGTGGACGAATAGACTTCGTTCACCTCGTCGCGGGCGGGCTCGACGCAGGTGACTTCAAAACCGAGTTCCTTGCCGCGCGCCGCGAGCAGATCGAAATCACCATCCCGGCCGGACCCGAACTTGAAATTGTAGCCGACGACGACATGAGCGGGCGCAATCCCCTGATGCAGGATATCCGACAGAAATTCTTCGGCCGTACGTTTCGAAAGCGCCGCGTCGAAACGCAGCACGAACAGCTGCTCGACGCCCAGCGCCTGGAATTCGCGCACTTTGATTCGGAACGGCGTCAGGCGAAACGGTGCATCGACCCGGCCAAAAAAGGCGCGCGGGTGTGGCTCGAATGTCAGGACTCCAAACTGCCGCGATTGCGCGCGCGCAATGTCGCGCGCGGTCGCGATCACCTGCTGATGACCGCGGTGCAACCCGTCAAAATTACCAATGGCGACGACCGTCCCCTTGGCGGAGGCCGGCAGATCGTCCACATGTCTGAAAATCCGCATGCGCGGGATTTACGCGCCGCCCGGGCGTTGATCAAGAGACGATGAAGCCAAGGCCGTGCGCCCGGATCGCGCGCGAAGCCGCTGGCTGAGGTCAGGCACCGTTCTTGCGACGGCGCGGAACCAGCACTTCTGCTTCGCCGGAAATTACAACCGTGTCTCCGACCGTGCAGACGGTTTCAAGCGTGACGCGGGATTTTTCCGGCTTCAGATCGACCACGGTTGCCCGTGCCGTCACGGTATCGCCGGGGCGCACCGGCGCCTTGAATTTGAGAGTCTGGCTGATATAGACGCAGCCCGGGCCCGGCAGGCGGGTCCCCACGACCGTGGAGATGAAGCTCGAACACAGCATGCCGTGGGCGATTGTACCCTCGAACATCGTGCGCTCGGCATATTCCTCGTTCAGGTGCATCGGATTGGTATCGCCCGAAATGCCGGCGAACATCACCAGGTCGGCGGGGCCGATCGTGCGCGCATAGGCGGCGGTCATGCCCGGTTCCAGATCCTCGAAAAAGTACCCGCTCAGCTCCTCGATCGGATCGGCAGAAACCGGCGTTTTCGGCCTGGCGACCGGCTCAATAACATCAACCGACATGTGGGAAACCCCTGAAATAATTGTGCAACGCAAAACATGGTGCGCCGCACTATTACGAAACGCAAGGGTTAGTCAGAAAAATTTCAACCTGCTGTAATTATTACAACAAAGAGGGTACTAGCGGCCCAAAAACCGACTCAAAAACATGCTTCACTGCAATATTTCGTTATGTGCCCTGCAACACGAAGGACGTACTCAGGTATTCGCCGGCCGCGGATCGATGGGCACCTGGCCGCTCAATGCGAATACCTCCTCCGCCGAGGCGGCCATCGAAAGCAGCCCGGCCTCGCCGCGCGGCTGGCCGACAAGTTGCAGGCCGACCGGCAGCCCGCTCGATGTAAACCCGCACGGAACCGAGATGGCCGGGCGACCGGTCAATGTGATGGCGGCGACGATGTAGAGCCAGTCGACATAATTATCGAATTCATGGGCCCCGACACGTTCGACATAGCGGATGTCGACGTCAAACGGCGGCACGATCGCGACCGGACAGGCCAACACGTCATAGGTTTCGAACCATTGCGTGACCCGCTCACACAGTCGCGCCCGCTCAACCTGGGCGCGGCCGATCTCTCCGGCGGTCAGCTTCATCCCCTTCTCGATGTTCCAGATCATTTCCGGCTTGAGCGCCTCGCGATGATCCTCGAGCAAGGTCTGGCGGCCGGTCACGAACAGCGCCGCGCGCAGCACCTGAAAGATATCCAGCGCGTCGGTGAAGTCCGGGCAGGATTCCTCGACCGCCGCCCCTGCCGCCGCGAGCTTCTCCGTTGCCGCGCGGCAAATGCCGGCCACCTCCGGGTCGACGGGACCAATTCCGAGATCGGCGGAAAACCCGATCCGTTTCGGCAGAACGGGGCGCAACGCGGCGGATTGGAAGGATGCATCCGGCGCCGCCATGGACAGGGGGTAGTAGGGATCGACCCCGACTTCGGCATCCAGCATCAACGCCAGATCGGCCACATTTCGTCCCATCGGCCCGTTCACGGAAAGCGTCTGGAACGGATCGCTGCCCGGCCCCATCGCGACGCGTCCCGGCGTGGGCCGCATGCCGACGACCGAGCAGAAACTCGCGGGCGTGCGCAGGGAGCCCCCAAGATCCGATCCGGTTGCCAGCCAGGTCATGCCCGTCGCAAGCGCCACGGCCGCGCCGCCTGAGGAGCCACCGCAGGTCATATCCGTATTCCATGGATTGCGGGTCTTGCCGAACACCTCGTTGAAGGTGTTCGCACCGGCACCGAATTCCGGCGTGTTGGTCTTGCCCATGACAATCGCACCATTACGCTTCAGTCGGGCAACCATGAGATCGTCTTTGTCCGGCACATGGTCGGCAAAAATGGGCGAGCCATAGGTGGTTCGAACCCCGGCGACATCGCTCAGATCCTTGACCAGGATCGGCAAGCCCGCGAGCCAGCCCGGTCCGGGTTCGTCCGGCGGTGTTAAATTCTTCGCTGCGTCGCGCGCCATTTCCAGACACAGGGTCGGCACGGCATTGACCACAGGATCGACCGCGGCGATTCTGTCGGCGGCCGCGTCTATCAATTCACGCGGTGAAACGTCACCGCGCTGCAGCAATCCCACCGCTTCGCGCGCGTTCAGCTTTATCAGGTCCGACGATGCCATTCACCTCTCCTAAAGAATTTTCGGCCCATACTAGCAAAGGCTTGCGGGCAATGGGCCCGAACCGTTCGACGGATGGAATTGATGGCTGTTCGATTTCCGAAAATCCCCAAGGTGCGCGTCCGCGCCGACTTGATACTGCAAGGCGGCGCTGGCATGAGCGGACAGGTGTTTGTCGAGGCGACTTCGCGTATTCAGGATCTCCTGAATGCGCCGGAACCGTTTTTCCCGTTTGTCGACGAGGCGGGTATTGTTCATTTGATAAACAAGAGCTCGGTGGTTCAGATCACACCGCACGACTAGTCGGCACCCAGAATTTGATTCCGATATGTTGATCGACGGTCCCGCCCACCCCCGGGCACGGTTCCTGTTCGCTCATGGCGCCGGGGCGCCTATGGACACCCCCTTTATGGACGCGATCGCAGAAGGCCTGTCGGCCGGCGATATTCAGGTTGTCCGCTTCGAATTCCCTTACATGGCCAAGCGTCGCGACGACGGCAAACGCCGTGGACCTGACCGCATGCCGATCCTGCTCGAGACCTGGCACACCGTTCTCGACGGGCTTGCGCCGCTGGACATTCCGATCCTTATTGGCGGCAAGTCGATGGGGGGCCGTGCGGCGGCGATGCTGGCGGCCGAGCCGAAAGGCGCCGCGCGCACAGACGGGGTGATTTGTCTGGGGTATCCGTTTCACCCACCGGGCAAGCCCGAAAAAACCCGCCTCGAGCCGCTTCGGGGCGCGCAACGGCCCACTCTGATCGTCCAGGGCACGCGTGACCGGTTCGGCACCCCGGAGGACGTGGCCTCCTATGCACTGAAAGCACCGGTCGAGATCGTCTGGATTCCGGACGGCGATCATTCCTTCGTGCCGCGGAAATCTTCAGGACGGACCGAACGCGACAACATCACCACCGCTGTGTGCCACATCACAGCCTTCATCGAACGCATGATCTAGAAATGCAGCCGTGATGAAAATTCGTCCAAAGATGGCATTCCCGCCATGCCCCAATGTTGTAACATCGGCAAAATATTCATGCGGTGTCGTGCCACCATGTTTGGGAGTGTTTTTTTTGATGGGGCATCGAGTTTCCGGAAGTCGGACGCGTGGCGTCGCGGCGGCGATGGCCTTGTTGGGTTCATTGCTGCTGGCCGGGCCAACGGCAGCCGATTTCAGCCAGGCATTCGATCTCTATGTCGCTGAAGAGTTCGGCAAGGCGCGCCGACTGGTCGAGCCCGATGCCGAGCGCGGCAACCCGGCCGCACAGTGGCTGCTGGGCACCATGTATTTGCTGGGCCAGGGCATTGATGAAAACCCCAAGGCGGCACGCGACTGGTTGGAAAAATCCGCGTCATCGAATTATCCGCCGGCTCAGGCCGTTCTCGGCCGGATGTACGAACAGGGCATCGGCGGCGACCGGGACGCGGAGGAGGCCCACATACTTTACCGGATGTCGGCTGAACAGGGATACGCCGACGCGGCCTATCTCCTCGGCCGCCAATATTACCGGGGTGAAGGAGTCCGCAAGGACGGCAAGGAAGCCATCAAATGGCTGACCATCGCTGCCGAGGACGGCAACGCTGACGCGCAATATCTGGGTGCACGCATTCTGCTCACCAATGAAATCGTCCGCGCCAACCCCGAGCAGGCCGCGACCTGGCTCGGCGACGCGGCAGGCCGCGGACATGCCAGCGCCCAACTGCTTTACGGCAACACGCTGATGCTGGGACTGGCCGGTGACTACGACCCCGACAGCGCGCTCGGCTGGATCGAGAAGGCCGCCAACGCCGGCCTGGCAGAAGCCCAACTGCGGCTCGGTGATCTCTACAATGCCGGATTCCAGAACAAGCCGGATTTCAAACGCGCCTATGAGTGGTGGGCCCGTGCCGCCACGCAGGCCGATGCCGCTGCCCAACTCCGGCTGGCACGCGCTCACTCAAAAGGTGCGGGCACCGACGAAGACCCGATCGCGGCCTATGTCTGGGCCTCACTGTCCGCGCTGCAAGGCAACAACGATGCATTCGAGTTGCGCAAACGCATCTTGTCGCGCCTGACTCCGGCGGAAATTGAACAGGCCGATCGTCTGGTCGAAGCGCGTTTTGAGAGGCATTCAAACGCCGGCGGTGAAAGCTAAACCCGAACGTCACGCCGGGCTATTTGCTTGAATTTCCTTCTCCGGGCCGGCGTTCTGCGCTAGCTTCCGCGCCGTTTTGGGCATCATTCATCAGATCGGCAATCTCGCCTTGCGCATGTTCCCGACGGAGACCGGTCACGGTCTTGCGTTGCGCGGCCTTGCCAATGGATTCGGCCCCCGCGAATCCGCCGATGATTTCCCGATCCTCGATCAGACACTCTTCGGCCTTCACTTTCCGAACCCCGTCGGTGTCTCGGCCGGTTTCGACAAGAACGCCGTCGCCATCGCCGGGGTCGCGCGTCTCGGTGGCGGTTTTATCGAGGTCGGGGGCGTCACGCCGCTGGCGCAGGCCGGCAATCCGCGCCCGCGCCTGTTTCGCCTGACGCCCGACCGCGCCGCGATCAACCGCATGGGCTTCAACAATGACGGCGCGGCAACCGTCCTGCAGCGTCTCCTGCATCACCGCGGCAAAGCAGGCGCGGGCCGCCCGATCGGTGTCAACATGGCGGCCAACGCCACGAGCCATGATCCGGCCCAGGATTTTATCGATCTGGTGACCACCTTTGCCCCGGCCGTCGATTACCTGACGATCGATGTCTCCTGCCCCAACACCGAAAACGGCCAGGTCTTCCTGGAACCGCGCGCGCTGGAGTCCCTCCTGGCACGACTGAACACGGCCCGGGATGCTTCCCGCGCCCACCCGGCGATGGTGGCCAAGCTCGCCCCGGATCTGGAGGCCGCGCACCTGGCGGAACTGATCGAGATCATCACCGCCGCCGGTATCGACGCGATCACGCTGTGCAACACCACCACGGCCCGACCGACGACCCTTCGCAGTTCGCACGCGAGTCAACGCGGCGGCCTGTCCGGCGCACCCCTGTTCGAAATGTCCAACGAGATGTTGCGCACGGTGTATCGGCAGACCGGCGGCTCTGTGCCCCTGATCGGTGTCGGTGGTATTCTCAGCGGCGCGGACGCCTACACAAAGATCTGCGCGGGCGCGAGCCTGGTGCAGGTCTACACAGGCCTCGTCTATGCCGGGCCCGGCCTGATCCAGAGCATCAAACGGGATATCGCAGAATTCCTCGTGCGGGACGGATTCAGTAATATTTCCCAGGCCGTCGGCAGCGGGCATGTCGGCGACGCGCGCGTCGGCAACGACGACCGGGCGTGATAATCTCGGTGCACGCACGGAACTTGTCACACCAACACATCCTCAGGACTGCAAAATGCTGAAGAAACGCCGGGAAATACTGTTGGTCGCGATCCTCGCGGCGATCATCGTCATCGGCGGCCGGTTCTTCGCCGCCGAGAAAGCCGGTTCCGTGGACGCAAACAACGCCGGCACACAAATCGGCACGATCAACCAGCAAGGCGAACCAGAGGACAGGCGCGGCCCGGCGAATGTCGTGAACCTGAATGGCAGCACCCCGAGTGGGCCTGTCCGCGTCGGCAGCAACCAATGCATTCAATGGTGGGGCGACCGCCCGGATACCTATCGGGTCGAAGTCGCCGGGATCGACGGCGACGACTGGCAGGCGAACGAGACGTTCCTGGCAAAGAAAAAGACGGGCACGCCGGAGTATAATTTCCCGGCCTGGTACCGCTTCGTCGCGACGAACGGCGACGACTCGAAGATTTCCTACAAGATACTGCGCGGATTGTGCCAATAAGCGTGTCCGGGGGCGACCGAATGCACCCTCTGTAAATCCCGACTTTCAAGACCAAAACTTGTGCCGCGCGACGCAGGCCCAGCGCGGCGCGGCGCGTTGACTCGTCCCGGACGGTTACCTACAGTCCGCGCGAAATTTGGCCGGGGAATGTTCCGGGCTTTTTCAGACCCATAACAACCGTCCGGCGCAATAAATTTGGGCGCGCGAGGAGGCAAAACTCATGACTGACACACCCTGGAAAACAGACGACTGGTTCACCAGCCCCTGGAACTTCGCCCCCGAAGTGACCAAGGACTGGAAGTTCCCCGACAATATCCGCATTCACGACGTCACCCTGCGTGACGGCGAGCAGCAGGCCGGGCTTGCGTTCGATTATGACGACAAGATCCGGATCGCCGAAGGCCTCGCGGAAGTCGGCGTCCAGCGCATCGAAGCCGGCATGCCGGTGGTGTCCAAGGATGACGCGCGCGTCGTTCAGGAACTCGCCAAGCGCGACTTCGGCCCGGATATTTACGCCTTCGCCCGCTGCATGGTCGAAGACGTCAAACGGGCGGTCGATTCCGGCGTCAACGGTGTCATCATGGAAGTCCCGGCCAGCCCCCATCTGATTCAGTATGGTTACAAATGGGACCTGGAGCGGGCCATCGATCTTTCGATCGAATCCACGACATTCGCCCATGACAACGGCCTCGAAGTTGTGTTTTTCCCGATCGACTTCACCCGCTCCGATCTGAAGTGGGTCATCGACCTGATCGACCGGGTCGGCAAGGAAGGCCACATGGACGGCCTCGCCCTCGTCGACACGATGGGCGCCACCTCGATCCACGCGATGCAGTATTTCGTGCGCTCGATGAAGGAACGCTTCCCGGACATCCCCATGGAAGCCCATTTCCACATGGATTACGGCATGGGCGTGGCGAACACGATCATGGCGCTGTCCGAGGGCGTGGAAGTCATCCAGTCCACCGTCCTGGGTGTCGGCGAACGCGCCGGCAACGTCCCCATGGAAGAGACCGTGATGGCGCTGCGCACGCTCTACGACATCGACATCGGCATCAAGCTCGACAAGCTGAAGTGGCTGGCCGACATGGTCCGCGACGTCACCGGCGTCGTGGTGCCGTCGAACCGTCCGATCGTCGGCGACGATTTGTTCAAGGTCGAGTCCGGCATCATCGCCACCTGGCTGCTGAACTGCGGCGACGAGTACCAGACCGAGGTTATGCCCTTCCGCCCCCGCATGGTCGGCCAGGCCGAGCCGGAGACGGTCATGGGCAAGGGTTCGGGCATCGACACGGTCAAGCAGTGGCTCGAGCGCAACCAGATCCGCGTCGAGGAAACCAAGGCCATGGAAATCCTGATGGCGGTCAAGGACTGGGCGCTGATCCACAAGCGCCTGATGACCGAAGACGAGTTCAAGAAGCTGGCCGAAAGCCTGCTCGACGACTAAAGCCTGCGTATCTCAACGCAAGTTGCGGAACCCCTCCCCCCGCGGGAGGGGTTTTCGTTTGTAGGACCGCTATTTCTCATCCAGATCGTAGGTGCCGTCCCAGTCCACCAGAGGGGCGGTGGCCAGCCGTTGCGCGCGCGCCGCCATCGCCGCCGCAGCCGGATCCACCGACGCGATTTGTTGCCAGCGCGCGACCGCATCGGCGAACCGCCCGGCGCGATAATCTGCCAGCGCCCTCGCATATTCGTTGTCCGAACCGTCCATACCGTCATGCGGCACGTAGAGACCAACCGGCTCCACCCGGCCGACGACACGCACCCTGTCCAGCTCGCGAAACCGCTTCGAGTCCGGACAGCGTGCGACAGTGGAATCCGAGACCAGGATGTTCGTGCCATAGGCCTTGTTGGCACCCTCGAGACGCGCGGCCAGATTCACGGCATCGCCCATCACCGTGTAGTTGAAACGGCGCGCCGACCCGATGTTGCCGACGAGAATCCGGCCCGTGTTGATCCCGACGCGCTGGCGTAATGCGATCCCATGTGCTGCCTGCAATTGGTGGTTGAGATCGTCGAGCCGGCGCTGGCATTCGACCGCCGCCGACACCGCATTTCCGGCATGATCGGGGTCATGATGGGGGGCGCCGAACACGGCGATGATGGCGTCCCCGATATACTTGTCGACGAATCCGCCGTGGCGCTCGATGACATCCGTCATGGCCGAGAGATACTCGTTCAGAACCCGGACCAGTTCTTCCGGACTCATGCCCTCGGATAGAGAGGTAAAACTGGCGAGGTCGGAGAAAAACACTGTCAATTCGCGAGTCTCTCCCCCGAGCTCGGGCATCTCGCTCCGGTCCACCATCTGCTCGATCACCGACGGGGCGAGATAAAGCCCGAACATCTGGCGCAACAGACGCTTGTCGCGATCCGCGACCGTAAACCTGTATGCCCCCATGAGCGCGAAGGCGATGGCCATCGCGATGGGAGGATCAAACAATGGGAACACTGTGCCCTGCTGAATCAAGGCCACTGCGCCGAAAACCCACAAGCCCGAGACGATCAAGGCCAACGCACCGGCAAACCAGGCGCTCAACCAGATTGTCGCGACAGCGACCCCCGCTGCCAAAGCCAGGCTGAGCGCGGAGGAGGTCACGCCATCGGCGCGCGCCAACAAGTTCCCGCGCACCAGATTGTTCACCGCGAAGGCGTGCATATACACGCCCGGCACGCTGTCGCGGGTCAGATCGGCGTCCAGCACGCCGGGGAGTTCCTCCAGGATACATCGTTGGGAGAATGCGGCCGCATCCGGTGCCGTGGCAAAGCGCAGCGAAGACAGTTTGCGATCCTCAACATCCAGAACACCGCCGAAGAGAACCGCTTTTCCAGCGAAGTGCCGCGCAAAGAATTCGGACTTCCCGGCCTGGGCGCACGCGTGGAGATCGGCGAAGGAGTAGGTCGGGATACCGCGCTGATCGTCGTCGAAGTTGATCAACAGGTTGTTGCCCGACACCGTCGGCAATGGCGATCCGTCGCGGCTGGCGTGGCCGGCCGGATCGAAGGTCAGTCGATCCCCGAGCACACGCGCGGCAAGCTCAAGGGGCAACGACGGTTCGAATCCTGAACCCTGCCCCTCACCCGCACGCGCCAGGCTGACGGGTACCCCGCGCACGATTCCGTCCGCGTCCGAAAACAGATTCGCGGCCCGGATGTTCGCACCATGACCCACCGCAAACCGCTGGCCGACATTGGGCAAAATCGGCTGGGTGGAATGCTGCACCTTGCTGAGCACCATCCGCCCATCTCGGCCGTGGCGGCGCAGGCTCTGCAGAAAATCCCGATCAAATCCACGAATCTGCGAGGCCACGCTGGTCGGCAAGATGATGTCCATGCCGATGACCGTCGCACCGCCATCCGCGACCGCATCGAAGACCTGCGCGATCTCCCGGGTCCACATCACTTTCGGGACGCTGTCAAAGGGTGCGCGCCGGTAGGTTTCCTCATCGATGGCGATCACCACGGTCGGCGATTCGGACCGCGCATATTGCGGGCCGAATACCATCTGACGCAGCCAGACGAGACTGTCCGCCGACAGGCCATCCAACGTGTCTGACCAGGGTCCGGACACGGCCACGGTCGCGGCCAGCGCCGCGGCAGCTGCTACCGTCAGGGCCTTTAGACGCGGCAACCTAGAACCTGATCAGGCGCGAAAGCTTGGGCTGATCGCCGGCTTCCGCGAAGGCATCAACGTCGAAGACGATTTCACGACTTTCGGACCCGGCGCTTAACCGGGCACGATAGAGCCCCCCTGCCACCAAGGCGATGTCTCGCTTTGCCATGTCATTCGCACCGCGCCGAATGATGGTCTCGATCGGTGTGCCAATTCGATCGACGCGCTCGATCACCAGCGTACCCGCGACGGCGCTGCGCACCAAGGGGCTGCGGCCATACAGGGTCAGACCCGGCCGGGCCTTTGCGGTGCGGTCCTTGTCCGTGCCGCCGCGAAAGGCCACCACCCCGCTGTTGTTGGCCTGGCCTTCACCCAGCTCGACCTGTCCCGCGTCGCACGGCACCTTCACCCGCCGCACGTCGCCACCGGAAATCTCGCTGCCCTTCAGCCCGATGGTGATCGTGCCGCCGACAATGGTTTCCTGCATGCAACTGGCGAAGTAGCCCAGCACCAGACGCTCCCCGTCCGCGAGCCGGACCACGTCGCCCGGCTCCACATAATCCATGAACAATAGTTTCGACCCGGCCGCGTCAATCTCCTCGACGATCGCACTCGGCCCGGCCTCGGCCGCCGACGCGATCAGGCACGACACCAGAAAAAGCGGCATCGCGATCCAGCGCCGCGTCGGTCTTGATATCTGCATCATGAAGAGTCTCCTCAACTGTGTCCGCTGCCGCCCTCGCCGATCAGGCTGAAGGGAGCCCAGAATATCGGGTGGGCATAGGAATAGGCCGGTTTGCCGGTCTGCGGGTCGATAAAGCCCGGACCGTCGATCAGCGCGATCTGTGCCCGCTGCAGCGCTTCGGCACGCGACAATGCGGGATTCACCTGCTGCCGGGTAAAAACATCGGTGGTCAGAATACGCGCGGACGTCGTCTCGACCGGCCAGTTCGAGACCAGCAGCGCGCGCGTGCCCGCGTAGAAAAAGGCCCGGCCCAACCCCGACACAGCCTCGGCGCCGGCACCCGCTGCCGTGCCCGTGTTGCAGGCCGACAGCACCACCCAGTCAGCGTTCATCTCAAGCTCGAAAATCTCGCCCATGGTCAGCAGGCCGTCACCATTGGGGTCTCCCGCGATGTGCGGTGCAGTCATCGCCAGGGCGGGCTGCAGCAGGCCGTTGATGTCGCCCGGCACGAGCCCGTGGGTTGCGAACGCGACCACCCGGTAATCCTTCAGCGGGGTTTGCCGCACCGAAGGCTCACTCGCGGCCTTGCCGAGGAACACGTCACGCGCCGGGTTGGCGCGCATCGCCGTCGCCATGGTGCGAATTTCGTCTGCCGTGTCCGGCAACCGCGGCAGCATCCCGAACTCCGCCGAATCGATGTCGCGCATCTTCGGCACGCTGCGCAGGCGGACCGGGACATTGCGCATGCGCAGCCCGCCGCGACTGACGAACGCCTCGCCCCCGCTTCCGGCCGCCGACGCAATCTGGGTGCTGCTGAACACCGGATCACCAAAGCCAACAAACGGCTGTTTCGCGCTCTGGGTGTCGGACAGGGCCCGCAGCGCAATGAGGGACGCAACGGACGGCATCACCGTCACCGAGTGGGTGCGCGTGAGCCAGGGGACATTGCGGTAACGATCGAAGACAATCTCCTTGTCGTCACCCGGTTCCATATTCGCAGTCGGCAATAAGGAAAAAGGTATCTGGCCCAGCGGCCCATCCGCCACCACGACGAGGTGGGACGCGCCCTCCCAGGAACCGGCGACCGGCTGCAACAGGGCCGCATACAGACGATGCGCCAGTGCGATGTTAAAATCCGGAATATCCGCCAGTGTGACGGCATCGGGGTCGACCGCACGGCGCAATTGGGTCGCGGCGGCCGACAGGCGCGCCTCGCCGAGCGGCGCGGTCGCAAATCCGACCGGGCCCGATTTGCCGAACGACCAGACATAGGTCGTATCGGCGGTCACATAGCTGACGAATGCGGCCTCGTCGTCCGCCAGGGCGTCGCGCACCGCTGCAAGCTCGGCTGGACGCGGATCGATGAGCCGAACATAGTCAGGAAATTTCGCTTCGAGCTCTTCGCGAACCTCGGCCCGCTTGCCACGCAGGCCGTCGATCGCATCCCGCAAATCCTGGGCGACATCGTCATCGCGCTCACCCTCGGGTGCCGACAGGAGATTGGTCAGCAATCCGAACATCGCGCCAATCTCGCGCAGCAAGTCCTGCTCTTCACGGACCAAAATGGCCAATCCCGGGTCGCGCGCCGCAGCGCGCGCACTCGACTGGGCAACGGCCCGCTGCACCGTGCTGCCGCGGCCGGCATCGGAAATACGGAACGCCTCGACGGCCGGGTCGAAACCCGGCACCGAAAGCGCGGCGTTCTGGTAGACTTGTGCGAGTATGGCGATATAGCCGTCGATCACCTCGCGACGACGGCGTTCACGCGCCGAAAACAATGTCTCTTCCTGATCAACCTGGCGCGACCCGGACAACAGAACCGGTATCGACGCGCGGAAATCGTTCAACGCGGCGGCCTGCTCCCCGTTGAGGAATTTTCCCAGCGCCTGGAAACCGAGTGCCTCGGCCGTCAGATAATGTTTATCGCCGAACCGATTCGATCGACTCTGGTGGAGCGCACCAACGAGACGAAGGCCGGCATCGATATCACCCACCCGATAATAGATCATGGCCGGGTCGACGGAACCGCCAAGCGTTCGACCAGCCACCGCCGGCGCATCGGCCACCGCCGCTTCGACGCCACGGACGATTTCGGCGGCTTCCGCCCACTTGTCTTGCCCCGCGAGTGCACGGGCAATGCCAAGCCGGACCTGTGCCGCAGATGCCGAGTTTGGCGGAATCCCGAGGGCTACCTGAATATCGCCTGCCGCCCGACCGAGGGCCTCCGCTTCGGCAAACCGGCCTTGGGAAAACACCGATGCCGCCAGGACAGTGATCGCACGAACCGTGCGCGGTGCATATTTTCCGTTGAGCTGAAGATTGCGAAGAAGAACCTCGCGCGCGATCAGTTCCGATTCGACCTGCCGCCCGATCCTGCGAAGCGATTGTGCGTGCTGTATTTGTGCGCTGGTGAGACGAGATTCCAAACCAGCCGGCGCGTGCTCCAGACCACCGCGCGATTCGATGAACGCGATTGTGGATGCAACCGATTCCGCGAAATGCTTTTCGGCCTCGTTCCGTTTGCCCGTCAGATTCAGAATTCGCCCTTCCGTCTCACTGGCCAGGCCAGAGAGGAAACGGCGGCGTTCTGCCGGGATTCGATCCGGCAGGCGGCCGGAAATACGCCGCATCACCACGAGCTTCTCTTCGGCGTCACTGATCTTGCCGTTGAGAAGCAGGGCGCGCGACAGCATGGCCAACGCCGGAAGCTTCGCGCTACCGCGCGATTCCGATGCGGCCTTCATGCGTGCGCGTGCCGCCTTTAACGCCGCGCCTAGATTGCCGACGGAAAGCTCCAGGACAGCCAGATCTTGCGCGATCCGGTCTGTCCGCCCACCATGTTTCTGGCTCAGCTTGAGCGCGCGGCGTAAATCCCCGCGCGCCTGCTGAATTCGCCCCAGCTCGCGCGCGGCAACGCCGCGCCGGTGCATAAAGTCACCGAGCGCCTGTTTCGACATGCGGCCCTCAACCACGGAGTTCGAAACTTCACGCAACTGGCTGATCCGCTCCGGATCGGGCTGTTCCTGGTCGAGGATTGCGGTGATGTCGCTGATCGTGCGTGGCGGCGGGGTCCGCAGCGGCCGGGATTCGGGTTCCTGTGCGAACACATGCGGGGCTGTTTGCAGCGATACGGCCCCAAACACCGCAATGGCGACCCCAAAAATCACGCCGGTCATGGCCTTGCGAGACCCGGCACCTGTGCGGAGATCAATAATCGTCAATGTGCGAACCCCCATGATGTGCGCGCGGACTCCATATCCGCGGCGGCGTGAATCACCTCTATCTATCAATCATTGAAGATAACGACGAACAAGACAATTCGAAGTGACCGCGGTCACACGGGCCTAGTCCCCGAAGACGGCCACCAGCGCGCCGGTCGTGGTGCGCGAATCCAGCGCTGCATGGGCATCAGCGATATCCGCAAGTTCATATGTGCCGGTGATGTTCGCCTTCACTGTCCCGTCGGAGATCGCGGCCACAACCTCCGCCATCATCGCCGCCTTTTCCTCCGGCGTGCGGGTGTAGTCCTTCATCGACGCCTTGGTAAAGATCAGGGATTTCTGGTTGAGCTCCAGCGCGTCGATCGGCGGCGGCCCGGACGCGTGGCCGTAGTTCACGAACCAGCCGCGCGGCGCCAGCGCGCGCAAATTGCCTTCGTAGGTGTCGGCGCCCACCGCGTCGTAGACCACGGGCACGCCCGCGCCGCCGGTGATATCCAGCACCTGGTCGGCAAAATCCTCCTTGGTGTAATCGATCACATGGGCGCAACCGTTTTCCTCGGCCGTGATGAACTTGTCGGGCGAGCTCACGGTGCCGATGACCTTCGCGCCCACGCTCGTTGCCCACTGGGTCAGCAGGCTGCCCATGCCGCCCGCCGCCGAATGCACCAGGATTGTTTCCCCGGCCTGCACCCGGTACAGGCGTCGCAGCAGATACTGGGCGGTCATGGTTCGCACGAAGGCGGCCACCACCGTCGCATCGTCGAGTTCTGCGGGCGGCACAAAAAGCTCACCAGCCGGCACGACCCGCGCATCGGCATAAGCGCCGACGTTGAACAGATAGGCTGCCCTATCCCCCACTTTGTAATCCTCGACCCCGTCGCCAACCGCCGCGATTGTCCCGACACCCTCGAGGCCCAGCACCGTCGGCAGGGGCGGTTTCAGGAAATAGCGCCCCTGGCGCATGTAGGAATCCGCAAAATGAATCGCCGCCGCGCTCTGCTTCAGCAGCACCTCGCCCGGCCCGGGGTCCGGCAATTCGTCGGTCTCGATCCGGATGACCTCGGGATCGCCATATTCATGGATGCGGGCAACACGGGTTTGCATGAAGAACTTCTCCCGATCACCGGATTGAACCTTATCAGGGTCCGGCGTTTAAGCTCGTGCCGCGTCAGGCCACGCGCAGATAATGCAGCGAGAACAGATTGTCGGCGTCCGTCCAGTGACGGAAGGCGCGCCAGCCGGCCTTGGCCGCGAGCGCGTGGAACTCGTCCACGTCGTATTTGTGGGAATCCTCGGTGTGAATCGATTCACCCGCCGCAAAGGCGAAGCGCTGGCCGTCGACCCGGACCTCCTGCGCCCAGTCGCTCACCAGATGCATCTCGATGCGCCCCTGATCCGGGACCCAGCGCGCATCATGGGTGAAGCCATCCAGGTCGAAATTGCCGCCGAGCTCGTCATTCACCCGTCGCAGGACATTGAGGTTGAATTCAGCCGTCACACCCGCCGCGTCGTTATAGGCCGCGTGCAGAACCCCCACATCCTTGCGCAGATCGACCCCGATCAGCAGGCCGTTGTCGGTCCCGAGATCCGTCGCCGCGGCGCGCAGGAAATCCACCGCCGCCGCGCGCGTGAAGTTGCCGATGGTCGAGCCTGGGAAAAAGCCGATCCGCGCTTCCCCGCCCGTGATCTCCGGCAGCTCAAACGGCTGGGTATAGTCGGCCGCGATGGGCACGACCGGCAGATCGGGATAGGCATCCGCCAGCGCCTTGGACGATTCCAGCAGATGATCGCGCGAGATATCGACGGGGATATAGGCCGCCGGGGTCTCGAGCGCATCGAGCAGGATGCGGATCTTGGTGCTCGATCCGCTGCCGAACTCGACCACGCTGGCGTTGGCGCCGATCAGTTCAGCAAACTCCGCGGCATGCGCCCGCAGCAATGCGGTTTCCGTGCGGGTCGGATAATATTCCGGCAACTCACAGATCGCATCGAAGAGCTGCGAGCCGCGCTCGTCATAGAAATACTTACTCGACAATTTCTTCTGCGACAGCGCCAACCCCGTCAGCACATCATCGAGGAAACTGTCCGCCGCATGGTCGTATTCCACATAATCGTGGAGCGGACCCAGGCTCACGGCCGCGGCATCACTCATTGGACGGCTCCTGCGTCTGTCACGGCATCATCCGCCAGGCGCACACCGGCGAACACCCAGCGCATCGCGGGATAGAAGAAATTTCGGTAGGTGGCCCGGGTGTGCCCGTCCGGCGTCACACAGGCGCCGCCGCGCAAGACAAACTGATTGGCCATGAATTTTCCATTGTACTCACCGACGGCGCCCGGCACGGGCTTGAACCCGGGATATGGGACATACGGGCTCTGGGTCCACTCCCAGACATCGCCAAACATCTGTTCCGGCCGGTCGGGTGTTTCCCCGGTCGCCGGGGCCGTGCGCAGCAACCCGGAACCCACGAAGTTGCCCGTCACGGGCTGATCGCGGGCGAACACCTCCCACTCGCCTTCGCGCGGCAGGCGCTTGCCCGCCCAGCGCGCATAGGCATCGGCCTCATACAGGCTGACATGGCAGACCGGCGCCTGGTCATTGACCTGTTGCAGGCCCGACAGGGACATCGCACACCATTCATTATCGACCATCTGCCAATAGAGCGGCGCGCGCCACCCCTCGGCATCCGCCGCGGCCCAGCCGTCCGAGAGCCAGAGTTCCGGGCGGCCATAACCGTTGTCGGCCATGAATTCTTTCCATTCGCCGTTGGTCACCAACCGGGATGCCAGCCGGAACGGGGCCAGGTGAACGCTATGGCGAGGCCCCTCATTGTCGAAGGCGAACGCGGTGTCGGCATGGCCGATCTCGACCAGCCCGCCATCGTGATCGAACCAGCGCAATTCGGGCGTCTTACGCGCCGGCGCGGCCCGGTAGGCCTGGTAGGCGGGCGCCACGCTGTTGAACGAAAACGCGTGCAGAATATCCATCAGGATCAGCTCCTGATGCTGCTGTTCATGATGCAGGCCCAGCGCAATCAGCGGCGCGACCCTGTTCCACGTCGCCTCGTCGGCACCCGTGATCAGGTCACGCATCGCGTCGTCGACATGCGCGCGGTACGCCTTCACCTGCGCGGCCGACGGGCGGGTCAGAAGGCCACGTTCCGGGCGCGGATGGCGCGCGCCGACGGCGTCGTAATAGGAATTGAAGAGGAAGCGATAATGCGGATCGATCGGCGTGTAGTCGGGCGCAAAGTCCCGCAGGATCATGGTCTCGAAGAACCAGGTGACATGAGCGCGGTGCCATTTGGTGGGGCTGGCGTCCGGCATCGACTGTACGACCTGGTCTTCGGCCGAGAGCGGTGACGCCAGGCGCTCGGTCTCGCCGCGCACCCAGTTAAAATGATCGAGAACCTGATCCCGGTCGCGCGGATGCGCGTCGAGGATCGCCGGCTCGGACCTCAAGGATGTCACGGCGCTTCTCCTGTTGGCGCCCGCGTCCCGCATGACCGCCTTTCCGGGACACTTCATTCCGCGGCATCATGAAAAGTCGCGGATCGAATTCCGTCCGGCTCGGGTGCCGGACGTGGTGGTCGTGCGCGAGTAAACCAAGCCCGCTTACGCGCCGTCAACCGAAAGCCCGGAGAATTTGAGGGTTTGAACATTCCACCTGATATTGACGCACCGGACGGGCCGACTATGTTGGCCCCATGACCGCGAAAACTCCGACACCCGCCCCGACACCACAGGGCTTCCACGCCCATGTCTATTACGACGCCGAGAGCAAGGCCGATGCAGAAGCATTGCGGGCCGAGATCGACGCGCGCTATGAGGTCGTGCTGGGCCGCTGGCACGACAAGCCGGTGGGCCCGCATCCGTTCTGGAGCTACCAGGTCGCCTTCAAACCCGAACAGTTCGGCGACATCGTGCCCTGGCTCGCCATGAACCGCCGGGCGCTGACGATCCTGGTCCACCCCGAGACCGGCGACGACCTGATCGACCATTCCGACTACGCCATGTGGCTCGGCGACAGCGCCACCCTCGACCTGAAACGGTTCCGCGAACGCGCCGCCAAGGGGTGAGCCCCCGGCGGCGCGAAACAAACGAAGGTTTTCAAGCCTCACCCGGACCGCTACAACACGCGCAAGCCACCAAATCACCCGGTCGCATTCACGCGCCGAAGCCAATCAACATCAGGGGGAACCCAATCATGAAACTCGTACGCTATGGCCCACGCGGCAAAGAAAAGCCCGGCCTTATTGATGCCGACGGCAAGATCCGTGATTTGTCCAAGGTCGTCGGCGATATCGACGCCGAGACCCTGTCGCCCAAGGGCCTCGCGGCCATCCGCAAGCGCGACCCCAAGCGCCTGCCGCTGGTCAAGGGCAACCCGCGCCTCGGTCCCTGCGTCGTTGAGCGCCGGGTCTTCGCCATCGCGCTGAACTACAAGGAACATGCCGAGGAGGCCAATGCGGCGATCCCGACGGAGCCGTTCGTCTTCACCAAGACCTGCCCGCCCACCGGCCATCGCGACAACATCGTGCTGCCGAAGGGATCCGTGAAGACCGACTGGGAAGTCGAGCTTTGCCTGATCATGGGGCGCAAGGCGCAGCATGTCAGCAAGAAGGACGCGCTCAAATATGTCGCCGGCTACTTCGCAGGCAACGAGGTCTCCGAGCGCGAGTATCTGATCGAGCGTGGCGGCCTGCAATGGATCAAGGGCAAGAGCCCCGACACCTTCGCGCCGATCGGCCCCTGGCTGTTGACCGCCGACGAGGTGCCGAACCCGAACAACCTGCATATGTGGCTCGAGGTAAATGGCGTCCGCAAGCAGGACAACAACACCAAGGACATGATCTACAACTGCGCGACGATCATCTCGAACCTGAGCAAGACGATCACGCTCTATCCCGGTGACATCATCTTCACCGGCACGCCCCAGGGCGTGGCCTATGGCGAGAAGAACCCGAAATATCTCCGGGCCGGCGACGTCGTCACCATGGGCATCGAGGGCCTCGGCGAGCATCGCAACAAGGTCGTGAAGTTCAAGTAACGTAATTCACATCTGCGACATGCAACGGGCCGCGCTCACCAGCGCGGCCCGTTTGCGTTCGGTGACCATGAAACCGGTCCGCCTACTCCAGCGCCGGCATCACCTCATCGCGGAAGAGCCGCAGGGATTCGCGTGATCCCGTAATGTCGATCAGCAGGACATACTCGATGCCCCCCGCGCGCATGCGCTGCAGCCGCTCGACGATCTCCTCGGGCGGGCCGATCAGCGCACCCTCCTCTGTGGCCAGTCGCGTGTCGTTATATTGCAGCATGGTCGACTGGGGGCCACCGCCCTCGCGGATACGCGACAGGCGCGAGATGCCGCTCAGCAGCCGTGAACGCTGCTGGTGCGCTGCCTCGCGCTCGGCCTCGTTGTGGGTGATGTGGAGCGCACGTGCCACGGCCACATTCATCGGGTTGAAGGTCCGACCCGACGCCTCGACCGCCGCGCGGTAGGTGTCGAAGCGTTCCTGGATCAGATCGAAGGACGCGATCTGGTCGAGCAGCAGGTTGAAATCATTGTCTGCCGCCCATCTAAGGCCGCCCGGGCTGCCCGCCGCGAGCCACATCGGCGGGTGCGGCCGCTGGATCGGCGGCGGCTCGACGACGATGTCCTGGAACGTCCAGTGCTTGCCGATATGGGTGAAGCGTTCTTCCGAGGTCCAGGCCCGCCGGATCACCTCGAGGGATTCCTCGAACAATTCCTGGGCGTCGGCGGGCTGCACGTTGAACCCGTTGAATTCGTTCGGGCGGTAGCCCTTGCCGACACCGAACTCCAGCCGCCCGCCCGACAGCAGATCGACGGTCGCCGCCTGTTCGGCGAGCAGCACCGGGTTGTGCCAGGGCAGGACGACCACGGCCGTGCCCAGGCGCATCCGCGTGGTGCGGGCCGCAAGGTAGGTCAGCAGATTGAGCGAGGCGGACACCTGGCCGAAACCGGTGAAGTGATGTTCGACCAGGAACACCGAATGGTAGCCGAGCTCCTCGGCCTCCTCGACATAGCCGATGAAATCCCGATAGCCCTGGGTGCTGTCGCGCGCGACCCCGCCGCGCCGCGACGAGGCACCTCCGAACAGTCCGAATTTCATCGCGTTACCTTTGCTGGCCGGGTCATGCCGGGCGCTAGTTGCGCACCCGCTCGCGCTTGCCGCTCTTGGCGGATTTCACCAGCGCTTCGAGCACCGCGACATTGCCGATCCGCTCGACGTCGGTGAACATGTACTCCTTCTTGCCCGCCACGGCATCGGCCCACGCCTCGAAATTCATCTTCACGGTGTCGCGCGGCTTGTAGACCTTACGCGTGCGCTTTTTGCCCACGATGGAAATATCCATATACGTGTCATCCCAGTCTTCCGGGTGCGCGACGTCGTGAATCTCGACCCAGCCCTTGCTGCCGAACACCGCGAAGCGGGCATAGTAGGGAGTCTTCGAGACGACGTTGATGGTGCCCAGCGTGCGATCCTTGAACTGGAACTGGGTGGTCACGACATCGCCGCTGGGCAGATCCAGCACCCGGCGGTCGGAGGCCGCGCTGATCCACTGGATCGGCCCGAACATCGAAATCATCATGTCGGTCAGATGCACGCCCATGCCGGTCCAGCCCGCGGCAGGCGCATCCTTGGGATTGCCGCGCCAATTGTCCTTCTTCAGGGGGGTGAACTTGTCGTGAGAGTTGTTGGCCTCGACCGCGATGATGGTGCCGAGCTCCTTGTTGCGGACCATCTCGGCCATCTTCATCCAGGCCGGCTCGTAGCGACGCTCATGACCGAGACCGAGAACCAGGCCGCGGTCACGGCAGGCCTTGACCATCTTCTTGGCGCTCGCCGACGTCAGCGACAGCGGCTTTTCACAGAAGATCTGCTTGTTCGCCCGGGCCGCCTGCATCAACAGCGCCTCATGGGTGGTGTGCGGGGTGGTCAGGATGACGCCATCCACATTCGGGTCCTTGAGCGCCTCGGCAAAGTCGCGCGTCAGCTCGAACCCGCACTTCTTTGCGAGCTTG